>Ga0233425_10011338_pt1 | contig 10442 bp, 9 predicted proteins | sample Watercolumn_Towu_2_FD_181712 | JGI IMG/M metagenome (GOLD analysis project Ga0233425, IMG submission 181712) | Freshwater microbial communities from Lake Towuti, South Sulawesi, Indonesia - Watercolumn_Towuti2014_140_MG | ecosystem: Environmental > Aquatic > Freshwater > Lake | place: Indonesia... | reverse complement strand
CGCGCCGCCGCTCGCGGTCGTTGCCTACGTCCTGACGAGTCTGGCCGCCGCGATCCGCGTCTTCGGTCCGACCGTCGCCGGCGGCGACATGGCGAGCATCGCCGGCCTCGCGGGCGCGATCTGGTCAGGCGCCATGCTTGCTTATCTCATCGCCTACGCGCCCATCCTGGTGCGGCGCCGGGCCGACGGCAAAGCGGGATGACGGGTCAGGATCTCGGCGTGCCGGCGTGGAGCTTGGCGTCCATGGACTGGAAGTGCCGGCTGAACCAGGCATCGAGCCTGGGCGCGAGCGCCGAACGGTAGGTCTCGGGCCGGCCGCGCTCGGCATCGTCCATGATGTCGCGAATGTCGTCGAGCAGGCGCTCGTGATCGGCCTTGTGCTCGGCGTAGCCGGCATAGGCGCGCTCCTGCATGACGCGCTCTTCGAGGGCGAAATGCGCCGAGATCGCGGCGAGCAGCTCGCCGAGCTGCGCGCCGGTCGACGCGCGATCCTGGGCGTCGAAATCGCCGTCGATCCGGTTGATCAAGTCGACGAGCTGGCGATGCTCGTGGTCGATCGCCGCGATGCCGGTCGAGAACCGGTCCTGCCACTGGATCAGCATCGTCCGTACCTCACCTGATGACGAAACCGCCCCATTCGGCCCGAAAATCGACCGGCAGGCTCTGGCCCGCGGCGAAGGCCAAATCGAGGCGCTTTTCGTAGTCGAAACCGTCGGTCCTCTCGGAGTCCCGAAGTCGCAGCGTCACGGTGTGCGTTCCCGCCGAGACCGGAATGCGCCGATAGACATGGGCCGTGCCGTCGCGCGAGAGCCCGGTCGGCGGCAAGACGCCCCGCATCGCGATGCGCCCGTCGATCTCGACCTCGAGCAGCATGGGCACGCGTTCGCGCGGACAGAGGAGCGGCGCGCGCATATTGGGCGGCAACTTGGCGAGTTCCTCGGGCGTGCGCGGCCGGCAGCCGCCCTTGCGCTGGGCGCCGTGGGAAAACGACACCTTGATGTCGGCCGTCTCTTCGGGGAAATGGCGATAGCTCGGGCTCGCGGCGAAATAGCCGATCAGCACCGCGAAGCCGGCATAGAAACAGCCTTGCAGGGCGATCCGAACGGCGTTCACGGCACGGTCTCCGGCACGCGCTTGGGCGGCTCGGGCTGGACCGCCGGCGCCAGCGCGCCGAGGCGCGCGGCGAAAGCCGCGAGTTCCTCTGCGGCGCGGCCGCGTTCGACGCGTCGCGCCCAGCAGGTCGCGAGGCGCTCGCGCGGCACGCGCGCCCTGAGGCGCGGATCGCGCCGACCGCCCAGGCGATCGCTCATCCAATCGACGCCGAAACGGTTGGCGCAGCCGGTCTCGGCGCAGCCGACGACAAAAACGCCCTCGGCAAGGTCGCGCGACAGCGCGTAGTCGATGAAAGAGGGCGGCAGGGCGGCGATGCAGGGCACCACCACGGGCGCGACGTTGTCGCCGCCGAGGCGCTCGACCTCCAAGCCGTTGGTGCAACCGAAGACCATGACGCGCGGCCCGCCCTTGGTCTTGGCCGAAGCCTGGCGAATGCGCCGGCGGAGATCGGCGATCGAGGCGTCCGGCAGATCGATGCCGGTCGGCAGGGTCTCGGTCGTCCGAAAGGCGATCGAGGTCGGGCAGGCGCCGGCGCAAATGCCGCAGGCGACGCAAAGCGCGGGATCGACCAGCGCCTCCTCGAGGAATGGCCGACCGTCGGTCCGGGGCACCATCGAAATCGCGTTGTAGGGACAGTCGGCGACGCAACGCCGACAGCCGTTGCAATGCGCGAGATCGACGACCGCGGCCTTGGCGCGCTTGAGCGGCGGCAGCCAGGGCAGGAACGTCAGCAGGAAACTGAAGCCGACCAAGCCGTACCAGGCGGGTCCGGGACCGAAACGCTCGATCACCGGATAGATCACCAGATACCACCAATCGAGCTTGAGGGTGCGTGGCACGGTCAGGAGATCGGCCGGCGCGTGGCTGGTCGCCGGGAAGACGAGCGAAAGCCCGATCAGCATCACCATGGTGCCGATCGAAAGCGTGCGCGAGGGCAGGTATTCGGGCCTGGCGACGCGCTGGAGATGGATCCACAGCACGAAGACCATCATGATCGGCACCGCGATGTGGATGAAGATCATCAGGGTGAAGAAACGATCGTCGAGCGAGGACGGAGCCAGGAAATTCCGCGCGATCGGCTCGCCGAAGATCGGCAGCCAATCGAGCCATTCGGTCGTGGCGATGGCGATGTATTGCGCGAGCTGGTCCCAAACCAGCCAATAGCCGCTGATGCCGGCGATGTAGATCAGCCAGATCAGCGGGATGCCCGTGACCCAGGTGAACCAGCGCGCGCCGCGCAGGCGATCGTGGGCGAATTCGCGGATCAGGTGGACGATCAACATCGCGACCAGGGCGTCGGAGCCGTAACGATGCAGGCTCCGCATCACCCCGCCGAAGAACCAGACCGAATGGGTCATGGTCTCGACGGAGGCGAAGGCTTTGGCGACGCTGGTGTCGAGGCCGACATAGAGATAGACGCCCGACACGAAGGCGACCCAGAAGAACAGGAAGCCGAGCGCGCCGAGATGATGGAGCGGATTGTGCCGCTGGCCGAAAGCGACGTCGAACAGGCGCTCCAGCCACTCGATCCCGCGCGCCAGAAAAGATTTCAGACCGATCATGCCCGGCCTCGAGTCCGCCACCAGCCCCGCGCCACGACGAAGGCCGTGCCGAGGAGGCAGACGGACCCGATCAGAAAGCTCAGCAGCATGGCATAGGAGAAACGATAGCGATCCGCCTTGGGATCGTAGATGGTGCAAAGCAGGCGAAAGCGCTCGGCCATGGCCGAGACGCCTTTTTCGGCCGGCACGCCGCCGATCAGGAGTTCGCGCAAGGGTTGCATGATGTCCTTGGCGCGAAGCTGATCGCCGTAGACCTGGCGGTAGACCCGGCCTTCGGCGTCGAGCACCGTCGTCTGGGCGACATGGTCGAAGCCCTTGGACGAACTCGCATAGGAAAAGCCGATCGCGTCGACGAAACGAAACATGGTCATGGGTTCGGCCGAGAGGAAATGCCAGTTCTTGCGATCGATGCCGTGCATGCGCGCATAGGACCCCATGCGCTCGACAGTATCGGCCGCCGAATCGAAGCCCACCGTGACGACCGAAAAGCGCCCGGATCCGAAATTCCGATCGGCGGCGTCGACGGCCGAGGACAAGGATTGGGTGATGGTCGGGCAGATCTCATAGCAGCTCGTATAGACCAAATTGACGATCACCGGCCGGCCGCGGAGTTCCTCGAGGCGAAGGGCGCTCTTGTCGGCCATCTCGAAGACGAAACCGTCGAGCTTGCGCCCGATCGCGGCCTCGCTCTTGGCGAGCACCTCTTTTTCCTCGAGCACCCGCGACGGATTGGGCGCCGCTCCGGCCGAGGAGGCGCCGGCCGCGAAGACAAGCCCCGCCGCTAGCGCGGCGACGAGATCCCGTATCGCCATTGTGGCCTTCCAAAAAGGCCCCGGGGCGCCTCAGCGCCCCGGGGTACTCTTCTTATCCTTACTTGAGCGGCCACACGGCCGCTAGGTATTTCCAATTGACGTAGTAGTAGAGCACGAAGGAGACGAAGAACACCGTCACCAGGATGATCGTCCCCGGCAGCTTGAGCGTACCGGCGCTGCCGTAGGAGGCGACCACCGCCGCCGGCGGCGGCGTCGCGGGCTTGGCCTGGGTCGCGCCGATCGGCTTGCCCCAGAGGATCGAGCAGACGATGACGACGATGAAGACGACGCCGCCGAGCGAAGCGAGGATCGCCGACAGGCCGTTCAGACCCAACATCAGATAGGCGCCCGCCGGATAGTCGAAGGACAGCGGCGCGTCGGCGAAGGAAATGTCCCAATGCCGCCGCGCGACGCCGAGCGTGCCCGCGCCCATCATGAAGAGCGAGAGACCGCCGACGCCGATGCCGAAGAGATAGGGCTGCCACTTGGCGAGGGTGGGGAACATGATCTCACGGCGGAAGATCAGCGGCACCAGCAGGTAAGTGATCGCCATGAAGGCGAGCGTGGTGCCGGCGACCACCGTACCGTGGAAGTGACCGGGCACGTAGAGCGTGTTGTGCATCAGGATGTTGAGCTGCTCCGTGCCGAGAATGACGCCCGTGATGCCGCCGAGGAAGCCGAACATCACCAGCGACATGAACATGCCGGAGAAGGCCGGATTGCCCCAGGGCGCCTTGCGCAGCCATTCGAACGCGCCGTTGGTGAAGCCCTTCTTGCGCTGCGCCGCCTCGATCGCGCCCGGCACCGTCATGCCGTGGATCATCGAGCCGAGCACCGCGAGATACATGAAGTAGGAGGTGTTGACGATCTTCCACTCCGAGCTGATCCCAGGCTCGACCAGCAGATGGTGCGCCGAAGCGAGCTGCAGGAACAGGATGTAGAAGAGGAACGCGGTCCGGCTGACCTTCTCGGACAGCGGCTTGGCGCCGAGCACGATCGCGGCGATCGCGTACCAGACCGCGACATGGGCCGAGACGTTGATCTGCTGCGAGGAATGGCCCATCGCCCACCACACCACCTTGTACATCAAGGGGTCGATATGTCTGATGTAGCCGACCGACCAGAGGAAGGTCGGGATCAGGATGATCGCGCCCGAGGCGATGGTGAAGACCGCGATGATCGCGGCGGTCAGTGCGCCGAAAGTGACGAGCGGGATCGAGCCCTCGTAGGTCTTCTCGTCCTTGGCGATCACCAGGGTGGCGAAGAAGATGCAGCAGCCGATCAGGGCGCCGACCGCGAACAGGATCAGGCCGAGATAGAAATGCGGCGCCGCCTTCATCGGTACGTAGGAGGTGAACATCACCGAGGAGTCGCCCTGCAGCACCGCGACGTTGGCCATCACGGCGCCGACGATCATCAGGACGTAGCCGACCCAGCCGAGCCACGGCGTGGCGAGGCGCGAGTTCAGCAGGATCGCCGAGGCGAAGTAGAGCACCGCCATCTCGAAGAAGATGATCCAGAACAGCAGCACGTTCGCGCCGTGGCCGGTGAGGACCAGGTAGAAGAGATCCGCCGGCAGAAGATGGACCGCCTGCCAGCGCGTCAGCGCGACCAGGAGGCCGAACAGGCCACCGACCGCGAGGAAGATCACCGCCGTGACGGCGTTGACCTTGATCAGGAGCTCGCCGGGCAGATGGATCTTGAGACCCGTCGCCGGGCAGATGCGGAATTCGTTGTCGTTGGTCATGGCGTTCCCCTGATCTTCAACGCGGGTTAACGACTTTGATCTTGCCGATCATCGTGTGGTGGCCGACGCCGCAGAATTCGTTGCAGACGACGGTGAACTCGCCCGTCTCGGAGGGCGTCATGGTCAGGACCATCTCGTAGCCCGGATGGACCTGGACGTTGATGTTGGTCGGCTGGAGCGAGAAGCCGTGCTGCCAATCGAGCGACGACAAATGCAGGCGGTAGCTCTTGCCCTTCTCGAGCTCTAGCACCGGATACCAGGCCCACAAGCGACCGAGCATGTAGACGTCGCTGCCCGCGGGCGGATGCACGACCGGGATGCCGCTCGAGCCCTCCTCGCCGACCTTGTGCTTCTCGACCATCGCCTCGACGCGCGCCGCGAAGGCGTCGGGATCGATTCGATAGGACTCGTTCGACAGGTTCTGCTCGCCGTAGACGTGCCAAAAGATCATGGTGAGGAACATCACCAGACCCCAGAGGAAGGCGATCGTCACCCAGACGAGTTCGGATTTCTCGACCGGCTCGTTCCACCAGATCTTTTCGCTCGGAGGGGAAATGGCCATGACTGCGAACTCCTCGGGTTACTTCGCGATCGGAATCTGGGCGACTTCCATGATCCCCCAGATCGTGTAAAGCACGGTCGGAACGGCGACGCCGAGGAAGAGCAGCAGGAACGGGTTGTCGAGAACACGCTGCATGAAGGGGATCCGCGCCAGATCTCCCGTTCTCGATGTCTCGCCATGAGCCGCCATGTTGTCCTCCTCGTGCGTCGCCGAACACCCGATCCTGTGACCGAGCACGAAAGCTGTATCACCGATGCACTTTTCGGAAATTGATCTAGATCAGACTCCGAAGCGGCGAATCGCGCCGTCGGTTTCGCGGACGATCGCCCCCCGCCCCCCGCCCTCGCGCAGGAGGCGCGGCGCCTCGCCGGCGGGCGCGAGGCAAAGGACGGTGGCGAGCGCATCGGCGGTCATGGCGTCTTCGGCCAGGACCGTGACGCGGCGTTGGGGCGCAGGCGACGTTGCGGTTCGCGGATCGATCAGGTGATTGAGCCGCCCGCCGGCCACCATGGGGCTCGCGCCGCCGCTCGAGGTCGCGGCCGCGCCGTCGACCAAGTCGAAGGCGAGCCCCGGATCGAGCCCGACGCGCCAGGGGGCGAGAGAGCGCCGCGGTCCGGTCGCCCGGAGCTCGCCGGTGTCGATCAGAACATGCTCGAGCCCCTCGCTCCGCATGACCGCGGCCACGCGATCGGCGATGTAGCCTTGGGCAATGCCGTTGAACGTCAAGGCCATTTCGGGCTTCTCGAGCGTCAAGCCGCGCTCGTCCAGCCGGATGCACCGCCAATCGACCAAGCGTTTGGCCCGTTCGACGTCCGACCCGTCGGCGCGTCCGTGGAACGTCGCCGCGATCGCTTGCCAAAGCGGCTGGATCGAGACGTCGAACAGGCCGTCGGACAGCCGCGCCAAGCGCAACGAGGTCTCGACCAAGCGCCGCAGATCGAGCGACGGTGCGGCAATATGTCCCGACCGGTTCAGTCGGGAAAGCGCCGAGTCGGGCCGGAACAGACTGAATTCGTCTTCCAGCCGGTCGATCTCGGCCCGCGCGCGTTCCGCCGCGCGCTGCCCGGTCGCGCGGTCGGGATGATCGACGACGATCCGCGCCTCGCCGCCTAGCGCGCTGCCTCGCCATTCGAACGCCGATTCGCGCCGACCGAGCGCGCCGATGCCGGCGGCCGCCGCGCCGACGCCAGCGAACAGACCGAAGATGCGCCGGCGACTCGGCGGTCTCATGGCGAGGCTCCGGCGGCGGACTTGACGAGTTGCGCCCGCGCCTCGCGCCGCGTCCGACGCTGGATCAGCGGCGGACAGAGCTTGTCGTCGTAGTAGTTGGTCTGGCAGCGCAGGCAGTGGATGCATTCGTTCGGATTGATTTGACCGAGGGGGTGGATGGCCTGGACCGGGCAATGGACGGCGCAGATCTGGCATTCGGTCCCGCATTGGCGCCGGCGCTTGAGCCATTCGAACATCCTGAGCCGCGCCGGGATGGCGAGCGCCGCGCCGAGCGGACAGAGATAGCGGCAAAAGAACCGCTCGACGAACAGCCCGGCCGCCAGCAGGCCGAGCGCATAGGCGACATAGAGCGCGTCGCGGGCGAAGCGCATGGTGACCGCGGTCTTGAACGGCTCGACCTCGGCGCCGCGCAACGCGATCGCCATCGAGCCAAGCGACGCCGCGAACAGGCCGAGAAAGAGGATGTATTTGGTCGGCCAGAGGCGTTCGTGCAGACCGAAGGGAATCTGCAATTGCCTGATCTTGAGAGCGCGCGCGATGCGCGCCACGAAGTCCTGCAGCGCGCCGAAAGGACAGAGCCAGCCGCAAAAGACGCCGCGGCCCCAAAACAGCATGGCGACCGCGACCCAGCTCCAAAGCACAAAGATCAGCGGCTCAAGCAGGAAGAAGGCCCAGTCGAAATGCTGGCCGATCAGGCTCGAGGCGAAGGTCAGGACGTTCACCACCGAAAGCTGGGCCCGCGCGACAAAGCCGAGCCAGCCGACGACCGCGAGCGCGAAAACGATGCGCAAACAGTTCCAGACCGCGCGGTCCCGCGCGATCCAGTCCTGGAAGATCAAAATGACGTAGAGGCCGAGCAGCAGGACCACGAGCAGCCCGATGTCGACGGCCCGCGACTGCCAGATGTCGATCCAGATCGGCCGCTCGGCGTCGGCCTCGGCCGTCGCGGCAACGCTTTCGCCGCCGGCGATCAGGAGCCGGGCCGGCGGACGGTAGTCGAGCGCGACGACCGCGCTCGCCGGATCCTGCTGCTCGGTCTGGCCGTGAATCAGGACGTCGAGGCGCCAGGGTCTTGCGACGTCGAGCCGCGCTTCCCCGGCGAGCGCCAGCACCAAGACCTCGCGCAAGGCGCCGAGCGCCGGGTCGGCGTATCGTTCGACCGCTCGAAGCTGATCGAGCTTGAGCGGGATGGTGCGCTCGCCCTGGACGATCTGCAGGCGATCGAAAACGCCGGAGCGGCGCCAATTCGAACCCCGGATCGAATAGAGACCTTCGGCGCCGACGATCAGCAGCTGGCCCTCGGGCGGCAAATCCGCGAGCAGGCTCGCATGCGCGCGCTCGCCCAGGAGATTGCGCCCGATCAGCGCCGGCGTCGCGACCGCCGCATAGATCGCGACCAGCCGCGTTTGCGGCGCCGCGACGCCCTCGGGCAAGGCCCGCGCCATGCGCCCGCCCTGCGACAGGGTCCGGTCGGCGGCGCCGACGTCGAGATCGAGCATGGCGATCTCGCCGCCTCGGAGCAGATCGGCCCAAGTCTTGGCTTCGAAGAGGTCGAGATCGAGTCGCGGCCCGGCGCCGGGCGATCCGAGAAGGCCCCGAGCGCGCGCGATCTTGCGCGCCGAGCCGATGATCGCGTCGTGGAGCGCGGTCGAGCTCACCGTCGCGCCGGCGATCGCGTCGACCGCCTGATCGCCCGGCCGCGCGAGCGACTTGATGCGCACCCCCGCCCTGAGATCGACCCCGGCGTAGCGCCCGACAAAAGCCTCAAGCTGCTCTTCGCGGATGCCGATCATCAGGATCGGCTCGTAGTGCTCGACGATCTTGGCGCCGGCGATCCTGGCCTCGAGAGTCACGCCGACGGCGACGTCGAGCGGACGGCCGGCATAGCCGGCGCGACCGTCGACTTCGCGACTGAAAAAGGCATACCCGACCAGAGCGCTCTGACGATAGGCGGGATAGACCGGCGGCGCTCCTTCGGCGGGGCCGAAACGATCGGCCTGGGGAAAGGCCGCAGTCAGCGCGCTCGGCTTGTCGACGGCGGCCATACCGGCAGCCGCGGTCAGAATGAAAGTGCAAATCAACAATAGTACGAAAGGCTGCCACAGCCCGCCGATCATGCCGCGCGATGCCTCTTCGGGTTCTTCAGCGGCCATTCCGCACTCCCAGCCCGCCGCCAATTAACCAGTATTTCGCATTCGGCTTTTTGACCTGGATCAAAGCGCGGACAAAAGGGGTCCCTATTGTCAGGGCATCAAAATCCTAGTCACAAAAAGAGGGAATGCCCAGATGTCGTATCGTGTTTCCAACGCTCTGCTCGCCGTCGCCCTATCGGCGACGCTGACCGCCGGTTCGCTCGCGGCTTATGCGCAGGCGGCCAAGGTCGATCCCAAGGACGCGCACAAGACCGCGCCGGGAGGGCAATACCAGCCGAGCTTGGATTCGCTCAAGGGCGGCAAGATGCCGGGCGCGGAGCCCGGCGTGCCGACGTTGACCCAGGCCGAATTCGACGAAGCGCGGAAGATCTATTTCGAGCGCTGCGCCGGCTGCCACGGCGTGCTGCGCAAGGGCGCGACGGGCAAGGCGCTCACCACCGACATCACCCGCGAGAAGGGCTACGACTACATCAAGGACTTCATCACCTACGGCTCGCCGGGCGGCATGCCGAATTGGGGCGATTCGGGCGAACTCACGGCCGCGCAAGTCGCGACCATGGCCAAGTACCTGCTGAACGAACCGCCGCAGCCGCCGGAATTCGGCCTCAAGGAAATCAAGGAGACCTGGAAAGTCCAGGTGCCGCCGGACAAGCGTCCGACCAAGAAGGAAAACGCCGTCAACATCGAGAACGTCTTCTCGGTGACGTTGCGCGATTCGGGCGAGGTCGCGCTGATCGACGGCGACAAGAAGCAGATCTGGACCATCATCAAGACCGGCTACGCCGTCCACATCTCGCGCATGTCGGCCTCGGGCCGCTATCTCTACGTCATCGGCCGCGACGCCAAGATCAACCTAATCGATCTCTGGATGGCCAAGCCCGACACCGTCGCCGAAGTGCGCGTCGGCATGGAGGCGCGCTCGGTCGATACCTCCAAGGCCAAGGGCTGGGAGGACAAGCTCGCGATCGCCGGCTCCTATTGGCCGCCGCAATACACCATCATGAAGGGCGACACGCTCGAGCCGCTGCGCGTCGAAGGCACGCGCGGCATGACGGTCGACACGCAGGAATACCACCCCGAGCCGCGCGTCGCCGCGATCGCCGCGTCGCAGTTCAAGCCCGAGTGGATCGTCAACGTCAAGGAAACCGGCAAAGTCCTGGCGGTCGACTACACCGACCTCGGCAACATGAAGGTGACGACCATAGCCGCCGACCGCTTCCTGCATGACGGCGGCTTCGACAAGTCGGGTCGCTACTTCCTGGT
>Ga0233425_10011337_pt1 | contig 10442 bp, 10 predicted proteins | sample Watercolumn_Towu_2_FD_181712 | JGI IMG/M metagenome (GOLD analysis project Ga0233425, IMG submission 181712) | Freshwater microbial communities from Lake Towuti, South Sulawesi, Indonesia - Watercolumn_Towuti2014_140_MG | ecosystem: Environmental > Aquatic > Freshwater > Lake | place... | reverse complement strand
TGGTGCTGTCTTTTGTAAACTCTTTAAGTGTTTCAAGCATTTCAACTCTTTGTCTTATAGCTTGTCTGGCTACTTCGCTCCAGTTCATTTCAGGAAACTTCTCCATTTTCTTCTTAAGCTCATCCGGCACAGCCAAAGTCATTGTAGGCATTTTAATTCAACCTCCATATTATGTGTAAATATATAAAATATGTGCAAATATATAAGGGTTGTAGTTTCCAAGAAAGATGGGCTAAAGTTCGTGAAACATGTGTTAGGCAGGAAGTTTTTGAGCCACCTTTTACGTTAATCTATATGCGTTACTGCCTTCGTCTAATCTCGGTAGATTAAACAAACTTTTTTATCTGATATAGAATCTGGGGCTAATGAATATTAAGATTAGATGTGGTTCGGGGGCTTAAACGTCTGTTTTATTCCAAAGAGTCATAATTCATAGCCCATTTACAATAATCACATTCTTTAGACTGATTAGGAATATTACTTTTCAGTAAATCTAGCGCTTTATTGACGATATTTTCTGCATTCTTTATGTCAATACTCATTTTAACCAATTTTGTTTCAAAAACAACATGTCCTTTTTCATCAACTTCCAGCGGATAGTAGAATAAAAGATACCCATAATTCTCTACTTTCTGTCCATTTTTCTGTAATAAATAGTAATAAATGTCCAGTTGATCCTGATAATGTCCTGCTGTGTCATCTTTAAGAGGATAACCTCTTGTTTTATAATCCAAAACAATTAACTTTCCATCTTTCTTCAAAACTAGGATGTTGTCCACAGCACCTTTTAACACTGTGCCATCGCTATATTCCCACCTAATGCCCTTTCTGTTGCTTCTCCATTCATTCAGAAGTTTCTCATCATCAAATAGCTTAACATGCTCATTAAGTTCTTTTAATTCTGGAGGTAGCTCTCCTTTTCGCATATACTTGTCAAAATGCTCTTTCATAGTTCTATCCATGCCAGAGGGAAGAGAAGGAAAAATACCTTGAGGTCTTCTGATATTTTTATTAAAATGTAGCCAGAAGCAGCGATGGCACTCTTTCAGCAAACTTAGGCTTGAGGGGGAAAATTTGTAGGGCATTTTAATCATAAAATAGTACTTTCTTCTTTTGCTTTCTTTATTAGTCTATCGAAATCATTAACTGGAATGAACGGGCAGTATTGTCCCCAAGTCCAATGCCCATTTCTTTTACCAATTTTGCCAATAATAAAATAACCGAATCTGTATTCCACTTTATCTTCCTGACGATGCTTGGATTCAAGACCACCGAGTGATTCAACAAATCTTACTCTTTCAATAATGAATACTTTCTCAGGATAGTTACTTTGAGGCATTAATGTTATCGCTTCTTTAACCCAAATATGAACTCCTTTACGAGAAATATCTTTCACTTTAAACAGTTTATTTTTGTGACTCTCAAATTGTGCTTTTTTCTTTTCTATAAATTGGTCTGCTGTTAATGTGGTCATATTATATGATAAGCTATCTTGGTTTATATTGGTTATGGACGAATATTTATAAATAAGATTGTTTTTTCCTTTATATAAATCTAAAATGAACAAGAAGTCATTATCGGAAGCAGATATCTGTACTAAATTCATAACTCCTGCCATAGTTACTGCCGGTTGGGATTTAAATAATCAAATCAGGCAGGAAAAATATTTTACAAATGGAAGAATAATTGTTGAAGGTAAAAAATATAGAAGAGGGGAGGCTAAAAAAGCTGACTTTATCCTTTACTATAAAGCAAACATTCCTATTGCAATAATAGAAGCAAAAGACAATAATCATAGTATTGGCGAAGGTATGCAACAAGCTCTTGAATATGGAGAAATTCTGGATATTCCTTTTATTTACAGCTCAAATGGAGATGGTTTTATTGAACATGATAGAACAGGAAACTCCAAGGATGCTGAAAGAGAATTGCCTTTGACACAATTTCCAAGCCCAATGAACTCTGGAACCGTTATAAAGCGTGGAAGGGTATTGATAAGAAGCATGAAGAGATTATAACTGAAGATTATTATTTGGGATTAAAAAAACCAAGATATTATCAAGAGATAGCGATTAATAGGACAATTGAAGCAGTTGCTAAAGGTCAAAATAGAATTCTTTTGGTTATGGCTACTGGCACAGGAAAAACTTATGTTGCATCTCAAATAATCTATAAGTTGCTAAAGTCAAAAGCAAAAAAGCGTGTACTCTTCTTGACTGATAGAGATGCTCTTTTGACTCAGCCAAGTAATAATGATTTTAAGCATTTCAAAAAATTTATGACAAGAATAAGTAATAGAAAAGTTGATACTTCTTATGAGGTCTATCTTGCGCTGTACCAAGCAGTAACAGGAAGTGAGGATTGGAGAAATATATACAAGCAATTCTCAAAGGAATTTTTTGATTTAATAATCGTAGATGAATGCCATAGAGGAAGCGCAGCCATAAATTCTGCATGGAGAGAAGTACTTGAATATTTTCCAAAAGCAACCCAAATTGGTTTAACTGCAACACCGCGGGAAACTAAGGACGTTTCTAATATCGATTATTTTGGCAAGCCAATTTATGTTTATTCTCTAAAACAAGGAATACAGGATGGGTTTTTAGCCCCTTACAAGGTTGTAAGGATATCAATAGATAAAGATGTGGAAGGGTATAGGCCAGAAAAAGGAAAGCTAGACAAATATGGAAATGAAATACCTGATAGGATTTACAATGTTAAGGATTTTGACCGAGAAATTGTTATTGACCCTAGAACTGAATTGGTCGCTAAAAAAGTAACTGAATACTTGAAAAGAACCGATAGATATGATAAAACAATAGTTTTCTGCATAGATATAGAACACGCTGAAAGAATGAGAAGAGCACTTTGGAATCATAATAAGGACTTGGTCACAAAAAATTCTAAATATGTGGTTAGAATCACTGGAGATGATATTTACGGAAAAAGAGAGCTTGATAATTTTACTGATCCTTCGTCAAAATATCCAGTTGTTGCTACAACATCAAAACTGCTTAATACTGGAGTGGATACTCAAACCTGTAAATTGATAGTTTTAGATAGCAACATTCAATCAATGACAGAATTTAAGCAAATTATAGGCAGAGGGACAAGAATAAGGGAAGATTATGGTAAATATTACTTTACCATTATGGACTTCAGGCAAGTAACTAATCTGTTTGCTGATCCTGATTTTGATGGTGAACCAGTCCAATGCGAAGAATTCACGGCGGATGAGGAAATAGTTTTATCTGAACCAAGCGAAATGGAAAAAGTGTATTCTTCAGTTCAAGAACAGGTTTATTTATTAAATGAATCTCCAGATAAGCCTAGAAAGTATTATGTCAAAGATGTTGAGGTTAGAGTTCTTAATGAAAGAGTGCAGATTTTTGACAAGGATGGCAAGCTTATAACTGAATCCCTGAAGGATTATACCAAAAAGACAGTTACCAAGGAGTATAAATCCCTTGATAATTTCCTGCAAAAATGGAAAAAAGCGGATAAGAAATCTGCAATTATTAAGGAAATGATTGAAAATGGAATATTTTTGCATGAGCTAAGGGAAGATGTCGGGAAGGATTTTGATGAATTTGACTTGGTTTGTCATGTAGCTTTTGACCAAAAGCCATTAACTAGAAAAGAACGAGCAAATAAAGTTAAAAAAAGAAACTATTTTGCAAGGTATGGTGAAAAGGCAAGAAAAATAATAGATGCTTTGCTTGACAAATATGCTGATGAGGGGATTGAAAATATAGAAAGCATGACAATATTAAAGGTTAATCCTTTCCCAGAATTTGGAAGGCCAATTGAGATAATAAATTCATTTGGTGGCAAGGAAAAATATTTGAAAGCTCTAAAAGAGATTAAGGAGCAGATATATGCCGAGGCTTAAACATGTCAATTTCAACAACTATAAAATCAATTCAGGATATTATGAGGCAGGATGCTGGCGTAGATGGAGATGCCCAAAGAATTTCCCAAATAGTTTGGATGATATTTCTTAAAATATTTGATGATAAAGAAGAAGAATGGGAGCTTGAAGATGAAAAATACAAATCTGCCATTCCTGAAAAATATAGGTGGAGAAATTGGGCTGCCGATAAAGAAGGCATAACTGGGGAAGAGCTTCTTGATTTTATAAACGAGATGTTTAAAATTCTTAAAAGCCTTAATGTATCAAAAGAGGATAACCCTAAGGGTTTTATTGTAAAAGAGGTATTTGAAGATGCCTACAATTATATGAAGTCGGGCACCTTGATTAGACAGGTTGTAAATAAACTTAATGATATTGATTTTAATAAATCAGAGGATAGGCACTTGTTTAATGATATTTATGAAAAAGTACTTTCTGATTTGCAATCTGCTGGAAATGCAGGAGAGTATTATACGCCTCGTGCTGTAACTCAGTTTATAGTTGATATGGTTAACCCAAAATTGGGAGAAAAGGTTCTTGATCCAGCTTGCGGAACTGGCGGATTTTTGGTTTCTACCCTTAATAACATGAAGAAAGACGCTAAAAGCGATAGCGATTGGGTTAAAATGCAAAAAAACATCAATGGCATTGAGAAAAAACCGCTTCCTCATTTGCTTTGCACTACAAATATGATACTTCACGATGTTGAAGTTCCAAATATAAGGCATGATAATGCTTTAGCCAGACCAATTGTAGATTATGGCCCATCGGATATGATTAATGTTGTCGTTACTAATCCCCCTTTTGGCGGAGCTGAAGAGCCAGGAATTGAGTCAAATTTCCCATCAGCTTATAGGACAAGGGAAACTGCTGACTTATTCTTAGTCTTGATTATGAAACTGCTTAGAGATGAGGGCAGATGCGGAATGGTTTTACCTGATGGATTCTTATTTGGAGAGGGTGTAAAGACACGAATAAAGGAGAAATTGCTTTCTGAATTCAATTTGCATACTATTGTTAGATTGCCTAATGGGGTTTTTAATCCCTATACTGGAATTCGGACTAATTTATTGTTTTTTGAGAAGAATTCCAAAGGCACTAAAGAAATTTGGTACTTTGAGCATCCTCTTCCAGAGGGATATAAGACTTATAATAAGACAAAACCAATAAGGATTGAAGAATTTGAACTTGAAAAGAAATGGTGGAAGAACAGAGAAGATAAGAACTTCTCAAAATACTGCTGGAAAGTTGATATTGATGATATTAAGAGGAAAAATTATAATCTTGATATAAATAACCCAAATGGATTTAGTGAAGAATCAAATTTATCAAAAGATGAAGTTATTAATAAAATTGAAAAAAATCTTGTAAGAACAAGAGAATTATTAGAAAAAATCAGAGGAAATTTTAACAATGGCTAATTTTAATACAGTTTCAATTAATTCATTTCTTAAAGAAAGAGAGGATAGATTCAAGCCAGAAGAAGCAAATAAACTAGCGTTAAAGAGATTAGAAAAAATTGATTTTTCTGGAAATATCCACATTGTGGAAGATAAAGAAACAAGAACTGGAATGATTTTGGTAAAAAAAGGCGACCTAGTTATTTCTGGAATAAATGTAGAAAAAGGGGCAATCTCTGTCTATAATGGACAAGACGATGTTTTAGCTACAATACACTACTCCTCATATTCATTTGACAAGTCCAAAATTGACGTTGATTATTTTAAATGGTTTTTAAGAAGCAAGACCTTTAAGGACATTGTAAACTCAAGTATCAAAGGAGGAATAAAAACAGAATTAAAGCCGAAAAAATTCTTACCCCTTATAATCCCCCTGCCAGATTTAAATACTCAGATAGAAATAAGAAAAAAACTTGATTCTGTTGATAATGAGATAAAAGAACTTGTTGATATTGATTTTAAGAATGAAGATTATATCCAAAAACTCCGCCAATCAATCCTTCAAGAAGCAGTATCCGGCAAACTCGTCCCTCAAGATTCAAAAGACGAGCCAGCATCAGAACTGTTAAAGAAAATCGAAGCAGAGAAAGAGAAATTAATCAAAGAAGGAAAAATCAAGAAAGACAAGCCTTTGCCTCCAATTTCTAAAGATGAAATTCCTTATGAGCTTCCGAAAGGTTGGGAGTGGGTTAAACTTGGCGAAGTTTATTCCATATTAAGAGGATCATCACCTAGGCCTAAAGGAGATAAACGCTTCTTTTCAGAAAAACCAACTAACTTTAATTGGATTACAATAAGTGATATTACAAATTTTTGTAATGATTCAATTCTGTTAAAAACTAAGGAATTTCTTACCTCCGAAGGTTCACAAAGAAGTACATTTGTAAATAAGGATGAAGTAATTATCGCTGTAAGTGGTTCTACCACTGGTAAAAGTTGTATTACCGGGATAAATGGTTATATCTATGATGGATTAGCAGTTTTTAAAAAAATTACTACAATTATAAATAATCAATATTTCTATATATTTATAAAACAACTTTATGACTCCTTAAATAAATCGAAGGAAGGTAGTGCTTTTCCAAATATTAATACTGAAAAGCTAAAAAATATTATTTTCTCTCTTCCGCCTCTTCCAGAACAGATACGTATTGTCCAAAAAGTCAACCAATTAATGAAGCTTTGCGATGAATTGGAAACAAAAGTCAAGGAAAATCAGAAGAATTCTGAATTATTGATGGAAGCGGTTTTGAGGGAAGCTTTTGAAACATGAACAAAAAAGCACAAGATCCACTCACAATTGGTGGAGGAATTCTAGTATTGATATTTCTTATATGGTTTGTCCCTCAGTTATTTCAAACTATTGAAGATGTCTCTTGTGAGAACGAAAAGAAAAAAATCACGGTTTTAAACTCCCAAATATCTCAATGTCAGACTGATTTAACAAATGAAAGAATTAAAAATCAGGATTTACAAAATCAGATAACTCAGTGTCAAAGTAATTTAGAACTAGAGCAAAATAAGCTAAAGAATTGCACAGAATATAATCAAAAGCTTCAAGAGGATTATTATAAAATACAACAACCAGTAAACAAGTATTATCTGATTAAGATTGAAAGTAATAAAACTATATTTTTTGATTTTATAATAATCTATCATATTCAAATGATACTTTTGGTATTTTCGTTTGGGATCACCATTACATTAAAATTATTTGAAATTAATATAGAAGTACTCAAAGAAAAACATCAAAAAGAGATAGTAAAGCTAATTAGAGAATTCTTAATTAAGCATCATATGATTATTTTGGGTTTAATAATTTTCTCGATTCTTATAACCAGCCTATTCCCCCTAAATATATAGATGATAAGCCCCAAGAACAGTTTCTCCGTTTAAAATTCCTTTAATCTTTTCTGTGGAACAAAATCACTGAATAACTCCATTAATAAATGGTTCAAATTGCAATATGATTGTGGTGGTGTAAAATTAGCCCTTTTCCGTAAATCTTCCAAACTTAATGCTCTGGAAAATTTTTGTATTTTTTTAAATATTATGGCTGTACCAAATATACATTCCTTAAAATAATCTTTAAATTCCTCATAGGATATTCCTGCAATTTTTTTAGTTAATTCCCATAGTTTCTTTATATTTGTCCTGACTTTTTCTTTTACAACAAAATATCCTGTTATTTTTTTAACAGGGGAACTGGTATAAATCAGGCAAACTTCTCCTTCCTGAACATTTACATTCTGCCTTCTAAATTCAACAAGTTTTTCCTTTGAATAAATTTTATTTGAGTACTTCTCCTTTATAGAAAACAATTTAGCCATTTTTAGCACCTCTTAATATTTACTTCCATGTTTTTATTTAATAATATTTTGTTATTTTACTATTATTTCTGTATCTGTACTGGTCTCTTTCAATATCTTTTCAAAATTCTCTTTAGATATTTTTTCAAAACCTCTTGGAGCACTTTCGATGCTATGAATTATTCCTAATTCCATTAACCTTTTCATATTTATTCGGTGGGGAAATGAATAAGCGTATAGGAAATTAACAATAAAAGGCCTGCTTCTTGGTTTCCAATTCCAATGCTGGATCAATTCCTCATCACTGAATACACTCCTCTTTCTGCATAGAGCTATAAATTCTTGTTCATCTTTTATGTTGGTGGTTACAGATTCAACAATTCCTATTGTGCTAACAACACTTTCGAAATATCCGCCGGTCCTATAAAAAATAATGATATCACCGCATTTCATATTCCTAACAAAAGACCTGGAAACAAATACTTTGCTCAAAGCATTTCGAAAAGGCTCATTTTCAACAAAATTTTCAGGCGACTCGGTTCTCAAAATAGAATCCGGAAAAAGATTTGTATGGTATTCAGGGTATATGGATACTAAATATACGTTGGAGTTCAAAGAAAAATATGGAAAAGTAAGCTTAGGCTTGGAGGCGTTAAATGATTTACTAAAATCTCTAAAATAAACCTGCTCTTCTCCTGATGGGGAAGTTTTAACACCCCAATATCTAAACCCCCAATCAAGTAGTAAATTAATCAGCCTCTCCTCTTCAGAACGTTTATTGAAGATGGTGACGTAGATTTCATCAACCTTTTGTTTCAATGCGTTATCAAATATGATTTTAAGAAATCTCTCTCCAAGCCTGAAACCATTAAGGTTTACTTTAAATGTCCCGATTTTGAGCCGTTTCTTCTTTGGAAAAAAGGGTTGTATGTCGCTGTAGTTCTCATCTACACTTTCTTTTTTTAGATATAAAAAAGCCAAGATTTGATTAGATTCTTTACATATATAGGCAATTTCATCAGATTTTCTATTAAACCACTCATTAAATCCTTTATAATCATTACGAAAAGTGTCAAAGAAATGGTCAGCTAAATCTATATTTCCAAAATATTCTTTTCTAATAGATAATGTTTTATAATCTACTAGATTAGGATTTTCAGAGGTTATTTTTTCAAGAAATGATTCAATGTTAAAAACAAAAGTGTCAACATTTAGCAACCGAGCTTTATCATGAATCTTTTTATCTTCACTTATTAAGAAATCTACCCTCTTGTTTACAAGTTCATTGAGTAACCGAGTATCATTAACGTCATTGATTGAAATATCCATCTTTTTGCTCAAATCAGCAACTGATGGAGCTAGTGGAGCTTCAGTCTTCAATAAAACGTAACTGCCAAGTTTAATTTTGAAAGTCCTAATAACTTTTTGGTCCTTATGTTTTTCAATTTCCTCCAGAGTTAAGGGATGTATGCATTTTTCATAATGAAGTTTATCTAACCAAGCAAATAATGAACCGATTTCATTATTAACTACTGTATTAGCTTCCCTATTTATGATAATGTTGGTATCCAGTAAAACTTTCATTTTTATACTCCGAAATTGCAAATTTTGATTTTTAAATACTTGCAAAACTATCCCTGCCAATAACAATATGATCTAATAATTCAATTTCCATAATCTTTCCACACTCTCTGATTTGGTTAGTAATTTTTTTATCTTCTGGGCTTGGATTATGATCACCGCTTGGATGATTGTGGACTAAAATTACAGCATTGGCACTATATTTCAAGGCTTCTTTAAATATTTCCCGATGGTCAACTAGAGATTTGTTAAGAGTTCCTACAGAAATTAATTTTTCTCCCAAAATCTTATTTTTTGTATTTAGATAAACAGCAAAAAAACATTCTTTTTTAACATCCTTAAGCTTTTCCGTGTAATAATTGGCTATATCTTCTGGATTATTTATTGTTTTGTTGTAAATAGTTCCAGATTTTATTCTCTTGCTCAACTCAAATGCTGCTAATAACTTTGCAGCCTTTGCCAGCTTAACGCCTTTAATTTTCATTAACTCTTGCAATGACAAAGAATTCAGTTTTTCCAAGCCGAAAGTTGAGATTAAACGATGGCTTAAATCGACAACACTTTCTCCATTTGTTCCATTTTGCAGCACAATGGCTAATAGTTCTGCATCGCTTAAGCTGTCAATTCCTTTAATTTTAAGCCGCTCTCTTGGCCTTTGCTCTAATGCTATTTCTTTGATTAACATATTTATCACTACATTTAATTGGTTTACACAAATCAAGTTTATAAGCTTCACGCACAGATGTCCAGTGTCCAGTGGTGCTCTAATATATAGATTAAATAATATAATTAAGCTATTCCTTGCCCCCGAACCCCTCGGAATAGCCTACTAAGCCCCCGATTCTTGATAAAAAAGTACGATAACAATAAATTTTCGGCGATAAAAAAAGTCTGCGGACGCAGTTTGCCAGAACTTCGTAACTGGCAAAGAATATAACACATCTTTCACGGAAAAATCGAACGCTTACGCTAAAATGCTTGACATGTGAGCGAGTTCGCAACGAGCTCACTCGCAAATCGGGCATTTTTCGATTTTTCCCAAATTTTTTCAGCTCTGAAAATTTTTGTCAGCTCTGTTTCGGATTTTTTGTGGGTTGCCTCAAAATTCGAGGGCGAATTTTTCGAGGAGAAAAAGATTCGTTTAAGATTGTACGTTACACGAACTTTCTTATTCAACCG
>Ga0233425_10011336_pt1 | contig 10443 bp, 16 predicted proteins | sample Watercolumn_Towu_2_FD_181712 | JGI IMG/M metagenome (GOLD analysis project Ga0233425, IMG submission 181712) | Freshwater microbial communities from Lake Towuti, South Sulawesi, Indonesia - Watercolumn_Towuti2014_140_MG | ecosystem: Environmental > Aquatic > Freshwater > Lake | place... | reverse complement strand
AGAAGCGCAAATCCAATGAAAAGCGCGACAAATGGATCTCCTATTATGGGAATTTCTGTTAACCCTTCCCAAAGCCCTTTCCACGTTAGGATGATGGCAAGGGCAAAGTAAAGAGATGATAAGAAGTGTTTGTCTTGTTCGCGCATGGGTTACATTCTCCTCTTTTTGATAATGAAAGAGATATTGCTTTATTATAAAAGCTTTTGGATAAGAACGGCTTAGTAGAAAAAGTCGCGAATATCGCCAGCAGGCATTATTTTTATTCGTAAGACAATCTTGCTTCGCTCCATTACTTAACAAAAACATATATTTGGAGCGTGCCTGCGAGACTTTTTCTACAGAGCCGATAAGAACAGAAAGGATGTTCCAAAAAATTATCTTTGAGATAATGCTCTTACGAAGGGTATTATTCTTCTCTGATGTTGTGGATTGCAGTAATCTTCTTCATGGTATTCTGGAATAACATAAGGAATATTGCAAGGAATTATTGCTTCTGCCAGCACACGTGGAATGTCAATTAAACCATCACTGCCGGCATAACTTTCTTCCAATTCGTCGGTTGCAAAACCTGGCTTTGCGTTCGAGAATTGGAGTGATCCTATCAGCGGAGCATATTCTCTTATCTGTTCAATAATGATGTTTGTAATGGTCCGTTGCTCATTTTTTTCTTGTGCTATTCTTGTGCCAAGAGCGCGATCTTCCTCAGTCATTTCAATTGCCAGAATTCCTTTGGGTGTTTTTACACTGTCAAGACTGATGGTCAGAGGTTTTGCTTTTGACCAAGTGTATAATGTGAGAGCAAGATGACAGATGTCTAATGCGACAGGAAGGCAGTGTTGAGCAAAATCGGACATTCTTATGGTGGAATTACGATAAGCAGGGAAGTCATTATGAAGATGAATGGGGGTACCGTTTTCAATCTGTATAGGAAAATCGCATTGAGATTCTAAAGCGTAATGAAACGAAGCTATCTGTTCTAATTCGTAGGAAAGAGGTACTTTTTGTTTAGGATAACCTGTTGGCAGATAATTCCCAAAAGCAAATTGATATTGAAAATATACTTCTACATTTGCTTTTGCCCGAAGCTGTGAAGTTAAATCAACACAGCGCTGAAGATAATCTCGACTTATTCCTCTTGTAACTTTATCTTCTGCAATGGGATTTACAGGAAGTCCTTTGTAAGAAGTTGGCGCTTCGATGCCGATAACTGGGAAATCTTCTGCAAGAGTGATAAATGCTTCTGTAGTTGCTTTAATGTTATCTTTCTCTAATTCTCCTCCTAAAAGAATAATTTCTATTCCCTCAACATCCAAATCTTTTCTTATGTCGGTTTGTCTTTGGTCAATGATGCTTTTGGCAAGAAGTTTCATAGAACAAATATTTTAGAGCAAACGTTATAAAAGTTATGGAAGTTCAATTATTTTGTTCTCTTGCGATCATCAAAAAGCCATAATGTGGAATCAAAAGGTGGTGTGATATTCCTGCAGGAACTAAAATCATACTCCCTGGTTTTAATTCGTATTCTTTGCCTGCGACGTTGATTGTTCCGTTTCCTTCATCTAGATAAAACAATTGACTGTGATTTGCGGTTTCTCTCTCTGTAGTTAATTTTCCAGAGAGATAGGTTGAAAATTTTTGATAGGGAGCTAAATATTCGCTCCAAAAGGGAAGTTTTTCTTTCAAGTCAGATATTGCTTGCTGCGCTCGTTCTGTTAATTGAGAATTTCTATCGAAAGTTCTCCACGCAAGTTCATCCACAGGGATATTATTTTGAAAGAACAAGACTTCTTCTAATGCCATTTTTTTGACCTCTTCTTAATTTAATCACTGAGTCCTAATTCTTGTCTTAAAGCAAGAGTTCCTAGATTGAATGAATCACGATCCGTTGCGGCAAATTTATTTGGAAATAGTTCTTCTAAACCGCCTAGAAGTTGTTTGATGTGTTCGTGATGAGGTTGGACACCATTGGTGTTGATGGTACCATACGGAATACCATTATAAGTTAGGGGAGGAAATATAAAACATTCAACAATCTTTCTCTCACTTCGAGGAACTTTTTGGTTTAATAGAATGGCAGAACCGTTGTCAAATTCTTTATTAAATAAGTCTTTATTAAAGTGATCTTTGATATACTCTACTCCTCTTTCTGCTTCGTTACGAGTGAGATTTTTTACTCCATAATAAATAACAGTTGTCATTTTTATTTTTTATCGGTTGGTTTATTGATTATTTCTTTCCTAAGAAATTAAAAAATTAAAAAGATTAATTATTACTTTTCCATTCTTTTTCAAAAAGGCTGTTGAAGTAGTCAACAAAATGAGGCGCTTCTATCCAGACAGCGCAGTCATAACTTTTGTGTACTTTCTGATCTTCGGTTAAGAATAACATTAAATCCTTGCCATCAACGATGCAAAAACGCGCCGCAGTTGGTGTTTTGTTCTGTTTGATTTTTCCGATCTTGCCAAAGTTTTCCATTGTTTCTTTATTGACGTTGACGGGAGCTAAGATTTTGATATCAACACCGCTTTTGGCAGCTTTTCTTAAATGACTTGCAAGCGCTTCATATTTTCTGTCCAAGCCGTCTTTTGAGGTCATTAAAGTGATATTTTTCTTCGCGTTCTTGATCATGGTCGCAAGATGTTCATACGCTTTGTCTCGTCCTCTAAATGCGCCGGATCGGTCAGTTGGATCAATTAATTTGATGCCTTCCGTATGAAGGGTATTTAATTCGTCAAGAAGATCGCTTTCTTTTAATTGGGATAAGACACCGTTTTTTTGTTCTGCTTCTTCAATGACTTTTCTCTTTACTCTTTCTACAACCTCAGAGGGAGGAACGGCTAAATATTTGATTGGTTTTCCGACTTTAACGATGATAAAGCCTTTTTTTTCTAATGATTCCAGAACGTCGTAGGTTCGAGATCGGGGGACATTAGAAATATCAGATAATTCTCCTGCAGTTGAAACACCACGGGATAGAAGTGCGATCCACAGTTTACTTTCATATGAATTGAGACCAAAGTCTTTGAGTTTGTTTAAAAAGTCTTTTTGGACTATCATTGTGCCTATTCCTCCAATCTATTTGGGAAATGATGATGATTATTCCCCGTAAAACCCTAAGAACCTCTTTCTATATGCTTATTTTAGCTAAAAAGTGAAGGGATTTATAAATCTTTCGGGTGATTTAGTACTAATTAGTGGTATATGTTTTATTTATGTTTGGATCGTTTCTCATCATCCACCGTAAATAATCGGCTGTCCTTGACCTGAAAAAGACCTATTCGAGCTCCAGCATCGAGCCAGCCATGCGCATAGTTTAGCGCGGCGAAGGCAAGAACTGCATCATCTTTCTGTTTGAGAAAAAATTCTGCATCTTGATAATACCTTGATGCCATGTCAAAGAAATCTACTGCTTCTTTTTTTCTCTGCAAATCGAATTTGTCTTTAGCCATCTCGAGCGCTTCTTTGGTGATTTTGAAGTATTGTTCTAGTTTTTCTTTAGTGATGGTGTTATTCATCTTTATCTTTTCTTAGATCTTTTCTTAGATCCCTCCTAACGTGTTGATCAGATGTGTTAATGTTGGGTGTTTAATACCATACTCTCTCATCTTGTCTTGAAAGTAAGACGCTTTGGGAATCCAGCGCGGCGTTGTTTCTTGATAAGCTCTGTATTCATCACCAAACTGCGCATTTAATCTTTTTTCTTCTTCATGGACGGTGATGATTTTACAGCCTATTGCAACTGCGCCCGCAATAACTGTTTCGAGCGAAGGAGCAGTTAAAGTAAGTCCGATGTCTCCTATCATAAATCCAAGATAAATCGGATTGCGTACACTATTATAGACTCCGTCTGTTTTTAAAGAACCTATGTCAAAGTTATGATGTTCATTCTTTTTGACATATGTTCCTAATTCTTCTTGCATCTCTTTTGTCTTTATTGTACCATAAGTGAAGATGCTAAAACCTAACAAGGTCCTTGCGGGATGTTCATAAAGATATTCTTTCCAATGATTAAATAAGTTCCAAGAAACAAGTACCATCTGAATGTTAGAAGCATAGACAAAAAGTTGTCTTGGAAAACCTTCATTTTCTTGATATTGAAAATAAGGATTGTTTGGTGTTTGAGAAAGTTCTCTTTCTTTTTTTTTGCTTTTTTTTCTCATGCTTATCTAGAATGTATCAAGAATATTAAAAAGAAATTAAATAAATTAAAAAAATTATTTAGCTTTAAGACCAGGACGTTTTACGGTTATTGGTAAAATCCCTGCATCAAATTCTTTAATCGCAATCTCAATGGGATTATACTTTATTTTCTCTAAATCAACAGGAGCAAGATCGAGAAGGAAAGGCGCTCCCATGGAGAGCTGCAAAGCCCGCGAACCTATCATACGAGCTTTTTCATATTTAGTGTAATCAATGTGTTCTTGTTCAACCGTTGTCGTTGTTTTTCTCATGGGTAGTTTCCTCTCGTCTGTTTATCTAAAGTTTTTATTTAAAGTATTTATTTAGTATTCCCCGCAAAAAGCCTGCCTTTTCAACTGCAAGGTCAATCATCTGGCCTATCTCGGAAATGCTCAAAGGCGCAGATCCGCCCTTCTGAAGAGCAGAGATAGTCCCGTCAGCGTCAGAACTGATGGTGAGTCTTGCATCGAAGGCTTTCTCTTCTTCTGCGGTAGGGTCAAGCATCAAATTTCCGTTTATTTTGTAAACCGTTACAGCCAAAGGCTCTTTGGTGAGCGGCAAGGCAACATCCGTTTTATGTTTATAATCAATAGACCACGTGCTTTTATCAACTGTAGGATAACGCGCTGCTTTTAAAGCGGCTAAGGCGGCAAGACCTGCTGCGTCAAAAAGATTGCCTGCATCGTTAAGCGTGATGATGTCAATGACCAAAAACCACGCTTTTTCACCAGGAGTGATGCACATTTTTTTGAAATCAACGGCTTTGGCTTCACGAATTCCTCTATCGATAACTCGGGCAAGTTCAACCGCTTTGATACCTGGCGGTCCTGGTTCATAATCGGGACTTGAGAGCGGTGTTAATTCGGCATTTACCGTAATCCCACCTTCGTCAGGGGTGTCATTGTAGGGTTTTTCAAGCGAAAGTTTAACTCCCGCAAGAACGATGGTTTCTCCAATTTGTACTTTAGCGGAACCCTCTGCTGTCCAAGAGATGTTTGTTTCAATCTTAATCGGTTGACGATACTCTGTCAATGTTCTTAAATCGAGGCGCTTGTTGATTGCGGCCAATTGAGCTATTGTTTCTTTATTAACGATCATTTTTATGCACCTAATTTGATTCAATAAATTTTTCTTTCAGCGCTTTTTTCTGCACTTCGTAGATTTTTTCTGTTGCTATTTTAGCAAGTTCTAATGCTTTAATCAAGTCTTCTTTGGAAATTTCTCCATCCATCTGCAATAAGACGACTTCTTTCGTATTATGAAGCATGGCAACAGGGATGTCGGAAACTATTGCGTCATACGCTTCTTCTCCATAATTTAGGTCAGCAACGACTGTTCCGTCTACTTGTCCTACAGCGACAGAGCTTACCATGTCTTTCATGGGAATTCCAGCATCGGCTAAGGCGATTGCAGCTGCAGAGATAGCTGCGCATCGTGTTCCTGCATCTGTCTGTGGCAACTCTACAAAGATGTCAACAACAGAATTAGGAAACGCAGAGAGGTCAATGACCGGCTCAAGGGCTTTGTTCATGACCATCGAGATTTCTTGTGATCTTCGTGATCCACCGGGGCGGATACGTTCTCCTGATCCTGAAAAAGGCATCATATTATAGAAACAGCGGATAATCCCTTTTTTTGGATCTTGTTGAAATTTAGGAAATAGTTCACGAGGACCATATACTGCGGCGTAGGCAACAGTATTTCCTATCTTGAAATAAGCAGAGCCGTCCGCATTGGGAATCACTCCTACTTTTGCGTCCATGGGCCTTAACTCATCAATCTTTCTTCCATCTAATCTTGTTTTATATACCATTTTTATGCAACTCTTTATTTATCATTAATTATTAGTGGATAGAAACTGCTCCACCTTTTCAGTGAGGCCTTCCACATGTGATTTTTGCGCAATCATCTTTACTGCTTGTTCGGCACGGTATTCTTCTTCCGGCGTATTACCACTGATCCAGACAAGACCATTTTGACCGACCACGATTTCACAATTTGTTTTTTCCTTTATCAACATTACCATACTCCCTTTTTTACCGATAACTCGAGGCACTTTTTGGCTATTGACACTAATGATTCTGCCCCCGCTTACTTTCTGAAAGCCGGGTTCTCTCATCGTTAAATCAATCAAATTCTGTGATGTTACGTTGATAATTCCGACAACGACGTAATCACCTATCGCTAAAATCTGGCTCAAGTCTTCTTCTTTCTTGATAAAGCGTGTTGTTGCATCTTTTACGTTCAACATAGCAGAATATGCTGTTGCCGTATTGACCCGCCAACCGCTCATCATGATATCACTAATCTTTCCAATAATCTTATCTCCTATTTTTGGGACATAAGGACCAGAAAGAGGCATTATTTTAATCACTCGTCCTGACAATGACACTAAACCCATCAACTTAGAATACACTTTGTCGTTGACACGATAGGTGTTATCTCCTGGAAGAAAATCCATCCCCTCCGCTAAAAGCTCACCGGGAATCACTATATCTCGTTCGTTTACATTCATACTCATTTTTATCACTCTTTGCCGCCTTTTGTTTTTTTCTATTTGATATATCAGATTAGTAAATAGAAAATCAGACGGACCTCCGTTTTTTTCTTACTTTGTCTTAATCTACGCTTTCTTTTAAAAAGGTTACTGTTTTTTGTACGTATTGGATAGGGGGGCTTATTTAGTAAATTAAGGACATAGTATAGTAATCCAACACAAGACTTCAAAAAGTTGTTGATTTATTGATTTCTTAACTGGGTCTCATACCCCGTAGCTTGCTACGACCTGTAATTTCCCAGTTAAGATTAAAAAATTCCAACTAATTGAATACCCCGCAGCTTGCTGCGATTGGAATTTTTTATTTTAGAAAGTTTGATTGATTTTAGGAAGTTTGAAAAAAGAGTATCATTAATAAATTATAAAAATAAATTATTTTAAAAATTTCTTGATCTCTTCATCACTTAATTTTGTGAAACGCTTATCTTTGCCATCAATGTATGAAACATCAACTCGTTCCACGTTGAATTCTTCTTTTAGGAATTCTTTCATGGCTCCTAATCCTAAACGAATACCTTCTTCAACGCTCATGTTTGGTTTGTAGCGCTTTTGCAAAATAGCATCAATATCAGTGTCTCCTTCACCGATGACTGCTGCTTTGTATTGGAAGTAAAGACCATATGGCTCAGTCAAGAAAAGCTTTACGGTGCCATCTTCTTCAACACCACCTACTAATAATGAGACGCCAAAAGGACGCAGTCCTGCCGATTGTGTGCAGATCTGTTTCAAGTCGCAGATTTCTTTGACGATGGAGAGCATATCAATTTTAGAGTCGTAGGATACGGCGTGCTGTTGCGCTCTTAATTGCGCGCGATCTACAAGAACTCTTGCATCAGAGATTATCCCTGCGGCAGTTGCGGCAATATGATCATCTATCTTAAACATCTTTTCGATGGCTTCTGGAACTAATAGTTTTGAAGTTATCCTCTTATCAGCAACGAAGACAACACCATCTTTGCAGGCGATGCCCAAAGCGGTCGATCCTTGCTTTACGGTTTTTTTAGCGTATTCTACCTGTAATAAGCGACCATCAGGAGAAAACATGGTTATGCTTCTATCATAACCCATCTTGTCAATAGCTTGTTTATTTGGATTCATTTTATACACCTCGTTTTTGAGTATTAATTTTTTTTAGTATTAATCAATTGATCATTTATTAATGATAGTTATAATTTTAGGGATTGATTTTGACTTATGGGGTAGATGCTTTTTTTAATGTCCCAGATGTTGTTATTGATTTGATAATGACAGGGTGGTTTTTAATCTTTTTTATTAAGATTAAAGCGGTTTTACATTGATCTACAAAGGTGTGGTTTACTTTGATTATAAATTTATTGTTTTTTGTTTTTTCTTTGAGAAATAAAGGAGATGATTTTGCAATTCCTAATTGACCAAGGAATAGGAGAAAGGAGGATTCTACTTCCTGCTGAATTTCTTGCGGGGAGAAGGTTTGATCACTTATTATTTCAAATAAGATGTAACGTTTTTTTTGTTTTAATGAGGGAAGCAGTTTCATGGGTTGATGAGAGATAAGAGATTTATAAAGATTCTCCATAATCTTTTTAAACTAAGTAGGGTTTTTACTTTTATTCGAGAGGTACATCGGTTACGGCTTGTGTACGCTGGAGAGCAATGCTAATGCGGTTTCTCCATAAAATAAACAGATAGGATGGTGCAATAATGGCACGAATGCATTCAAGAGCAAAAGGAAAAAGCGGCAGTAAGAAGCCAATCAAAAAAGTTCAGCCTTGGGCTCCATATAAAGAGAAAGAAGTCGAAAAATTAGTCATTAAGTATGCTAAAGCAGGCAAGACAACTTCAGAGATAGGGATGATCCTTCGAGATCGTTACGGGATCAATAGTATTAAAGCTTCTACCAATAAAAAAGTAACGGAAATTGAAGCAGAAAATGGACTCTTGAAGAAATTGCCAGAAGATTTGCTGGATTTGATTCGAAAGATGGTCAAAGTGAAACAGCATATTGAACGCAATAAGCAAGATCAAACCGCAAAAAGGGGATTGATTTTAACAAGTTCAAAAGTAAGGCGATTGACCAAGTATTATAAAAGAAATGGCAAATTACCTGTCGATTGGAATTTAGATTTAAACAAGCTGCAGATGTATTTGGAATAGAGTTTTATTTTTTTACTTTTTTTTTATATAGAAAAGCAATGGACACATCTTTATATGTCTCTTTAGACTCAAAATAGATTCCAATAATTTTTTATCCGAAATTGATTTTTTTTTACCCGTCATCGGATCAACAATTAATATTCTCTTGTTTGTCGCTTTTTCTAAAATGATAAAATGAGATGCATGAGAATAATCACCTAAGTAGTTATCATCTATATGACAAATGAGGGGTTGTTCTTTAAGTAATTCTTTTATCAAAGAGAGAGTGATCTTTTTATGAAAGATGTTAAACTTATTTTTACTTTTAAAACTCTTGATGAGTACATTTGTAAAGTATTTATTATCTACGATGATATTTATCTTTTTTTTGTATCTTTTAAAAAATTCTTGAGGTATTCCAACAACGTAAAAAGGATACGTTCTCTTCATTCCTTTTAATAGAATTTTTTCTTCATCTTTTTCACTAAAATTGATTTGATACTTTTCTTTAAGCAACATTAGAAGATTTGCTGCAAGACAGCCATGTGATAGAGATTGTTTCTAGGACAGAATTTCTCTTTTCATCCATTTTTAATTCTTTTATGGATTATATACTTTGCGTAAATAGAAAGAGAATACGAAAAAAGAAAAAAAAAATTTACAGCATCGTCTTGATGCTTTCAATGTTCGATGCAATATCGGTTCCTTTCTTGGTCAATTCTAATAATTTTAAACGACCTTCTTTTTTGAAACTGATCAAATCTGCTTTCTGCATCTCCTGCAAAATCTTGACAACATGCGAATACGTGCAGTCAATCTGTTTTGCTAAAACGGATGCATAAACGTTTGCGTCTGCATTTTTTAATTCTACCAACATCATCGCCGGTTTTTCCCTGAAAAATACGTCAAATATTGCTTTCTTTTTTTTCAATTTTACACCCCCGTCTTTTGAAAACTTTGTATAGCTAACATATACAACTAATATATCAGACAAAGTTTTCTAAGAAGATTTACAATAGATTTTGTAAACTCTTCTTTTCATCACACACCCCGAAAATATCGGGCTTAATATTCATATTTAAACATTTATTGATTAGAAAAGATATGTTGAAATAGCTATATTTAAAGCTTTCTGAATGATTCATTTACTTTTCAGGTTATGCACGAAAATGTTGCTGGGTTAAAACTCCACCATTTATGGCGACATTTTCGGCACAAGAAGGACAACGTCCCTCTGTGCAGAAAGCTTTGCTTTCTTGCATGCTAAAAATGCGTAGTTTAGAAACCGCCTCTTTTGAACTGAAAGAACGAAATAAGCATATAAAATAATTCGTTCTTTCATATATACTGTGCATTATTTATTAGATAAATATTTGATGCACAGTATAAAACCTCGTCATTTATGGCAAGGTGAGGCGGTTTCACGCATTTTTATCATAAAAAGATTTTTAAGTGTTTTTTATTGTTCAGGTAAGATGGTTTCTGACTCCATTAAAAAAATTTTTCCTTATGATCTTGTTCGTCAAAGTCAAGAAGCGCTTATTGATGATGCAATAAAAGCGCTGCAGGATGGCAAAGTCCTGATTGCTCATGCT
>Ga0233425_10011335_pt1 | contig 10446 bp, 8 predicted proteins | sample Watercolumn_Towu_2_FD_181712 | JGI IMG/M metagenome (GOLD analysis project Ga0233425, IMG submission 181712) | Freshwater microbial communities from Lake Towuti, South Sulawesi, Indonesia - Watercolumn_Towuti2014_140_MG | ecosystem: Environmental > Aquatic > Freshwater > Lake | place: Indonesia... | reverse complement strand
GAGCGCCCGGCCCTCCCAGATCGCGACCTCGTCCTGCCGTGCGTTGGCCTGGTTGCGCGATCCCGTGATGAGCAGGTTCACCCCGGTCTCCCAGCCCGCCCGCCAGTAGCCGCTGTAGGTGGGCGGAGGTGCGACCAGCAGCGTGCTCGCGACAGCCGTCCCGTCGACATACAGGCGGGCGCTGGTCGGCGTGACGCTCGCGACGATCAGGTGCGGCACGTTGTCGGTGATCGCGGCCGGCGCCGTCAGCAGCACGTTCCCCGTGCCGGTGCCGAGATGAAGCACGGGGCGGCCGCTGCGGTCGAGCAGCAGGGCCCGGTCGCGGGACCCCGAAGCGCCGGAGGCCGCGCTTCCGAAGCCGACCAGCCGACCGCCCGTGCGCGCGGTCGTGCGCACCCAGGTGGCGATCGTGAAGGTCGTCGGCGCTGTGCGCGCGGTGCCCGCAACGACGGCACCGTTAGCGCCGGCGCCACCCGTCGTGCGCATGGCGTACGTGGTGTCGCACATGACCATGCCCGCGTTCGCGGTGCCGAACGACAGTCCGGAGCCCGACGCCGTGCCGGTGTTCCCGTTGCCGCTCGCGTCCGCCACAGTCGGTTGGCCCGTGAGATTGGCGAAGCGCCACCAGAGGGACGGGGTCCAGCCCGCGGAGGAGAGAAGGGCGGCGTACGACGTCCCTCCGGCGCACGCGGCGGCCGTGCTGAACCGGGCGGACGCGGTGGCTTTCGACGTGAAGGCAGCCGACGTCGCGCCCACGCCCGAGGCGAGCACGCATAGGACGGCGAGGAGGGGGATCAGCAGAGCCCGCATCGCGCGGGCCCGGTCAGCGAGTGGCCGCTTCATGGCGGTCCCCGTCGGTCGTGCCCGCCCCGTCGGTCGTGCCCGCCCCGTCGGAGCTCCCAGGCCGACCGGATGCGATGCTGGCGCGGAAGCGTCGAGCACGGTCCATCGCAGGCACCACGAGCAGGCGCATGACATCGGATCGGCTGCGCAGCTCCGCCATGACCAGCAGGATCAGCGGCGGGGCGAAGAGCACCAGCCTGCCCATCGGCGAGTGCGCCCAGGACAGCGCGTAGCCCCAGCCGGAGAACGACGACAGCACGATGCCTCGCACCGAGGCCGCAGGCGTGAGGTTGGGGTCTGCCGACTCGTTGGCGTCGCCCTTGGTGCGGATGTACGGCTCGAACACCGGCTCGTTGCCGATGATGATCGGCTGCCCCGTTGTGTCGTCCAGCTTCTTCAACGACGTGAGACCCACGATGCGGTGCGTCACGAGCATGGTGGTGCCGACCGGCGCGAATGTGACCACCTGGCCGAGGCGGAGCTGCGAGGCATCGGTGACGGGTCGGATCACGACGGCATCGCCCGGCATGACGTCGGGCGCCATCGACCCGCTGGTGACGACGAGCAGCCGCTCGCCGCGCAGCTGGAACCACAGGGGCACCGCGTACGACGCGAGAATGGCGGCGATGAACGCGCCGAGGACCGTCACGAAGAGCAGGCGCCGCAGCGGCCAGGAACCGCGCTGCGGCAGCAGCTCGCGCACGCTCCTGCGGCTGCGTGGCAGCCGGGGCGCCGCCACAGCGGTCAGTTCGGCGTAGCCCTGGTCGTGCAGGGTCGTCATCGTGATCACCCCCTCCCCCTGAGAGGTGGACCGTCCCGGCTGCGGCCCGCCCCTCGCGGGCAGCAGCCAGGACGGACCGTCAGTTGTTCTTCGTCTGCTCGGCGTCGAACGAGAGCGTCACCTGGGCGTCCGCGGACGCGTAGGCCGACGTGGTGGCGAGCGGCAGCGTCACGGCGATGCAGATGTCGTCCGCGCTCGCGCCGGCCGGGATCTCCCGGTCGCCAGCCTGGTAGCCGTTGACGCTGCTGCCGACGAGAGGCGTTGCGGCGGCGGCAACCTGGATGTTGGAGACGAGCGGGGTGGCCGAGGCGGTTCCGGCCTTGGTGCAGGTGCCGGCCGCGTTGTTGTAGACCGCGTAGCGCAGCACCTGCGAGAGGTTCTTCGTCTCGCTGGTCGTCTGCGCGCTGATGGCGTAGCGCAGGTCCAGAGACCCGGCGTTGCTCACCGAGACGTGGCGGTAGACGGTGTCGCCCGGCGCCATGTTGGCGGCCGCGGCGAGCACAAGGTTCGCCTGACCACCGGCCTCGATGGCCACGTTGCCGCTGGCGTAGCTCGTCGCCGCGGTCGCGGTGTCCTCGAACAGCGCGGCGGTGGTGAGCTGGCCGAGGCCCACGAAGGCCAGGGCCACGATGCCCACGGTCGTGATCGAGCGTCGGCGGCGGTCGCGGTCCTCCGGCGTGCGCGCCGGGAGCGCGTCGAGCTCGTCGAGCAGGTCGTCATCCATGTCAGGAACCCCCCTGGGTGAGGCGCTGGCCCTCCCCCCATGGGACAGCCCGCAGTGGAGAGGTCGTCATCCGCGGCCAGGACTTGAGCCGCCGAGACACAGTCGGGACACAGCATCACAGCGCCGCAGTCACCCGGACGGCCCAGCCAGGCGCACGAGTGCGCTCGCTCAAGAGGTTGCCCTTGCCCGCCGATGCTGCGGAGGTACCCGGCGGGCGCCTGTGCGGCGAGCCTGTCCACACGTGCACGTGAGAGGGCGGACTGGGCCCATGGCGACGGAGCGGGCGCGGTTCCAGCCAGCCGTGACGAGCCAGCTACCGCCTCCCGTCGCGCCCCCGATGGGCCGTGGCCTCAGTCTCCCCGCTCCCGTCAGCTCCGAGGGCGTCAGCACCGGTGTGACGCCGCCAGTCGGCGGCGCTGCCCCTGCCACCGGGCGTCTGCGGCCGACGTCCGCAGCGGGCGGACCGCACGCCCGTTCGACCCGGGTGGGCCGCGCGGTTCTCACAGCCGCGGCGGCGGGCCTGGTCATCGTGTCCACCATGGCGGTGGCCGGCGCTGTGCCCGTCTGGGGCACACCGGGCGGGCCGGCGACCGCCGCGGGAAGCATCGCCGCCATGTCCGGCGCCTACCTGTGCCTGATGCTGCTCCTGCTGGCGGCCCGGATCCCCTCGATCGAGCGCGAGGTCGGCCACCCGGCGCTCATCGCGGTGCACCGGCGCGTCGCGCCCTACGCGGTAGGTCTCGTCTGCGGGCACGTGCTGCTCACGACGCTCGGCTACGCGCAGGCGGCAGAGACAGGATGGGGGGCGCAGCTCGCCGACCTCGTGCTCCACACCGGTTGGATGCTGCCGGCCTTCTCGGCCTTCGTGATGCTGGTCCTCTTGAGCGTGCTGTCCTACCGCCGGCTGCGGGACCGCCTGCGCTACGAGACCTGGTGGGTCGCCCACCTCTACCTGTACCTCGCCGTCGCTCTCGCATTCGGGCACCAGCTCGAGAACAGCTCCTTCCTCGATGACCAGCCGGCCTTCCGGGCGCTCTGGAGCGTGCTCTACGCCGGAGTGTTCGCCACCGTGGTCGTCTCCCGACTGGCGTTGCCGGGGTTTCGGTCCTTGTGGCACGACCTGCGCGTGGACGGCGTCGTGCGCGAGTCGGACGACGTCGTCTCGCTCTACATCTCGGGGAAGCACCTCGACCGATGGGGTGCAGAGGGCGGCCAGTTCTTCCAGTGGCGGTTCCTCGCGCGACGGTCATGGTGGCAGGCCCACCCCTACTCGCTGTCGGCAGCGCCGACCCCGAACCGGCTCCGCATCACTGTCAGGGAGGTGGGCGACCAGTCCGCGGCGGTGGCGGACTTGCGTCCCGGCACCAGGATCTGGGCCGAGGGCCCCTACGGCATCTTCACCGCGGGACACCGGTCGGGCGACCGTGTGGTCGCTTTCGTCGCAGGCATCGGAATCACCCCGGTGCTGGCGATGCTCCACGAGCTGCCCCGGGGCGCTGAGGTCGACGTCGTGGTGCGGGCACGCTCGCTGTCGGCCGCCCCGCTGCTCGGCGAGCTGGAGCAGCTGGCCTCGGACCGCGGGTTCCGCGTGTGGCACCTCGAAGGCCCCCGTCGTCGTGCGCCGCTGCGCCTCGACGCCGTGCTCGCCATGGTCCCGGATCTGGCGCGCAGCGACGTGTACGTGTGCGGGCCCGAGGGCTTCACCGACCGGGTGCTCTCGATCGCCGAGCGCGCGGGCGTGCCCGCCTCCCGCATCCATCACGAGTCGTTCGCGGTCTGAGCGGGGAGGGAGGACGCATGCGGCGCGCGGCACTGGTCGCGATCGGCACGGTGGCAGGACTGGCAGGCGTCCTGTCGTACTCGGATGGGTCCGTGCCGGTCCCGATCGGCCTGGCGGCAAGCCTGCCCAGCACGGAGCCGAGCGACCCCACGTCCGTCACGGCGGCACCGAGCTCGACGCCATCGATCGCATCGCGGCCCTCCACGGCCTCGCCCTCGCCGACACGCAGCCCTCTGAGGCGGTCCTCGTCGTCGGCGTCGCCGAGCTCCGTCCCGACCGCGGCCCCTGAGCCCTCTACCAAGCCCGCACGTACCCAGCGGCCGTCCGCCTCGGCCACGGCCCGCCCCGCCCCGTCCCCGAGCCCCACTCGGACGCGAACCCCGAAGCCCACTCCGACGCCGACCCCGTCCACCTCCTCCCCGCAGCCGGGCGGGGACGGCGAGTACCGCGGGACCGCCGTCGCGCACCGCTACGGAACCGTTCAGGTGGCCATCGCCGTTCAGAACGGCACCATCGTGTCCGCGTGGGCGGTGGTCTACCCGACCGGGTCCTCGACGCCGTACTCGCAGCTGGCCATCCCCAAGTTGTCGGCCGAGACGGTGGGAGCGACGTCCGCCAACGTCACGCGGGTGTCGGGCGCGACGCTGACCTCGAACGCGTGGAACACCTCGCTCGCCGCGGCCATGACGAAGGCGGGTCTGCTGCCATGAGCGTGGGATCGCGGCCGGGGCTCGGCACCGACGGACTGGTCTCCTACGCCGGCCCCGGCGACTGGCAGCAGCGCATGCACGTCGAGCCGGTGTGGGGTACCCACGTCGTCCTCGACGTCCGTGCACCCGAGCTGCCTCCGGACGTCGACGACCTGCTCGCCGAGGCCGTGAGCTTCCTCCATCAGGTCGACGCGTGGTTCTCCACGTACCGGGCGGACACCCCGATCACGATGTACCGCAACGGTCTGATCGAGCTCGAGCGCACCCCGTCGATCGTGCAGTCGGTGCTCGAGGCGTGCGCCGGCGCCAAGCAGCTCACCGACGGAGTCTTCGACCCGTGGGCGGTGCCGGGCGGTGTCGACCCCAGCGGCTACGTCAAGGGCTGGGCTGCGGGCGTCGCCGCCGACATGCTGCACGACGCCGGTATCCCCAACGTCTGCGTCGACGCGTCGGGCGACATCGCCGTCCACGGGCGGATGTCGGCAGACGAGGAGTGGGCGGTCGGCATCACCAACCCCTACGACACCCAGTCGGTCATCCGCGTGGTGCACCTGCCCGATGGCACCGCCATGGCGACCAGCGGCCTCTACGAGCGCGGCGAGCACATCCGCGACACGTCGGGCGGCACGTCGGTGCACTACGACTCCGCGACCGTGGTCGGTCCGGATGCGGGGCTCGCCGACGCGCTGGCGACCGCATGCCTCGTCGAAGGACCGCGCTGCAACCGCTGGTTCGTCGGCCTCGACGAGTGGTCGGTGTACCTCGTCAAGGACGGTCGCGCGGAGTTCTTCGGGCCCGCCTTCCTCTGAGCGGCGCGCGCTGCGCGCGGTCCCCCGCGTTCCGATCGCCGCGCAGCGGGTAGGCACGCCTCGTGCGTGGGGCTGGGAGCAGAAGGGTCGGCGCAGTCGCTGCGGTCGTCGCGAGCGCCGTCGCGGCGGTGGTGCTCGCGCTGCTCGTGACGCCGGCGACGCCCGTCACCGCGTTCGGGCAGGACCTCCGCCTCGGCGCCGTCTCGCCGCTCGCGGTCCGCGGGTGGAGCGGCCCCGGCCAGGCCGACCTGTTCGGCGAGGGCCCGGTCGAGACCGCGCTGCGCTTCGACGGCATCGTGCGGCCGCGCATCGTGTGGCAGCGCTTCGACCGCGACCCGGCGGCAGCGGACTTCGTGCAGACGTCGCCGGAGGCCGGCCCGTCGTTCCGCACGGCGCAGCTCGGGGAGATGCTGGCGCGCGGCTGGACCACCTACATCGTGCGGCTGACGGTGATCAGCGCCCTCCTGGCCGCCGCCATCCGGCTGGTGCTCTTCGGCGCGGCCGCCGTGCTGCGCGTCGGGGGCACCGAGCCGGTGCGCCGGCGGGCCAGGCTCGGGCAGGTCGGCGCCGCCCTCGGCCTCGGAGCCGTCCTCGCAGCCGGGTCGGCCGCGCTGACGGTCGCATCGGCGCGCGACCAGCTGTCGACCGTCTCGACCCTCGCCGACATCACGGGTCGAGCACCACTCGTACCGTCGGCTGCGCCGCTGCCGGCCGGCCACAGCGACGTCGAGCTGGCCGTCATCGGCGACTCCACAGCCGCCGGAGTGGGCAACCGTCCGCTCGCCGACCCGAACGAGCAGGACACCGTGTGCGGCCGGTCGCGCGACGCCTATGCGCGGGTGCTCGCCTCCGCGCTGCAGTGGGGCACCGCCAATCTCGCCTGCAGCTCGGCGACCGTCGAGGCAGGGCTCCTGGGGCCGCAGTCGGAGGGCGCGACGACGGCGCCGCCCCAGGTGGGCGTCCTCAAGAGCATCCCCCGCCTGCGCACCGTGGTGGTGAGCATCGGTGCCAACGACGTCGGCTGGGCCGACTTCCTGCGGCTGTGCTTCGGACTCGAGCGGTGCGACGACCAGTTCTCGCAGCGGCTGTTCGACAGCCGGATCGACGCCTTCCGCATCCGCTACGCGCAGCTGCTGCAGCAGCTCTCCTCGCTGCCGACGCATCCGCGCGTCGTCGTCGTGCAGTACTACGACCCCTTCGGAGACGCCTTCGACTGCCCGGCCCTGCGGGATCCGGCGCAGCCCGAGGTGCCCCCGCCGGGCTACGGGTTCGGTCCCGATGCCACCCACGACCAGCCGGCGCAGCTGGCGCGCAAGATCGAGCCCCTGCGCTCGCGCCTCGTCGAGCTCAACACGGTCCTCGCCGAAGGGGCAGCAGCGTTCGGGTTCGCGAGCGCCGCCCCATCGTTCGACGGCCACGCCCTCTGCGCCGACGAGTCCTGGGTGCAGGGCATGGCTGCCCAGTACCCCTTCCACCCCAACGCCGCCGGCGAGCTGGCCATCGCCGCGAGCGTGCTGCCGGTCGTCGTCGCCGCGCCCGAGGTGCCGCGCTGACGACGACGCCGTCAGTCGCGGCGCGCGCTGCGCCGGCCGGCGCGTTCTGCCGCGCGCGGGCGCGTGCCTTTGGGACACTGGGACCTGCGCCCCGGTCGGGGCGAGGCCACGCTCCCCAGCAGCGCCGAGGACACCCGTGCCCCACCCCCCTCTCCACGACCTCGTCACGTCGGTCGCGGCCCCCTGCACCGTGCTGTCGACGCACTCCGGCGACGTGCTGCCCCTAGCCGCGCAGGGCGTCTACGTCGCCGACAAGCGCGCTCTCTCGCTGCTGCGCGTGCGGGTACCCGGCCACGAGCTGGTACCGCTGCGCGGCTCGAGCACGGGCGGCGACGGCGCCCGTTTCGTGTCGATGGTGACGGGTGCCGGCGACCCCATCCCCGACCCCACGGTCACCGTGGAACGACGTCGGTGCACCACGCCCACCGGCGTGGTCGAGCACCTCGACGTCGTCTCCGTCGCGCAGGCGCCGGTACGTCTCGACGTCGTCGTCGAGCTGGCCAGCGACCTCGCGCCGATGACCCTCGTGCGCGAGGACCGACGGGCCGAGGCCGTCCCGCCCGCAGTCGTCGAGGGCGGTATCGCCTGGACCGACGGCGAGGGCTTCGACGTCCTGGTCACCGCGACCAGCGGCGCCTCCGTTGCCGTCGACCCGGTCAGCGCGACCGCGACACTGACGTGGGAGCTGGACCTGCCCGCACGTGGCCGGGCGGTCATCGAGGTCGCTGTCGTGGCGCACGACAGCGACCGCGGTGCCGCCTTCTTCGAGGCGGCGTCGGCGATCCCGTGGTCGGAGCCGACGATCCACGCCGACGACGTGCGGCTGCCCGCCCTGGTCGACCACGGGCTCGCCGACCTCGCGGGCCTCCTCCTGCGCGAGGGCGACGACCACGTGCTCGCCGCCGGCGCCCCGTGGTTCCTCACCCTCTTCGGCCGCGACTCCCTCTGGGCCGCCCGGTTCCTGCTACCGCTCGGCACCGATCTGGCGATGGGGACCCTGCGCATCCTCGCGGCACGCGCCGGCACCGGCCACGACGTCGACAGCGCCGAGGAGCCCGGCCGGATCCTGCACGAGGTGCGCCGCGAGACCCTGACGCTCGGCGACATGGCGCTGCCGCCCGTGTACTACGGGTCGGTCGACTCCACGCCGCTGTGGGCCTGCCTGCTCGTCGACGCGTGGCGCTGGGGCGCCGACCCCGACGAGGTGGCGCAGCTGCTTCCGCAGCTCGAGGCGGCGCTGCGCTGGATGCGCGATCTCGGCGACGCCGACGGAGACGGCTTCCTCGAGTACATCGACCACAGCGGCCGGGGCCTGGGCAACCAGGGGTGGAAGGACTCGTTCGACTCGGTGCAGTGGGCCGACGGCCGGCTGGCCGACGCCCCGATCGCGCTCAGCGAGGTGCAGGCCTACGCCTACCAGGCGGCGACCGGCGGCGCGGCGCTGCTGCGCGCGTTCGGGCGCCCGGGCGCCGACGAGTGGGACGAGTGGGCCGCCGGGGTGAAGGACCGCTTCCGCCGAGCCTTCTGGACCGAGGACGACCTCGGCCCCTACCCCGGCATCGCGCTCGACCGCGACAAGCGGCTCGTCGACGGCGTCGCCTCGAACATGGGCCACCTGCTCGGCACCGGCATCCTCGACCGCGACGAGGCCGCGGCCGTGGCGCAGCGGCTGGCCGGCCCGGATCTCGACAGCGGCTTCGGCCTGCGCACGCTGACCTCGCGGTCGCCGCGCTTCGGGCCCCTCAGCTATCACGGCGGCTCGGTGTGGCCGCACGACACCGCCATCGCTGTCCTCGGCCTCGCCGCCGAGGGCCAGGACGCCGCGGCTGCGTCGTTCGTCCGCGGGCTGCTCACCACGGGGGCGGCCTTCGACCTGCGCCTGCCGGAGCTGTTCGCCGGCGTGCAGGCCGGGCGCGGCGTGCGCCCCCACCCGTACCCGCCGTCGTGCCGGCCGCAGGCATGGTCGGCGGCCTCCGCCGTCGCCCTGGTCACCGCGGTCCTGGGGCTGAAGCCCGACGTGCCCGGCGGCAGCGTGTCGCTACGACCGATGTCGCCGTCGCCCGTGGGGCGCCTGGAGGTCCGCGGCCTGCGCGTGGCCGGGCGCGACGTCGGCGCGACGGTCTCGGGCTCGGGCGACGTGGTGGCCGTCGAGGGGCTCGACGGCCTCGACGTGCGGGTCGGCTAGCCGGCGTCAGAGCCGCACGGTGAGGCCGCCGTCGACGACGAGCGCCTGCCCCGTCGTGTAGGTGTTCGCCTCGCTGGCGAGCCAGGCCACGGGCTCCGCGATCTCCTCGGGCGACGCGGGCCGGCCGGCGGGCAGCCGGCCGTGCTGCACGTAGACCGTCTGGAACCAGTCGCTGTCGTGGTCGTCGTTGCCGTCGACCACCGCCATGCGGGTGGCCACGAAGCCCGGCGCCACGGCGTTGACCAGCACCCCGCTGCGTGCGAGCTCCACCGCCGCCGTGCGCGTCGCCGCCTCGAGCCCGCCCTTCGCGACGTCGTAGGCGAGGCACTCCGGCTCGCTCACCCGCGCATGCACGCTCGACACGTTGACGATCCGGCCGTAGCCGGACTCCGCCATCGCGGGGGCGAGCTCGCGCATGAGCAGCACCGGCGCGTGCAGGTTGATGGCGAGGACGCGGTCGTACTCGGCCAGGTCGAGGTCTGCCAGCGGCGCGACGTAGGCGATGCCGGCACAGCTCACGAGCACGTCCACCCCGCCCAGCCTGCGCACCGACTCGCGCGCCGCATCCAGCACAGCGGCCCGGTCGGCGAGGTCGACGTGGAGCGTCGGCGCGCAGTCCTCGGCCTCCTCGACGTCGAGGATGAGCAGGTCGGCGCCCAGCGACACCAGCCGGCGGGCGATCGCGGCGCCGATGCCGTGGGCGCCGCCGGTGACGACGGCGCGGCGCCCGTCGAAGCGCAGGGTGCTGGCGGCCACGGGATCTCCTACGGGACGAGGTCGGGCGTGCGGTACAGGGTGCGGCCGCCGACGGCGATCTCGACGTCCTGCAGGTAGCCGCGCACGGCGTCGAGATCGAGCTCCACGCCGAGGCCGGGCGCCTCGGGCGCCCGCACGAGGCCGTCGCCGTCGCGCTCGATCGGCTGCCGCACGAGGCTGCGCGCCAACGACGACAGCTCGACCGGGTACTCGCAGATGGAGTCCGACGTCGAGCCCGCGTACGGCTGCAGCGACGCGCTCAGCGCAAGGTGCGACGTGAACGTGTGGTTGACGTACTGGACGCC
>Ga0233425_10011334_pt1 | contig 10447 bp, 9 predicted proteins | sample Watercolumn_Towu_2_FD_181712 | JGI IMG/M metagenome (GOLD analysis project Ga0233425, IMG submission 181712) | Freshwater microbial communities from Lake Towuti, South Sulawesi, Indonesia - Watercolumn_Towuti2014_140_MG | ecosystem: Environmental > Aquatic > Freshwater > Lake | place: Indonesia... | reverse complement strand
GGACCTCTCGATCGGCTCACGACGTTCGACTCCGCCGCCCGCGGGGCACGACAATGGGCGGGCGCGCCTTGAGGCGCGCGCGAGCCTGCACGCGGAACGAGGGACGACCTGATGGACGACAGCCTGGCCGCCACGGTCAACCGGGCACGCCTCGACTCGCTCGTCGACGAGATCGGCGACCGCGACATCGTCCGCCAGGCCGTGCAGAGCTTCCTCGACGAGCTCGTCGAGCGCCTGCAGGCCATCCGCACCGCCATCGGCGGCGGCGATCCGGACGTCATCCGCCGCGACGCCCACGCCCTCGGCTCCCCCGCCGCGATGCTCGGCGCCACCGAGGTGACGCGCGTCTGCCGCACGATGGAGGCGCAGAACACCGAGGGCGACGCCGTGCTGGTGCCACTCATGACCGAGCTCGACGCCGTGGCCGCCCGCACCGTGAGCGAGCTGCGCAGCTACCTCGAGGCCGAGTCCGCGGTCTGATCAACCGGTGCCGGGGCAGCGTCCTCGGCCGTCGGGCCGGCGGGCGCCTCGAGCCACCGCTGCACCATGTGCGACAGGTCGTCGAGGCCGAAGGGCTTGCTCAGGTAGTCGACCATCCCCGCGTCGCGGCACGCGTCGCGCTCGGCCTGCCCGACGTGTGCGGTGAGAGCCACGATCGGCACGTCGGCCGTGGTGGCGCCCTCCCCCTGCGTGCGCCAGGCGCGGGTGGCCTCGCGGCCGTCCATCCCCGGCATCTGCACGTCCATGAGCACCAGGCCGTACGCCGTCTCCCGCATCGCGTCGAGGGCGGCCTCGCCGCTGTCGACGACGTCGGTGGCGACGCCGAGCTTGCCGAGCATCGCCGCGGCCAGCCGGCGGTTCACGTCGTTGTCGTCGACCAGGAGCACCCGGGTGCTGCGGTCGTGGCTCATCGACTGGACGTGGACCGGGGCCTGCACGCGCAACCGGGCAGACGTGCCGCCGCCGGGCACGCGAGCGACGTCGACCGTGCCGCCGAGCGCCGCAGCGAGCCGGGCGACCTGAGCGAGCCCGCCGGCACCGGAGGGCCTGCCGCCCTGGTCCCACGTGTAGCCGATGCCGGTGTCACGGACCTCGAGGACCACGGCCTGGTCCTCGAGGAAGGCGTTGAGCTCGACGACCCGCGAGCCGGAGTGCTGGACGGCGTTGCTGACCAGCCCGTCGATGGCCAGCCGCAGCAGCACCACCGACAGCTCGACCGGGTGGTCGCTGACCGGGGTCTCCCCCACGAGCACGATGCAGCGGTCGGACGACCCGGCGGCGGCGATGTCGGAGAGCAGCTGCCGCAGCACCACCGGGACGCGCGGCCCGGCGACGCGGCGCTCGGTGCCGTCGACGATGCCGATGAGGGAGTCGATGAGCCGGTCGAGCCGCTCCAGCGGCTCGCGGCCGCGGTCGCCGATCCACGGACGGATCTCGTCGACGAGCCGGCTCACCTCGTGCACCACCCACGCCGAGTAGGCCGTGCGGGCGTCCTCTCCGCGGGTGCCGCGGGAGAGGGCCACGACGTCCTGCGTCCGGGCGGCCAGCATCTCCTCGAGCCGGCGGCGGTCCTCGAGCTGGCGCTCCTGCACCTTCTCCCACTCGAAAGCGCGGCCGAGCTGCGCGGCCAGCGAGGGCGCGAGCTGGAGGAGCCGCTCGTCGGCGGGCATGGGCGCCGGGTGCACGAACTCCACGACGGCCGACACCTCGATGCCGACGACGATGGGGAACGCCCAGGCGGCTCCCTGCGCGGCCGCCTCGCCTCGCGCGTAGGCCGGGTTGACGGCGACGTCGGGGATCCACGCCGCGAGGTGGGACGCCGCGACCTCGCCGGGCAGCCCCGCCGGCGGCACGAACCGACGGTCGACCGTGGCGGCCATGACGGCGTCGAGCAGGTCGAGGTGGGCGGGGTCGGCGTCCCAGATGTCGGAGGTGACGAAGGCTCCGTCGGCCTCGCGCAGCAGCACGTGCGAGACGGCGAAGCCGCAGTGCCGCCGGATGATCTTCGCGGCAGCGCTCATGGCCGACAGCGCGTCGTCGGTCTCGTTGACGATCACGGCGATCGACGCGAGGAGCTCGACCTCGCGGGCGCGCTCGAACGCGCGCCGCAGCTGGGTCTCGGCCGTGCGCTCGGCCTCGATGCGCGCGGCGCGCTCCTGGGCCGCGCGGTGCTCGAGCCGGGCCACGACGTCGGGCCCGACGCCGTCCGGCAGATCACGGGGGTCGTAGCTCACTGGAGGGCCTCCGGTCCGAGCACGACCTCGAGCAGGCGCCGCAGCTCGCCGATGTCGACCGGCTTGCCGATGTGCCCGTCCATGCCGCTCTGCCGGCAGCGCTCGAGCAGGTCGTCGTCGGCGCCGCCGACCATGCCGTAGACCGGGGTCCGCGCGACGCGGGGGTCGTGCGAGCGGCGGATCATCGCGGTGGTGGTCGGGCCGTCGGTGCCGGCGTCCTCCATGCGGGCCGCGACCAGGACGAGCCGCACCCGCGGGTCGGAGTCCATGATCGCCAGGCACTCCTCGGCGCTGGCAGCACCCACCCCCTCGACGCCGACACGCGCGAGCAGCCGGACGGCGTGGGCGCGGCGCGGCTCGCTGGCCTCGACGACGAGGACGACGGCGGCGGACGGGTCCTCGACGTCGGCGCCGGCGGGAGCGCCGGAGTCGTCGGGCGCGACGGCGTCGAGCAGCTGCAGCCGGAACCAGAAGGTGGAGCCCTCTCCGACGGCGGAGTCGACGGAGATCTGGCCGCCCATGAGGCCGACCAGCCGCTCGGCGATCGCCAGGCCGAGGCCCGAGCCCTCCTGCCGGTTCCGCGCCTGGACGAACGGGTCGAAGATCGTCGCGACCTTCTCCGGCGGGATGCCGGGGCCGGTGTCGCGGACCGACACCTCCACCAGCGACTCGTTGCCGCGGCGCGAGACGACGTGCAGCGAGACCTGCACGGACCCCTTCTCGGTGAACTTCACGGCGTTGCCGACGAGGTTGATGAGCACCTGCCGGAACCGCACGCGGTCGCCGAGGGCCTCGGCGGGCACGGACGGGTCGACGCGCAGCAGGAGGTCGACGCCCTTGGCCGCGGCCTGCGGGCGCAGCAGGTCGGTGACGGCGGTGGCCACCTCGCCGGGCGCGAAGGGCTCGCTGACCAGGTCGATGCGGCCGGCCTCGACCTTCTGCAGGTCGAGGATGTCGTTGATGATCGAGACGAGGCTGGTGGCGGAGGAGTCGATGACCTTGACCAGCTCGGACTGCTCGTCGTCGAGGTCGGTCATCCGCAGCAGGTCGGCCGTGGCGATCACGCCGTGCATCGGCGTGCGGATCTCGTGGCTCATCGAGGCCAGGAACTGCGACTTGGCGTCGGACGCCGCGATCGCCTCGTCGCGGGCGCGGGCCAGCGCCTCCTGGTAGAGCACGCGGTCGGTGGCGTCGCGGAACATCCAGAGGGCGCCGAGCTCCTGCCCCTCGGACACGATCGGCTGGTAGTCGAACTCGAGCACGCGCGAGCCCGACAGGGTGAGGGACTGGTTGGTGGTGGCCCAGCGCCGGGCGCTGAGGTCCTCGGTGCGGCGCAGGAACGCCGCGGGGTCGTCCTCGTGGCGCACCACCTGGGCCACCGCGGCGCTGATGGGCAGGCCCACGAGGGCCTCGGGGTCGGCGGCCGACCGGAACATCTCGCACAGCGTCGCGTTGGCCAGCACCACCCGGCGCTGCCGGTCCTCCACGAGGACGCCGGACTGCATGTGGTCGAGCAGGGTGGTCAGCCGCGACATGGTGTCGCGCAGCTCGAGCTCGGCGGTCTTGGCGGTGGTGATGTCGAGCATGAAGCCGAGCCGCGTCCGGGTGCCGTCGTCGTCCTCGACGACGCTGTCGACGACGCGGCTCCACACCACGTGGCCGTCGGCGGTGACGAGCCGCAGCTCCTGGTCGAACGGGCTGAGCGCCGCCTCCGCCTCGCGGTTGGCGGCCAGCGCCCGCTCGCGGTCCTCCGGGTGCACGACGGTGGCGAAGAAGAACGAGGGCTCGGTGAGCCACCGGCGCACCGGGTGGCCGAGCCACTCGGCCACGCGCGGGCTGATGAACTCCGCCACCGAGTCCTCGCCCAGGGTGTCGATGTACATGACGAGCGGCTGCAGCTCGACGATGCGCCGGTACTGGGCCTCGGCGCGGGTGAGCATGCGGTTGGCGTCGCGCAGCTCGGTGGCCGAGCGCTGCAGCTCGGCGTTGAGGGTGCGCAGATCGTCGAGGCTGCGCTCCTGGCCGCGGCGCAGGAAGAGCAGGTCGGGCGTCTGGTCGACGGGCGAGAAGTCCGCGGCTGAGAGGTTGAGCGCCTCGAGCTCCTGCGACGACGCGATGATCGGGTTGCCGAGCAGCAGCACACCGGCGGGCTCGTCGACGTCGACGGCCTGGAACCGCATCCGGGGGCCGTCGGGCAGCAGCCGCATCAGGAGCATCGAGTCGCGGTGCTTGCGGATGTCCTGCAGCCCCACGACACCGAGCGGGCGCACCACCTCGAGCACCTCGAGCAGGTGGCGCCCGACCATCTCGACGCCGAGCCGGCGCCACGACGGGCCCTGGCGCAGCACGACGAGGTCCTCGTCGCACAGCACGCCGAACGGTGCCGCGCGGTCGAGGTCGTCGTCGCGGAGCCGGATCGTCATGCCGGCTCCACGACGGCGGGGACGAGCCGGAAGTGCTCGTAGTGCGGGCCCGAGGCTGCCTCGTCGCGGCTCACCGTCACCGGAGTTCCGTAGAGCTCGCCGAGGCCCTCGAGCAGCCCGACGACGAACGGCGCGAGGCCCTCGCGCTCGGAGCGGTAGTGGACGTCGAGCGTGCCGTCGTCGCCGGCGACCACGTCGAAGGACGGCGGGCGCAGGTCCGGGTAGAGCGACTGCAGCCTCGCGTGCATCTCGTCGAGGTTGTGCAGCACCGACACCACGTCGGTGCCGGTCGCGCCGAGGATGTCGCCGTAGCTCTCGGGCCCGACCGTGGTCGACCAGTAGCGGCCGAAGCCCCGCAGCAGCTCGTCGGCCGGGCGGTCGAGGACCTCGCTGGCCGCCCCCACGAGGGCGTAGGTGACGTCGTCGTCGTAGTAGTGCAGGGCCGCGAACGACTGGCTCGATCCGGCTCGGGACGCGACGGCGCTCCACGCGGCCGGGCCCGCGGTCTCCACCACGTGCCGGCGCATGGCCTCGTTGATCAGTCCGTACACGGCACGCGCCCCAGACCTCGTCCCCCGACGCTCGGATCGAGGACCCGTCAGACCGGCTCGAAGCGGTAGCCGACCCCGCGCAGGGTGCGGATGTGGCGCGGCGCGGCCGCGGACTCGCCGAGCTTCTTGCGGAGCTTGCCGACATGGACCTCGATGACGTGGTCGTCGCCGAACCACTCGCCCCAGATCTGCTCGAGCAGCTGCTCGCGGGTGAAGATGCGGCGCGGGTTGCCCGACAGCAGGTCGAGGATGTCGAACTCGATCTTGGTGAGCTCGACCTCCTCGCCGTCGACCTTGACCTCACGGGCGAGCGGGTCGACCACGAGGTGGCCGAAGTCGCGGACCTCCTGCTGCGCGCGCTGGCGCGGGCGGCGGCGCATGGCGCGCACGCGGGCGGCGAGCTCGCGCGGCGAGAACGGCTTGGTGACGTAGTCGTCTGCTCCGACCGTGAGGCCCACGATCTTGTCGACCTCGTCGTCGCGGGACGTGACCATGACGACGTAGGCGTCGGAGAACACGCGCAGCTGGCGGCAGACCTCGACGCCGTCGGCGTCCGGCAGCGACAGGTCGAGGATCACCAGCTCGGGCCGGCCGGCCCGGGCGAACTCCAGGCCCTTCTTGCCCAGCGGCGTCGCGACGACGTCGTAGCCCTCCTTCTCGAGCAGCCCGCGCACGAGGAGGGTGATCTCGGGGGAGTCCTCGATGATGAGGGCCTGGCCTCGCTGAGTGGCCACGGTCGGTCCTTTCGATGCGCCCTCGCGGCGGAGCCTCGAGGGCCGGGCGGCATTACGGCGGTCCGGGGAACGGCCTCACCCAGAGTGACAGCGCAGGGAATTGCGCGCTTGCTGAGTTAGTCCGTCCGAGTTCCACCTCTTGTCCCTATCGGATCAACTGGTAGTCGGACTGAATCACAGGTTCCTGACGGGTTGCTCAACGAGCGCTCACGACGCGGACGCTGCCGGCTCCGAGGTGCCCTGGCCTGGGGCGACGCCCGGCTCCGGGGCGTCGGCGTCCGGCGGGCCCACGAGCTCGTGCCGGGGGGCGTAGACCTCGACGAACGCCATGACGATGGCGGTGACCGGGACCGCCAGCAGGGCGCCCGCGGCGCCGAACAGGGCCGCGCCGAACATGACGGACGCGAACGACACGGCCGGGTGCAGGGAGACCGCCTTGGCCGAGATCCTCGGCTCGATGGTCAGGTTCTCCACCTGCTGGTACGCCACCGCCCAGCCGAGGGCGAGGATGCCGTCCATGGGGTCGTCGGACAGCAGCCCGATGATCACCGGGAGGGCGATGGCGATGTAGGTGCCGATCGTCGGCACGAACTGGGCGACGATGCCGGTCCAGATGCCCAGGGGCAGCCAGTAGGGCATGCCGATGATGTAGAGGAACAGCGCCGTGGTGCTGCCGTTGATGAGCGCGAGCACGAGGCGGGCCCCGACGTAGCCGCCGGCCTTCTCGACCGCGACGGTCCACAGCTCCTCGTTGAGCCGCTGCCCGCGGCTGGGCAGCATCCGCGCGATCCAGCGCTTGAGCCGGGGCATGTCGGCCGACAGGTAGAAGGTGAACAGGCCCAGCGTGAAGACGCTGAACACCGATCCCACGATGCCGAAGACGATCGCGATGATGCCCCCGGCCACCTGGGCCGCCCAGCCCGCGACGTCGCTCGGGTTGAGACCGATGCTGCCGATGATGTTGGCGATGTCGATCTGCGTGCCGAACCGCTGGTTGAGCCACTCGACACCGTTGCGCGCGAGCTCGGGCACGCCGCGCAGCAGCTCGGCGAGCTGGGTGAAGAGCAGGTTGCCGAAGGCGGCGAAGAACAGCGCGACCCCGACGATGACGGCGATCATCACCAGCCCGGTGGCCAGGCCGCGCTTGAGGCCGCGCCGGTGCAGCCACACCACCGCCGGCTCCATCGTGATCGCCAGAGCCAGGGCCATGAGGATCGTGAAGATCACCGACCCTGCGTCCTGGAGGACGAACTGGACGAACGCGGCCGCAGAGAAGATGAGCAGCACGACCGCCGTGGCCTTGCCGACGTTGCGCAGGTCGAAGCGCACGCGGTCGGTCGCCGCGTTCGAGGGCGCCGGGGCCGAGGCGGCCGGGGTCGAGGGGGCCGGCTGCTCGCTCACGCGGCGATCGTAGGCGCGCCGGGGCCGCGTTCCGGGGACGCGCGCCGGGCCCCGCGTCCGACGTCACAGGGCCACATCGCCGGACGACCCGACCTCGGCCGCCCCCGCTCGGTAGCGTCGAGGCGCACATCCCAGACAGCAGGACGGACGTCATGCGGACCATCGCGCTGGAGGACCTCGCCGGGGCCCTCTCCTCCCTCCCCGCCGACCCCCGCGTCGTGGTGAGCGGCAACTTCGCCACCCCCCACGTGGTGCTCGCCGCCGTCGACGCCGCAGTGCCGGCGTACCGGCTGCACGCGCTCAACGCGCAGCCCGGCCTGCCGGACCGGGAGGGCGTCACGCACGAGACCGCGTTCGTCGGACCGGGCATGCGCAAGTCCTCGACGCTGCGCTACATCCCGTCGCGCCTGTCGCTGGTGCCCGCACTGTTCGGCGCGACCTGCCCGCCCGACCTCGTCGTGGTGCATACGTCCGTGCCCTCGGACGGCAAGGTCTCCCTCGGCATCGAGGTCAACATCCTCCCGGCGGCCATCGAGGCCGCCCGGGCGCGCGGCGGCATCGTCGTAGCTCAGATGAACCCGCAGATGCCCTACACCTTCGGCGACGCCGAGATCCCGCTCGACGACATCGATCTCGGCATCGAGGTCGACGCCGTGCTGCCCTCGCCCGGCCTCATGGAGATCGACGACGTCTCCGCGGCGATCGGCGAGCGGGTGGCCGTCCGCGTGGCCGACGGCTCGACCATGCAGCTCGGCATCGGCGCCGTGCCCGACGCGGTGCTCTCGGGCCTGACCGGCCGCCGCGGCCTGCGGATCTGGTCGGAGATGTTCAGCGACGGAGTGCTCGAGCTGGACCGCGCGGGCGCCCTCGACCCCGACGCCGTGCTGACGTCGTCGTTCCTGTTCGGCTCCCCCGAGCTCTACCGCTGGGTCGACCGCAACCCGCGCGTGGCGATGCTGCGCACCGAGACCACGAACGAGCCGTCGCTCATCGCCCGCCAGCCGCTCATGACCTCGGTGAACACCGCGCTGCAGGTCGACCTCTACGCGCAGGCCAACGCGTCGCGCGTGAAGGGCCGCATCTACTCCGGGTTCGGCGGCCAGACCGACTTCATCGTCGGCGCGCTGCACTCGAAGGGCGGGCAGGCGATCCTCGCGCTGCGCTCGTGGCACCCGCGGGCCAACGTCTCCACGATCGTGCCCATGATCGAGGAGCCGGTCACCTCGTTCCAGGCGTCGGCCATCGTGACGGAGAACGGCGCCGCCTGGATCTGGGGCTACGACCAGAAGTCGCAGGCCCGCCACCTCATCCGCGACGCCGCCCACCCCGACGTGCGCGACGAGCTCTGGGAGGAGGCCCGCGCCCTCCACCTCGCCTGACGCCCCTGCCACGCGCGCCCGTCGGCCAGGATGGGCCCATGGCTGATGCTGCAGACGCCGGGCTCGAGGCGGCCCTCGCGATGGTGGTGGAGTTCCGGGCCGCGCCCGGCCGGCGCGATGAGCTGCGCGACGCGCTGCTGGCACTCGTGGAGCCGACCCGGCTCGAGGACGGGTGCCTGCTCTACGACCTGCACGAGAGCCGCGACGACGCCGACGTGCTCGCGTTCTACGAGGTGTGGCGCGACCCCGACGCGCATGCGGCCCACGACCGCACGGCGCACGTCGGGCGCTTCCGCGAGATCCGCGGCCCGCTGCTGGCCGAGCCCGCGCGGGTGCTGCGGCTGCGCCGCATCGAGCCCTGACGCCAGGCCGAGCCCTGTCGCGACGCCGGGTCAGGGGCGCACGCCCCAGGTGAACCGGTGGGTGTGGATCCCGTAGTAGGGGAAGGTCTCCGCCCGCGCCACGCCCGGCACCGCCCGGACCCGGCCGACGACGTCGAAGAGGTCGTCGGCGTCGGTGGCGACCACCTCGACCATGAGGTCGAACGACCCGGCCGTCAGCACGAGGTAGATGACGGCGGCCTCCGCCGAGACCGCGTCGGCGACTGCGCGGACGTCCGAGCCTCCCGCGACCACCACGCCGATCTGGGCCATCTGCCCGTACCCGACGGCGAGCGGGTCGGTCACCGCGACGATCTGCAGGACCCCGCGCTCCTGCAGCCGCAGCACGCGCAGCCGGGTGCCGGCGGGCGAGAGCCCGACCGCGGCGCCGAGATCGGCGTAGGAGGCGCGGCCATCGTCCTGCAGCAGCGCCACGAGTCGGCGGTCGGTGGCATCGAGGTCGTCGACCCGCAGCCGTGCCCGGCCGTCAGCGGGGTCGTGCTGTTCCGTCATCGGGGATCCTTCCAAAGTAGCGGATCGCTACTCGATCGCTAGGCATTGTATCGTTCCGCTTGTGACCACGCCCCGCGACGCGCTGACCTCCCCCGCCCCGGCCGCCCCGCAGGTGGCCCCGCGCCCGGTGCTCGACCTCGCCACAGCGGCCCGCCTGGCTGCCGACCTGTTCGGCGTCGAGGGCGAGGCGGTCGAGCTCGGCAGCCAGCAGGACCGCAATGTGCGGTTCGCCGCGGCCGACGGCCGGGTGGTGCTCAAGGTCGCCAACCGTGCCTGGGGGCGGCCGGCGCTCGAGGCGCAGAACGCCGCCCTCCTGCACGTGCGCGGGGCCGGCTTCGGGGCTCCCCTGCCGCTGCCCGCGCGCGGCGGCGAGCTGCTGGTCGAGGCCGAGGTCGGCGGCGAGGTGCTGCCCGTCCGGATGCTCACCTACGTCGAGGGCCGGCCGCTCTCCGAGGCCGGCTACCTCGCGCCCGCGGTCGTCGCCGACCTCGGCCGTCTCGCCGGCCGCACGGCAGCGGCCCTCGCGGGCTTCGAGCACCCCGGCCTCGACCGCGTCGGCCAGTGGGATCTGCGCCTGGCGTCCGGCGTGGTGCGCTCGCTGCTCGGCTCCGTCGCCGACGAGGGCCGCCGCGCCGTCGTGGCTGCGGCCGAGCGCGACGCCTCCGCGCGCATCGACGCCGTCGCGCCGCAGCTGAGGGTGCAGGCCATCCACGGCGACGTCACCGACGACAACGTCGTGGGCGAGCCCGACGAGGCCGGGCGCGTGCGCCCCTCGGCCGTCATCGACTTCGGCGACCTCGGCCGCAGCTGGCTGGTCGCCGAGCTGGCTGTC
>Ga0233425_10011333_pt1 | contig 10448 bp, 10 predicted proteins | sample Watercolumn_Towu_2_FD_181712 | JGI IMG/M metagenome (GOLD analysis project Ga0233425, IMG submission 181712) | Freshwater microbial communities from Lake Towuti, South Sulawesi, Indonesia - Watercolumn_Towuti2014_140_MG | ecosystem: Environmental > Aquatic > Freshwater > Lake | place... | reverse complement strand
CTTTGCCCCATGTGGCCGGGCTGACCGATGGCACCATTCGCAATCGGGTGGCAATGGCCGCCGAAAATGTCAACCGCATTGCCCAAGATTTAGAGCCGCGCTATCGTGTTGCGTAAAAGGTCACTCTCCCGTGTCGGCCATCGTTGACCAGTGGCTTGAAGGCTATGTTCGGCTTCAGCCGGAACGGCTGGCGGACCCGTATCCGCTTTTTCGCCAGTTGCGCGCCGAAGCGCCTGTGTATTGGAGCGCGCTGATTAACGGTTGGGTGCTCACGGGCTACGACGTTATTGTGGCGCTCTTGCGCGATGCCCGCGTCTCCTCCAAACGCCACACCGCCACGCGCACTCAGTTGCCAGAGGAAGCGCGTGAGGCCACACAAGCCCTCCGCCAACATTTGTTGCTGATGATGGGCAATTCCGACCCGCCCGACCACACCCGGCTCCGCGCCCTCGTCAATAAAGCCTTCACGCCGCGCATGGTGGAGACCATGCGCCCTCGAATACAGGCCATTGCCGATGCCTTGCTCGATGTGGTGCAACTGCAGGGGCAAATGGATGTGATTTGGGATTTTGCCTATCCCTTGCCCATGATTGTCATCTGCGAATTGCTGGGCATACCGCCCCGCGACCGCGAGCGTTTCAAGCACTGGTCGGATGACATTGTGGCGTTTATCGCGGCGGGCCAGCCTTCGGCGGAGCGCGCCCAGCGGGCGCAAGCCAGCCTGTGGGCAATGGCTGAATACTTTCGAGTTGTCGTCGCGGAGCGGCGGCGGCATCCCGGGGCCGATTTGCTCAGCCAACTTGTGACGGCAGAAGAACACGGTCAACGCCTCAGCGAAGGCGAATTGTTGGCGATGTGTAATTCACTGTTATTTGGCGGGCATGAGACCACGACGAACCTTATCGGCAATGGTGCGCTGGCCCTTCTGCGCCACCCTGACCAATGGCAACACCTCCAGGCCGAACCCGCCTTGATACCGACCGCTGTTGAGGAGCTTTTGCGTTACGACAGCCCCGTGCAACGCCTCGAACGATTCGCCACCGAAGACTTTGACTTGGGCGGCCAACCGATTCGCGCTGGGGACCGCCTCTGGCCCATGTTGGGTGCCGCCAACCGCGACCCCGCCCAATTTCCTGAGGCCGAGTGCCTCAACGTGCACCGCCAGCCCAACGCTCACCTGGCCTTCGCTCATGGCCCGCATTTTTGCATTGGGGCGCCGCTCGCTCGCCTGGAGGGCCAAATTGCCTTTGGCACCCTCGCCCGATGCTTGCCCAGGTTGCATCTGGCGACGGACTCGGTGCGCTGGCGTGAAATTTTGGCCCATCGCGGTTTGGCCTCCCTGCCAGTCGCTTTTTAGTTTGCTATAGAAACGAGATGCCTATGCTTATCGCCCTGCAAAGTTTAGCCACCATGCACTGCAATCTGCTCACCGATATCCGCATCGCCAAAGAAACGGGCCATGCCGGCATCGAACTCAATGGCACTAAACTCAAACGCTATCTCGCGCAAGGGTACAACCTCGATACGCTCACGCCGTTATTGGCCGACCTGCCACCAGTGGGTCTGACCTACATTCAAGATATTGAACGCCAAGCGCCGCCCGAATACGCCGCGCTGTTGGAAGAGTGTGAGTATCTGTGTGGTCTGGCCGAAGCGCTGGGTTGCCCGACCGTGCAATTGCTCACCGGCCCGCTCAACCCGGCCGGCGCGTATCAAGGTCTGGGCCATTTGCCCTGGCCGGAGATGCGGCGGCTGACGGCCAAAAACCTGCAAGCCCTGGCCGATATTGGCCGCGCCCACCATGTGAAGTTTTTTTTGGAGGCCCTTGTCTGGACGCCGTTGCATCGCCTCGACCAAACCCTGGAGGTGATTGATGCTACCGAACGCGACAACGTGGGGCTGGTGGTGGACTTTTGGCATCTCTGGGATAGCGGCGCAACCGCCGATGATGTGGCCAAGTTGAACAAAGACCTCATCTACTGTGTCCACTTTTGCGATTCATTGGAGAAGTGGGGGGAGCGCGGGACCTTTGAGCAACGGGGGCGGGATGTGTGGACGGGCGGTGGCCGCATCCCGCTCAAAGAATGGGTGGAGGCCGTGAAGGCCACCGGTTTCGATGGCCCATGGTCGTGTGAACTGCTCAGCCCCAAGTATTGGGAACTTGACCCCTGGCAGACCGCCCGCGACCTCAAAAATTTCTTGGAATACATGCTGATTTAGTTTAGCCCTATATCTCAAGCCAGATAGGAGACACACCTCATGCCCGGCCCCGGAATGGAACTCATTGGCGAAGAAGAAATTGAAGAAGTCTTGGATGTCTTGCGTGGCGGCTATCTTTTCCGCTACGGTATTTCCTTAGGCGCAGACGTTGACCCGCGCTTCAAAGGCAAGGTTTTTGAAGTGGAGCGTGTCTGGGCGCGACACTCTGGGGTGCGGTATGGGGTGGCGGTAAACTCTGGCACATCGGCGTTGCTCACCGCGCTCGCCGGATTAGGCGTTGGCCCCGGCGATGAGGTCATCGTGCCGGGCTATACCTTTGTAGCCAGTATGTCCTCCATCATCTTTTCCCGCGCTGTGCCCGTGTTGGCGGAGGTTGACCGCACCTTCAACCTCGACCCTCAGGATGTGGAGGCCAAAATCACACCGCGCACCAAGGCCATTATGGTCGTGCACATGACTGGCGGTCTGGCGCGGCTGGATGAACTTAAGGCCATTGCTGCTCGGCACAACCTGTTGTTGGTAGAAGATTGCGCTCAGGCGGCGGGGGCAGTGTACAAAGGCCGACCGATAGGCTCCATCGGCGATACGGGAGCGTTTAGCTTCAATGTTTACAAAACCATCACCTCCGGCGACGGCGGCATGGTGATAACGGATGATGAAGAAACGTATAAGCGGTGTTTCGCTTTTCACGACCAGGGCCATTCTCCCAACCGCACCGGAGTCGAAATTGGTCAGCGGCCCTTCATCGGGCTGGACTTGCGCTTCACCGAATTGCAGGCGGCGGTCTTGTTAGCGCAAATTCGTAAACTCCCCCAAATTCTTAGTCATCTCCGCACCAATCGGCAACGCTACCGGGAACTGATTGCGGATTTGCCGGGCTTGGAGTTCCGCGAGCAGGTGGACGCGGAGGGAGAAATTGCGACGATGTTGACCGTTATCCTGCCCACCGCCGAAATCGCCCAAAAAATCGCGTCGGAATTGGGGACGAAGGTGATTGCGGATGCCGGTTGGCATGTGTACAACAATATGGAACACATCCTCGAACAACGCACCATCACCCCGGTGCACTGTCCTTTTGTGTGTTCGCCCTACACCAGTCGGGGCGGGGACATGCGTTATCGCAAAGGGATGTTGCCCAATACCGATGCCCTGCTGGCGCGCTCGCTCAACATCAGCATCGGCGTATCCGACCCCGGTTTAAGTTCCGGTTTTGGGGTAACGATGCGCGACACGCTGGACGTAGTGGAACAACGCGCCGCTATGTTCCGCCAGGCGGCCAGTCGCTATCTCAAGTAATTTACCGTAAAGGTCAGACCCTATGACAGAACGTTTGCGGATTGGCGTCTTGGGGACCGGGGCGATTGTGCGCGAATTTCATTTGCCCGCCTTGCTCAACAACCCTCGGGTCGAGGTGACGGCGCTGGGCAATCGCCGGGCCGCTTCAGTCGAGCAACTCGCGCAAGCGCATGGAATTAAACAAACCTATACTGACTTTGCCCGTATGGCCGCGGCGTCAGAGATAGATGCCGTTGTCAACGCCTTGCCCAATTACCTCCACGCGCCGGTTTCCATCGCCATGCTTCAATCCGGTAAGCATGTGTTGTGTGAAAAGCCAATGGCGCTGACGGTGGCCGAAGCCCAGGCGATGAACGCCGCCGCTCAAGCGGCGGGTCGGCAGTTGATGATAGCCCACCCCTGGCGCGCGAGCGCCGTCTACCATTGGTTGCGCGCCATTGTTCGCTCGGGGGTGTTGGGGAAAATTTTCAAAGCCCGCGCTCATGCGGTGCTCGCTCATGCTGGCCCGCCGACCACCAGTTGGTTTGTTCAACCCGACCTGGCGGGCGGCGGCGCTTTCACCGATATCGGGATCCACTCAATTGACACTCTCTCGTTTGTGTTTGACGACCAAGTGCACCCGGTTCGAGTCTTCGCCCAAATGGGCACTTACTTTCAACCGATTAAGGTGGAGGACACGGCCATTGCTCTCATCGAATATGACAATGGGATGGTAGCTGAAATCGAAGCCGGTTGGCATCATCAGCACGCTACCAGCCCACATGGCGCGCTAGAACTGTTTGGAACAGAGGGGTATGCCCGCACCTTCCCCAACGAAGTGCGCTTATCGGGAGGAGACGTGCTCCCCGTTCCGCCTCCACCGCCTGACCAACCACACATTCAAGCCGCAATGTATAACGCCCAAATAGACCATTTCGTAGATTGCATCTTGAACAACGCCGCCCCCACCTGCTCTGGACTTCAGGGCCAGGTAGGGATGCAGGTTTTAGAAGCCGCTTATCGTTCAACAGTGAGCGGTGAAGCCGTACCCATTCCGCCGAGGAGCGCATAAATGGAAAACGCCATCAAATTTAGAAATAAGATTCGCAATGGACAGGTCTGTCTGGGCACGGGCGTTTCGGTCACCGACCCGACCGTCACCGAAATCCTGAGCCAGATGTTCGACTTTGTGTGGATAGAGATGGAGCACACGGCCTTCTCGTTGGAGACGGTTGAGCGGCACGTCATCGCCACGCGCGGGAGCGAGGCCGCCGCCATTGTCCGCGTGCGGTGGAATGACCCCGTGCTGATTAAGCCCGTGCTGGACATGGGGGCTGATGGTGTCATCATACCGATGGTTAACACGGTCGAGGAAGCGCGGGCGGCGGTGGCCGCGTGCCGTTATCCCCCGGAGGGCATTCGCGGGTTTGGCCCGCGGCGGCCCGCCAAATTTGGCCAGTTGGGCGGCCCAGAGTTTTGCCGCTTGGCCAACGAGGCCATCATTGTCTTCATCCAAATCGAACACATCAACGCCGTGCGGAGCCTGGATGAGATTTTGGCGGTGCCCGGTTTAACGGGCGTCCTCGTTGGCCCCAACGATTTGTCTGGGTCCATGGGCCTCATGGGGCAACCCAATCATCCCGACGTGTTGCAGGCCATGGAAACCGTAGTCGCCAAGGCGCGTTCCACGAATGTTTGGGCCAGTGTGGCGGTGGGCGGCGGCCCCGAAGTGATGCGCCAGTGGATTCAGCGGGGGGTGAAATGGATGACCGTCGGCGGTGATTTGGGGTTCATGTCGGAGGCTGCCCAGCAGACGTTGAGCGCCTTGCGTGGGCCAACGAACAACGCATAAAGAGTAGGAGTTCACGATGCTTAATCGTTTAGGCGTGACCACCGGTTGCTATCAACGCTATACCTTGAGCGAAGCCCTCGCCGGCATTGCCGAAGCGGGTTATCACTTTGTCGAGTTGGCGGCTATTCCGGGAGTAGTGGAGCATGTGCCGCTCAATGCCGACGTGAAGACATTGGGACACGTTCAGCGCTTGTTGCATCGCTTGGATTTGATTCCCATCAGCCTGAGCGCCCATTCAGACCTCACCACCCCAGTTGGTCAACAGACGGCGCGGCAAGGCCTTGACCTATGTGAGCGGTTGGGCATTGAGGTGATGAATACAGCGGTGGGTGGCGCGTTCAATGAGCAGGAAGATGAGGCCGCTTTTATGGCAGGCATCCACCCGCTTGCGGATTACGCCGCCGAGCGGCAGGTGGTCATCGGTATCGAAATTCACGGTACCCTCACCGGCACCGGCCAGAAAACCCGCGTGCTCCTTGAACGAGTCAACCACCCCAACGTCCGTATCAACTATGACACCGCCAATGCCGAATACTTCGCTGGGGTGCGCGCCGAGGCCGACTTGCCGGAGGCCCTGCCGTTAATTGCTCATTGCCATCTCAAAGACAAAATTGGCGGCGACCATGTGTGGAATTTCCCAGCGTTGGGGGAAGGGCATGTGGACTTTCGGCACTTACTGACCTTGTTTGAGACCAGCGGCTATGCTGGCCCGTTCAGCGTGGAGGTTGAGTTTCACAGTGGGGCGGAACCGTCGTTAACCGACATCCAGCACGCGCTGAAGCAGTCACGCGACTATCTAGCACCGCTGGGCTTGGCCTGAGAGTGATGAACATGCCTGTTCGCATCACCAGCGTAGATTACAACGCCGACTGGGCGTTGACCGAGCGCTTCTTTCACCCTAAACCGACTCCAGGGTATTTGACGTGTGAGGACGTGATTGCGTTTTATGGCACCCTCGGCCTGGCCGGGGTTGAATTAATGCATACCTATTGGGCAGACTATTCGGCCAAACGGTTGAAGCAACTTACCGACGCGGCGGGCTTGCCCATCATTACTTACATTTTCTTTGTGGACTTAATCGCGCCTCCCCCCGAGCAATCGGCGGCTCTGACAACCGCTTTCGCTCTGCTCGACCGAACCGCCGAGTTGGGCGCGCCCTTTGCCATGCTGGTCGCGGCGATCCAGCCGAGTGAAGCTCCGTTGGCCCAACAACGAGGCTGGTTGGTGGATGGCCTGCGCGCCTGCGCTGAACACGCTCAATCAGTCGGCGTCACCGTTGTCTGCGAGAACATTGATTTCCCCCCGCTTCGCCCGCTCATGGGGCGCGGGGTAGATTGCCGCGATTTGTGTGCCGAGGTGGCCTCGCCGGCCTTTCGTCTCATCTATGATGCGTGTGCCACCGTGTTTGTCAATGAAGACCCCCTCGTCACCCTTCGGGTCATGGCCCCGTATATCGCGCATGTGCACCTGAAAAACTGTCGGCCACTGGCCCCAGGCGAAACCAGCCTGCGCGCGCTGGTCGCTGCTAACGGACAGCAGTATGTGGGCACCGACCTCGATGCCGGTGTCCTCCACTGGGATACGATTGTCAAAGAACTGCGCCAACTCAACTACACCGGCCAGGTGTTGTTTGAGTACCAAGGCGAAGCCGACCCGCGCGTGGCAGTGCCTCACAATCTGGCCTATATCCGCAAGCTATTTAATGTCATTGGAGACGAAGCGCATGAATGAAACTCGAAAAATGGCAGGCAAACGGGTGCTGGTCACTGGCTCCGACACGGGTATTGGGCGAGGCGTCGCATTGGAGTTTGCTAAAGAGGGCGCCGCAGTGGCGTTGCATTATCCCCACGAACCGGGCGGGGCTAGCACTGCGGTAGAGGAAATTCGGAAGATGGGCGGCAAAGCTGAAGCCTTCAAAGCCAACTTCAATGACATCACTCAAGTGCGCGGTCTGGCGACTCAGGCGATTGAGTTTTTAGGCGGTCTCGATGTGCTGGTGAATAATGCCGGCATCACGATGAACAAGCCGTTCGAGAAGGTGACGGTGGAGCAATTTGACACGCTCTATAACGTCAATGTCCGCGGGATGTTCTTCCTCACCCAAACCGTGGTGCCGACCATGCTGGCGCAAGGGCAGGGGGTGGTCATCAACCTGGCCTCCAACCACGCTTTCTTTGGCATGACCGAACACACCGTCTACGCCGGAACCAAAGCCGCGATTGTGGCCTTTACGCGGGTGCTGGCGCTGGAGATGGCGCCCAAAGGCATCCGGGTTAACGCCATTGCGCCGGGCTGGATTTTGGTGGAGAACCATCTCAAAGTGTTGCAAGCGTTTGATGAAACAGCCTCGGCCCAAACCATCCCTGCTGGTTTCATTGGCAAGCCGCGCGATGTGGGGCGCTTGGCGATTTTCTTGGCCTCCGATGAGGCGCGTTACATCATCGGCCAGACGTTGAATTTTGATGGCGGGCAGGGCGCGATAATGCCGCTGACCGGTGATTTCCGCGAACCGCGCAAAGAACAATGGGGTCGCGGCTATGTGGAAGGTCTGTGATGACTAAGGCAAACGTCACCGAAACCGTAGTGGGGCGCTCTCTGCGAGCGGTGGTGCTGGAAAACGATTGGCTCTCCAGCACCGTGGTATTAGACCAGGGCGCGGACATCCTGACGCTCGTTTACGTTCCCAAAGGGATAGATGTGCTGTGGAAGCCACCGCGTCCACCCCGTGACCCAGGCGTTGGCCCGACTCCTTCCGGCGATTCATTCGCCTTATGGCTCGCTCACTATCGGGGCGGCTGGCAGACCATCTTCCCCAATTTCGGCCAGGCTGTAGAGTATAAGGAGGCATTACTCGACTTTCATGGCGAGGCGGCGCGCATCCCCTGGCAGCTGGAAGCGGTGGACGATGAGGGTGAGCAAATTCGTTTGACCGTCGGTGTCAGGCTTCTCAAAAGCCCGTTCCGTATTCAACGCGTGATGGCCCTCGCCGCCCATCAACCCCAGTTGACCATTTCGGAAACCATCACCAATGAAGGCCCCGAACCAATGGAATGTATGTGGGGCCATCATCCCACGTTTGGCGCGCCCTTCCTGTCATCGGAGTGTGTGATTGACACCGGCGCGCGCGCAATTGAATCCGATGATAGTTACAACGTCTCAGGCAACGACCTGCCCTTAGGCCAAACCTGGGCCTGGCCTCAGGTCAATAACCGGCAGGGCAACGCCGTTGACCTGTCGCGCCCACCCGCCCCTGGTTCAGGCTATTCACGGGTGCTGTTTCTCAAAGACTTTCAAGAGAGTTGGTATGCCATCACCAATCCGACATTGGGCTTTGGGGTAGGGGTGGTGTGGGACGGTGCGCTATTTCCTTATGCCTGTTTTTGGCAGGAGAGCGGGGGGGTGCGCCAACACCCGTTTTATGGCGCGGCCTATGCGACCGCGATAGAACCGAACAGCAGTTATCCGGGCCAGGGGCTGAGGGCAGCGATTCAGAAGACCGGAACCCAATTGACTTTTGAGCCGGGCCAGAGCCTCACCCTCAAATTGATTGCCGTGTTTTATGAGGGTCACCAGCGAGTGGCGCACATTGACCCTCAAGGCCATGTGACTCGGCGCTAATCCCCAACGCATTGAGTTCAGACGATGCCGGCAAGTTTTCATCAGACCTTTAATGGTTGAGCGGAGATGCAAGTATGAGTCATCAGCCAATGCAATTCTTTGGCGGGGGCTGGCGGTATGCAGATGATGGGCTACCTGAAGGGCAGAGTCTGATTATTGATGCACACTTTCATATCTTTCGGCGGTTTGGCGTCGGCGTCGGGTCAGAAGATGCTAAATTGCTGATGCGCCTGTGGCAATATCACTTCCGTGATTTCACCGAAATCTGGCGGCGGCGCGATGGCGCACGGATGAACCAGCCGCTCTTGGACTTTGACTCCGATGACATAGATGCCATGTCGGAGGTCAATTTTCGGATGGGCCGAAACGGTCAGGCCGAGTTTACCATCGAGGGTGAGGACTATTACGTTCAACTTTTTCCGCCAAACGTCGAAAACCTCGAAGCGACCCCCGACCGCATGATTGCCGAGATGGATGTGGCTGGGGTCAATATGGGTGTGTTGCAGAGCGACCATGCTTACGGTGCAAACATTAATGAACTCTATGGCGAGGCCCAGCGGCGTTATCCGGGGCGCTTAATTGGGCTGGCCCAAATCCGCGAAATCGAAGCCGACCAACCCGCACAACTGGAGCGTTTGGAGAGGGCTGTGCGCGAACACGGTTGCCGGGGACTGTATTTCAGCGTCGAGTTGTTTGCCCTCAACCATTACACCGACCACATTGACGATGCCCGGTTTGAGCCGTTGTGGAACAAAGTGCGCGAACTACAACTGCCCGTCTGGTGGTATTTGGATGCGCGTCAACGCGACCGGACGGCGGGTTTCATGCAACGCTTGGCCGAACTCGACCGCTGGGCTCAGGCTCATCCCGACATCCCCGCTGTCATCACGCACGGCATCGTCCCGGCCACCATCATCCACAGCCTGGGCCTCCCGCCCGCAGTGTGGACTCTGCTCAAACGTCCCAACATGTATGCGGAAGTGCTTATGCAGGCCAAATGGCCGGAATATCCTTTTCCCGGTGGTCAAGACATGCTAAAGCAATTGCGCGATGAAGTGGGGGCGGAAAAATTGATGTGGGGCTCGGACATGCCCTTTTCCGGTGGAACCTGGTGCACTTATCGGCAAGCGGTGGATTTTATCCGGCGGCACTGTAATTTTCTTTCGCCCGCAGAGAAGGCGTTGATTTTGGGAGGCAACGCGGCGCGCATGTTTAATATTTCGCTGGAAGCCAAGCTATGAACATTCGCATTGGCACCGCGCCCGATTCGTGGGGCGTCTGGTTTCCGTCTGACCCGCACCAACCTCCCTGGTCGCGCTTTCTGGATGAGGTGGCGGGAGCGGGGTATGAATGGGTGGAGTTAGGGCCGTATGGTTATTTGCCCACCGACCTGCTTGCGTTGCGGGCGGAACTTAATCGGCGTGGATTAAAAGCGGCCTCGGCTACGGTGCACGGTCGTTTTGAAGAGCCGGAGGCTTGGCCC
>Ga0233425_10011331_pt1 | contig 10451 bp, 5 predicted proteins | sample Watercolumn_Towu_2_FD_181712 | JGI IMG/M metagenome (GOLD analysis project Ga0233425, IMG submission 181712) | Freshwater microbial communities from Lake Towuti, South Sulawesi, Indonesia - Watercolumn_Towuti2014_140_MG | ecosystem: Environmental > Aquatic > Freshwater > Lake | place: Indonesia... | reverse complement strand
CAGCCAGCTCTCCGGCCGATGCTCCCCTCGGCCCCGGCATGACCGGCAAGCGGAGGCGGGTTGACCCGCAGCCAGCTCTCCGGCCGATGCTCCCCTCGGCCCCGGCATGACCGGCAAGCGGACGCGGGTTGACCCCTCGCTTCTGCTCCGCTTCCGCCCTACTTCACCCAAGCGACGATGCTGCTGCACGCGCCGCCGCAAGCGGCCGCGGCTGCCGCGCCGGCTTCCGGGCTGCCCGCAGGCTGAGCATTCACGCTTCCGGCTTCCACCCGCGTCCTGCCCGCGGCGCCGGCAAGGCCGCCAGCCCCGCCGCCGCCCGGAGCGCCGCCGTCGTTGGCGTAGGTCCCCTTGCCTCCGTTGCCCGGCGTGCCGCCCGGCAAAGCGCCCGCGCCTCCGGCGCCCCCGTTCGCGGCGTTGCCGGGCCAGCCGTTGCCCCCCTTGCCGCCGTTGCCCCCGCCGCCCCCGGGAACGGAAAGGGTGGACGCGGTCGCGGTGATCTCCGGCGACGCGATCAGGATGCTTCCGCCCGACGCACCCGCGCCGCCTTCCCCGCCGCCGCCCGCTCCGTCGTCGCTGCCGCACCCGTCCGTGTTACCGCCGCTTGCACCCGCTCCGCCGGGTCCCCCAGAGGCCCGGACTTCTCCCTTGACCACGAGGGTGCGGGCCCAGAGCAGCACCACACCGCCGCCGGCCTGTCCGGCAGAACCGCCGGTCGGACCGCCGCCCGCACCGCCGCCGCCGCCGACACCGGAAGCCCCACCGGAAGCGCCTGCAGACGCACCCCCGCCCAGGGTGAGGAGAGCGAAATCGTCGGTCGTCAGGCTCTTGCCGCCGTCGTGGGCCGCACCGCCACCACCCCCGCCGCCGCCCTTGCACGGGTAGCCGCCCGCGCAGTGGGTGACCTTGCCCGCACCTCCTCCTCCACCCAGGCCCGCTGCACCGCCAGAGTCGCCGCAGCTTGCGCTGCCCGCCGCGCCCGAAGCCAGACCGGGCGCTCCGCCGCCGGCCCCGCCCGGCGCCCACCCGCCGGCCGCTCCGGAAGCGCCGCCGGCCGCGACGAAGCCGGAAGCGGTCTCCGGCCCTGCGTTGGACGCCGCGCCCCGGAATCCCTGCGTCGCCACGTTCACGGATGCTCCCTGGCTCACGGTGAGCTTGCCGCGGACTTTCACCGCAACGATTCCGGTGGCCCTGCCCGTGGCCGCACCCGCGGAAAGCCCGTCGTACGGTGAAGCGGTCAGCGTGCCGCTCACGTTCAGCGACAGGTACTGCGGGATGCGCTGGAGCACCACGACCTGCTTGGAAGGATCGCCGAACGTCCGGGTCAGGCCCGACGCGAGGATGACGCCGCCCGCGAGGGTCTGGCTGATGGTGACCACTTCCCATGTCCCGGTGGTCGGCCCGGTCCCTTGCAGCTCGATGAGCAGCGCCACGTCTCCTGCGGCGAGCCCTGCAGTGCTCTCCACCGCAAGCGCATCCGGCCCCGTAATCTCCAGGACCTTCCATGCGACGCCGTCGGGGAACACGCGCGTCCCCGACGCGTTCACGTTGACGTTGAAGGTGCCCACCAGGGTCAGCGATCCGTCCGAGCCGCTGCCGAGCAGCCCGCAGGAGGTGACCAGCAGCGGGTCTGCATCGTCGCAGTCCCCGGCCTGGAGCACGGGGTACTGTCCGGTCGCCTGGCACAGGCACGCGGACACGCCCGGGTTGCCGAATCCGTCCGCGTCCGCGTCGGAGAAGAACACCTGGCAGTCTCCCGCATCCGGCTCGTCCGTGCTGCCGTCGCAATCGTTGTCCACGAGGTCGCACGTCTCCGCGGCCGCACCCTGCTTGGGGTCGCACGCGACGGTCTTCCCGTCCACGCAGTTGGGCTGGGAGTGCACGCACGCACCGAGCCCGCAACTGGTTGCTCCCAGCTCCTCGTCCTGGCTGCCGTCGCAGTCGTTGTCCTTGCCGTCGCACGTCTCAAGCCCTGCGCCCTGGAGCGGGTCGCACTGCTTGGCCTTCCCGTCCTCGCAGTTCGGCACCGAGTGTTGACACAGGCCCAGCCCGCACGTGGTGAAGCCCAGATCCTCGTCCACGCTGCCGTCGCAGTCGTTGTCCTTGCCGTCGCACGTTTCAGGCCCCGCACCCTGGAGCGGGTCGCAGACCTGGAGCTGCCCGTTCTCGCAGTTCGCCACCGAGTGCGCGCAAAGCCCCTTGCCGCACGCGGTGGTGCCGAGCCCCTCGTCCGCCTGCCCGTCGCAGTCGTTGTCCTTGCCGTCGCACGTCTCTGGCCCCGCACCCTGGAACGGGTCGCAAACCTGGAGCTGCCCGTTCTCGCAGTTCGCCACGGTGTGCACACAGACTCCCAGGCCGCACGAGCTGCTTCCGAACCCCTCGTCCACCTTGCCGTCGCAGTCGTTGTCCACGAGGTCGCACTCCTCGTCCGTGGCCCCTTCCAGCGGGTTGCATGCATGCAGAACGCCGTTTTCGCAGTTGGCTACCGTGTGGCTGCACGGTCCGACCCCGCACGTGGTCTCTCCGAGGTCCTCGTCGACCGCGGCGTCGCAGTCGTTGTCTTTCCCATCGCACTTCTCCATGCTGCCCGGGAAGCCGGTGGTGTCCAGCGGCAGGCAGTCGCCCGGGTCCGCAGCCGTGTACAGGTCCTCCGGCTGGCACAGGCACTTGGCCTGCGCAGTGACGCCGTAGCCGTCCCCGTCCACGTCGAGGTAGAAGAGCGTGCAGCCGAGCGAGTCCTTGCCGTCCACGAGCCCGTCGCAGTTGTCGTCAACGCCGTTGCACGCTTCGTTGGCGAGGTGGAAGACCGCAGGGTCATAGGGCTTGCAGTCGGCCGTGTCCGGGTCGCCGTCGTTGTCGTCGTCCGGGTCGCACGCGTCGCCGTCCGCGTCCTTGTCGAAGTTCTCCTGGAGCGGGTTGGGCACGAGGATGCAGTTGTCCTGCCAGTCCACGATGCCGTCGCCGTCGTCGTCGTCGTCGAGGCAGTCCGGTATGCCGTTGCCGTTGCCGTCCGAGTATCCCTCGTCGACCTCCCCGTCGCAGTCGTTGTCCTTGGCGTCGCAGGTCTCCGGAGTCGCTCCCTCCAGCGGGTCGCACTGCGTCGTCTTCCCGTCCGCGCAGTTCTGGACGGTGTGCAGGCAGTTGCCGAGGCCGCACACCGTGGTGCCGAGATCCTCGTCCACCGCGGCGTCGCAGTCGTCGTCGACGCCGTTGCACGTCTCTGCCGCATTGGGATTCACCGCGGGGTCGAGAGGCGCGCAGTCCGACGCATCCGGAACCTGGTCGTTGTCGTCGTCCGGGTCGCACGCGTCGCCCGTGGTGTCGAGGTCCGAGTCCTCCTGCTCCGGGTTCGGGTCGAACTGGCAGTTGTCCTTCCAGTCCGGCACGCCGTCCCCGTCGTCGTCGTCCGCGACGCAGTCCGCCACACCGTCGCCGTCCGCGTCCGGGAACTCCTCGTCGGTCGCGCCGTCGCAGTCGTCGTCTTTCCCGTCGCACGTCTCCGGGACCGCACCCAGCAACGGGTCGCACGTCTGCGGCGTTCCTTCCACGCAGTTCGGCTCGACGTGCTTGCAGTTGCCGAGCCCGCACTCCGTGTCCCCGAGGTCCTCGTCGGTCTGCCCGTCGCAGTCGTCGTCGATCCCGTTGCACGAGTCCTGCGCGGGCACGACCGCGTCGCAGGGGCTCAAGCCGTCGGCCCCGCAGAACCGGACACCCAGGCACGTCCCGTGCTCGTTGGTGACCGCACACTCGGTGCTCGCAGCCAGCGCGACCGCGGCCTTGCCGCAGGTGCATTCCCCGCCGCCCGCGGGCACGCACTGCTGAGACGAGGGGCCGGAAACGGGCATGGCTTCCGCACATTCGTAGCCTGCGGGACACGCCCCGGACTCGCCGCACGCGATGCCGCAGAACGAGCCCGCATCCCCCTGCCGCACGCACCGGGCCGACGTGGAGAATCCCTCCACCGTGCACTCCGCATCGTCCATGCACGGCGCGCACAGGAGCGTCGCGGCAGGCACGCAGAAAAACGCGATGTCGGGCATGAACGGCAGGTACTGCGAGCACGCCCATCCTTCCGGGCATTCCTCTACGCACGGGACGGTGCACACCTTCTGTGTCCCGTCAAAGAGGCAGACGCCGTACGTGCAGTCGCCGGATTCCGAGCAGGGCCACTCGAATCCGCCCGGCTCCACCGTGTCCACCGCGCCATCCGGGACAGAGTCCGCCAGAAGGTCCTGAGACGTCTCCGGGCCGAGGTCCGCCCAGCCATCCTCCGGAGGAGCCCAGTCCGCGGACAGGTCGACCGGCAGGTCCGCCCGCGACGAGTCGGGTTGCGGCCCCATGTCCTTGGACGCGTCCGGGCCGATGTCCGCGAGGATCGGGTCCTGGGCCCCGCCCGACGAGCACGCGGTCATACAGACGACGACGACTGCGAACGCATGACTCAGCCCTGCTCTCATGTTCACCTCACAGGCACGCAACGGAAGACGTGGTGCTCCTCGCATCGAATCGAGTCCCGCTTCCGTGCGGTCACTTCACTGACACGTGGCAGTGAGCGAGAAGTCCGACGCGCCAAACTGGTCTCCCGCGTCCGCCGGCGTCTTCCCGTATCCGTCCACCACCACGAAGTAGCTGCTTCCCTTCTTCGCGTCGAACGTGACCGCGGTGGTGCCCCAAGCCACGCACACAGCCGGATTGCACCCGAGACCGTCGTCGGCAAGCACGAACAGGTCCAGGTCGTGCCCGGCAGCGGATAGCGTGAACGTGACCGTGGAATCCGACTCCGCCGCGAACGTGTAAGCGAACTCGGGCCCGTCGTAGGTGCTCCCGGTGCACCCGTAGACCGGCACCACATCCGTCGCCCCCTCGCCCTTGGTGGACCAGTCGTCCGTCTCCCCGCACTGGATGGGGTAGGTCGCAGTGCACTTGGGACACAGCGGAGACTGGCTGCAGTCTGCTGCGTCCGCACAGTCGAGCAGCCCATCCGCATCATTGTCCAGGCCGTCCGCGCACTCGACCTCCGTGGCAGGAGTGCAGTCCAGGGACAGCACGTAGGTGCCCAGGGCTCCCTGCCAGCCGTCCACCACGATGGAGTACACCGAGTCCTTCTTCGCATTGAAGACCACGTTGTCGAGCCCCATGGACAGGCACTTCTCAGGATCGCACTCCTCCCCTTCCAGCACCGCGATGTCCGTGGAGTCCGACTCCAGCGCAAGGGTCGCCTTGACCGCCGCGTCGTACGGCGCCTTGAAGCGGTACGCCATCTCGGGCCCGGGATACACGTAGGCCTGCTTGCACTGGTACTTGGTGACCGCGTCGGTGCTTCCCCAGCCGAAGTTCGCGAAAGCCTGCTTGAACCCGCACGAGACGGACTGCTGCGGCTTGCAATGCCCGACGCACCAGGGGGAGCCCACGCAGTCCTCGTCCTCGCAGTCGGTCTTGGTGTCCAGGTCGTTGTCCTCCAGATCGCCGCAGTCGGTCTCGACGAACAGCGGGCACTCCACCGTGATGTCGAACGCCCCCAGAGCGCCCGCATACCCGTCCACGACGAAGTAGTACGTGGCCCCGGCCTTGGCCGGGAACGTCACTTTCTTGAGTCCCCACGCGACACAGTCCAGGGGATCGCACCCGTGCCCCGAATCCTGCAGCACGAGCAGGTCGGTCTGCGACGTCTCGCCCGTGAGCTTGACCGACACGTCGAAGTTGCCCGGAGCGTCGAAGCGGTAAGCGAACTCCCTTCCCTCGTACTCCCACGGGTTGTCGAGGCAGCCCTTGTTGAGCGCGGGCGAAGCATAGGATACCACCGCGTCGGTGGACCCGAGACCGTAGTTCGCACCGAAGTCCGTGGAGCCGCACGACAGGGTCCAGATCGGGACGCAGACCGGGTCGGGGCACGCCGCGGTCCCCTTGCAGTCCGGGTCGTCGCAGTCGACCAGCGTGTCCCCATCGTCGTCCACGCCGTCCGCACACTGCGATTCCACCCCCGGCACGCAAGTCAGGGCAATGTGGTACCCCAGTCCCCCTCCCGTGCCGTCCACCACGAGGTAGTAGGTCTGCCCGGCCGCAATGTCGAACGCCACGGCTGCCGGGCTCACCCCGCGGCAGTTGACCGCATCGCAGCCCACGTCACGGGCTTCCAGCACCGCAACGAGCTGGGAAAGCGGATCCCCCGTGAGGCTCACGGTGGCCGCCCCGTCATATGGCGCCACGAACGCGTACGTGTACTCCGGGCCGGGCGCTGCCACGTCGCCGCACGGGTAGGAGTCGATGTTGTCCGAAGCGCCTTCCATTCCCGTGCTCCAGATATCGTAGGTGCCGCAGCTCAGGCTCCACTTGGGAAAGCAGGTCTCGGCCGTGCACGCGTTGGACGCGCCCGGAACGCACGCACCGTCCTTGCAGTGGTCGTTGATGGTGCACGGATCCCCGTCCTCGCACGGGTATCCCGAGAACGCGTTGGAGCATCCCAGCGCAGGCTCGCACGTGTCCACCGTGCACGGGTTGCCGTCGTCGCACGAGCGCGGGGCCGACCCCACGCACGTCCCGTTCAAGCACAGGTCGTTGACCGTGCACGCATCGCCGTCGTCGCACGGCCGGCCGTTGGCGCTGGCGACCTGCACGCACTTGCCCTTGTCCGGGTCGCACAAGGTCTTGCGGCAGGGGGTGTCGCCGCTCGTGTCGCAGAAGACCAGGGACGCCTGCGGCACCTTGCACTTCCCGAAAACGCACTGGAGGATGCCGTTGCACTTGTTGCCATCCTCCTCGTCGTCGCAGTCGTCGTCCGTGACGCACGCGCAGTCGTCCGTCTCGGTGCCCGCACACTTCCCGTTGGAGCAGAAGTCGCTGACCGTGCACCCGTTGCCGTCGTCGCACGTGTTCTGGTTGGCCTGGTAAATGCACCCGTCCTCCGGGTCGCACGTGTCCGTGGTGCAGAGGTTCCCGTCGTCGCAGAACACGGTGAGCCCCACGCACCGGCCGTCCACGGTGCACGAGGTGTTCTGGGTGCACGCATTCTGGTCGTCGCATGCTTCCCCGACGGCCCGCGGGCCCGGCATGCACAACATGGCGTGCTTGTCGCACACCGGCCTGCTGCAAGGCGCCAGGTCGCCCACCTTCCCTTCGCAGTCGGAGTCGTTCTCGCACTGGGCCGTGGAGTCGCCGGCGCCGAAATCGAACGCGTCGGTCCCGTCTGCCAACGCACCATCCGGCATCTCGCCCGCGGTCTCCCATGTCACGTCCGGGTTGCCCTCGTCCGGGTCCATGCCGGTGTCCGGGAAGACCACGGTCTCGGGCCCCACGCGGGCGTCCTTGTCCGCTTCCGTGTCCCCGGGGTCGTTGGTCCCCTCGCTCCCGCACGCGGCCGCAAGCGCGGCCGCAAGCAGCGTGCACACAAGTACGACTCGCATCCCGTCCTCCCGTCGCGCGACCCCGACATTCTATATTGATCGACTCCCCGGATGCAAAGGCTGGTTTGGCGTCACGGGCAGGTGAGCTGCACCCGGAATCGCTTCCAGCCCGCAAACGCTCCGGAAGCATGATCGGACTCGGCAGACACCACCGGCTCCCGGCACGTGTCGTCAGGCAGGCGCAGCCGCGGCTTTGCGGAGCCGGGCGGCGCATAGAGGACCGCGACCAGGTTCGTGCCGGAGTTCGACGTCTCCACCTGCCCAAGCAGATACACGGGCTGCTGCGACGTGAACGTCTCGGGCCGCGCCACCGCACTTCTCGGGGCCACGGGCGACAGCATCCGGAACAGCACCAGGATCCTCGCAGCTCTCCGGCTCAGCGTGACCTCGTCGTCCCGCTTCCGGATGTCCACCACCGCGGCCACCGACGCAATGAGGGGCCGGTCCCTGCTGGTGCGCAGCGAAAGCCCCACCACGTGGCCGCCAAACCCGAACCCGCCGGCAAGCTGCGGAAGGCAGCGGGCCGCCACGTCGCGAGGCATGTCCGCGGCTTCGAACCGCAGACACAGCCGCTCCCCGCACGGGATCTCCGCAACCCGGATCTCGGGGGTTGCCTCGGGAAACAGCTTGGCAGCAAACGCCTTGAACGCACTCAGGGAGATCTGGCGGTCCACCTCTTCGCGAGGGATGTTCTGCCCGCGAGCCGTCCCCGCACCCAGCAGGCACGCGAGCAAGCCGCCCGCGACCAGGATCCGGACAGGTCCGCTGCCCGTCCCCATGCCCGCGACCAGGATCCGGACAGGTCCGCTGCCCCTCCGCATGCCCGAAAGACGGTCCATGCCCGCGACCCGGACAGGCCTGCGGCCCCGCCGCTTGTCCTCTGGACCGTCCATGCTCACGACCCGGACAGCAGGCGCTCGCCGAACCGGGGCTCGAGACCCGCCTGCACGATCTTCGCAGCGGTCTTCTTCCGGTCGTAGTCGAACCGATGCAGGTGCAGCTCCCCCATGTCGCTGTCGAAGTAGGAGACCGCTCCCCGCGCATCCCGGTCCCGGGGCTGGCCCACGGACCCCACGCTGGCAATGAACTTCGAGTTGTCCTCGAACCGGATGTCCTTGACCTGGATCTCCTTGGCCTTCCCGGAGGTCAGCTTGAACGCACGCACCAGGTGGGAATGGCCCAGCAGCGATACCTGGCTGAGCTTCTCGAACATGCGCGTGTGCGCCTGCGCGTCATCCTTGAACACCACGTAGAAATACCCGCTGGGAGCGATGGGCGCCGAGTGGTAGAAGCCCACCCCCTGCTCCCGCCTCCGGTGCGTGTATGGAAGCTGGTAGAGCCATTCGAGGTGCTCGGGCTTGAGCTGGCGCCGGGTCCATTCGATGGCCACCCGGGCGGAATCGTAGTAGTACTCCGTGGACATCGCACCGATGACCGCGGCGTCGTGGTTCCCGAGCAACGTCGCGCTCGACGCGGACGACACGATCTCGCAGCACTCGTTGGGGTTCGGGCCGTAACCCACCACGTCCCCAAGGCACACGACGTCGTCCACCTTCTGCTCGTCAAGCCACTTCATCGCCTCGGTCAGCGCTTCCAGGTTCGAGTGGATGTCCGACAGGATCCCGATCTTCATGCCCACCTCCGCCGCGGCGGATTGTAGCGCCTCCACGCGGAGGCTGCAACTGTCCGGTTTCCGGCGCCCCCCCCCTCCGTCCGCACAACGCCCGCCCGGGGCAGGCAACTGTCCGGTTTCTGGCGCGCCCGCGAGCCGGTGCTATTGTCTTGCCAGAGGTTGGGAGATGTCTGGACTGCTGGTACACCTCTTCCTGTCCGTCCTTCCCGCGATCGCGAATCCGCAGTACTTTGCGCAAAACAGCCCGCAGTGCATCGCATTCCAGCTTTCTCGGCTCAACCCGCTGCCCCTCGTGGTCGTCACCCCCATCCCGCCCTGCCCCTGGAGCCCGGACGACGCGGCGGTCGTCGAAATCGGCCGCTACGTCACGGCCTACTCGTGGTGGAACTTCGACCGCTCCGCGAACCTGGAGCGCGCCGCAGCCAACCTCGACGGCGCGATGCTCATGCCCGGCGAGGAGCTGTCGTTCAACGCCGCGGTGGGCGAACGCACCCTCGACGCGGGGTTCCGAAAGGCCAAGGTCATCGAGCGGACCGGGTATACCGAGGGCGTGGGCGGCGGCATCTGCCAGGCCGCCAGCACCGTGCACGCGGCCGCGCTCATGGCCGGGCTCGACGTGGCCGAGCGATGGCCTCACCGCTTCCGCGTCCCCTACATCACCCCGGGCCTCGACGCCACCGTGGACTACGGGAAGAAGGACCTCCGAGTCATCAACAACACCGAGTACCCCGTGGTCTTCCTCGTGGGGCGGCTCGAGAAGGGCGAGCTCATGGTCCGCGTCATGGCCCCGGTCCGCACCTTCCGAGTCCGCTACAAGTACGAAGTGCTGGAGGAGGTTCCCTCGGACGTCGTGAACTTCACCGCGGACCCCAAGGCCAAGGACCGCGTCGAGTATTTCGGACGGCCGGGCCTCACCCTCAAGAAGACCCTCTGGCGCACCCGCGTCGCCAGCGGCGAAACCGCCCGGATCCGGGTGCCGGAGGACAAGTACTACCCCAGCCCCTGGAGCCTGCGGGTCCCGAAGCTGCCCTCCGGCAAGTCCTCCCTGTCCGGCCAGAGCCCCGCGGACATCGCCCGATACCTCGCGGGGACGCGCTACTCCGTTGCCATGGCCCGGTTCCAGGACGTGGACCGGGACAACAAGAAGTATGTTCCCTGGCCCTCCCCTTCAGAGAAGCGCATGAAGCTCTTCACCCGGTTCTCCGACCTCAATGCGCCCAAGAACGACCAGGAAGAAACCCTCGCGGCCGCATTCGAAGAGATGAAGCAAGCAGTCAAGTAGAGCATTGCCGGTTAGCTGGGGTCCCTCGCCCGGCGGCAGGAAGGCACTGCCCAGCGCAAAGGCACGGAAGCCGGCGGGCTCGGGATGACGGGTGCTGAATGCAATGGCCGATGGGGGAAAAGGCCTTCGCACTCGGCAC
>Ga0233425_10011330_pt1 | contig 10452 bp, 1 predicted proteins | sample Watercolumn_Towu_2_FD_181712 | JGI IMG/M metagenome (GOLD analysis project Ga0233425, IMG submission 181712) | Freshwater microbial communities from Lake Towuti, South Sulawesi, Indonesia - Watercolumn_Towuti2014_140_MG | ecosystem: Environmental > Aquatic > Freshwater > Lake | place: Indonesia... | reverse complement strand
ATCCGGCGGCCTCGCTGCGACAGCGCAGACCATCGCCGGTACGGGAACCTACTCATATATTACGGTCGACGTCGGAAACGGTAATGACGTTACGATGTCGGCGGCTAACGCCGTAAAGTTCAACGGTGTCCTGACGCTGACCACAGGAAACATTCAAATTAACAACGCCGGTGGATCGTTCGGCCCCAGTGGCACCTCGGCATCGATTATCCGTAACCTGAAAACCGGTGCTGGTAGCGACAAGGGTATCTATATTACTGCCGGTCAATTCAACCCGGTCGCGACTGCGGCGGATTATGACCTGCAGTACACAGGTGCCATGACCGCTTCGAACACATTGAATGACGCTGCCGCGAACGGCAGAGAATTCACGCTTGCCAACGTCAAGAACCTCACGTTCTCGACAACACAAACAGCGGGTGCGACACAGACCGAGACAAGACTTGAGTGGGTTGCCTCAGGCGCGGTTACAATCAAGGGCAACCTCACGCTGACGGCCCCGTCCTCTGGGAACGTCAACCAGGTTCTTGCCCCGTCGCAAAACGTTACGGTGAAAGGCACGCTTACGGTCAATGCAGGTTCGCACCTTATCGCAAGTGACAATACGAAGACCTTCACGCTTGATGCAGACAGCAAGACGCACGTTGTCGCCGGGACATTTGACATCGCCCACGGCATCGCGAACGTCGGCCATACCATTCAAGTCACGGGTAATGGCAGCGCGCTGAACGGTTCTTCCGTTGCTGGTGACCCGGCTCAGATTGCGAATCTCGCATTTGAACCCGCCAACAACAACTATTCGTTTACTTCAACCAATCTGAAGACCATCACTGGAAGCCTCACGATTGAGGGTACCGCTACAAAGACTGGCGCAAACGCAACGGTCACAATGAACGGCACAACTTCCGTGCTCGGTGGAAATCTGGTGGTTGGAAACACGACCCTTACTCCTTCAGTGTCTGTTACGATTGCCGGTTCTTCGACCTCTACACATACGGGGAACCTGACGCTCGCAAACGGAACGCTGACGTATACCCGCGGTGGCGCTGCCTCCACGATTGGCGGCACAGTGACGCTGACGGCCGGTACGTTGACATTGGGCAGCAGTGTGACGGTGAACGGCGCCACGACGATGGCTGCTGGAAACCTGGTCCTGGGTACGTTCAGCTACACGCAGGTCGGCTCTGGTGCATCGCCGGACTTCAACAGGACCGGCGCTGGTGCGCTGACTGCGACGACAGGCGCCCTGATTCTCGATGGCACGACGGCTCTTGACCTGACCCCCGGTACTACGTTCTCAGTACCGCGGCTCACGTTCAAGGCGGGAACAGTTACAATCAACGCAGCGATGACGGTCAGCGATGTTCTGGTGAACACTGCGGGTACCGTTACACTGAGCGGCATCATGACGTTCTCTGGAAATACACATACGTTCACGGCCGGATCGATCGGTGGCAGTGCGCTGACATACACCGGCTCGAATCCGACGGCGACGTTTGCTGCGAGCGTGGGCATCAACAGCATCACGGTCAACACGGCCGGAACGCTGACGATTGCCTCGAGCAGCACGACGGCACGCACCGTTACCGTAGCAGGAACGTTCACGCAGACGGCAGGCACGGTGGCGATTGGTATCAACAGCATCACGGTGACCGGCACCTTCTCGCGTGCCGCCGGTGCGTGGTCGCAGGGTACTGGTTACCTGGTGTTCAATACCGCGACTGCATTTGTGCAAGGTACCGGCTTCTCGGTTGACAATCTGGAAATTGACCAGAGCATCTCTGCCAGCCCGACGAGCACCGCTTTCACAGTCGTAAAGAACCTTAAGATCGTTGCTGGAACACTCACAGTCGACGCGGGCAAACTTACCCTCGGCGACGGCTGCTTGGTTGAGCGTCGTGCAGACAACGCCATGTTGTCGTCTGTCCCGACATTCGCCGGTGCAGTCAGTGTGACCTACACAACGGCAGGCCCGATCAGCACGGCGGCGAACTTCTACGAGCTGCCGAGCACGGTCACGAACTTCTCAGTGGTTACTCCTTCGAGCGTTACACTGCCGAAGAACGTCACGGTGAATGGCACGTTGACCCTGAGCGGTGTTCTGACGACAGTGGCATCAACGAAGAACATCACCATGGCAAACGGATCCACGCTTGTTCTGCAAGCGGCTGGAACGACCGTTCTGCCGGTCACAGGTCTGGTGCTTCCTGCCTCTCCTGGTTCGATCAACATCACGTATGATGGTACCTTCGCGGTTTCAACCCGTGAGCTTGGAACAGTGACGAGCGGCGCATATGATCTGCCGGTCAACAACGTCACGTTCAAGTCCGGTACCACCACACTGGACAACAACCTGACGATCGCCGGCACGGCCACCTTCTCTGGTGGAACGTTTGCCATCGCGGCGAAGACGGTCACAGTCCAGGGCAGCATCACGCAGTCCACAGCCGGTTCGTTCTTCTCGTCAATCGCCACCGGCACCGTCCAGTTTACAGGTGCCCTTGCGCAGACATTGACGTTGAAGGCCGATATGAGCTGGCCGGTCAATGTGATCTTCAAGCTGAACAAGACAAACGCGACAGACGTCGTGACGCTCGCGGGCGGCAATCTTGACTTCGCCGCAAACACGAGCACGGTGACATTCACCAAGGGCTTGCTCGCAACGGGTGACTTCGCTGTTACCTTCAAGCAGAGCAGCGCCGGCGGTCAGCCGACACAGGGTTACACCCGCACCGCGGGTCACGTTGTTGGTCAGGTCAAGAAGTTCGTTGACAAGACCGATGTGATCAGCATCTCTCGTGTTGAGTTCCCTGTCGGAACGTCGACCGGTTACTATCGTCCGTTCGCAATGTATTTCAAGAACACCCCGCAAAGCTCGATCAATATGACGGTCGCGCACATTGCGCAGCGTGCTGGTGGCCAGAACGGCTATCCGATCCGCGACGGTGGTCTTGTGATCACGAACTATCCTGACTTCTTCTGGTATGTAAAGTCCGATATCTCCCTGGCTCCTTCGTATCTGTTTGATATGGAAGCTCAGGCAGAGGGATACGCCGACTACGCAACCGACGGCATCCAGAACGTGCGCTTCGTGCGTCGCGATTCCGGTCTCGTCAGCAACCAGTGGGTCATGCAGAAGAACAACAACACCGGTGTTGTGCTCTATGACAACTCCACGATCGCAGCCAACTGGCCGGCCGTGAAGGTTGTTGATGCAACCGGTGGTATCACGACTCAAGGTTCACGATTCACCTTCAGCCAGATCAACAAGGCGCCGTCATTCTCGGCTGCCCCGACCAACGTGACAAAGAACGAAGGCGACACGCTGTCGGTCACATTCACCGGCTACGATCCCGATCTCGGTGATCTCGCGGTGATGAGCTCTGTGACGCTTCCCACGGGAGCCACGTTCAATGCAACGACCGGTGTTGTGACCTGGCCGATTGGATACGACCTTGCGACAGCAGCGACGCCGACGGCGACCCGCACGATCACCATCCGTGTCACCGACACGTATGGACCGTTGTCCAAGGATTCCACAATTACAGTGACGATTAACAACAAGAACCGTAAGCCCAGCTTCACTGCAACGGGCGCTGCGAAGCTCGCCGCGACCACCATCACTGATGGTCAGGCTCTTAGCTTCAACTACGTTGCCGTGGATCCTGATGCTGATGCAGTGACGTATGTCGGTGTTGGTCTGCCGACCGGTGCCACTCTCAGCGCAGCTGGTGCACTTGCCTGGACGCCGACCTTTGCTCAGGCTGGTTCGAACTACACGATCACGGTGGTTGCGAGTGATGCGGCCTTGACAGACACCGCGGTCGCGGTCGTAACAGTCAACAAGAGTCGCGCTCTTGGCGATGTTGATGGCAACGCCACTGTGCAGGCAGCCGATGCTTCGCTCGTGCTGCAGCACGTTGCCGGTCTCTCGCTTATTACCGATGCGGCTGCCCTCTACGCAGCAGATGCCAGCAAGGCCAACGGTATCTCTGCTTACGACGCTGCATTGATCCTCCAGGCTGCTGCCGGCCTTATCACGCTGGATGCAAATGCCGACGTGAGCCTTGGAAAGGTCGCAGAAGCTGCTGGCACGCTGAGCTGGTCTTCACCTGAGGCGACGACAGTTGCCGACGTCATGAAGATCAACCTCGGTATTGCGAACGCTGCAAATGTCTATGCCGTCCAGCTGTCGGGTAAGGTTGATGAAAACCTGCTCGCCATCGACGGCGTGAACGCGGCACTTCCGGAGGGATGGGAGATGCAGTGGAACGTGGTCGACAACGAACTGCGCGTTGCAATGGCCGGTGCTACACCGTTGCCGAGCGGCAGTGTTGCGTCGGTCATGGTCCGCTTGAAGAACAAAGAAAGCAGACTGAGCTTCTCGATGGATGCACTGTTGAACGAGAGCGTTCAGCCTGTGGGTGCTGTTGAAATCGCAGCTGTCCCAACTGTGTTTGCGCTTGCGCAGAACTATCCGAACCCCTTCAACCCCAGCACGACGATTAAGTACCAGATCGCGACTGATGCAAACGTGACTCTGGACGTCTACAACCTGCAGGGCCAGAAGATTCGGACGCTGGTAGCGAAAGAGCAAAAAGCTGGATACTACAGCGTTGTCTGGGATGGTCGTAACGAGGCGGGTCAGACAGTATCTAGCGGTCTCTACCTCTATCGTGTTCAAGCAGGGTCATTTGTTGCGACGCACAAGATGCTGTTGATTAAGTAATATCTTGCCGAACAACCCCGTGCCCTGCAACGGGCACGGGGTTTGGTCGGTTGTGAATTTCAACATTGACCATCAAACACAAGAGGGGACAAGATGCGAAACTCAAGAATATTCCTAAAGAGAGTGGCGATCGCGCTGGGTGCCCTTCTCCTGGTGAGTGCCGTTGGCCTCGCTCAGGTAACGGTCAGCTTACCGACCGCGACCTACAGTCTGGGGTCCACTCAGGCGATACCTATTACCGTGGGTGATCTTACGGGACAGGCCGCCATCTCTTTTCAAACGACGGTGACCTATGACAAGGCGATCGTCAAGATGACCGGTGTTACAACGACAGGCACGCTGTCCGCCGCGTTGAATGCTCCGGTCGTCAACAACGATACCGCCGCTGGCAGGATCACCATCGCGAGCGCCGGCACCTCGGCAATGTCGGGGAGCGGAACGCTCATCTATCTGAATGCAACTGTTGTCGGTAAGGGCTCCACAGCCCTCACGTTCACAAGCTTCCAGTTCAACGAAGGAACTCCCGCTGCGACGCTGACGAATGGAAGTGTTACTGTCCCATCTCTCTCAGTGAAGCTCGGTAACGTTACGACTGCGGCCCCGGTCGGCGGTACCTTTACGATTCCTGTAACCGTCGAGGATATCACCGGTCAAAACGTGATCTCGTATCAGTTCACCGCAACATTCGATGCTACGAAGTATACGATTACGGGCGCAACCATTGCCGGAACGATGTCCTCTGCAATGAGCGCACCCGTGGTTAATACCGCGACAGCCGGACAGGTAAAGGTCGCAGTTGCCGGAACGACTGCCCTCACGGGCGCCGGCACTCTGATCAATCTGACCGGAACAGTTGTCGGCACAGGAGCAAGCACTGTCCAATTCACCAGCTTCCAGTTCAACGAAGGCACACCGGCTGTTGTGGGCCTGAGCGGAACGATAACGATCGGCGCAAACCTCAAGCCGACGATTACCAAGAAGATGGCGGATACGACAATTGCTGAAAATCAGGCCCTTGCCTTCACGTATCTGGCGACGGATCCCGAGGCAGGAGCATTGACCTTCACAGCAACCGGGCTGCCGACCGGCGCGACATTTTCAACCGCCGGTGCACTTGCCTGGACACCCAGCTACACGCAGGCTGGAACGTACAACTTCATGGTGTACGTGACTGATAACGCCTCGCTGAAGGATAGCGTTGCACAGAAAATCACCGTAACGGATGTTAATCGTAAGCCGGTATTCAATTTCCGGACGCCTGCGAGTCCGTCAGTGGTCTCCCGCAACGTAGCGACGAATTTTGTCGTGAGCGCAAGCGATCCCGATGGCGGTGCGTTAACCTTTGTGTGGAAGGTGAACGGCGTTGCTGAGAAGACTGGCGACAGCACGTTCTCGCGTACCTTCAACGATGCTCATGGTACGGCGAAAACTGTTATTGCAGTCTTCACGGATGTTGGCGGATTGAAGGACTCCACGACCTGGAATTTCACAATTACCCCGGTCACGGATGTCGAACTTCCGACCGAATTCACCCTCGGCCAGAACTATCCCAATCCGTTCAACCCGACAACAACCATCAGCTTCTCGCTTCCGAAGGAAGCGCCCGTCACGTTTGAGATCTACAACATGCTGGGCGTGAGAATTCGGACATTGATGGCAGGCCAAACCAAGAGCGCCGGCTTCTACTCGGTTGCATGGGATGGAAGAGACGATGCGGGTGTCAGTATGTCCTCTGGCGTCTATCTGTATCGCATCAGCGCTGGCTCGTTCCTGGCATCAAAGAAGATGACGTTGTTGAAATAATCTTCTCTCGTAGAGTCCGATTCTGAATCGGACTCTACAGGCAAGAGAGCGATGCATCATCAAAAAAAGGCAGTCCCCGATGCCGGGACTGCCTTTTTGTTTATCACAACACAGTTTGTCGTTCCCGAATGTCTTCATCGGGAACCCGGATCCCGGAGTTTCAGACGCCAGATCTGCTTGGCTGTGCAACGCAACCGAGTAGTCAAATCGCGCATCAAGCGGCAACGACCTGTGAAAAACCACCTGGGAAAATCTGAAATTCAAGGAGCGCGAATCTTCGGCAACGCTTCCCGCTCGTTGATCGTTTCCCTTTTCCTGCTAGTATGTGGATCTCTCTCCTACGCCCAACTTCCAACGGTCTACGTTGATGCTCTCAATGGCTCGGATTCCTTTACCGGAGCCAACCCCGCCGACACCCCGTCGGGAACAGGTCCTAAGGCAACGATCCATGCCGGATTGACGGCCGTCGCAGATGGAGGGCGCCTTGTGATCTTCGCCGGTATCTATGCCGGCGACGGCATAGATACCGATGGTTCACCCGCGAATGCAATTGACAATGCAGACATCGCGATCACACTCGGCAAGTACCCGCAGCTCACGAAGGGCCTGACAATCGAGCTTCGAAGCCTCGGGACTGCCAACGAGGTGCGCATCTTCGCCGATGCGAACTCTCTGCGCGCCCCTAACGGGGCACTCATCGCGCACAGTGCTGATCAATACATCCCGAATTTTGTGTTCAACATCCCCGGTGGTGCCCTCGTCATCACAACGACCAGCGGGTCAGAGTATCTCTCATTGGCGGCCCGCGACTCGGCCGGCTCCAGGATCGCAGGCGTTGCCCTCGTGGCAGGTACTTGTGACATCGACCGGAGTTCTGCATTCCGGCTCTTGAATGGATCGTCAATTACCATGACTGGTTCCGCCCGGTTTCTCCGCGAGGCCCCTCAAAAACAATCCGATATGAACCTGACGTATGTCGGAGGCGGCTCCATCACAGCTGGCAAGGAGTCGTCCTATCCCAGCTTCGGCTCGGGAGTACTGACAGTCGCGAAGGATGCCGGCACAACTGTAACCTTCCCGTACGCCACCACATTCTCGGGGGGCAATGATGCCATCAGAGTTCAGTCTGGTAACGCCATTTTCAATGGTGCTCTGACGCTCGGGACGGCAGGAGGGTCGGGAGTTTCGCGGGCAGCAGACATCATTGTCTCCACAAATGGATCGGTCGCATTCAATGCCCCGGTAATCCTGACGGTTGTCAACGGAGCAGCCGGTGACTCCAGCATCTCGACTATTGAAAATGCCGGTTCCGGAACGACGTCGTTCCAGCAAATCGTGACATGGAACGCCGCGGGTTCGGCAACAGACAGGTCTGTTCCGGCGTCAGAGACGACAGCAATCATCTGGAATGCCGGAAGTGGATCTCTCGTCTTTGCGAATGGTATTGTCCTCTCGCATGCTCTGGCCTCGGGGGCGAATCCTGCAACGGTTGAAATCGGCATTCAAAACGAGGGTCGCGGCTCACTCAAGTTCGGCGACAGGATTCAGGTTGTTCCCAGGGCCAGCACAAACCCGGTCGGCACACAACAATTCGCCGTTGCCGTTTTCAATGCCGGAGGGGGGACGCTCGAGGTTTCTGGAACCATTGGCTCGCGCCTTGTCAACGCACGATCCGGTTCGTTTGCTGGGACGGTCAACATCGTTGGGCCGACAACAGTCGGGTTGTCTGGAAGGGCCTCGGGGTATCTGTTGAACGGTCAAGACGCCGTCATCAATCTCGGCGCGAACACGTTGACACTGAGCGGCGCTGTGAACCATGCCGTCAAGGGCAGTTACTTCACATCGACGACGGGCGGCATCGTCATTGACGCGTCGGACACGGTCAGGATTGACGGCGGAAGCCTGCCAAAAGTCACCGTCCGACAGCAATTGACCGGGACAACAGTATTCCCGAACGCCGCAAGCTTCAAAGAACTGATTGTGACTTCTGGAAATTGCCTGCTGCAATCCACCGCCAGTGTCACTGGAGGTGTAGAGGTCACCGGGGGTACCCTGTACCTCGAAGGGAAGGCCGGCTCGGCACTGTTCGCCGAATCATTCAGGCAGCGAGGCGGGGCAACAACACTTTCGGGTTCTGCGAATTTGAAACAGCTGATCGTCGACTCTGGTAGCTTTCTTATGCAGTCGTCGGTGGTTGTAACGAACGGCGTGGAGCAGAACGATGGTTTAATGACGGTGCAGGATGCGGCGGAGGCATTGCTTACGGCTGGGTCATTCCGTCAGACGGGAGGCGCGTTCTTCCTCGGAGGGGGAAGAGGGGGAGTGCTGAAACTTCTAGGTGATTTGGTCCGAACCGGCGGATCATTCAGTGCAGGAAGTTCTTCAAGTGTCATACTTGCAGGATTGACTGAGCAAACGATTGATGCGGGTCCGACGCTTCAGCTGGGAACGCTCGTCCTGGAAAACTCCGCTGGTGTCGTGCGTTGCATTCAGCCCGTGAGAGTCTCGACCAATCTTACCATTGGCGCCGGCGCCCGTCTGGACCTGGGGAGTGCGACGATCCTGCTTAATGGAGTATCGGCAAGTTTCAGAAACAATGGATCGTTCGATGCGTCTGGCCTGGGAATTGTTCTTGGTGGGACAAGTACGCTTCCGGGAGGTGCCTCCCTCAGCGGATCCGAAATTCAGGCAGGTCCCGGTTCGCGGTTTACGTCGCTCACGATTGATGTTGGCCAGGGCAATGTGTGTTCATTGAAGGCTCAAGAGGATGTGAAATGGAGCGGCAGACTCTCGCTCCTGTCAGGTGCGCTTGAAGTAGCTTCTCCAGTCGACCTCTCACCGGAAAGCGTATCTTCAAGGCTGGTGATTGATGTTCTCGCGTCGAAGAACGTGCTGCATTCAGTCGGATCGTTCAACCGAACCGGAAAGCGATTCACGATGGAGTTGCGTGGAACGCTTCAGGGAGAGTACACGCTGCACCCGGAGTTCTTGACCGATTTGTTGCACGTCGATACACTTGATATCGAAGTCAACAGTGACGCAGCCGACACTGACGGCACCCTCGTGACGGGCCAGCCTCGGTACTTTCAGTTTCCATCGGGAGTTTTTGTTTTTGGCGGTTCCCTTGTCGTCGGACCGCTGGCCGCTGTTCGTCTCCAGGGAGATGGAAAGAGCGGTGGATCCATAGAATTGACAGGTATAACCACTCACAGGGTTCGTGGAATCCTCACGACCGCAGATGCCGGCGACCTCATCGTGGTCGGGGGTGAGAAAGCGACGCTGACGGGGGGAGTGCAGGCCGGCGATGCGGCGCTCGTGGGGAATCTCGCTGTTCGTTCATCGTCACTGTGCAGAATTGTGTCGGTTCGCGGTTTCCTGGGCTCTGTCACCACACTTCCGGGGAGCACGCTAGCCCTCTCAATGGGGGTCGCGAGCACCGAGCAAGGAATCGCCGGGTCGCTCATTCTGAACGGCAGCCAATTCATTCTCGAAGGGAATGTAGAGGTAAAGAACGGCGTCGTTTTCAGCTCCGGGAAGATCAACTTCGGCATGAACGATCTGAAGGTTTCTACATCGGGAGATTTCTTACAGAGTCCGTCTGCAGCCGGGTACGAGACCAGGGGGGGCTCGCTGGTCATGGCTCGGCCCCGGGCACATATCAGGATAGGGAGCTCAGAACAACTCGGCCTTCCCAATCTGCGTGTCCTGGCGGACACGTACCTCGACACTCTCTGCCGGGTGACCAGGGCTCTTACGATAGGGGCGGAGGGATCAGCCGGTATTCCAACTCTCTTCCTTGGAAGGACTGGCAACGATCTCATCTTTACGGGCTCTTCGATTTCGCTGCTCTCCAACGGGTCGGGAAATCACCAGGCTATCGTCGCTGATGGCACCTCCGACGGAACCCCTGGTGGTCGTTT
>Ga0233425_10011329_pt1 | contig 10452 bp, 11 predicted proteins | sample Watercolumn_Towu_2_FD_181712 | JGI IMG/M metagenome (GOLD analysis project Ga0233425, IMG submission 181712) | Freshwater microbial communities from Lake Towuti, South Sulawesi, Indonesia - Watercolumn_Towuti2014_140_MG | ecosystem: Environmental > Aquatic > Freshwater > Lake | place... | reverse complement strand
CCCGCGTACCTCCACCACCAGACACACAAGACTTTCGAGTAGCCCTCGGGTCCCCATCGTCTAGAGGCCTAGGACATCGCCCTTTCACGGCGGTAACCGGGGTTCGAATCCCCGTGGGGACGCCACATTTCACCAGTAAATACAGTAAGTTGCATGGAACCGCCCGCAAGGGCGGTAATCCGTACGGCAGATTTACGGCATAGCATCTTCAGAATATCTCCTGTACGGCAGGCAACGACATTTTGTACATCTATGTAAAAAAGGCCGCTGCACTTCCCACTTGAATCCAATCAGGTAGGAGTCTTGTATTATTTCCAAGTGTGTTGATAAACTGTTTGCCGTAAGTCGGTGGAGCGGTTTGCATTCCTGTCGCCGCAGTTAAGGGCGTGAGACTACAAATGATGTCCCCGGGTACGCAGCCAGAAGGCGTTAGTCGTGAATCCGGAACAAAGGCATCTGCTTGACAGGTAACTTTCGCAACATAAATCGCTACCGATAATCAGCCCCAAAGGCAGAGGGCGAGCTTGCACGGTACTCGTGCGCTCGCCTTTTTCTTTTTCTGCGTGTCGCACGGGTCGTACAACCATGACCTGGAGATGCGACATGACTGCACCAGAGCTAAAAGCGCCAGTCACCCCTGCGCTTGAAAAGTACCCTCTCGCCGTTTCTGTTTCCTACGCGGCGGCGATTTGCAATCTTTCCCGCCCGACCCTGTACCGCGCCATACAAGAAGGCCGGTTGCCCATCAAGCGCGCCGGTACGCGCACCTTGATCCTGACTACTGATCTTGAGCGTTTTCTACACGATCTTCCTGACGGAACGCTTCGGGACGTGCCGCACCCGCCCGGTCGCAGGCGTCGTGAAGCTGACGCGGCTGACGTTGAAGCGCTCTTGGGGTGACGCCATGACTACGAAAGTTGTCAGATTCGTGGAACGTATGCCCACGGCTGCGAGTGCAAGAGCGTTCGCGCACTGGCGGCGCGGGGCTATGGCGATCCCCGCGAGATACCTGAATGCGATAGGGCGCGGCGACTCCATATCGCGTGAAGCGTTGCTGTCCGACCTAAACGACTTAAGCCGTGCCGTTGGTTGGCTAATGACCGAGCAGGCAGTACGCCCCGAGGACAAAACCATTGTGCGGAGGCGGCGCTGCTGTTTCGCGGCGGCACAGAACCTTATTGACGCGCTTCTGATGATGATTGATGGGTTCCCTCTGTTCGATAAACCTCTACTGCAAACCATGTTGCTTGCGATCCAAAGAGCCGTCGATGGGCTAGTGGAACTCACGAGGAAAAACCATGCACACACACAATAAAGAAAATGCCCCGGCGGCAAGACCGGGGCATCGGCAAGGCAGCGCAGGGCACGGGAATACCCTACGGGCCAATGGTAGCCCGGGGGCAGCGGCTGCACAAGGACAGCGCCCGAATGCTTTCAAGTGGTGGGAAGACAATGCGGCACCGCCCGACGTGCCAGAGCCGCTACTTTTCAGTTTTGCATTCGCGCGCGGCGGCAAGACCGACACCCAATGGCGTGCGGTGGTCATGCGCTGGGACTTGTGGAGCGACTTCATTGCAGCGGAACCACACGTCATCGCTGCCGATGCCGACAAGGGCAAACAGCCCTACATGGTCGCCGCGGAAATCGTTCCCGGCAGCACGCGGACGAACGCCAATGTTGTCCGGCGCACGGCAGTCACCCTAGATCTGGAACGTCCCAAGCACCGCGACGACCTGCCGCCGCTCCCCCCAATTGCCGAAATGCGCAAGCGGCTTGCTGCCCTTGGCTACATGGCGCTGATCTACAGCACGCCAAGCGCAACGGAAATGCTGCCGCGCTACCGGGTAATTGTGCCCGCCGTGCCGTTTGAACCGGCGAAAACCAAGCTCGCTTCTCGCGAATTGGCCGAACGCTTGGACGTGATCGACTATTACGATCACGCGAGTCACGTCATTTCGCAACCGATGTACTGGCCCTTAAGGCGGCGGGGCGGCTGGTATGCCTACACCACGACCGATGGCGCACTGTACGACGCCAGCTACCTACCCGACGAGGAACCACCCGTACAGCAACACGTGCAGCGCGTTGCGCCCATGCCCGACGACGAACAGGACGACATGCTTGCCGCTGCCTGCCCCCTGATTGAACCCTGCCTCGTTGAAGGACAGCGCCATTACCTGATGCTGCGCGTGACTGGCGGGCTGCGGAAAGCCGGCATTCTCTATGCCGCTGCGGAGACCTTCGCCCGCGATGTCGCCCCCGGTCTTTATACCGACGCTGGCGGGCATTGGAATGGCGTGGCCACCACCTACGCCCAAACCGACGTAAAGGCGCTGGTGGGCTTTCCTGGGCTGCTGGACGAGTCCTTTGGCGTACCGCGTCACGTAGTGAAGGCATTACTGCGCCTGCTGCCCGACCGCACGATGGGTGAAGGGCACACTGGCTATGAGCGCCGGCCCATCGTGCTGGATGCGCTGCCGCAGCCTGTTGCACCTGTGCGCTATCTGGTCGATGGCTGGCTGGTGCAAGGGCCGTATGTGGGCATACTCAGCGGCAGGCCGCACGTCGGCAAAAGCACGTTGATGACCCTGCTTGCGGCTTGCGTGGCGACAGGGCGCGACTTTTGCGGCCTGCCGGTGCAGCAAGCGCCGGTTTATTACGTTGCCGAGGAAAACGCCAAGGAACTAAACGACCGCCTGATTGCGCTGGCTGCGCTTTGGGCCAGCGGCAAGAGCATGCCGCAGTACGCGCAAGAACTGTTCGCCGGCAGGCTGTTCCGCGTGAGTGGCATTGGCCGGCTGAACGAAGCGCGCCTTGCTGAGCTGATAGCAGTGCTCGACCAAAACCCCGCGCAGCCCCCCGGCTTGATCGTGGTGGATACCGTGCGCCGCGTAATTGCCGGCGACGAAAACAGCGCCGAGGACGTAGGGCGGCTGGTGGATTTGCTGGAACACCTAGCGCACCGCTACCAGTGTCCGGTAATCGGGCTGGCGCACCCGCCCAAGGCAGGCACCAGCGCAATTAGTGGCAGCGGTATCTACGAGGCGACGACGCGTTGGGTGGCGCTGCTGGAACGCCGCGACGACGACACCATTGCCTTGCGACTGATAAAGATCGATGCGCCGCCGCCCAAAGCGCCGCTCATCTTCGCTATTCGGCAGGCAGATCTCGCGTTCATGCTGGACGCTCCCTTGGGCGCGCACGAGCAGGCCACCGCTGGCATTGCCGAACACCTGCCCGACGCCGACCGCGACACCGCACGCAGCGATGCCCGCATGACAGACGTTAAATTGCTTCGGTACCTTCAGCAGCACCCCCGCAAGTCTCAGGAAGATGTGGCGAACAGGTTCAACGTGTCGCGACAGTCCATCTCTAAGCGTTTAGGCAAATTGGTCGAATTGGGAATGCTCGTGGATAGCCACAGGCCGTTCAAGCTGACGGCAAACGGCGAACAGCATTTGCGCGCTGCCGCTGATGACCTTGACCCGTTGGAGTAGTGCCATGTATTGCTATGACAGCCTTAACCGCTTTGGGCTACGCAACCCTCTCCCCCTAATAGGGGGGAGAGAGAGGGTTGCCGTAACTGCCGATGCAACCCTGTACGCAACCATAACGCCATCAGGCGCAATGCCGCGCCAGCACTGGCTTTGCCGCTGTTTTGCACCCCTTCGCCGCAACCCTTTACGCAACCATACCGCACCCCTGATTAGGGTTGCGTTTTTGACGTGCGGGGAGGGCAAACCGCAACCCTATTTAGGGTGGCGTTTTCGACGTGCAAGGTGGGGGGTAGGGGGGTGAAAAAGCTACCGAATCGAACTGCAATGCGGCGTCGGCCCAGCAATTTAGACAAAAGAGGTTCGCCGGGAGAACCGGCTTGCTTTAACTGAATAACTGAAAGGAGCATCACCATGAGCACTAAACGTATTACCCCTGCCGATGTAATCAAACGCGTGAAGAAGTCTCACGCGGATCGGCACTTTGTAGATTCCGACCACATCCTGCTCGACCACTATGCGCAGCTAGTCTGTCAGGAGGATCGTCTGTTGCGCGAAGTGGCAAACGCCGCCGCCGTTGTCGGCGACAAGGCCAATCCCGCCTTTACCACCTTGTCGCGGGTGTCCAAGGCCGTGTGCGACCTCGGTAACCGGCTGCGCATCACGCCGCAGACGCGGCACAGGCCGTCGCGCACGGCGCTGCCCGCCCCTGGACAAATGGAAGGCATCAACAATGTCGGGCCGCATGGCAAGCGCGCCGGCATGCTTGGCACCCGGCGCATGCCGTCCAAGGCAGACCCGCGCGCCCGCTTGCTGCTAATCAACAAGCCGAAACCTGCCCACATGCAGCCCATAGGAGACGACGATGAATGACCACCTGACCGAGCAAGATGTGGTGGCGAACCGGCTGACCGACCTTTTCGCAGACTTCACTACCATGCTGCACAAGAAGTACGGCGCACCGCCCGACCTGCTGGTCAAGGCGTGCATAGCCAATGCCGTCGCGATCATGTTGGAAGCGGGCATTGGCGACATAGACGCCGCCGCCGCGCGGTTGCAGGCGTTTGCCGATGAACTGCTGGAAGCAAGCCAGCCGTCCCAGAAGGCGCACTGAGGTTTCTTATGAAAATGCAATTCATGAGGCAAGCTGTACGCATGGCTACATTGCGGATTTTTAAGGTGCTGTTTGGTGGGATGCCGAGCAGCTTTTCGCGCCGGGGAGCGGACGGGATGTCCGCGCTCCTGCGCGCGCCGCAACAAGGGCCTGCGCACGACGTGGCGGGCGACCACCGGGATGGGGCCGACGCCGCCTATGAAACGGCGCTGCAGAAACGGAAGCTGGAGCGCTTGCTGCGCGAAGAGGGCATGCCCTACCACCGTGCAAAGCGTATTGCTTCCATCATGTACGCAAACGAATAAGGAGTCTTCACCATGAAATCGGAAATGAGGGATTTACTCAACCTCCTGGAAAAGCAGGGTGTTGCATTCGAGGAGTTCCGCGACCGCTATGACCAAAGGTTTGCCGAGGTCGACGGGCAGATGCAGAAACTGGCCGACATCGTCATGGAACCACAGGTCAAGGCGCAGCGCCCGCAGATCGGCATGCTGCAATACAACGGAGTAAACCGTGAGCTCAACGAGGCGCTGCGCGCCATGCTGCGCGGCGACGATGGCCGCGAACTGAAGGGTATGTCAGTCGGCACCGAACCGTCAGGCGGTTATCTGGTGCTGCCGCAGTTCTCTGATGGGCTGTTGCGCATCGAGTTCAACACGTCCCCGATGCGGCGCATCTGCCGCATTGTGTCCATCGACCAAGCGGACGCTTTGGAGGAGGTACTGGACAAGGACGTTGCCGGGGCCGCATGGGTGGGCGAGCAAGGCGCTCGTAGCGCTACCAGCACGCCCGCGCTGGCCAAGTTGCGCATCCCGGTGCATGAGATTTATGCCGCACCGCAGGCGACGCAGGCGCTGATCGATGATGCGCGTATCGACATCGTGGCGTGGCTCACGGACAAAGTGGCGCAGCAATTCGGCGCGGTGGAAGGTGTGGCGTTCGTGTCTGGGAACGGGGTGGGCAAGCCGCGTGGATTCCTGGACTACCCCACGGCGGCAACGGCGGACGCTTCGCGTTCGTGGGGCACCTTGGAGCACGTGGCCACCGGCACCAGTGGTGGCTTCGGCACCGACCCGAACGGCGCAACCAAGCTGATCGACGTCGTGCATAAGCTGAAAGCCGGCTACCGCACTGACGCCACCTGGCTCATGAACAAGAAAACCGTGGGCGAAGTGCGCAAGCTGAAGGATCAGGCGGGACGCTTTATCTGGTCTGATTCCCTCGCGGCGGGGCAACCGGCAATGCTGCTCGGCTTCCCCGTCGAGGAGGCGGAAGACATGCCTGACATTGCCGCCAACAGCCTGTCCATCGCCTTTGGCAACTTCCGGCACGGCTACACCATCGTGGATCGTGTGGGGCTGCGGTTGCTGGTCGATCCGTACTCGGCCAAGCCGCACATCATCGTCTATTGCTACCGGCGTGTCGGCGGTGACGTAAGCGACTTCAACGCGATCAAGCTGGTCAAGTTCGTCTGAGCAGTTCTACCCGCTGTACCGAGGCCCCGCCAAGCGCGGGGCTTTTTCTTTGGACCATCGCGCTATTGCATAGAAAGGGATTACGGTGGCATTATCAGTTTGCTAGTTCTTCAGCGGATCACCAGTACGCTTTGGCAACAGTGAGGAGGCAACATGACCATTGCTAAGATGAAGCTTGCGGCAAAGAAACCGGCAGTCAAGAAAGCAGCGGCAAAGAAACCGGCAGTCAAGAAAGCGGCGGCAAAGAAACCGGCGGCAAAGAAACCGGCAGTCAAGAAAGCGGCGGCAAAGAAACCTGCGGTGAAAAAGGCGGCATTTAAATTGGCAGCGCCTAAGAAGCCAGCTGCGAAAAGGAAGTCTGCCGCAAAGAAAGCGCCAGCAAAGAGAGCGCCGCTTAAGAAGGGCCATACAAGGAATACTGGCCCGAGGATCAGTGTTTAACCCAGCTTGAAGTTACTTCCGGTGTTCCTGTGAAGTCTTTATTGGCAGGGGAAGGCTTATGCAATTAAGTGATTATCGGGATACGTATTACGAATTTAGCGGGAAGCTTAGTGATGTAGCCCGGCATCTTGCGTTTGCAGGTCTGGCATTGATCTGGCTGTTTAGGACAGGAACTGAAAAGACCCCAACAATTCCAGATCAATTGCTAATACCGTTGGGTCTATTCGTTATTACACTTGGATGTGATTTGTTGCAGTACATTGTTGCAACTCTGGTGTGGCATATAGTTGTCACATGTTTCGAGAAGAAAAAGACTGATGAACAGTCTGAGCTGTCCCACCCAAAATGGGTTACATACCCATCAACGTTTTTCTTTTGCTGCAAGGTCGCTGCTTTGCTTGCGGCCTATTGGTTCGTCTTAAGGCATGTCTATTTTTTGTTGATCAACTACCAATTCACGCCCTTATGATCAAGGACATGTTTCATGCTCGTGATTATTCATTGGATTAGAAGCGTTTGTCGTACAGCCTAGCAATCCGTAAAAGGCTTGCAGAATAGTCAAGTTGCGTCTGTTTCGGATTTACCCACACAAACGGATAAGGAGCGACATTGGTCGCCTTGAAGCGAAGCACCACCATTTCATCGAATGCAAGGCGAACGTCCGTATTCAGATGTCGTTCGGCTTCGTCGGCTTCTTGGATCGGGTGTTTATATTTCCTACCGTCTGTCGGCCATTCTTTGCTGCCTTCGTAGCCTGTGTATGAGTTCGCTTGGTTTATCCCGACTAGTGCGACGCAAATACAGTTCGGATGGTGTTGCCTAAACTGCTCGGCTTGATTGCGCAGGTCTGTGCATACACGATCAATCTGTTTGATCATCGCCTTTGCAAGAATCTTTACCTCGGAGCCGATTTCAATGGTGGCAACGTCGCCAAGCGCGACGTTGAGGCCCGCGACCTGGATAGGCGGGGAAGCTGGGACCCGTTCCCCAAACGTGCCATCACCACGGCGAGTTGCTTGGCCGATAGCTTGGTTCTTCTTATTGATTACGTGGCCAGCGGTGGAGACTCTGGAATTGAACTTTTGAGAGGCGGCAAGATTGAACAGGTCTTCGTAAAGAAAGCCCGCAACCTTGTCCCCTTGGTTTGAAACCCGGTGCTTGTACTGAACGCCTTGAAAGAGTTTTTCAAACTCAGTCAGTAGCAGATGCGTATTCTGGGGTGCGGTAGCCAATCGTCCTCCCGTCAGACCTTTCTTGTTCTTGGACGATTATGCCATACGGTGCATTGATGGCAGTCCTCTTTTCGGCTTCCGCTCTGAGCCTATCTACACCGGCACGCAGGTAGGTTGGATCGATCTCATTGCTTACCGAATTACGGCCTGAACGGTAAGCGGCGATTGCGGTTGAGTGTGTGCCGGCAAAGGGATCAAGCACCACGTCACCAGCAAAAGAGAACATGCGTATTAGCCGCTCTGCCAATGCAATCGGATATGGTGCTGGATGACCTTGTCGCGTAGAAGCGCCCTTGATGTCATTCCAGAACGGTTGCCACCACGATTGCATTTCGCTTTTGGTAAGCATCGACAACGCCTTTTGCGCCGGCGTAACCTTACGATACTCACCGCCTTTGCGGAGGAAAAGGATGTATTCGATATCGTTCTTAACAATGGCTCCCGGCTGGTATGGCTTGCCATAGAAACCCGCGCCGTTTCCAGCAGCTTCCGTTACGCCATTGGCGATCTTGTTCCAGAGTATGGGGGATAAACAGTCAAGACCGTATTGGCGTGCCCTAACCTCAATATCGGCATGCAAAGGCATGACGTAATGACGACCTGCCTTCTTTCTTGGAAGACAAATATCGCCAACCACACAGCAGATTCGTCCGCCCGGTACTAACACGCGCTCGCATTCACGCCACACCTTGTCCAACTCATCTAGGAAAAGATCATAGTCTTCGATCTGCCCCATTTGTCCGGGGTGGTCGCGGTATTCTTTCAGAGTCCAGTAGGGAGGGGATGTTACGACTAGATGCACGCTGATATCGGGAATCCAAGACAAGTTTCTGGCGTCTCCGAGTCTCGTAATGTGCGTGGTAGTGTCGTAAGGGGCGGGCCAGTGCTGCTTACGTAATTCTGCGTTCAAGTCGCGCAGTCGTTGCAACGCCTCGGGGGAGTTGTCCTTGGCGGGGAGATCCTGTAGGTGGTAACTAATACTGCTCTTTGTCATTTGTTGCCTACCCCTATTTAGCTGCTCAAAGGATACCTGAATTGGTGGCTTATAGCGTGAGCCAGTCAGGTAGTTGGATTGCAGGGTGGTATGCGCCTTAAAGTGGGCTGGAAAACAAGTATTTCGGCTTGTTGTGCGGGCCGAGGTGCGGTTTTTAGCTGGTGGGCAAGGGGTAGGGCAGGATGCGCCCCTCAAAACTACTGTAGGAGCGCTGCGCCCGCAGTGTCTAGGTTTAACGCCGCAGCGTTAAATGCCTTGCGCCGATCCGCGTGCATGAACTTGCCGTAGTGCTGCTCGATCATGCGAACGCTGGTGCCCACGTTTTCCGCGATGAGTTGGATATTCACGCCCCGCACCAGTGCCGTGCTGACGTAGGTATGCCGCAGCGTGTAGAAGCATGTGCCTTCTGGCAGTTCGGCCGCTTTAGCCGCCCGTCGCATGCACCTGGATACTTCCATTTTGTTCCACTCTGCGCACTTGGCCTGACGCATGAATAGCGGTTCCGTCTGCGGGCGCTTGGCGGTCAGCGTGCCAAACCATGCAACGGCTTCGTCGGGCAACACTACGGGCCGTGCGCCGGTTTTACCGCGCGGAATTTGAAGCGTGCCCGTGCGCTTGTCGAAGCTGCCCACAGTGGCGGCAAGTAATTCGCCCAGACGCGCCCCGGTGTATAGGCCGGCGCGCACCAGCGCGGCAAAGTCATCGTCGCATTTTTCCAGCAGTTCGCGGCATTGCGCTTCGGACAAGAACACTTCGCGCCGTGCGCTTGCGCCGGGGTAGGGCTTGATGCGCCGCCATGCATTGTCATCCGCCACGTGGCCGTCGCGCCAAGCCAGCGTGAGCGCCGCGCGCAGGATGGTCCAAATGCGGTTTGCGGTGTCTTTCTTGCGGCGCAGCGTTTCCGGGTCTTTGCCGTCGGCGGCTTCGCCTAGCAGGCCGTCACGCCAGTCTTTGAGGCGCTGTGTTGTGAGCGCCGAAACCTTTGCCTTGCCCAAGGCTGTGTCGATTATGTAACGCTTGGCGCGCTTCTCGGCGTCGTTGGCAGTAGTACCCGAGCGTGAAGTACGCAAGTGCTTGAGATAAGCCTTCACAGCGTCATTCACGGTGTAGTCCGTACGTGCGCCGCGCGACAGACTGCGGAACCATTCACTAGCGGTGCGCACTGCCGCTTCAAATGTCAGTGCGCCGGCTAAGTTTTCAACGTCGTCTGCGGGGCCGAGGGCTTGGTATTTGCGTTGCGAGCCCGGGGGCGTGTAGCGCGCAACCCAGTGCCCACCTGTAGCCCCTTTACGGTAGCCCAATGCGCGCCCCGGTAACAGGTTTTGCCAGTAGGGTTCGCGCCTTTCCTTTAAGCGCCTGCGTGCCGCTCGCGAGTCCAGCTTGTGGGTCATGCTTGCCTCCTCTGTGTGTCGTAGTGACTAGGCGGTAGCATTTTGTACGGCATATATACGGCACAAACATCTAGAAATAAGTCATAACGGCATTTTACAGGAAGGCAAATAAAACACAATGAAGACAACAAGATAAAAGAGTATATGGGCGTTAAGCGGTGTTAGCAAAATGAGCTTCTTCCGCACTTTCACGGCGGTAACCGGGGTTCGAATCCCCGTGGGGACGCCAGCAAATACAACGGCTTGCAGCGATGCAAGCCGTTTTCTTTGTCTCTGCGCCGCAAGCGTTGCTGGTATCGTTACGGCATGAT
>Ga0233425_10011328_pt1 | contig 10452 bp, 5 predicted proteins | sample Watercolumn_Towu_2_FD_181712 | JGI IMG/M metagenome (GOLD analysis project Ga0233425, IMG submission 181712) | Freshwater microbial communities from Lake Towuti, South Sulawesi, Indonesia - Watercolumn_Towuti2014_140_MG | ecosystem: Environmental > Aquatic > Freshwater > Lake | place: Indonesia... | reverse complement strand
TCCCGGTTCACGGCCAACGGATTTTCTATTCCTTCGCCTTGAAAAACAGCCAGTTTGCCGATTTCTCGCCCGGCCGCGGCTTGAGCCGTATCAGGCAGTACTTGCCGGTGAGCCGCTTTCCCGCCAACCTGAATACCCACTTCCCCTCCTTTATGTCGAGGGGCTCGTAGGTTCCCCTGTCCCATATCCTGACCCGGCCGGCGCCGTAGTTTTCCGCCGGTATCTCGCCCTCGAAGGTGCCGTAGCCGAGCGGGTGGTCCTCGACGGCCACCGCGAGCCTCTTCACATTCTCCACGGCCGGGGGCTCCCTGGGCACTGCCCAGCTCTTGAGCACGCCTTCCTTTTCGAGGCGCAGGTCCCAGTGCGGCCGGCGCGAGAGGTGCTCGTGGATCACATAGTAGTTGCGGAAGGCCTCCGCATCGACCTTCATCTCCCAGAATTGCCGGGCGAAATCGGACCCGAGCTCTGCCGGGCCCGCCGGCCCGGTCCTTGCGGCCTCGCCCGCCGGCCCGGCCCTTGCAGTCTTTGCCGCCTCGAGAGCAGGCCCGGCTTCTGATATCGGCGGGGGGGCCGGGGCTTCCTCCGGCTTGCCGGTTTCCTCCAGCGTCGATTGCCTTCCCTTCCCGGCCCCCGGCCTGCGTTTTGCGGGCATTTCCCGGCCTCCTAGGCGCACGAGGAAGGGCATTCCCTGCCCAGGAGACAGCGTTCGCACCCGGGCTTCTTCGCCTTGCAAAGGTACCGCCCGTGGAAGACCAAGAGGCTTGTCGCCCGGGCCCATTTGTCCCTCGGGAAGAAGCTCTGGAGGTCCTGCTCTATTTTCAACGGGTCGGTGCACTTCGAAAGGCCCAGCCTCTGGCTGACGCGCCCGACGTGCGTGTCCACGGCCATCCCCTCGACGATGCCGAACGCGCCCGTAAGAACGATGTTGGCCGTCTTCCGTGCGACGCCCGGGAGTTGCGAGAGCTCCTCCATCGTCCGGGGCACCTCGCCGTTGAAGCGCTCCACGAGCATCCGGGCGGCGCCCTGGACGAGCCGGGTCTTGGCGTGGAAAAAGCCCGTGGAGCGTATGTCATTTTCAAAATCCCCGGAATCAGCATTGGCGTAATCCGCCGCGGTGCGGTACTTCCTGAAGAGGGCCTTCGTCACCAGGTTCACCTGGCGGTCGGTGGACTGGGCCGAAAGAATCGTCGCGACGAGAAGCTCCAGCGCGTTGGAGGCATCGAGCTCCGTGCGCGCATGCGGGTGCATCCTCTCGAGCTTCCCGAGCAGCCCTTCGGCGGTCATCGCTGGCCTTTTCGGCTTTCGGCCCGGCAATCCTTCCACCCGCCTGCGGATGCCCTCCGGCCAAGATAATCCTTGCGACCGTGACACTGCCTCGGCGGACATGACCGTGTAAGTTTGAATTAGCTATATTACGTTATATGCAATACGCGCGCACACGTGCGTACAAAAGCTTATTAATACGGCCATTGTTAAAAACATCCGGGGTTGGTTTCTGTGTGGAGGGGTGTTGGAGCCTGGGCGGTAATTGTTATGATGCTGCCGGCGGCGGCGCTGGCGGCCCAGATAACCGATTTCGGCGACGGCCGGAAGGAGGCCTACGCCAATCCCGCGCCGTTTCCCGGCGACACCGTCTACCTCACCGTCCCGGCGGAGTGCCATGTGCGCAGGGTCTCGCTGAACATCACCACGGCGCAGTACGACCCGGCCTCTACCCTGTATCCCGAATCCGTCCGGGTCCGCTTCGAGGACACGGTCCTCTACGAGTTCTGCACCACCGGCTTCGGCGCCTTCGGCCGCCAGGGGAGCTTTTCGGACGGCTCCGGATCTTTCAAGGCGGCATTTCCACGCGAGGGCGGCGTCAACTCCACCACCATCCGCATACCCAAGCGGGCGGTGCTGGAGAACGCCACGTTCGAGGTCGAGTGCTCCGGGGGGGCCAAGCTGGTGGAGCTCCTCAACCTTACCCCCGGCGTGTCCCCCAGCACGTTCGGGGACTCCGTGGCCAGCGCCGGCGACCTGGACGGGGACGGGACGAACGACCTCATAGTCGGTGACCCGTACTATTCCGGCCAGGGGGCCTACACGGGCCGGGCCACCATATTTTTCGGGTGCGCCGACCTTTCGGGCGCCCGGACCCTCAACCTGAGCGACGGGGGCCAAAACAGCATGTTCGGCTCCTCCGTGGCCGGGGCCGGCGACGTGAACGGCGACGGCTTCGACGACGTCATCGTGGGCGCCTTGGGCTATATGCACGGCGGCGACTATTACTCCGGCGCAGCCTTCGTCTACCTGGGCGGGGCAGACATGGACGGCGTGCCGGACCTGGCCGTCTACGGCCGCCAGTATTACGGCGAGATGGGCTTCTCCGTGTCGGGGGCCGGCGACCTCAACGGCGACGGCTACGACGACTTCCTCATCGGCGAGCCCTACAACAATTCCGGCGGCCTGTACCGCGGCGCCGCCTATGTCCACCACGGAGGGAAGGTGCTCGACGAAACACCGGAGCTGGTCCTCAGGGGGAACAACAACTACGAATACCTCGGCGTCTCCGTGGCCGGGGCCGGCGACTTGAACGGCGACGGCCGCCCCGACATCGCGGTCGGCGCCGTCGGGGCCGCTCCGGCCGGGGCCGGCTCGGGCGAGGTCCGGGTGCTCTTCGGCGGGCCGAATATGGACAACGCCACCGACCTCTGCATCGGCGGGCCGTCCGCCGGCGGCTACTTCGGCAACGACGTCTCGCCGGCCGGCGATGTCAACGGCGACGGGTACGACGACCTCGTCGTCGGGGCGTACCTGAACAGCAGCAAGGGCGCGTACACCGGCGCCGCCTACCTGTTCCTGGGCGGCAAGTCCATGGACTCCTCGGAGGACCTGGCGCTCGCCGGCGAGGGGGCCAATGAACAGTTCGGCTGCTCCGTGGCCGGGGGCTTCGACATCAACCACGACGGGTACGACGACCTCGCGGTGGGAGCCCCCTGGGACAGCGACACCGCCACCTACGCCGGCCGGGCGTACGTGTTCTTCGGCGGGCCCGCTATCAACCTCACGGCCGACGCCAGCCTCGCCCGCGGGGCCACCTACGAGCTTTTCGGCTCCTGCGTGGCGGGCGGCGACGACCTCAACGGCGACGGCCGCGACGAGTTCCTGGCCGGGGCCCCAGGCTGGGGCACGATGGGCGGCGGCGGCAAGGTGGCCGTCTACAGCACGGTGGAAGGCGTGCTGGACCCGAAGGTCGAGGTCGCCGGCGGGGCGGCCCTGAGCCTCCCGGGCTACATGAACCGGACGTTCTCCACGCTGGACATGTCCGCCTCCATCAACGGGCACCTGCAGAAACAGTTCCCGTCCGGCTGGGATGGATTCGGGAACCACTACTGCGACGTCCCGCTCAAGGTCCTGGCGCGCAGCGAGGGCACCGTCGTCATCCGGCCGCTCAATGTGACCTATTCCTACACGGTGGCGCTCCCGGACTTCTCGGAGCAGCTGAACGCCTGGATTGGGGCGCACCGGAAGGAGGCCGACGAGCGGGGCAACCTGCAGATGCCCCTGACGGTCGAATCCGCGACGCCCGGGAGCGTCCGCTTCACCGGCCTCAACCTCACCATCGACGAGGCCCCCCGGCTGGTCCGCCCCGTGCCGGACGCCTCGCTGGACGAGGACAGCTTCCAAAACGACCTCATAGACCTCGCGACCTTCTTCGAGGACGACTTCGATACCGCCGGGCAGCTCGCATTCAGCGTCGTGTCTTCCACGTTCAACGACACCGTTGCCGTGACCATCAACAACGGCCACTGGCTCTCCGCCGACGCGCTGGAGGGCGACCGGAACGACAACTGGACCGGGACCATTTCCGTGGTCGTGCGCGCCGAGGACCACTTCGGCTCCGGCCGAAGCTCCAACGAGTTCAACATCACCGTGCGCAACGTGAACGACCCGCCGGTCATCACGAGCACGCCGGCATTGGCCGCAAGCGGCGGCGACGAGTGGGTCTACCGGATGCTTGCGGACGACGGCGACCGGGACCGGCTGGGGTTCCGGCTGGCCGTTTCGCCGGAGGGCATGGCCATCAACGCCTCCACGGGCGTCATCACCTGGATACCGCAGAAGTGGGGCCGATACCCCGTGGCCGCCTCCGCATCCGACGGCACGGAGACGGCGTGGCAGAATTTCACGCTGACCGTAGCGAACCGCCCGCCGTCCCTTTCGACCGTCCCGCCGGCGCAGGCGTTCATCGGCCAGCTGTTCCAGTACCAGGTGGCGGCGTCCGACCCGGACGGCGACTCGCTGCGGTTCGCCCTCACCACAGGCCTCGAGGGGTTCTCCATCGACGCCCTCTCCGGGCTCGTGACCGGCGTCCCGAGAGTCCTCGGAAACCACGAGCTCACCGTGACGGTCTCCGACGGGCGCGCCGAGGCCTCCCTGGACTTCAACCTGACGGTCGCGTGGCCCAACCGCTCGCCCTACGTCACCACGACCCCGGTGACGGGCGCCACCGAGGGTCTGCCCTACTCGTACGATATCCGCGCCTACGACGGCGACAAGGACCCGCTGGAGTTCTCGCTCCTGTCGGGCCCGTCCTGGCTCTCCATCGACGCGGCCTCGGGCCGGCTGGCCGGCGTCCCGGAGGCGGCCGGCAGCGTCGCCGTGGCAGTCTTGGTCCGCGACGGCCGCGGCGGCGAGGGCCGCCAGGAGTTCACCATCCTGGTCGCGCCTTCCGTCCCGCCCTCCGTGACATTTTCCCCGCCCGACGGCAAGCTCCGGGGCGCCGCGGAGCTTTCCGGCTCGGTCGGGCGCGGGACCCGCGGGGTCGTCCGGGTGGAGGTCCGCGTCGACGGCGGGCAGTGGCGCGAGGCGACGTTCAACGGGACCTGGAACCTGACCCTGGAAACGGGGCGGCTCCGGGACGGCGCACACCTCGTCGAGGTCAGGGCCTACGACGGCCGGGAGTACTCCCGGACGGTCAACGGGACCATCGAGGTCGACAACTCGGCGGTGGTGCAGGCCGGGGGTTTGGGCGCAATTTCGCCCGTCCTCCTACTGGGGGCCGTGGCCGCCGCCGTCATCGCCGCCGCCGGGGCGGTCGTTGCGCTGAGGAAGAGGCGATAGACGGCCGTGAGCCGTGAACCGTGAGCCGTGAACCGTGAGCCGTGAACCGTGGGCCGTGAACCGTGGGCCGTGAACCGTGAGCCGTTGGCCGTGAACCGTGGACCAACTAATTAGTCCCTCCGCCCCGAAGTTCCCCGTTTCACGGCTCACGGCTCACGGCTCACGGCTCACGGTTCACGGATTCGAACATGGGCGGTCCTCAAACATTATCACAAACAATAAATACGGCCCCGCCCAATCTAAACGCGAAGAAGATGGGTCGGTCCTCCATTGCCGGCGCGCTCGTCGGGGCGCTTCTCCTGCTTTCGGGAATGCTCCCGTCAGCGAGCCCCAGCCAGCCCGGCGTGAAGGCCGTGTTCGATGTGACGGCCTTCGACGGGAACCAGACCGGGCGGACGGTTCGGTTGGAGCCGGGGACCACGGACGACTCCATCGCCGTGACGCTGCCGGGCAATGCCCAGGTGGTGAACGCCTCGCTGGAGCTTTCGGCGCTCCCGTTCACGCCGGGCGGCTCCGACTACCCGCTGGGCCCGTCGCTGGACATCGGCGCCGACGGGACGGTGGACTGGGCCTTCTCCGGCTTCGCCTACGGGGCGATGGGCCGCCAGACCCTGTTCCACGACGGCTCCCGGACGGCTGCCCACTACAATCTCTCGATGGGAAGCGGGGACAGGGCGGTCCTGCCCGTGCGCCTCCCGGCCAATGCCACGGTGGAGGCAGGCTCGGTGACGCTCGGTGGCTGGCCCACGCCCTTCTGGCGGGACCCGGTCAAGGTTACCAGAAACGGCGATTCAGCGGGCGAGAACAGCCCGGCGTTCCTCGCGACGGCGGACCGCCTCTGGGTGGCCTGGGCGTCGAAGGACCCCAAGCTCGTCGGCGGGACCGACTGGGACATCGTCGTCTCCTGGAGCCTGGACGGGACAGCCTGGTCGGCGCCGGTGGACATCTCGCCCCAAGACGACCTCTACGAGGACGACTCCCCCGACATCATCGCCTACAACGGGAAGATATACGTCGCCTGGTCGGGCGCCCAGAACGACAGCCAGTTCTCCAACTCCAACATATTCATCCGCTCCTGGGACGGCTCCGCCTGGGGCCCCACAGGCCGCCTCACCCCGAACGACCTCACCCGGATGAACGACTGGCCCCAGATGGAGGTGTACGGCGGGAGGCTCTTCGTGTTCTGGCGGACCACGGACGAGAGGCTGGCCCAGATAATCCCGTACACCGGGGACATGGACATGGTGTACCGGACGTTCGACGGCTCCGCCTGGGCGAACACCCTAGAGCTGACCCCCGACTGGGACACCGAGATCGACTGGAGCCTCAACCTGATAAAGTTCGACGGGAAGCTCTTCGCCTTCTGGGACAACGACGTGGACCTGTCCGACAAGTTCACGGTGGACATATTCTACAGGGCCTTCGACGGCTCGGAATGGAGCGACCCCGTCAACGTGATCCCCATTCCAAACGACATCGAGCTCGACGAGATACCCAAGCTCGCGGTGTACCGGAACCCGGCGACCGGCCAGGACGAGCTCTGGGTGTGCTGGATACGCGGCAGCCCCGGTGACCACGACCTGGACATCATGGTGCGCAAGTACGACGGGAAGGGCTGGGGCCCGATGACCGAGCTTACCCCCCCGGGCGAGATGAAGGACAACATGGGCGCCGAGCTCCTCGAGTACGACGGCAGGCTCTACGCCGTGTGGGTCACGGGCACCAACACCACGCAGGAGCAGAACTCGAGCATCATCATCTACAACACCTACGGGGACGTCATTATCCGCGCCTACGACGGCTACGTCTGGAGCGAGCGCATGGAGCTCACCCCGGGCGAGGAGAACGACAACGCCAACTCGCCGGCGCTCGCCGTGTGGTCGGGAAAGCTTTTTTGCGGGTGGGCCTACCCCTACAAGCCGGCGGCTCCCGGGGGAACGGAGACCTGGGACATCGTGGTGCGCAACATCGACTTTCGGCCGGTGGAGCTCGAGCTCGACGCCGGGGGCATCCCGCCGGCGGACTGGGGGCCCTCCGAGCTCGGGTCCTCCAACGAGCTCGTGCCCCTCTACCCCGACGTGGTGGAAGGGGCGCTCTCCGTCCTGCCCCGCTGGAGGGACGGATGGGGCAACGAGATCGTCGACATGCCGGTGGCGATAAGGTCCATCTATCCGTCGGAGGTCCAGGTCCGCAACCTGACCATAACCTATTCGCTCACCGTCCGGCTGGACGGCCTCGCCGGCGCGCTGAACGACGCCCTCGGCCGCGCCGGCGGGCGCGGCCGGGACACCCAAAACGTCACGATACCATTCAGGCTATGGGCCAACTCCACCGGGGCGCTCCGGCTGGACCGCCTGAACCTGACCTACATCATCAACCTGCCCCCGGTGCTAGTCGAGCCGGTGCCCGACAGGCATTTCCCCGAGGACACCTCGGCGCCCAGGCTCCTCGACCTCGAGGAGTATTTCTGGGATGACTGGGACGACGGCCGGCTGCGCTTCGAGCTCGTCTTCGAGGACAACCCGTCCCATATCCGGGCGACGCTGGAGGGCCGCTACCTGGGCTTTTCGGCCGTCACGAGCCTCTGGCACGGCTCCGGGGCGTTCCGGGTCCGCGCCTTTGACAGCGGGAACCTCTGGGCCGAAAGCAACCTCTTCATCATCACGGTGGACCACGTCAACCACCCGCCGGTGCTGGAGCCGATCCCCGACCAGCGCGTGGACGTCGGCGACCGGCTGTACTTCGAGTTCAGGGCCACCGACCCGGACAACGATACTCTCCTCTTTCGCTCCGACGACCCGCGCTTCCCCGTCTCGCCCGTCGAGGGCCGCGCCAATACGGCCAGCGTGGGCCGGCTTTCGGACCGGCCGGGCCGGTACGCCCTCAACATCACGGTCGAGGACGGCTTCGGAGGGAACGATACGCAGCTCGTTCACATACGCGTACGGGACAAGACCTCGACCGCGATAAACGACCTGTGCGCCACCTGGCTCGTCATCGTGGCCGTTGCCGCCGCCGCGGGAGCGGCCGTGGAGTGGTACCGGCGCAGGTACCTGCGGGAGACGGGCCCCGTCATCGGGCCCGGAGGCGAGTTCACCGAGGAGGAGGCGTTCGGCGGCGTGGTGACCGCAAAGCTCGGCGGCGCCCGCCTATCCGGCGGCACCGAACAGGAGTCCGCCGCCCGGTACTCGCCCCCGGAGGCCCGGCCGCGCACGAAAGCGGAGCTGGCCGCCGAGGCGCGCCAAAAGGCCGAGGAGAGAATCGCATTGCCCGAAAAGGCGGTCTCGGCCGACCGCGACGAGGCCGAGAAAGGCCGGGAGGCCGCCGAGACAGCGCGGAAGGGCCAGGCGCTACTGCCGCTGCTCGAGGGCGCGCCCGCGGGGAAGCCCCCGGCGACCGGCAAGGCAGATAATGCGGAATCCAAAGACCCGCTCGAAGAGCTTCTCAAGGGCGGATGAACGGGCACGATGTGCGCTCGAGGGTGAAGGGAGAAGGGACGCCTTCCCGCTTCCCCCTCCACACTTCCCGCTCGTCGTCGAAAACCCTTCAGCCCGTCGCCGGCCGCCGGGTACCGCCGACCTCGCCGGCGAGCCGGTGCAGGCGCTCGATCCTCGAGGCCAGGTCGCGGCGGACGATGCGCAGTATGTCCCCGAGAGGGGCGATGTAGTATTCGTAGGCGAGCCGCCGCGTCCGCGTGACCGAGACCTGGCGCAGGAGGATTCCCCTGGCGACCAGCATCCTCAGGTGGCTGCGCAGGCTCCTCTCGGAGAGGCGGACCCTCCCGGCGAGCTCGCCGAAGCTCAGCCGGCGCCCCGCCCGGGCCAACGCCTCGATTATGGCGGCGCAGGAGGCGGGAAAGCCAAGGCCCCGCGCGACCTCGGCGGAGAACCTCTTCAGGTGGCGTTCCAGGGCGCTCCTCATCCGCGAGCGGAACGCGCCGGCGATATTTATATATTTTCGCTTGCCAAGGTCTGCACAAGCAATAAATAGAGACAGCCTGTTACTATCCCGAATGCCCCCCAAAGCAGCGCCCGCACAGGGAGGAGTACCCATCGTGCTCAGCGCCTCGCGGGCGGAGATGAGCCACTACAGGTACAACCCCTTCATCGCCTTCACCTGCACCTTCCCCCAGGCCCTCACCAAGGTGGTGCTCGAAAAATACTTCCGGCCCGACGACCACCCGGACGGCCGGGCGCGCTTTGCGCCCTACGGCCTGCGCAAGGTGGAGGCCCTCCTCTCCGCCGAGTTCGGCGCCGAGAACGTCGTGGTCGCGCACTACTCCGACCTGGACCGGTTCATCGGCCCGGCCACGAAGGTGTTCGGCGCCACGAGCATGGACCCGATGGGGCTCGCTTACGTATCCACGACCTACAACTCGCTCATCGGCCTCGGCGGGGAATCGCTCAACGCCGTCGAGTTCCGCCGCCTGATGAACCATCCGGCGCTCAGGCGGCACCACCCGCACATCGTGGTGGGCGGCTCGGGCGTGTGGCAGATACGCGACACCAAATCGCAAAAGGAGTTCGGGATCGACCTGCTCTTCCAGGGGGAATCCGAGCACGACCTCGTGGACATATTCAGGAAGATAATGAGAGACGAGCCGGTCGAGCCCTACTTCGTGGCCGAAAAGCCCCGCTGGGAGGACATCCCGCTCATCACGGGCGCGGCCACCTACGGGACCATCGAGATAATGCGCGGCTGCGGCCGGGGCTGCGCCTTCTGCACGCCGACCATGCGCAAGCGGCGCTCCGTGCCGGTATCCCGGGTGATGAGGGAGGTCGAGACCACCGTCAAGTGCGGCTCCCGGGCAGTCTTCACGACCTCGGAGGACGTATTCCTCTACGAGTGCGGCCCGAATTTCGTGCCCAACCGGGAAAAGATCGTGGAGCTCTACGGCACGATAGCAAAGCAGCCCGGGCTGGAGCACATCCTGCTCTCGCATGCCTCGCTAGCGCCGGTGGTCTACGACCAGAAGCTGGCGGAGGAGCTCGGCCACATCCTGATACAGAAGACGCCCTGGAACCGCGCCGACGGCTACCGCCAGGACTTCATAACGGTCGAGGTCGGTGTCGAGACCGGCTCGGTCCGGCTCATGAGAAAGTACATGCGCGGCAAGGCCCTGCCGTTCAGCGTCGACAAGTGGCCCGAGCTCGTGGTGCAGGGCGTCGGGATAATGAACGACAGCGACTGGTGGCCGCTCTGCACCATCATGACGGGCATGCCCGGCGAGACGGAGGCGGACGTGATAGCCACGCTGGAGCTCGTCGACGACCTGCGCGCCTCCGGGGCGAAGATGTTCTACACGCCCGTGATATTCATCCCGCTCGAGGAGGCCGTCCTCTCGAA
>Ga0233425_10011327_pt1 | contig 10453 bp, 7 predicted proteins | sample Watercolumn_Towu_2_FD_181712 | JGI IMG/M metagenome (GOLD analysis project Ga0233425, IMG submission 181712) | Freshwater microbial communities from Lake Towuti, South Sulawesi, Indonesia - Watercolumn_Towuti2014_140_MG | ecosystem: Environmental > Aquatic > Freshwater > Lake | place: Indonesia... | reverse complement strand
ATGTCAAAGAGCAAGGGCGAGCAGATGAGTATGAACAGTTACACAAAGATCAGTTGTCTCTTTTCCTTTAAGATACCCCGTAGGCTTGCCTCGGGGAGTAAGTCATTTTTGGCAAAACTCTATTGAGGCCTGTTCTGAACACCATTAACAAAAAAGAGCTCAGCGAAACAGATATCTGTGATCTATTCATATCTCCTGCTATTAAGAATTCCGGCTGGGATCCCATCAAGCAAATCAGGCGAGAAGTAACTCTGACACCCGGCCCTGTCGTTGTAAGAGGCGAGATGTCGTCCCGAAACAAGAAAAAGAAGAAATTCGCTGACTACGTGCTTCAAAAAGAACCCGGAGTGCCGATAGCAGTAGTCGAAGCGAAAGACAATAAATCTACCGTTAGCCAGGGGTTACAACAGGCGCTGGGATATGCAGAAATACTTCAAGTCCCAAGTGCCTTCAGCTCGAACGGAGACGCCTTTGCCTCGCATAATAAGGTGCCTAAAACTGGCGAGGATATTGAAACGCAGTTGCCACTCGATTCATTCCCGCCCCCACAAGAGCTATGGGAACGATTCAAGACTTTCCGGGGGATTGAAGACAAAGAAGAAGGTCTTGTACTAGAACCTTACCACGTAGACAGTTCAGGCAAGGAGCCCCGCTATTATCAGGTCGATGCAATAAACCGGGTTGTCGAAGCCGTAGCCAAAGGGCAAAAGCGAGTGCTGCTTGTCATGGCCACTGGCACCGGGAAAACCTATACAACATTTCAGATCATATGGAGGCTCTGGAAGGCAAAAGTTGTAAAAAGAATCCTTTTCCTGGTTGATCGAAATATTCTGGCTGATCAGACACTTGTGAATGACTTTAAACCCTTCGGCTCAGTAATGGCCAAAGTCAAGAACCGAAAGATCGATCCAGCATATGAGATTCACCTTGCCCTTTATCAGGCCATAACAGGCCCTGACGAGGCTGACAAGATTTTCAAAAGCGTTTCGCCTGATTTCTTCGATTTGATTGTTATCGATGAGTGCCACAGGGGCAGCGCTGCAGATGATGCAGCATGGAAAGAAATCCTTTTGTACTTCTCAAATGCCATTCAGATCGGCATGACCGCGACTCCGAAAGAAACAAAATACGTTTCGAACATCACCTATTTTGGTGAGCCTGTCTACACCTATAGTCTCAAACAGGGAATAGAAGACGGGTTCCTTGCACCATACAAAGTTGTGCGCATCGACATCGACAAGGACATCCAGGGCTGGACTCCACCACCCGGCATGAAAGACGACCTCGGACAGGAGATCGAAGGCCGAACTTATAACCAGAAAGATATGGATCGCATACTCGTGCTCAATCAGCGGACAAAGCTGGTTGCAAGGCGTGTAATGAAGCTGCTCAACGCAACTGACCATTTCGCAAAAACCATAATCTTCTGTGAAGACATAGATCATGCCGAGAGGATGCGTTCAGCAATCGTTAATGCAGCCGGACAGATTGCCATTGATAATCCCAAATATGTTATGCGCATAACTGGAGATAGTACAGAGGGTAAAGCCGAGCTTGATAACTTTATCGACCCTGAGAGCAAGTTCCCCGTAATCGCCACTACATCTGATTTGCTAACAACCGGTGTCGATGCAAAGACCTGCAAGCTTATCGTTCTGGATAAGACCATAACATCAATGACTGTGTTCAAGCAGATAATCGGCCGAGGCACGCGCATCGACGAAGAGTACAATAAGTACTTTTTCACTATTATGGATTTTAAGAAGGCCACAGAACTCTTCAGGGACTCCGCCTTTGATGGCGAGCCAGTTGTCATCTACGAACCGGGCGATGATGATGACCCTGTTCCTCCGGACCCGGACGAACCGGATGGTGATGACGACGGCGAGGATGGTGAACCGCAGTATAAGATCGTTGTGAGCGGAGTGCCGGTCCAGATTGTTGCTGAGAGAGTGGAGTATTATGGGCCTGATGGTAACCTTATCACTGAATCCTACCGTGACTTTACCCGTAAACAGATCAAGACCGAGTTTGCATCGCTGGATGAATTTCTGAAACGTTGGAACACCGAGAAGAAGAAACAGACGATTATTGATCTACTGGAAGAGCACGGAATAATACTTGAAAACCTCGCCAAAGAAGTCGGCAAGGACTATAGCGACTTTGATCTGATATGTCATATTGCATATGATCAGCCCCCTCTAACCAGAAAAGAGAGGGCTAATAATGTCAAAAAAAGAAACTACTTCACAAAATATGGGGATCAGGCAAAAGCAGTCCTTAACGCTCTGCTTGATAAATATGCCGATGGGGGTGTCGGTGCGATCGAAAATGCCAAGGTGCTGAAGCTGAAACCGTTCAGCAGCATAGGTACCCCGATGGAAATTATCAATAATGTTTTTGGTGGCAAAGACAATTACGAAACTGCAATTCAGGAACTGGAACAAGCACTGTTCTATAAGGAGAAGTCAGCATGAGTAACGTTTCAGGAACCATAAAGTCAATTCAAGATATTATGCGCAAAGATGTCGGCGTAGACGGTGACGCCCAGCGCATAAGCCAGTTGGTCTGGATGTTCTTTCTTAAAATCTTCGATGACCGGGAAGCAGAACTTGAACTGCTCGAAGACGACTACAAGTCCCCCCTGCCGAAGCACCTGCGCTGGCGAAACTGGGCCAAGGACCCTGAAGGCATCACCGGCGACGCTCTGGCAGACTTCGTCAACAACCAGCTTTTCCCAACTTTGAAAGAGAAGCTTACGACTCACGGCTCGACAGGGGAACGCGCAAGGGTAATCCGCAGCGTCTTCGAAGACGCATACAACTACATGAAGTCCGGCACACTGATGCGCCAGGTCATTAACAAAATCTGCGAAATAGATTTCAACAACACCAGCGACCGCCACACATTCGGCAGCATCTACGAGCAGATACTTAGAGACCTTCAGAGCGCCGGTAATGCAGGCGAGTTTTACACCCCGCGTGCTGTAACCCGGTTTGTTGTCAACCGCATAGACCCTAAACTGGAGGAGTCAGTGCTCGATCCGGCCTGCGGCACTGGCGGCTTTCTGACATGTACCATTGATCACAAGCGCGAACGGTACGTTAAAACCCGTGAAGACGAAGAGACCTTGATCGCCTCCATTCGCGGTGTCGAGAAGAAGGCCTTGCCGCACATGCTGGCGGTCACGAACATGATCCTGCACGGCATTGACACGCCCACACAGCTCAGGCACGACAACACATTAGCTCGACCCTACAAGGACTACGGCAACGCTGACCGCGTGCATGTCATCGTCACCAACCCACCCTTCGGTGGTATGGAAGAAGACGGCATCGAGAACAACTTCCCAGCCAATTACCGCACGCGTGAGACGGCGGATCTGTTCATGGCGCTGATCATCAAATTGCTTAAGGACCAGGGCCGGGCCGCTGTGGTTTTGCCCGATGGCTTCCTCTTCGGCGAGGGCATGAAGACCCGGCTCAAACAATCGCTGCTCGAAGAGTGCAATTTGCACACTATCGTCCGCCTGCCTAACGGCGTGTTCAATCCCTACACAGGCATCAAGACCAACCTGCTGTTTTTTACCAAGGGAAGACCGACAGAGCATGTCTGGTACTACGAACATCCCTATCCCGAAGGTGTGAAGAGCTACAACAAGACCAAACCCATGCGATTTGAGGAGTTCGAGTCCGAGATCAAATGGTGGGGCAAAGAGACGGACGGTTTCAAGAAGAGGAAGCAGACTGAACAGGCGTGGAAAGTGCCGGTCGCCGACATCGTCAGCCGCAACTACAACCTCGACATTAAGAATCCCCACGTCGGAGAACAGATAAGCCACGATCCTGACGAACTGTTACGGAATTATCAGCAGCAGCAAGACGCCATCGCAGATATACGCAACCAGCTCAAAAGTATTCTTGCTGATGCACTTAGCAGGAAGTGATACTGATGTCTGATATTTTTCTGTCATTCCCGCAAGCTCAGCGCCTCGGGAATCCTTCTGTTGCGAACCCGGAAAGATTACGGACAAGCCGGAATGACAGAACGAGGGAATTATAGAATCTCCATGAATGTAATAACCGATAACCTCGACCTCTGGACCTCGGCAATACTCACCAAAACCACTGCGGGCCGCGGCAGCAACGGCAAGCAGGAAGCCTATGGCATTAAGAAACTTCGCGAACTGATTTTGGAATTGGCAATTACAGGCAGGCTGCTTGGCAACGATACATCCGGGTGGACCAACGCCATGATAGGAGAGATTGGGGACTGGGGGAGTGGAGGAACGCCTCTCAAAGCGCACGCAGAATATTATGGCGGCGATATTCCGTGGCTTGTTATTGGCGATCTAAATGACGGCCTCGTAACAGAGGCACAAACCTACATAACGCAACTTGGGTTGGAAAAAAGTTCGGCGCACTTGGTCCCAGAGGGTACGTTGCTTATAGCCATATATGGGTCTATTGGGAAGCTTGGCATTGCCGGTATTCCTTGTGCTACCAATCAAGCGATTGCATTTTGCATCCCAGATTCAGAGCAAATAGAAACGCAATACCTGTTTTTTTATTTGAGAGCTATTCGTGAGCATCTGCTTTCGAGGGGGCAAGGGCTGGCTCAGCAAAATATTTCTCAAAAAATATTGAAAGCAACAAGTATCAAATTGCCTAGACTTGAGGAACAACACCGCATAGTCGCCAAAGTCGATGAACTCATGGCCCTGTGCGACCAACTGGAGCAACAACAAACAAACAGCATCGAAGCCCATCAAACACTGGTCGAAACCCTGCTCGGCACGCTCGTCCGCCCTGAGCCTGTCGAAGGGCGCGCTTCGACTGTTCGTCAAGCTCACGGCTCAGCACGAACGGAATTTGAGGAGAACTGGACCCGCATTGCCGATAATTTTGACATCCTGTTCATCACCGAACAGAGCATCGACCAGCTCAAACAAACCATCCTTCAACTCGCCGTCATGGGCAGGCTCGTCCCCCAAGACCCGAAGGACGAGCCTGCGAGTGTGTTGCTGGAAAAGATCACCAAAGAGAAGAAACGGTTGATCAAAGAAGGCAAAATCAAAAAACAAGAACCTCTGCCTGAAATTAGTGAAGAGAAAAGGCCGTTTGAACTGCCGCAGGGTTGGGAGTGGGTCCCTCTTGGAAGTATCGCATCATTTGAAAACGGTGATCGGAGTTCACGGTATCCTAATAGTAATGACCTGCAAGAAGCAGGAATTCCTTTTTTTGGTGCGCCTGATATGGTCGATGGGGTGCTTCGATATGATAACGGTCTTCGTTTCATTTCCGAGGATAAGTTTAATGAACTCAGCAACGGCAAGCTCATTCATAAAGATATTGTCATGCTGCTAAGAGGAACTGTCGGCAAAATAGCCACATTTCTTGAATCTGATGTATTCAAGACAGGCTTCATAAATGCCCAGATGCTGATAATTAGACTAACTGATAAAGAATTATGTGATTTCTTTGTCCTGTTCAGTTCTTCAAATTTCTTTTCATCTCAGGTGGAAACGAAAACAACGGGCTCAGCAGTAAGACAAATGCCAGCGAGCGTAGTCGCCGAATTTGCAGTTCCCATTCCCCCTCTCGCCGAACAACACCGCATCGTCGCCAAAGTCGATGAACTCATGGCCCTGTGCGACGCCCTCAAGGCCCGCCTCAGCGACGCCCAAACCACCCAAATCCACCTCGCCGACGCCATCGTCGAGCAGGCGGTCAGATAAATCATGCAGATTCGTCCTACATACAGGCTATACATAGACGAGTCCGGAGATCATTCCTACGGGAAAAAGGAAAAAACTCCTTTCTATCTTCGCCATGGGGAGGAAAAACATCTCCTTGGAGAGATAGATTCATATCCCCATCTTGAAAAGGCAGATAAGCGTTATCTCGGGCTAACAGGCTGCATCTTCAAGCTTGATTATTATCGTAATCAGTTTGTGCCGTCGTTGGATGGCTTCAAGCGGGACTTCTTTGATCCAGACGAGCATGTCGTTCTTCATGCTAAGGAAATTATCCAGAGGCAAGGGCCGTTTCATGTCCTACAAAACCTGGAGGCATCCCACCGATTCAACGCTGGGCTTATAGATCTCATTGCAAATGCGGAGTATACCATTATCAATGTTGTTATCGACAAGAAGAATCACATCGAGAACTTCAACACTGTTGCCTGGCACCCTTACCATTACTGCCTTGTAAATATGCTTGAGCGCTTTTGTCTCTTTCTCAAGAACCAAAAAGCAAAAGGTGATGTCATGGCAGAAAGTAGGGGTAAGGAAGAAGACTTTGAACTGAAAAGAATCTACTCGAGAATATATGAAAGCGGTACGCGTTTGAAGTCAGCAAAATTCTATCAGCAGTACCTCACATCAAAAGAAATAAAGATCAAGCCTAAAACAAAGAATGTTGCGGGTCTTCAGCTGTCGGACATCCTGTCAAACCCGCTCAAGAAATATACATTGCTGCAACGGAACCTCTTGCGTGAACCCGATACTGCAGTGTACTGGCCGAGAGTTGTCGAGGCGGCGAAAGTCAAGCTTGACAGGCGAGAATCGGATGGAAAGATTGAGGGATACGGGCTTGTGTTCATATAAAAATGAAAAAGCCGACTTTCGCCGGCTCTCCACGCTGGCCCATTCGGACCATCCACCTCCAGCAAGCTGGATTAATTATAGTTAAATATATTGTGGGATTAAATTCAAGTCTTTTTTTGATAGCAACCTTACAGATAGGAGCGTTGCCATGGAGACAGGCATAGCAGATAAAAGATGACCAAAGACCTTACCCCAAAGGAAGGCGACATAATCTTTTACACTACCCCTGACGGGGCGGTGCATATCGAGGTCTTTTTTCAGAACGAGACCTTCTGGCTCAGTCAAAAGAAGATGGCTGAACTATTTGGAGTTGAGGTCCATACCATGAATTATCACCTCAAGGAAATCTTTAGTTCCAAAGAGTTAGACGAAGGCTCAGTTATTCGAAAAATTCGAATAACTGCCGCGGACGGCAAGAACTATCTCACCAATTTCTACAACCTCGACGCGATTATCGCAGTAGGCTACCGGGTAAATAGCTATCAGGCTACCCAGTTCCGCATCTGGGCAACACGGACCCTGCGTGAATTTATCGTCAAAGGCTTTGTGCTGGATGACGAGAGGCTGAAGCAGGGCCGCCACTTCGGCAAGGATTACTTTGATGAGCTGATTGAGCGCATCCGCGAGATACGGGCGTCCGAAAGACGTTTTTATCAGAAGATCACAGACATCTATGCGCAATGCAGCATCGACTATGACCCAAAGGCAGACATTACCCTCACCTTTTATAAGACCGTCCAGAACAAGCTGCACTGGGCAATCACTGGCAAGACAGCGCCTGAAATCATCTCAAGCAGGGTTGATGCTGATAAACCTCACATGGGCCTGCAGACCTGGAAGAATGCGCCGAAAGGCAAGATACTGAAATCGGATGTCGGCATTGCAAAGAACTACCTGACAGAAAAAGAGATCAAGGCCTTGGAGCGCATTGTCTCTATGTATCTTGATTATGCTGAAGATCAGGCGGCGCGGCATCGCCCCATGAAGATGATGGACTGGATAAGAAAACTGGATGCCTTCCTGAAATTCAACGAATACGATATTCTCAAACACGCAGGAAAGGTCTCGCACGAAGTTGCTGCTGGCTTGGCAGAAAAGGAATATGAAAAGTTCAGGCCTATACAGGATAAATCCTTTGAGTCCGATTTTGACAGAGAAATTAAGAGGCTGAAGAAAGGTAATTATATTAAATGAATGCTTGTGTGCTGAATCTGTTAAGAAGGGTTGCAATACAAATTTATTTAAGGAAAATTAACTCATGACCAAAATTAAGACCTTCTACCAGTGCCAGGCCTGCGGATATGCGAGCCCCAAGTGGCTCGGCAAATGCCCTGACTGCAATGCATGGAACAGTTTTGTGGAAGAGCAGAGCGTTGCCCAGTCCAGGGGCGCATCTTCGAGGCATATGATCGAAAAGACGGAACCGATGCTGCTCGGTTCTGTTGAGGGGACATCAGAGAGCCGCACCTCTACAGGGATAAAGGAGTTCGACAGGGTGCTTGGCGGAGGTGTCGTTGCCGGTTCTGTGATACTCGTGGGCGGTGATCCGGGAATAGGCAAGTCAACCCTGCTGCTCCAGGCCTTTGCAGGGCTCTCCGGCAGGACAGGAAAACTCCTCTATGTTTCGGGCGAGGAATCCCCACAGCAGATAAAGATGCGGGCAGACCGGCTTTCTATCAACGCTGATAACATTGTTCTCCTGCCTGAGACATCCCTTGATGGCATACTCGATGCAGCAAAGAAGCTCTCTCCTGACGCCATGGTGGTGGATTCCATACAGACCATCTTCACCGCCGACCTTATGTCTGCTCCGGGATCGGTCGGGCAGGTCAGGGAGTGCGCTGCGAGGCTAATGATACATGCAAAGCGCAGCCAGATGCCTGTATTCATAATCGGACATGTTACGAAGGAGGGCACCATAGCAGGACCGAGGGTGCTCGAACATATTGTTGATACGGTTCTCTATTTTGAGGGCGACAGGGGCCACTCCTACAGGGTACTCAGGACGATCAAGAACAGGTTCGGCTCCACGAACGAGATAGGCATCTTCGAAATGTCGGATGCAGGCCTGCGCGAGGTCGACAATCCCTCCGAACTCTTTCTGTCGGAGCGTCCCATGAATGTGCCGGGCTCTGCAGTAGTCGCCTGCCTTGAGGGTACGAGGCCGCTCATGGTCGAGATGCAGGCTCTTGTATCCCAGACAAACTTCGGCATGCCTCGGAGGACCTCGATAGGAGTTGATTTCAACAGGGTGAACCTTCTTGTGGCAGTGATAGAGAAGAGGGCAGGCATTCAGCTTGGCGGCATGGACATCTTCCTTAATGTGGTGGGAGGGCTGAAAATAGTCGAGCCTGCTGTAGATCTCGGCATCATAGCTACCATTGCCTCTTCCGCAAGGGACAGGTCTATCGATCCCAGGATATGCGTGTTCGGAGAGGTGGGGCTTTCCGGAGAGATAAGGGCTGTTGCCCAGGCAGAGGCGCGGCTTAAGGAGGCAGAAAAGATAGGGTTCAGAAAGGCAGTGATTCCTGCAGGCAATGCCTCAAAGATCAGGAAGATGGATATTGAGGTAGTAGGGGTCAGCGACTGCAGTGCTTTATTGAATGCGATATTATGACGGGCTCATCAGCTTTCGAGGCCGAGATCGACAGCGACAGCCTTTATTATTGATTCGTCAACCTGTTCGTTCTTGAACAGGAACCCCTCAAGCAGGGCATTGTCGCAGATGGTATTTATAAGCCTCGGAACGCCGTTCGAGTATTTGTATATCTGGGTAAATGCGCCTGCAGAGAATATCTCCTTTGTGCTGCCTGCGACCTTCAGCCTGTGCAGTATATAGTCCCTGGTATTCTCTTCTGAATAGGCTGTCAGTTTTATCCTTATCGCCACCCTCTGCTTGAGCGGCTCGTCAAGAGCAAGCACATTTTCGAGATCAGGCAGTCCGAAGAATATGAAGTTTACCATCTTGCCTTCCGGGGTCTCCATATTGAGCAGGCCTCTGAACTCTTCCATTATCTCTTTTGAGTTCAGCATCTGGACCTCGTCTATAAGCACGACCGCCCTCTTGCCCTCGGCATTTATCTCGTCAAGCTTTTTGTATATCTCGCTGAGAAGCTCGATCTTGCTCCCGGCAAGATTCTTGACCCCGAGCTGAATGGCAAATTTTCTGAAGAGCCATTCTGAGTTGACTGATGAATGTATTATGACGAGAAGCGCTGCCTCATAATGCTCCTCATCAAGCTCTTCGAGGATCTTTCTTGCAAGCGTGGTCTTGCCTGCCCCAATGTTCCCAATTACAACGGCAAGTCCTTTTCTGGTATCGACCGCATACTTGAGCTTGACGAGTGCTTCAGCCTGCTGGGGACTGTTCCAGTAGAACCTGCTGTCTACAACATTGGAAAATGGATGCTCTTCAAGCCCGTAGTATTCGAGATAGTCCATAATTTACAGGTACGATACCCTGTCCTTTCTGGCTTTGGCCTTGTCCCTGGCAGTCTCGTCTGCTTTTGGCAGCTGCCCCCTCAACACAGACATTTTATCAGAAACTGATCTGAATTTTGCATTCCATCCGTAAACTTCAGTATAAAGTTCGACAGCTTCTTTAATGTCGCCGTTCTTTTCATGGGCCTCTGCGAGGTCATACTGCACTGCCCTGTACGGCTCGTCCTTTTCCCTGATCTCGTCAAGGGCCTTTTTGAGTATATCAATGGCGAGCGTATAGAGGCCCTTTTCCATATAGCATACGCCTAACAGGGTAGATGACTGTATGAATTTCCTGGGGTCGTTCTTTGATGTCTGGAACTCCTTGATGGCATCATCGACCAGCCCCATCTCCTTGTAGGCGAT
>Ga0233425_10011326_pt1 | contig 10453 bp, 9 predicted proteins | sample Watercolumn_Towu_2_FD_181712 | JGI IMG/M metagenome (GOLD analysis project Ga0233425, IMG submission 181712) | Freshwater microbial communities from Lake Towuti, South Sulawesi, Indonesia - Watercolumn_Towuti2014_140_MG | ecosystem: Environmental > Aquatic > Freshwater > Lake | place: Indonesia... | reverse complement strand
CCGACATTGCCGCTCGGTTGAAAAAACAATTGATGGACTTCAGGGCCGATTTTCGAGCCAACAAACGGCCAGCGGGAATCGCGGAGTGAATGACCAAGCACACGACTCCATGAACCCAACCGAAAAAGAAACGCAAACCCTGAGCGACTTCACATGAAACCACGCCCGACGAAAAACGCCCAACTCCACCCGACGCTGATCCGGGCGTTGGTCGCAATCGCCCTGCTGCTCGCTGTCACTGCCACATTCGCCTCCGCTAAGGACTCTGCCGACGTCATCGTCTATGGCTCCACGCCCGGCGGCTTTTGCGCGGCGATTGCAGCGGCGCGTGAAGGAGCTTCCGTCATTCTATTGGAGCCGACGAAACATGTTGGCGGACTCAGCTCGGGTGGATTGAGCCACTGCGATTCGAACCAAATGCGGCGCGAGACGCTCATGGGCCTTTTCGACGAATGGCACACGCGCATCGTCAAAGGCTACACCGACCGCGGACTGCCCGCGCCCTACGATGCGACGGTCAAGGACACGGCGAAGTGGACCTTCGAGCCGCATGTGGCCATGCGCGTCACGATGGCGATGCTGAAAGAAGCGGGCGTCACCGTGCTGACCGGACGCTATTTGAAATCCGTCATGAAGGATGGCCCGCGCATCACCTCGCTTGTCACGAAGGACGGCACATTCACGGCCAAGGTCTTTGTGGACGGCACCTACGAGGGCGACCTCATGGCCGCTGCCGGAGTGGAGTGGACCATCGGGCGCGAGGGACGCGCGGAGTTCGGCGAATCACTCGCCGGCAAGCAATACCCCAAGCCCAAGCCGAAAATGAACATCAGCGGCTTCGACGATGCTGGGAAGCTCCTGCCGCTGGTGACGACCGCCGATGCCGGACCGGACGACGCGGGCGACGCGAACGTGATGACCTACAGCTTCCGCCTCTGCCTCACGCGCGACGCCGCGAACAAAGTGCCGATGCCCGAGCCTGCGAACTACGACCCTGCGCGCTTTGAGCTTGCCCGCCGCATGGTCAAAGCGGGCATCAAAGTCGGCTTCGACCTGTATCCGCTGCCCGGCGGCAAGCTCGACGGCAACAACTCCATCTACGGCCAGCTCTCGCTCGGCCTCGTCGGCGGCTGCAACAACTGGCACAGCGCGGATGACGCGGGCCGCGCGAAGATTTGGGAAGAGCACAAGCAATACAGCCTCGAACTCATCCACTTTCTCCGCACCGACCCCGCCGTGCCGCAGAAGGTCCGCGCTGAGTATGCCAGCCTCGGCCTCTGCAAAGACGAATTCGCCGCCACCGGCCACTTTCCACCCGCGCTCTACGTCCGCGAATCGCGCCGCATGAAAGGCCAGTATGTGCTTTCGCAAAAGGACATCATCACCGCGCCGGAAAAAGCCGACCCTATCGCCATCTCATCGTTCCCGATTGATTCGCACGACTGCCAGCGCGTCGCTTTGAAAGACGGCGGCGTCATCAATGAAGGCACCATCTTCCCCGTGCGCGTGCCCGGCACGAAGCTCGGCTACGCCTATCATGTGCCCTACCGTTCCGTGCTGCCGCAGGCCGCGCAATGCAACAACCTGCTAGTGCCCGTCGCGCTCTCCAGCACGCACGTCGCCATGTCCTCACTCCGCATCGAGGGCGCGTGGATGGTCATCGGGCAGGGCGCGGGCATCGCCGCCGCGCTGGCGGCAAAGCGGGGCGTCACCGTGCAACAGCTACCGTATCCGCTCCTGCGCGACCATCTGCTCAGGCAGAAGCAGATACTCGACCTGCCCGTGCTGACGCAATTACCAACCAAGCCTGGAGGCCTGACAAAAAAGAGCGGACCAGGCAAGAGCAACAATGACCCTAAGCAGAAGAAGGAGGATCAGACCGAGAAATGAAACCTATCTTCACACTCCTCACAGCACTGTCCGCCCTCTTACCCTTTACGGTGCGCGCCGCCGACACGACGAAGCCCAACGTCCTGCTGCTGGTCATCGACGACCTGAACTCCTGGCTGCTGGGCGACACGAATCGCTACGCCGGCAAAGTCATCGCACCGAACATCCAGCGGCTCGCGGCGAGCGGCGTCGTCTTCAATCGCGCCTACACCGCTGCGCCTGTCTGTTGCCCGTCACGCACAGCGATGCTCTCGGGCGTGCGTCCGTGGCAGTCCGGCTTGTATGACAACGGGCTGGACAGCTCCAAGAGCGACGCACTCAAGCAAGCCACAGCATGGCCGGCGGTGTTCAAGACGGCGGGCTACTACGTCGCGTCCTACGGAAAGGTCGGCCACGGTTGGGGGGACATGCGAAAAATGTGGGACGACCATGAGCCGCACAAGCGCGACCCGATCCCGCCGGGCGCGCCGTTTCTGCCTTTCACACGCGGCGAGCAGGACTGGGGACCGACGCATCTGCCGGAGGAGAAGATGAACGACACGTCCTATGCCGACGCCGCCATCGCGCAGTTGCAGAAGCAGCACGACCGGCCATTCCTCGTCGCCTGCGGCCTCTTTCATCCGCACATGCCGTGGTATGTGCCGCAAAAGTATTTCGACATGTTCCCGCTGGATGAAGTCGCCCTGCCTCCGATCCTGAAGAACGACCTCGATGACGTGCCGCCGCTCGGCGTGGCCCTCACCGAGGGCAAGGCGAAGTTCGTGGACCAGGTGATTGAAGGCGGCTTTCACAAGGAGGCCGTGCGCGCCTATCTGGCAGCCACGGCCTACGCCGACGCACAGATGGGCCGCGTGCTCGATGCGTTGGAAAAGAGCCCCTATCGCGACAACACCATGGTGATGCTGATGAGCGACCACGGGTTTCATCTGGGCGAGAAACATCGCTGGCAGAAAAGCACGCTGTGGGAGGAAGCCACGCACTGCCTGCTCATGTGCCGCGCCCCCGGAACCACGAAGCCCGGCGGCAAATGCGAACGCTTCGTTTCCCTGCAGGATGTCTATCGGACCCTGACGGAGTTGAGCGGCTTGAAAGCGCCCGACTATGTCGAAGGACGTTCACTGGTGCCGCTGCTCAAACAGCCGGACGCCGCGTGGGAAAGCACCGCCATCACCTGCTACGGCGACAGCTACATCACGCTTCGGAACGAGCGCTTCCGCTACATCCGCTACCGCGAAGGCCAGGAGGAATTCTACGATTGCGCCAAGGATCCGCACGAGTGGACCAATCAAATCAAGAATCCCGACTTCGCCGCGGCGATTGCCGACCTACGCTCAGAGCTTCCGCCACAGAGCAGAATGGTCCCGCAGCTCAAACGAGCCCGCGGAGGAAAGGACGATGAATAGAACGCTGATGAAAGCTACCCTCACACTCCTCACCGCCCTACTGCTCGCGACGCTGGTTCCGGCAAAGGCAGCAAATGCACCGCTCACGACGGTGGAGGAACTCGTCGCCGCTGTGGCTGAGGCGAAGGAGGGCAGCGTCATCGAACTCGCGGCGGGCACTTTTGCGCTGAAGCAGACGCTCGAATTGCCGGGCGGCGTGACGCTGAAAGGCGCGGGGATGGAGAAGACCATCGTCACCGGCGCGGCGGAGTGGAAGGCGGCCACGGACACGCTGCCGGACCCGGAGACGAACGTGAAGAAGTTCGACCGCAGCGGTTATTTGCTGCGCCTCGAAAGCAAGGCGTCCGGCATCACCATCTCCGGCATGACGCTCCGGGGTCCGCAAGTGCATGGCGCGATTTTTGGCTCCGGCAACGAACACGTTCATCTGCATGACCTGCGCATCGAGGATTTCATGTCTGCCGGCATCCGCAGCTTCTCGTGGAAGCACGCGCGGATTCACGACTGCACCTTTGTGGATGCCGGACGGCGTTGGGCGAAGGGACAGCCGGGAATCAAAGGCGGCATCACCGGCGGCGGCATTTTCGCCATCTGGATCAGCGACAGCGAGATTTGGAACAACCGCTTCCTGCGGACCAAAACCGCGCCGGAAGAGCACTACTACGGCATCAAGGGCCGCCAGGGAAAACGCCTGCGCATCCATCACAACACCATCGAGGTGAACTTCAGCATCGAGTTCCCCTTTGAGAACGACGAGGACATCGAGATCGCCCACAACGTCCTCCACGGCACCGTCTCCATCCCGAAACACGGCGGCGGCGCGGTGCCTGCCAGCGGACGCACCTTTCACCTCCATCACAACGTCTTCACCAGCAGCTACGCCATCGAGTTCCCTCGCAACGGCGTGGAGATAGCCCACAACCTCTTCGATTTCGATCCCGCGAAGGACGGCGGCAACCTCATCAGCGGCTTCGGCAAAGAGCCCGCTCCCGGTCCGGCCAGCTTTCATCACAATCTCGTCCGCAATCCCGGTCGCGGCGTGATCTGGCTCAGCGCGCCGTTTGACAACTTCGACATCCATCACAACCACATCATCGCGCGCACCACCGCCACACCGCGCACCGAGGGCCTTTTCGGCTTCAACGAGAAGAGCGACTTCCAGACGTTCGTCTTCAAAGACAACATCATCGAGTGCGAAGGCACGTCGCGCCCGCTCCTCCGCAACGACGCCAGCGGCGGCGCGACGGTGGAAAACAACACGCTCACGAACATCACCGACACACAGCGCTACACGAACAAACCCGGCACGGGAAAACCCGGACTGGAAGCGACGCTGAAATTCCAGTGCGGCGTGAACGGCGAGGTCTCAGTGGATGGTTGGACCATCACTTCTTCAAAAGAGCCATGAGAAACCGCTTCGCCGCCATGATTGCTCTGCCTGTCGCCATGTTGGCCACGGTTCGGCGGTGATCTCGCGAAGGCACTCATGGCGTATTTGAAATCTATTCTGTGCCCCCCCCATGAAACCCACCCTCACCGTTGCCTGCATCTCTTTGAAATCAGCTTGGCAGGCTGGCTTGCTACGCTCGGTTCTGACCGCCCTGCTGCTCGCGCTCGTTGCGCTCCTTTGCTGCAACGCATCTGCCGCCGATCCTGCGCTCGAGCCGGCGCACATCGTCATCTCGCCGTGGACGCAGCACATTCCGCCGACGAAGCGTCAAGGCGTGCCGGGCATCGAACGCACTGCGAAGGGCCGGCTGTGGGCGGTCTATGGGCGCGATGTCGAAAGCACGCGCAATTTCCAAGTGCTCAAGTGCAGCGATGATGATGGCAAGTCGTGGTCCGATGTGAAGCTCATGGTTCTCCCGCGCTCCGGCACGCGGGCGATGTCCGCCGCGATCTGGATCGATCCGCAGGCGCGGCTGTGGGTGTTCTGGGGGCAGAGCGCGGGCCAGGCGGATGGGCGCTTCGGCGTGTGGGCCATTCACACCGATGAACTCGACGCAGCGGAGCCGCGCTGGTCGGCGCCGCGCCGCCTCGGCGACGGCATCCTGCTCAACAAGCCCACCGTGCTCGCGAACGGCGACTGGCTGCTCGTATCCTCCGTGTGGAAGGCGGACAACAGCATCAAAGTCTATGCGTCCGCGGATCGCGGCGCCACCTTCACCCTGCGCGGCACCGCGAACATTCCCGACCCGAAAATGCGCGGCCCCGACGAGCCGATGATCGTCGAGCGCCGGGATGGCTCGCTCTGGATGATGGTGCGGATGCAGGGCCTCGCCGAGACCGTCTCGACCGACGGCGGCAAAACGTGGACGCCGGTGGAACGCATCGCGCTGAAACATCCCACGTCCCGCTTTTTTCTGCGACGGCTCGCCTCGGGAGCGCTGCTGCTCATCAAGCACGGCCCCCTGAATGAAAAAGTCGGCCGCGAAAAACTGACGGCCTTCGTCTCCGACGACGATGGCAAAACCTGGACCGGCGGCCTCCTGCTCGATGAGCGCGACGACGTCACCTATCCCGACGGCGTGCAGGGCACGGACGGCATCATCCGCATCATCTACGACCACCACCGCACCCCCGATGGCGAGATTCTCATGGCCAGGTTCCGTGAGGAAGACGTGCGCGCGGGAAAGCTCGTGACGCCCGAAGCGTCCTTGAAAAACATGATTGACCGCCTGCCCCCGGGGAATCCCCCCACCCCACAGCCATAGCCAACACCCTTACCGCCCGGCCGAAGAAATGAAGGCAAAGCCGACTTTCAAAACTCACTCACGCCGGAAACGACTCGCATGAAACCCACCCTCACACTCCTCACCGCCCTGCTGCTGCCACCGCTGGCCGCGCTGCACGCTGCAGAATTGACCCTCGTTGACCATGGCCGCGCGAACGCGGTCATCGTGTTGGAGGACGGCAACGAAGGATTCGCGCAACTTGCGGCTGAGGAATTCCAAAAGCACCTCCAGCGCGCCTCGGATGCGAAGCTGCCCATCGTCAGCGTGGCGGAGGCGGAAAAGCTGCCAATCATCGGCACACTTGGCGCCGGCCCGGCGATGGATGTGGCGCTGGCGGGTGACCGGATGATCGTCATCGGCGGAGGCAAGCTGCACGTCGTGGACGCATCGGACCCCGCCAAACCGCGCATCCTCGGCACGCTGGCGGGCCTGGGAAACACGCGGCAGCTTGCCGTGGGCGGCGACGTTGCCTACGTCGGCTCGCGGGAGGACGGCCTTTTTGTGGTCGATGTGAGCGATGCGGCGAACCCGCGCCTCATCAACCGTTACGACACAATCGAATTCGCCACCGGACTAGCGCTGGCGGGCGACGTCTTGTTTGTCGCTCTGCGGCAGTTTGGCGTGGAACTCGTTGATGTCTCCAATCCTTCGCAGCCGCAGTATCTCGGCGTCGCGCGCACCGGCGAGGCGCAATCGGTGGCATATCACGACGGCTATCTCTACGCGGGTGTATGGGGCAGTTCGGAAGTCGTGACGGTGGACGTGCGCGACCCGCGATCACCTCGGATCGTTTCCCGCACGCCGCTGGATGGTTACGGTGACGGCCTCGATGTGCGCGATGGCTTCCTCTACGCGGCGACGGGGCATCATTCGCGCGAGCCACATCGGTCGGAGGGGGATCCCGGCTTCGGGCGCGGGCATGGTCTGGAGATCTTCAATCTCGCGGACCCGGCGAAGCCCGCGTTCGTGGGCCGCGTGAAGTTCCCGCCCTTCTACTCCATCGGCAACGACATGTGGGGCGTCAGTGTCGTGGATGGTCGCGCATTCGTCGCGGACACGCACAACGGTGTCTTCCTGGTGGACGTGAAGGATCCGCGACATCCCGTCATTCTCGCACACCGCCAACTGCCTGTGCCGACGGGCAAGGATATGCCGGATTGTGTCGGGGGACTTGCGGTGGGGCGTGACCACATCTATGCCGCGGGCGCGTCCACGGGCCTGCACGTCCTTGCCGCGTCGGGCATGGCCCGGCCCATCAGTCCGCAAACCGGTCCGCCGCCGCGCATCGGTCCCATGCGCAAGGACGAGGACAAGCGCTTCATCTCCTATCATCCGGGGGGACAAGTCCATGCCGTGGCAATGGCGGACGACAGTCTCGCCGTGGCCGCCTGTGGCAGCGCCGGGCTTCATGTGGTGCGCCTGGGCGCGGGCATCGAGTTGGTCTCGACGACACCGACGGAAGATTTCGCGACGGACGTGTGCCTGAGCGGGCGAACCGTCTTCGCCGCCGAGGGAAGCGGCGGCATGTCGATCTGGGAATTGAGTGACGAGGGCAGATTGATTCCAAAAGGACGCTACCGTGTGCCGAAGGGCCGGGTGCGTTACCTCACTGTTCCGGCTCCCGGCCGCTACGCGCTCGTCCAGATCGGCGCCGCCTGGCTGCACGTCGTCGATGTCAGTGACTCGGCGAATCCGCGGCTCGCGTTGAAGGACGCGCGCCCTGGCCTGCTCTACGGCCATCAGGTTCTGGATGAATTGGTGAATGATCGCTACGCGGCCGCGTTCTGGCACGTATCGGGCATCCACTGGTATGACCTGGCTGCGAACCCGCCGCGGTTCGAAGGCCAGCATCCGGCGGGACGCGTCAGCATGCTCGACGGGATCGCCGTCGATCGCGGTCAAATCTTCTCGCCACGTCGCGGTGGTTACGTGCGCTTTGACCGCACAGAGACCAGGCCGCTCGATGAACTGCCGATTCACCGCGTGCCGGGCGTGACGCTGAGAGGCCGGCCGGTGATCGAGGATGATCTTGTGCATTTATGCCGACGGGAAGCCGGCGAGATCCTCACGCTCGACCTCGGTGATCCCGAGAAGCCGAAGCTCGTGGAGACGCTTACGACCGCGGGCAACCCCGGTGCCGTTGTCCCGACCACCCACGGCTTGCTCATCCCGGACGGAAACGGCGGACTGCTCCTGCGCAAACGAGCCTCCAGGCCTTGAAGTCACCCCGTCCTCTTTCGCGGTTTTGCACGGGCCACCCGCCAGAGGTTCGTGACCTGAACTTCAAATACATGGCCGAAGGCAAAGGCGCGACCGTCACCGCGCGCTTCGGCAGGGATGGCATCACCATCTGCGATCCGAACCGCGCGAGCGAAGGAGCGGACAAGGTGTTCCAGCGAATTTACGACCGGGCGGTTTGAGTCGGACGGACACCGACTGACATGCTCGAGATATGCGCGATGGCGGAGTCGGCCCGCGCGGTCTTGCAGCAAGGGCGCGGAATTGGAACGCGGGGAGGCTCGGACGGTGACGGGCGGCACATGTTCTCGACAAACGCGTGAGCGTCTGCAATGCTGCTGACATGCGTTCCCTGCACCTCGCTGCTTTCTTCTGCATCAGCCTTCTGTGCGCGGGCACTCCCGCCCACTCCCGCGAAAAGCCGCCGTCCTTTCAAGTCACGACGACGCCCGCAGCGGCGGCGCAGGGGCCGATGATCAAAATCGAGGGCAAGATTGGCTTCGATTACTTTGCCTACGACGTGGCGGACGACACGACCTTCGATCTCACGGGCGCCACGTTCACTTCAAGGGAGGATCACCCCACGTCCACTCCGTTCACCGCAGGCGAGCAGCCGAAGCCGCCGAAGAATCTGCGGATCCTCGGCGGAGTGATCGATGGCAAGATTCCCCTCGAATGGAGTTGGTCCGTGACTCACGCTTTCGGCGGGTCGGGCTTCTACACGGTGGCCAGCGGTCTCCAGTCGCTCGAAGGCGTCCGCATTCACAATATGCAGGACGGCTGGCGTCCGCGCGAGACGCCGGGCTTTGCTCGCCGCAGCTACCCGAACACCGGGCGCTTTCTCATGCGCCACTGCTACCTCACCGGCATCCGCGACGACGCCATCGAGAACGACGAGTTCATGCCGGGCGACATCGAGGACAGTCTCTTCGACGGCGTCTTCACGTTTCTCTCCGAGCAGAACGAGCAGATCAACGGCGTGCGAACTTTAGAACTGCCCACCGTCGGTCCCGGCGAGGATCCCGAGATTCGCATCACCCGCTCGCTCGTGCGCCTAGCCGTGACTTCCGGCGGCGAGCCGGGCCCGGGCACGTGGTTCAAGCTGCACGGCTACAGCTCGCCGAACCACCGCATCGTCATCACCGATTCCGTCTTCGCCGTGGACAAACAGCCGCGCGCCGGCTGGAAGCTCCTTGGATTCAAGGACGCGACCTTCAAGGGAACCAACCACCTGCTCTGGCTCGGCGAGCCCGGCGCCTACGGCGGCACAATTCCCGACGGCGTGACCTTCCTCGAAGGCCAGGCCGCGAGGGACAAATGGCACCAGTCGCGCAACGCCTGGCTCACCGCCCACGGCTACGAGCCGCGCGCGGCGGAAGATTGGAATCCGATGAAAGTTCCTGTCGCAGCGCCGGCCCGGCGCGATGTTGAATGACAATCCCCATGAAAGCCCTCCTCACGCTCCTCGTTCTTTTCTGCGGCCTGTCCGGCGAGATTGTCGCCGCATCCGGCAAACCGAACATCATTTTCATCCTCGCCGACGATCTCGGTCATGCGGACATCGGCTGCTATGGGCAGACGAAGATTCGCACGCCGAACCTTGATCCCATGGCGGCGGAGGGAATGCGGTTCACCTAGCATTACACGGGCAATGCGGTGTGCGCGCCGTCGCGTTGCGTGCTGATGACGGGACTGCATCCGGGCCATGCGTATGTGCGCAACAATCACTCCTTGAAACCCGAGGGCCAGGAGCCTTTGCCTCCGAGAACGGTCACGTTGCCGCGCCTGCTCCAGACGGGCGGTTACGCGACGGGGGGCTTTGGCAAATGGGGACTCGGCATCGCTGGCTCGGGCGGCGAGCCGTCGCTGCAGGGCTTCGACCACTGGTTCGGCTATCTCTGCCAGGGCCGGGCGCACCATTTCTACCCCGCGCATCTCTGGGAAGACGACCGCATGGTTCCGCAGGGAAATCCCGGATTTCCGTCGCGCGATGAGTTCAAGCCGGGGGAGAATCCGGATGGTCCCGCGAGCTACGCGCGCTTTCGTGGCAGCCGCTATTCGGCCGATGTCATCGCGGAGCACGCGCGGGACTTCATTCGAGAAAACAAGGACCGCCCGTTTTTTGCTACTTCCCCACGACGGTGCCGCATCTCGCGCTCCAGGTGCCGGAGGATTCGCTGAAGGAAT
>Ga0233425_10011325_pt1 | contig 10453 bp, 10 predicted proteins | sample Watercolumn_Towu_2_FD_181712 | JGI IMG/M metagenome (GOLD analysis project Ga0233425, IMG submission 181712) | Freshwater microbial communities from Lake Towuti, South Sulawesi, Indonesia - Watercolumn_Towuti2014_140_MG | ecosystem: Environmental > Aquatic > Freshwater > Lake | place... | reverse complement strand
TTCTTCACCCGTGTCTTCAGGTTCAACTCCGAAAAAAACCATTTCATCAGGCTGTGTGCCGATAACACGCGCCATTTCAACCTCTGAGTAGAACTCCCATTCGGGCACGGTGCGGTTTCTGCCTTCCGTCCAGGCTTTCATTTCCTTTTCAGTGAAGCGGTAAATTGTTCCAGGCAACCCGCCTTTTTTCAGCATCTGGATAACGATGACCTTTTTCCTGCCCTCTATATAATAAAGAAGCTTGTTTCCGAGTATTCCGCCGTCAGCGAATTCAACGTCAGGCGGCAGCGGCATCTGTTTTATCCGTTCAGCTACATGGTATCCAATCCCCTCGTCTTTTAACAGGATGTTGCCTATATTTACTATGAGAATGGGTTTTTTCGTGGCAGTCACTCTATGTTTCCCCCCTTGCAGTATAATTATGATAAACGACAAAATGTCCTTTATAATATAGCATATCAGAATGCCTGCCCGGTGACAAGCCGGACAATGACAAAATAAAAAAGTGTAACTCACCCTGTCCCCCTCTTAAGCTATTAAACCGGCAAGCAAATACTGCAATATTGTCATTCTGAGCTATGCGAAGAATCTCGCCTTTTCATGCGGTTACGATATACTTCACTCCGTTTAGGATGACAACTTTGCTTGCCGGGTTAATAAGAGGGGGGAAGCGAAGGGGGGGAGTTATGACAGGGGATAGATGATACTATTACAAATTTCCGTCACTCCCGCTTGTCGGGAGTCCTTCTGAGAACTGGAAGCCTTTGGACTGGATCCCCCCGGTCAAGTCCGATGCGGATCTCCGCTAGGAGTCGCAGCGACTGGAGGATGATACTTGTGGTGAAATGTCAATAGGCAAGTCTGACCCCAAGTAAATAGACAAAAAAAGGAGGCGCCTTCTGGCGCCTCCTTCTCAGAGCATATCTGAATGCCCGTTACTTCAATACTACTTCGCCGGAACTACCTCAAACTTGGAGACAGTTTTCTTGTCCGGAGATACAATGTGTACTGCGCATGCAATGCACGGGTCGAACGAACGGACAATTCTTCCAATCCTTGTTCTTCCTGTGGCGTCGTCAAGTACAACGCATCCGGTGATTGCATTTTCAACCGGTCCGAGCTGTCCGTCTGTGCTCTTGGGTCCGCAGTTCCAGGTTGTCGGCACGACAGCCTGATAGTTGGTGATCTTCTTGCCGTCAACGCTGATCCAGTGGCCGAGCGCCCCTCTCGGAGCTTCGGTAAGGCCGTATCCGGTTGATGATCTCGGGATGTTCCTGTGCCTGTAGGTCGGGTTGCCGGTCATGGTGGAGTCAGCGAGCTGACTCATCCATCTGTTCAATTCAATAGCAACAACCTTGCACTCAAGCGCGCGTGCGCCATGTCTTCCGATAACGCTTCTCAGTCCGAGAAGTCCGGTAGATAGTCCAAGGCCGAGCGTACCGGTGATGAAACTGGTTGCAGTGGAAGCCCAGGGCTCTACTCCTGCCACAGCGTTTACGAGAACGCGGGCCAGAGGTCCAACCTCGCAGACATGAGTGCCGCTTGATACATATCTTGGCGCCTTAAGCCATGAATAAGCGCCGGCTTTTGTGGCGTCTGGCTTTGTTACGCCTGCTGAGGGATGCAACGCATCATAAGTGCCCAGGGTACCTGCATCGTATTTTGAATATCCGATATACTCCCTGATGTTAGCCTGATCAAATGGAGCTATTGTCCAGCCGGCAACTGTACCAGCTGACGCATTAAGGAAGCCTCCGGAAATGAACGGAACGTTGGCTGTAGTCGGGAAGGTGCCGTAAGAAAGGTATTTGCTGCAGCCCTGTCCACGGCCGCGTGCCGCTGTGCCTACCAGAAGGTCAGCACTGAAGGCCTTGGCAACGGTTACAACGGTCGGTACATATACGTTCTGAATAAAACCGTTGATTGAAGTGGTGTCGCCTGAAAGCGGTGATGCGGAACCCATTAGCGCGCTCATTGCCGCTACGAGGGTTGCTGCACTCGGAACTGTTTTGGTTACGCCGCCGGGGATAAGGGCAGGCGTGCAGGGATGTTTTCCATCCATGAGAGCAGCCATTTCATGCGCCCTGCGTCTTACGTCAAGGGCGGCAACATATTGAAGGACGAGTGTTGTTGCAAGAGGCGCGCCTACCATGTCGGCGGTGTTGTCCTTCGGGTACCACGGAGACTGTCCGCTGATGGGAGTGCTGTCAAAATTGATATAGTCTGTTGCCGCAAGGTGATAGAAGTGAAGGATATGCGACATTACCAGGTCAGCACCCTCAATGAGGTTCCTGAGGATTTGTGCCTGAACAGGCATCTGTGCCGCTCCGGTTCCGCATGTGGTCATTCCCTGAGCTGTGTGAGTAAACCCTAACGCGTTGTCTATGCATCTAACTGATGCCATTCCGTGCGCGGTGGGTCAAACGCCGCAGATTCTCTGGGTCAGGATAACAGCATCCCTTGGATTTCTGTTTTTCAGAATAAGTTCAAAACCACGGAACATCTGGCCCTGAGCCTGAACGCTGGTTACGACATTACTGCCGTCAGTTTCAAGTTCTATGCCAAGATGTCCCTCAATTCTCGTGATGGGATCTAGTATTACATTAGCCATTTATATTACACCTCCTTTCTTATCTGATGTACTGGAATGGTGAGAAACGATCCGGGAAGTTCTTCTGCGTGCATCCCTGACAAGGGGCTCCGGCACCGACGCACCAGTTTACGCCTGTTGTCAGTGGTGCATTTGAATGCCATTTCCGCAGTGAACAGTCCGACTTTGTCCTTGAACCCTTGCATCCTACCTTCTTCAGGCATTTGGCGCCCGGAATGTTTGCTGCAGGGTCTCCGATATCATTTGGTGCGCTGTTCTGGATGAATCCGAGAGTCTGTCCCTGTGCTTTGCTGTACGCGAACCTGTCGCAATTGTTGCAAATTCTCTCACCGTAAAAGTCTCTTGGTCTTCTAAGAGAATCAACTGAAGGAAGATGTCCGGTTGCGATAACGTAAGCAATGGTTCCAACAATCCAGTTCGGGTTTGGCGGGCAGCCGGGGATGTTGATTACTTTGCTTCTGTACAGAGCGTTGCCAAGGTGGGACTCAAGGCCTTTTGCCCCGGTTACGTTTCCTCTTGCTGCGGGAATTCCACCAAAGCACGCGCATGTTCCGATACCCAGTACTGCTATGCAGTTTGCATGGTTCGCAAGCATTGTAACTACATCTCCAATATCCTCTGATGCTGCACCTGTCCATGTTCCAACTGTACAATACCCGGAGCTAGGGATGGCACCTTCGAGCGCAAGAACGAATGGGCTTGCAGTAACTTCACTGTTTTGAGTCGCCTCATTGCTCATCGCGGCCATGAGTGTTTCAATGTAATTCAAGTCAACGCTTGTGCTTGCCTGACCTAATGCCAGGAGTTCCTGAACTGTTGAGTAGTACATGGAATTGGCAAGAGTGACTGTGCAGCCGGTGCATGCCTGGCCATTTACCCATGTCACATTTAGTCCGCCCTCAAGAGCGAAAGCCTTCTCAAGCTTTACCAGATCTGTGGTTGAAAGCCCGATTGCTCCCGCAGCAGCGGTACAATACTTTAAAAATTGACGACGAGAAATATTCATTAATCTATCCCTCCTTTCTATTCTTTAATTATTCTTGAATCTAAACTTTTTTCTGCTCTTTTCCTGCTGAATAGAGCGCCTGCTTCATCACAGGAAAGCGGTGTCTGCTTCTTTACTTCCGAACTGAATCCACACCATGCGCCGAGTATCCCTTTGATGGACTCGCCGGAGCAGATTTCCTTAAAAAAATCACGCCGTGTAACAGAATTCATGTAACTGAATCCTAATGGGTATGACAATCAAGGCACATCTGTGACCCTGTGTTGTCAGCTCTCAGGAAATACACCTGATAATCGCCTTTTCCGTCATATTCCACGAGGTCGTGGACGGAATGGCATGTTGAACACTCAAAATAATTGTACTGGGCTGCGGTCACGCTGCCGGCGAGGAAATAATTTGTGCTCGTCAGCTTTCCTTTAATAGCAAGTCTTGTTGATGGTGATGTTCTTACTGTTGTTGCTGTAGGAAATGCGTTGAGATCGAGGTCTTTTGTTTCATCATAGTTGAAGCTGATCGGATGTTCGTTGCTGAGATCGAGTCCGAGGTCAGCACACCCTGCAACTTCGATGTCATATGCCGGGTCAGGATTGGCACACGGTCCCGGGTAGTTGACAAGCTCGCTTGCTACGCCATTATGGCATACCAGACAGAGTGAAGACGGAGACCTGGGCTGAGTGGCTGGTCCCATATCAAATGAGATTGAGTCATAAAGAGTGTAGGTCTGAGCTGCCTGAGTCCTGTTCCATATTGGATACTGTCCTGATCCGTTATGCGGGGAGTGGCACATTGCGCATGGCTCAGGGGCCAGGTCGTGCGGTGTCCCAATGACTGTTGCCCATACTATTGTAGCAATCCCTAATAACAGACCTATTGTGAGAATAGGCAATAAAAACTTCTTCATCATTTCACCTCCATTTCTTTGTTTTTCTGATCAATAAACCTTTTTCCTTTTGAAAAATAATTAATTTTTTTATCACCTCCCTTTCCTCCGAATTGCCCTTGTGTTTGCCATTGAAGTTGCCTGACCGCGCAGCCGGGAGCAGAGAATATGAATTGGGATAGCCGGAAATGGCAAATTGAAAGGACTGATTTGAAAAAACCGGTGTGCATATTGAGAAAAGCAAATCCTGACATCTTTGCAGATTTGATAGAAGATGTGTGCAGAGCGTTGGAGAAAATTCTGAATCTGAAGAAACAGACGCTCTTGTTGTAATGCTGCCTGTTGTTCTTCTTGTAACCGTAACAATCCCCCTTCTTGAGGAGCAGTTCACTTCATGTGCATCTTTTAAATATCGTTATTTCTGATGACTGCTTGATACAATCATATCTCTAATCTATACGATATTTCAAGTGTGAAATGGTTGTAATCGCTACTAAATTAGGTGTTAAATATATTTAATACTAAAGTTTTAAAATTGTCTGGTATAACGCGTCAATGTCTTCTATTTTATTTTGAATAAGGTAGTTCTGCCTGACAAAGTTGAACGATGTGTCTGCCATCCTGTTTCTCAGTTCGGTATTCTCCACAAGAAGTTCAATCGCGCCTGACCATTCCTCATATGTGCCGTTATGTATAAGGATACCGGTATCGTCCCTGATGGTGTTCCTGTATGGGTGGATCGCGGAGGCAATAGAGGCGGTCCTGGTTATGGAATATTCAAGGAATTTCAAATTGGATTTGCTGTCATTAAACGGGATGTTCGCGCAGGGGATAATCCCGATATGCAGACGGAGATTGTTTAGAAAGTCCAGGTAGTGGATAGGCAGCACGGGGTCATGATAAGTAACATGTCCGACCAGTCCCTCCGGTATCCAGCCGCAGAATACGAGCTCAACCCGGCCCTTGTATTTCTTTTTAATGTCACGGAGGGCCCTGATAATATCTTCATTAAAATCAACCACATGTGAAATGCTGCCAGACCATCCAATTCTGATAATGGAATCGAATTTATCCAGGGGTTTGGTGTCCGGAATATAATTCGGGACAACGAATACTTTACTGTTATATTTCCTTAAGACTTCAGCAAGCGGGTCAGTGGATGTGGTGACCGCGTCACACTCCTTGATAATTGCCTCTGCCATGCTGATTTTTTCTGCGGTCCAGAAACTGGTTGCGGTGTTTTCAGCCGGAATCGCCCACATGTTATCGTCGATGTCATATATGACTTTCTTTTTGTGTTCATGCAGTTTTTTGATTGCCTGTATAACCAAAGGAGCTACCTGCCGCTGAAAAACAATGAGGTCATATTCCATCAGTTCAGGCAACGCGAATTTGAACCCAACCTTGACCTCGTGATGACGCATGAATTTCATAAACGCGGCCGGTTGAAGTATCCTGTAAAACCCGCACCCGCCGAAATCCGCCTGTGCGAAAAATATTTTCATGGTTCAAATACTATACCATAAATATCTTTGAACGTTTACAGGAAAAATTATTCGGTTATGGCTGTTTATGGCCTCTAAAGCTTTTTAATCAAGGAAATGGGGGTATAATCTCCGCAGTGTTTCTCGATACCTCGCAGCCTGCTGCGGGATAGTCAATTTATGGTCGTGTCAGTCACTCTTAGTAAATCCTCCCCTTGGCAAGGGGAGGTTAGGAGGGGTTCCAATAAGACAAAATAAAACCTCCCCTGTTTTCCCCTCCTTGCCAAAGAGGGGATTTTTTAAAAAACAATTAACCAGTTATATTCCTGAATAATATGTGCTAACCATAATTGAAGGGATTCCCTGAAAGTCAACCTTTGTATGTCGTCTTATCCGTTATGCTTGAAACCTGCCCCGAATCATTTAATCTGGAGGTTCGGGTATGACGACTTGAATATACGTTTTTTGCAATGTTAAGGTAAACAGGACAGAGACAGAATGAAGATAAGGCTAGATTCAGGCGCAATAGAGCCGAAGTTGAGGCTTGTTGAAATTCAACAGTTTCTATCCATATCAATTTTGTCTCTATAAGTTACTATAAATCTCTATGAGTTTCTGTTCATTTCAAAGCTGATTTCATTATAAATGCGTGTTGATAAATACATACAGTCAGCGATAGATTACCTGAGGGCAGGGGATTTGCGGCAGGCGGAAAATATCTTCAGGAAGGTTCTGAAACTTCAAAAGAATAATCCCGCAGCGGTTCATTTCCTCTGCATTATTTCCTTTCAACTGAAAAATTATGATTCAGCGATTCGCTATGGCAGGGAAGCGGTCAAAAACGACCCGAAAGACGCGGATGCCTGGTTTACGCTCGGAAATGCCTACAGGGAAACGGGCGATTTTGACAAAGCCATATCCAGTTATCAAAAAGTCCTTGGGCTGAATTCCCGGCTTGTTGACGTGCATTATAACCTCGGGACCATTTTTCAGGACCAGAAGCGGTTTGATGAAGCCATTGCCTGTTACCGGGAAGCCCTAAGGCTGAATCCCCGTGATATTGACGCTTGTTACAATCTGGGTCTGACGTTTTATCAGCAAGGTCGTCCTGATGAGGCGCTCTCCTGCTATCAGAAGGCGCTGCAGATTAATCCCGGCCTTGCCGAAGTCCTCAATAACATCGGTGATATCATGCAGGAAAGGGGGCAGGCGGATGAAGCCCTTTCATGTTTCCAGAAGGCGCTGCAGATTAATCCCGGCCTTTCTGACGCGTTGAACAACACCGGCAACATCCTGCGTGAAAAGGGACGGCTTGATGAGGCTGTCCGGTATTTCAAAAAAGCGCTGCAGATTAATCCGGACTTTGATATGGCCCTGGCAAATCTCGGAACAACGTTTTACCATAAGGGAGACCTGGACAGCGCCATTGAATGTTTCCATCGGGCTTTGGCGCTTAATCCAACACAGGCAGTAGCCAATGTGGGAATGTCGTTTATCATGCTCAAGCAAGGCAACTTCAGTGAAGGCTGGAAATCCTATGAATGGCGGTGGAAAACAAAAGAAAAAAACCTTCGGCCTTATGACATCCCGCTTCCGGAATGGGACGGCTCGCCGCTTGCAGGCAAAACCATATTTGTCTATGGTGAGCAGGGCATTGGGGATGAAATCATGTTTGCCTCCTGTCTGCCGGACTTGATCGCCCGGGCAGGTCTGTGTATTGTGGTCTGTGAAAAGCGGCTTGTTCCGATTTTTGCCCGCTCATTTCAGGGTTGTAAGGTAATTGAACATTTTGAGCCGCGCGATGTCTATCCGTCTGTCCTTCCGCCGGCAGACTGTAAAGCAGCGATTGGAAGTCTTCCCGGATTTCTGCGGCCTGATCTGCCCGCCTTTGCGAAGCGGAAGGCTTATCTTGTTGCTGACCCGGGCAGGGTGGAGCTGTGGCATGAACGGTATTCCATGCTGGGGAAAGACAGCTTGAAGGTCGGCATCTCCTGGCAGGGCGGCGGCAGGCCCTATGACAGGCTCAGCCGTTCAACTGTTCTTGAACAATGGGCAGGGCTTTTTCCCCTGAAAGGAGTTGATTACATTAATCTCCAGTACGGTGATTGCAAAGAGGCGCTCGCGCGTGCGAAGGAGACCCTTGGTGTAACCATTCACGACTGGGCTGACGCTGACCCTCTGACAGACCTGGAGAATTTCGCCGCGCAGATTGCCGCGCTTGACCTGGTCATTTCCGTGGATAATTCAACAGTGCACATGGCCGGGGCGTTAGGTGTCCCGGTGTGCGCATTGCTGCCCTTTGCGGGTGACTGGAGATGGATGCTCAGGCGCGAAGATACCCCCTGGTATCCGTCAATGAGATTGTTCCGTCAGACCGTTCCGGAAAAATGGGATGACATATTTGACCACGTCTACGAACTGCTCAGAAAAAACACGGGGTCAGACTTGCCTATTGACATTTGGAGTGATTATTGATAATCTTCAGGCATGGCGCGCAAGCCGAGGATAGAGTTTGAGGGAGCATTTTATCACGTCATAACACGTGGCAACCACAGGCAAAAGATATTCAGGGAAGATGACGACTTTAAAAGATACCTCGAAATAGTATCCGATTACAAAAAACAGCACAAATATTGTCTGTATGCCTTTGTATTAATGAGCAATCATGTACACCTCCTCATAGAGACGCGGGAAGTTCCGCTTTCCAGGATACTCCAGGGAATCAATCAGAAATACACAATGTATTTCAATAAAAAATACAAAACAGTGGGGCACCTTTTTCAGGGCAGATACAGAGGAATACTTTGTGACCGTGATGAATACCTGTTATCACTCGTAAAATACATACATCTCAATCCTGTCAGGGCGAAAGTTGCAGAAAGAGCGCAGGAATATCCGTGGAGCAGCCATAACAATTATACTGGGGACTCAGCGGAAGGCATTATTGATGCGGAACAGGTGCTGAGGATGTTTTCCGGGGAAAAGACAGCGGCAAGGAAGCTATATAAGTCCTATATGGAAGACGGACGTTCTGTTGACAAAGGGAACATATACTGCACAATAGATCAGCGGATACTCGGAGACGAGGGATTTCGTGACAAGGTGATGGAGAAAGCTGTAATTGATCTCAGTGAACAGCGGAGGGCAAGGGAATATTCCTTGACGGCAATAACCGCCGCGGTGGAAAAGGCATATGGAATAAAGCTTGTTGAGATCCGGGGGAAAGGCAAAGGGCGTGAAGTATCGAAAGGGCGGAAGGTTTTCAGCGAAGTGGCAAGGGGGTATGGTTATAAGGGGAAAGATATAGCGGCTTACATAAGGAAAGACCCCGCGATAATCTCACGATACCTGAAGGAAAAGAATGAGTATAAAACCGAAGCCGGAAAGGTAATTGAAATTCTGAAGAAGGCCAAATGTCAATAGGCAAGTCTGACCCCAAAACTTCGTAACTGGAATGAAAAGTTTAAAATTAAAAAAACTTGTATCAATTATCAACAGCTTCCCTGAAATAAAGCTCGCCTATCATTTCGGCTCAACCGCTTCAGGCAGTGCTTCCCCTTTGAGTGATTACGATTTTGCCTTTTATCTTGACACTAATGATAAAAAAAGAATGTATGAAATAAGGTTTGAGCTGTTTGACAAAATAAGCCGCCTGCTGAAAACAGACAATGTTGATATTGTTATCATAAATCTTTCCGGATCTCCCGAACTGAAATATCATATCATCAGATACGGGAAGCTTATATTCGAAAAGGAACCTTTCAAGGTTATTGTTGAGCCGAAAATTCTGAATGAGTATTTTGATTTTCAAAGTATTCTTTTGCGGTATAATCTGACGGAGGCCTGAGATGAGCAGTCTTAAAGTCATTGAAAATAAAATAAGTTCCATACGCAAATATCTCAAAATATTGCAGAGATACAGAAATTATTCAAAAAAAGAGATAGAGGATAATCTTGACATAAAAGGCGCGGTGGAAAGATACCTGTATCTTGCAATCCAGTCTGCAATAGACCTGGCAGAAGCAATTATTTCATACAAAAATTTCAGGAAGCCTTCCGCAATGACGGAAGCATTTTATATATTGAATGAAGAAGAGCTTATCTCTGATAACCTGACAGGAAGGCTTGTTAAAATGGTGGGCTTCAGAAATATAATCGCTCACGATTACGAAAAAATAGATTACGACATCGTGGTTGATGTTCTGAAAAACAAAATGAAAGATATAAAAGAGTTCATCAGGGAAATATCAGAGAAACTTTAGGGATTCATTTCTCAGGGATATTCTGAGTCAAATGTCAATAGGCAAGTCTGACCCCATAGCTGCTTTTAGCACCTCAGTAAATCCCTGCCCTCTTTTCCTGCTTTTATTCTGAACTGGATAATATAGAATTCAGGCACTTCATCCACCGGTATGTTCTGCAGCGTCAAATCCTCCAGCTGAAATGAAACATTCATCAGGTTTTCAGGTATT
>Ga0233425_10011324_pt1 | contig 10454 bp, 6 predicted proteins | sample Watercolumn_Towu_2_FD_181712 | JGI IMG/M metagenome (GOLD analysis project Ga0233425, IMG submission 181712) | Freshwater microbial communities from Lake Towuti, South Sulawesi, Indonesia - Watercolumn_Towuti2014_140_MG | ecosystem: Environmental > Aquatic > Freshwater > Lake | place: Indonesia... | reverse complement strand
CGGGCCGCGGGTCGCCTTGACAGGTCCCGACGGCGGGGGCTACCCTGCCTCCCGGATCGGGCCGCAAGGGCAGGGAGGAGCGACGTGCCGGGCCGTGCCATCACGCCAACGTCCCAGCAGGGAGACCGGCGCCGCTCCCGCGCCGTCACCGGCCTGTCGTCCGCGCTGCTCGACGCCGACACGCTGCGTCGTCGCCTGCCGCCGCGCCTGCAGCACGCGATCGTGTCGGGCTGGTACGACCTGGTCTCGCGCTGGTTCGGCGACGGAGGCCTGACCTTCCTCGACATCGGCTGGGCGCCCCTCGACGGCCAGCCGGCGCTCCCGGTCCTGCGGCCCGCCGACGAGGTCGAGCGCACCGGGGCGGCCCTGTATCATCGGGTGGCCGGGGCCGTCGAGCTCGGCGGCGCCGACGTGCTCGAGGTGGGATGCGGCCGGGGCGGAGGCGCCTCGTACGTGGCGCGCTACCTCGGGCCGCGCTCGGTGACGGCCATCGACATCTCGCCGGCAGCCATCGCGTTCTGCACCCGCCACCACCGCGTGCCGGGGCTCTCGTTCCGCGTGGGCAACTCCGACCTCACCCCGTTCGCGCCCGGGTCGTTCGACGCGGTCGTCAACGTCGAGTCCTCGGGCGCCTACCCGTCGATGGAGCACTTCCTCTCCGGCGTGCACCGCGTGCTCAAGCCGGGAGGCCACTTCCTGTTCGCCGACATGCGCGACGGCGCGCGGGTCGATCGCCTGCGACGCCAGTTGAGGCGCTCGGGGCTCGAGGTGGTCGCCGAGGAGGACATCAGCGCCAACGTGCTGCGGGCCATCGAGCAGGACGAGCCGCGCAAGCGCGCCCTGTTCGACGCCACGGTCCCGGCCCTCGTGCGGCCGTTCTTCGACGAGTTCGCCGCGGGCACCGAGACCAACTTCACCTACCGGCGCCTGCGCGACCGCGAGCGGATCTTCCTCCGCTTCGCGGCGCGTCGGCCGTCGGGCTCGCGCAGGAAGCCCCAATGACGCCCTACAAGGTCGTGCTGATCGTCCCCTCGCGGGTCGACAACACGTCGAAGATCCCCCGCTGGTTCCGAGAGGTCATCGCGCACTTCACGCCCCTCGGGCTGGCCTACCTCGGGGCCGCGTTGCTGAAGCACGGCTTCGAGGTGGTCGTCCTCGACCAGTTGGCCGAGGAGCTCGACAACCGGGGGCTGGTCCGTCGCGTGGCCGCCGAGCGCCCCGATCTCGTCGGCATCACCGCGATCACGCCCACCATGGCGAACGTGGAGGCCCTGGTCCCCCTTCTCCGGCAGGCCTGCCCCCGGGCGACGGTGGTCCTCGGCAACCTGCACGCCTCGCTCTTCGCCGCAGAGTTGCTGAAGGCCGGGCTGGCCGACGTCATCGTGCACGGCGAGGGGGAGGTGACGATCGTCGAGCTGGCCGAGGCCCTGCGCGACGGAGCCAGCCTCGAGGGCGTGCCGGGCACCAGCTTCCGCGCCCCCGACGGCAGCGTGGTGCACAACGCCGCGCGCCCCCCGGTCGAGTTCGACTCCCTGGCCTTCCCCCGCTGGGACCTGGTCAACCTCGACGCGCCCGCGTACCGCAACATGGCGATGTTCGGCATCTACGGCCGCAACGCGTCCATCCAGGCGTCGCGCGGCTGCCCCCACAAGTGCATCTTCTGCTCCCACGACAAGATCGTGATCAAGCCGCGCTATCGCAGCGTCGAGAGCCTGGTCGACGAGCTCGAGTACGACATGCGTGAGCACGGCATCTACAGGTTCAGCTTCTACGACGCCTACTTCCCGTGGTCCAAGGGCGTGGCGCACCGGTTCTGCGACGAGGTCCGGCGCCGGGGGTTGCACCGCAAGCTGTGGTTCATGAACGAGATGCGGGTCGACGCCGTCGACGACGACATGATCCGCGACCTGAAGGACGTCGGCCTGCGCAGCACCTGCCTGGGGTTCGAGTCGGGAAACCAGCAGATCCTCGACGCCGTGGGCAAGGGGACGACCCTGGAGCAGGGGCGCGAGGCGGCGCGCATCTTCAAGAAGCACGGCGTCCGGCTCTACGGGCTGTTCATGCTGGGCTTCCCCGGAGAGACCGAGGCGCAGTGCCGCGAGACCATCGACTACGCGCTCGACGTCGATCCCGACTTCATGCACGTGGCCCTCGTCATGCCCTATCCCGGGTCCCAGCTCTTCGACCGGGTGCGCGACCGGACGCGCTGGAAGGACTACGAGAAGTTCTCGAGTTGGAACTACTGGGACAAGTCCAGCGACGGCCTCGTGTACGCCCCCGAGGGCATGACCGATCAGCAGCTGCTGCGCCTTCAGCAGGAGGGCATGTTCCGCTTCTACACGCAGCCGAAGGTCATCCTGCGCACGCTGCTCCGACGGGATCAGCTGCGCCTCCGGCACATGGCGCTGGGCGGGATGGCCGTCGTCGACAACTACCTGCGCGGGCGTCTCCGCGGCGGGCCCGGCCAGGCCGGGTGAGCGCGCGGCCCGACGGCATGGCGCACCGCGAGCCCACCCTCCTGCGCGTCGCGCTCGTGCGGGCCCGGCGAGCGGGCTCCAGCACGTCGGGCCAGGGCTCCGGGCCGCCCCTCGGCCTGCTCTCCCTGGCCGCCTACGCGCGCGCCGAGCGGCCGGGCGCCTACTGCTTCGAGGTTCACGACACGTACTTCCACGCGCCCGACGAGACCGGTCGGTGGCTCGCGCGCTTCGCCCCCCACGTGGTGGCGCTCTCGGGCCTCACCGTCGACGCCGAGGCCCTGGCCGACGCGGCCCGCCTCGTGCGCGCGACCCTGGGAGTCGACGTGCCGATCCTCCTGGGCGGCCCCCACGCGTCGGCCTACCCCGAGGCGTGCCTGGCCTTCGAGGGGGTCACGGCGGTGGTGGCCGGCGAGGGAGAGGTCGCCTTCCTCGACCTCCTGGAGCACGCTGCCGGCCGCCGGCACGCCGACGCGGTGCGGGGCGCCTGGCGCCGCGATCCGCGAGGCCGCACCGTGGCCCCTCTGCCGCTTGGGCCCCTCGACGTGAACGTGCTGCCCACGCCCGCCTACGACCTGGTCGACGTGAGCCTGTACGCGTCCATCCCCAACACGGTGGGCACCATCCTCCTGCCGCCGCACCGCTACCTGCCGCTGTTCCTGACGCGCGGCTGCCCGTACCACTGCACCTATTGCCACAACATCTTCGGGCGGCGTTTCCGCGCGCTCGACGCGGGGCGCGCGGTCGACCTGATCCAGGACCTGTCCGAGCGCCACGGCGTGACGCACTTCCACTTCTACGACGACGTCTTCAACGCCGACCGCGCGCGCTTCCTGGCCGTCTGGCGCGAGCTGGCCCGTCGCCGGCTGGGGCTCCGCTTCTACTTCGCCAACGGCCTGCGCTTCGACACCCTCGATCGCGAGCAGCTCGAGGCCATGAAGGAGGCCGGTGTCGTGTACGTGGCCGCGGCCATCGAGTCCGCGTCGCCGCGCCTGCAGGCCAGCCTGAAGAAGCGCATCCGGCTGCCGCGGCTGCTGGCCAACGTCGAGGTGGCCGACGAGATCGGCCTGTTCACCACGGGCTTCATGATGCTGGGCTTCCCCGACGAGACGCGCGACGAGATGGAGCTCACCATCCGCACCGCGGCCGAGTCGCGACTGCACTACGTCTACTTCTCGGTGCTGAACCCCTACGAGGGCACGCCGCTCGGCGCCGAGCTCCGGGCGCGCGGGGTCGACGTCTCGGCGGCCGAGATGGTGGGGTACTCGTCGCCCGGCAAGAACTTCGCCGGCCTCCCGCCCGACGCGTTCCGCGACCTGCTGCGATCGGCCTACCGCCGCTTCTGGACGCCGTCGCGCTTCGCGGCCTTCCTGGCGCACCACCCCGATCCGGCGGGCTTCTTCGAGGGCCTGGCCACACCGGCCAGCCGCGCCAACCTGGTGCGTCGCACCCTGGCCGTGCTGGGCGTCGGGGTGGGGGGCGGCGACGGGGAGGGGGGCGGCGATGGCTGTGCGGCGTGGACCGCGCCCCGGCCGGCGCACCCCGTGACGCGTTCGCTGGCGCGCCTGGCGGGGGCGGCGAGCGGTCGCGCGGCTTGCGCCCTGAACCGCGCGTGGGCGGGGGTGGAGCATGCACGCTAGCGCCCTCGTGTGGATGGTCCGGCTGCCGCCGGCCGCCGCGCCCCAGCTGAACCACCCCCTGGGGTACCTGTACCTGGCCGCCGCGCTCCGCCGCCGCGGCTTCTGGAACCTGCGGGTGCTCGACCTGGCCCCGTCCGGGCTGACCGAGGCCGACGTGCTGGCGGCGGCCGCGCGGGCCCGTCCGGCGGTGATCTTCCTGACGCTGTGCACCGTCGATCTGCCCGCGGCCCTCGCGTTCGGGGGCCGGCTGGCCGCGGCCTGCCCCGACGCGGTGTTCGTGGCCGGCGGGTCCCACGTGACGGGCGACCCGGCGGGCACGCTCGACGCGCTGCCCTTCCTGCGCTTCGCCGTGTCGGGCGAGGGCGAGGCCACCGCCGTCGAGCTGCTCGAGCGGCTGGGCGAGGGCGCCGCCGATGCCTTCGACGACGTGAAGGGGCTCACCTTCCGTGCGGTCGACGGCGAGATCCGCCAGAACCCCCCGCGCGCGCTGCCCGAGCGGCTGGACGACGACCTGTGGCCGGCCTGGGACCTGGTGCACCTGCCCTCCTACTTCGGCTACCCCCGCATGGGCGGCCTGTACCGTCACCCCGAGTACGCGTCGCTCTTCACCTCGCGCGGCTGCTATTACGCCTGCGAGTTCTGCCACGACGTCTTCGGACGACGCTTCCGCGCCTACCCGGCCGACCGCGTGCTCGACGAGATGGAGTTCCTGGTTCGGAAGCACGGCATCCGGGAGTTCCAGGTCATCGACGACCTGTTCAACGGGGATCGCGAGCGCACCCTGGCCATCTGCGAGGGCATCCGGCGTCGCGGGCTGCGCGTGGCGCTGGCCTTCCCCAACGGGCTGCGAACCGACCGCCTCGACGACGACGAGATCGACGCGCTGGTGGGCGCCGGCGCGTGGCGCGTGTGCGTGTCGCCCGAGACCGCGTCGGCGCGCCTGCAGGACGAGAGCCGCAAGCACGCGGACCTGGCGCGCATCGAGCACGTGATCGCCGCCCTCGACCGTCGGCGCGTGGTCACCAGCGGCTTCTTCATGCTGGGCTTCCCCGGCGAGACCGAGGCCGAGCTCGACGCCACCATCGACTGGGCGCTGCGCTCGCGCCTGCACATCGTGAACTTCTTCCGCGTGATCCCCATGCCCGGGACGCAGCTCCGCCGGCGCGTGCAGGAGATGGGCCATCCGCTGGCGCAGTCGGCGGCCGCCTACGAGGCGCTCGGCTCCAGCTTCAACCTGTCGGCCGTGCCCCTCGAGGTCATCGAGCGCAAGCAGCGCGACGCCATCCGCGCCTTCTACGGCGATCCGCGGCGGCTGGTCCGCCTGGCCCAGGTGCTGCCGCTGCGGGCCGGGCTGGTGCCGTCCTACGCCTACGAGCTGCTGATGCGCACCACGCTCGGCACCTACGGCACCCACCTGATCACCAAGGCGTCGCGGGCCGACGGCGCGCGCACGATCCTGGAGTGGCTGCGCATCGCGGGGGAGAACCCCGCGGCGTGAGCGCGGCGCGGTCAGCGGGGCAGGGCGTAGAAGCCGATCTCCATCGAGGCCTCGGGGAAGTACAGGTTCGGCGTGAAGGCGGGGTCGGGCTTCGTGACGCGCGTCACGAACTGCGGCCCGAGCGCCTCGCCGACGGCCGGACCCTCGTAGCACGGCGCCCGGAGCTTCCGGACCAGCGCGGGGTCGGGCTGGTTCTCGACGGTGCCCACCGCGAACATGGCGGCCAGGAGCGAGGGCAGCGCGGCCCGGTCGCCGTCGAGCACCACCCGCCGGAAGGCCCGGTCGAAGTCCGCGTTGCCTTCGGACAGCGTGAGCGCGTGGCACGCCAGGTTGCGGTAGAACAGCACGGGGCCACCCCCCTTCGGGGGCTCCTCGCGGTAGGCGCCCAGGCTCACGAACGTGTTGCCGTTCCGGGGATCGAGAAGGAAGTGCGGGAAGTTCCACGTGGGTCGCGGCACGGGGCTGTCGTCGGGGCCGAACAGGTCGGCGCAAAACGGGGTGACGATGGTGGCGTTGGGCGGCAACTGGGGCAGCACGCGCTCGAGGAAGTCGAGCTCCTGCGTCTGCGGATCGGGGCGCGCCAGGCGCCAGGCGCCCGCAGCCGAGCCCGCCAGCAGGAGCGCGGCGGCGGCGGCGGTCACGCCCAGGCGCGCGGCACGGCTCCCCGGCAGGGCCTCCCACAGCACCACCGCACCCAGGCCCGCCAGCAGCGCCGCCAGGAAGAGCAGCGGCAGCCGGAAGGTGAGCTGCACGCCGGGACCGAAGACGGCCATGGGCGCGCTCAGCAGCCCGATCATCACGAGCCCCGCGAGCGGCGCGAGCCACACCCGCGACACGCGTCGGCCGGCCAGCGCTCCCGCCGCCAGGAGCAGCGGCACCGGCAGGGGTGACACCGTCGGATCGAGCAGCGGGTGCGGCTCGGCCAGCAGGTGCGACGGCACCTGCTGCAGCGCCGGCAGCAGGTAGTGGACGAACTGGTTGTGCTGGTGCAGGGCGTTGCGCAGCACCTGCCCCAGGGCCGCGCCCCCCACGGCGAGCACCGAGGCCGCCACGGCCGGGCGGGCCAGCGCGCGCCATCCGTGCCGTTCCACCAGGGCCAGGTAGGGCACGAAGACCAGCGGCACGAACGACTGGCGGCTCCACGAGACCAGGCAGAGCAGCAGCGTCCCGGTCGCCAGCGCCCCACCGTCGGAGGCCTCGTCGAGGGCGCGCTCGAAGGCCAGGAGCGCCCCGGCGAACAGCAGCACGCCCAGCACGTGGGCGTCCTCGGAGGTGCCGACGCGCAGGAACACGGGCTGGATCGCCAGCAGGGTCGCGGTGGTCAGCGCGGCGACCGGCTTCCCGGTCCAGCGGCGCACCAGGCGTCCCGCGACCAGCACCGTCAGCGCCGAGAACACGCCGTTGGTCAGGGTGATCGTCCCGATGCCGCTTCCCAGGTGCGACAGCGCGCCCAGTACGAAGAAGGCGACCTGCCCGTACGACTCCCGGAACGACGTGACCGCCGGGAAGTCGAAGTAGATCGACAGGAGGCGCGGCCCGAACAGCTCGGCGTGCAGCACGGCGTGCGGGTAGGCGGCGCGCAGGACCAGGCCCAGCGCGGCGATGGCCAGCAGCGCCCGGTCGGTGCGATCGGGCACCTCCGCGCCGCGGCGCGACGCCTGCACCCTGGCGCGTAGCCCGAGCGCGGCCAGGGCGGCCAGGGCGACGCCCACCAGCAGCCACTGCAGGCGCGCGGCCAAGGCCGGCCCGTCCGTCGGCAGCCCGCGAACGTGCAGCGCCAGGGCGGCCCAGGCCAGGGCGGTGCCCGCGACGGCCCCCCAGGCCCACCTCCCCGGCCGCTCGCCGGCTCGCGTGGCCAGCGCCAGCGCCGTGGGCAGCGCGAAGCCCGCCAGGCCCAGCAGCAGCCCCGTCAGGTCGAACGGCATGCCGCGGTCTCCCTCCAGGTGCGCACCGCCAGCGCGTTCACGAGCTCGTCGACCAGGCGGCGGAGCCCCGCGAAGCCCACGAGCGGCCGCGGGGAGAACGCGTGGGTGGTGAACGACGGGTACCCGACCTCGAGGAAGGCCGCGCCCAGGTCGTCGGCCACGCCGCGCAGCTCCTGGGGGCCCAGCACCACGTCGACGCGACCGCCCGGCGCCGCCTGCGCGATGGCGGCCCGGAACGCCGGCACGTCGAGGGCGTCGAGCACGACCGGGGGCTCGAACCAGGCCGCGGACGGCTGGAAGGCGGGGCCCCGGCGCCGCTGCAGCCCCAGCACGGGCACGCTCAGGCCGAGCTCCAGGCAGGCCTCGGCGAGGCCCGTCGCCCAGTGCGGGTCGTGGGCGATCGCCACGCTGCGACCCGCCAGCCGCGTGGTGCGCAGGTGGTCCAGGGGGGGGACCAGCGCGGCGAGCTCGGCCTCGACCAGCGCGCGGGCGGCTTCGGGGCGGCCCAGCGCCTCGCCGAGCGTGGTGAGCCAGCGGACCGTCCCGTCCAGGCCCAGGGGCAGCGGCAATTCGACCACGCGCGCGCCTGTGCGGCGGGCCACGCGCTCTGCCAGGCCGCGCCCGTGGGGCAGCCCCACCAGCGTGCCGGCGCCCAGCACGCACGCCAGGCTCCGCGTGTCTCCGCCGTCGCACAGCGCCCCGGCGCAGGGCACGCCCAGCCCCTCGACCAGCCGCGTCAGCTCGCGCAGGTTGGCGCGGTGGTCCTCCTCGAGCCGGTCGGGCAGGTAGCCGACCAGGCCCACCGCCTCGGGGGCGGTGATCCGGTCGGGAGTCAGCACCTCGGCCAGCAGCCGAACGAAGGCGTCCCAGCCGTCCAGGAAGTCGCCCCGCAGCGAGTCTCCGTGCACGGCGCGCACCGGCACCCCCAACCGCGCTTCTGCCCTGGCCGCCAGCGCGTCGAGGTCGTTCCCGGTCAGCTCGACCATGGTGGCCTGGGCCACCAGCACCAGCGCGGGGGACAGCCGCGCGACCGCGCGGTCGAGGGTGGCCTCCAGGTGGGGCTCGGTGCCGAGCGGCAGCCGGCCGTAGTCCACCTCGGTCTGCACCAGGCGATGGCGCCCCAGCGGATCGAGCAGCGTGCTGGTCAGGTCGTGGTTCAACGCCACGCGCTCGGCCTGGAAGTAGCAGCCCTCGGGGCAGTCGACCACCAGGGCCACGTCGGGCACCGCGTTCACGCCCAGGTACAGCCCGTCGCGGAAGGGGGGCACGCTCGGCAGGGGCGGGGGCGTCATGGCAGGGTCCTCCCGGCGGCCAGGTGGCGTCCGTAGCGCGCGCGGAAGGGGTCGCGCGCCCGTCGGACGAGCTCTCGCAGGGTGTCGAGCGCCCCGGCGAACCCCAGCCGGAGGTCGGCCGGGCCGACCTGCTCGACCCCCAGGATCTTGAGGCGCGGGTCGTCGACGATCTCGGAGTACAGCAGCGCAGGCGGGGCGGCGGCCAGGTGCTCCCATAGAGCGGCGCGATCCGCCTCGACGCGGAGCGAGAGCGCGGCGTGGTCGCCGTGGCGGGCGCGCAGCTCGGCCGCCAGCGCCTCGGGCGATCGGCGCTGGGCAGCGTCGCGAAGCTCCTCGGGGTCGAGGCAGTGCACCGTCACGCGGAAGCCCATCTCGAGCAGCGCGTCGAGGAGCGGCAGACCTTGGGTCGCGGCCGGGTCGGCGGGCAGATCGGGCTGGGTCGAGAGGGTGACGAAGGCCACCTCGAGCTCGGAGGCCTGGCGAACCAGGCGCTCCCACAGGGCCTCCTGCGCGGGCGACAGGTCGGGCAGGCCCGCGGGCTCGGCCCCCGTCGCGGCCTCGACGACGGCGCGCAGCCAGCGCCGCGTGCCCTCTCGTCCGCACGGCAGGGCCGGCGCCAGCGTTGGCCGGCGCGACCACGCCCGGATGGGCTCGAAGGCCTGCACCACGTACCGCCAGGGGTTGAGCACCGCCAGGTCGGCCGCCAGGAAGCGCTGCGCGTGCGTGCGCCGGAGGCCCGGCCACAGCACGGCGTTGGTGGGGACCCCCAGGTCGGCCAGCAGGGCCTGCAGCTCGCGCACCGCCGGGTCGTCGGCCAGGCCCAGCCCCACCAGGTTCACCGAGCAGGGCCGGGGGGGCAGAGCGGGCGTGGCCTCGTGGCGCAGGACCGCCAGCCAGAAGGCCTGGGCGCCGCGGAACGGGTTGGCCTCCTCCATGCGGCACGAGATGAGCGCCAGGGGAGGGCCCTCGGCCGCCGCGAGCTCCTCCACGATCCCGTCGACGTCGTCCCCGATGACCTGGGGCACGCACGTGTTCATGACGACGAGCAGGCGGTCGGGGTGCTCGCGGCGCAACGCCTCGACGTCGGCACGCAGCCGCCCTTCACCCCCGCGGATCAGGTCGACATCGTCCAGCGCCGTGGTCGCCACGCGCTCGGGGGTCGAGGCGCCGGGCCGGACCTCGAGGTTGGTCGTCCACAGGCGGCGCACCGCGGCGGGGCAGTGCGTCCCCATGGCGGCGCACTCGTGCTCGCCGTGGATGAGCAGGTGAGCCGGCCAGTCGAGCGCCCAGAAGGCCGCGAAGATGTTCAGGTAGTCGTGGCCGACCTCGCGCACGAAGAACTGCGCGTCGAGCCGCGCGTCGAAGGCCACGCGATCGTCGACGAAGGCCCGCCGGCTGGGGGGACGGCGGCGGTAGGTGGCCGCCGGGCCGTCGCAGCGGGCCAGCAGGAAGCCCAGGTAGCGCTCGACCTGGTGCTCCGGCGCCGCGCGCTCGGCCGGGGAACGCTCGTCGACGCGCAGGGTCGCGGCCAGGTGGCGGGTGCGGAAGACCGCGTCGGGCACGTCGGCGTCCAGGTGCAAGCGCAGCACCACCCGCCCGCGGTCGCTCTCCAGTTCGTAGTCGAT
>Ga0233425_10011323_pt1 | contig 10454 bp, 9 predicted proteins | sample Watercolumn_Towu_2_FD_181712 | JGI IMG/M metagenome (GOLD analysis project Ga0233425, IMG submission 181712) | Freshwater microbial communities from Lake Towuti, South Sulawesi, Indonesia - Watercolumn_Towuti2014_140_MG | ecosystem: Environmental > Aquatic > Freshwater > Lake | place: Indonesia... | reverse complement strand
CCACGGCTCGGCGCTGTTCACCCGGGGCGAGACCCAGGCATTGGTCGTGACGACGCTCGGCACCGGCCAGGACGAGCAGATCATCGATGCGCTGGAGGGCGAATTCCGCCAGCATTTCATGCTGCATTACAATTTCCCGCCCTATTCGGTCGGCGAGGCGGGGCGCATGGGCAGCCCGGGCCGGCGCGAGATCGGCCACGGCAAGCTCGCCTGGCGCGCCATCCATCCGGTCATGCCGGAAAAGGAGAAGTTCCCCTACACCGTCCGCGTCGTCTCGGAGATCACCGAATCGAACGGCTCGTCCTCGATGGCGACCGTCTGCGGCACTTCGCTGGCGCTGATGGACGCGGGCGTGCCGCTCGAGCGCCCGACCGCCGGCATCGCCATGGGCCTGATCAAGGAAGGCGCCAAATTCGCCGTGATCTCGGACATCCTGGGCGACGAGGACCATCTCGGCGACATGGACTTCAAGGTCGCGGGCACCGAGAAGGGCGTGACCTCGCTCCAGATGGACATCAAGATCACGGGCATCACCGAAGAGATCATGAAGGTGGCGCTCGATCAGGCCAAGGGCGGGCGCCTGCACATCCTGGGCGAAATGGCCAAGGCCATCGGCTCGACGCGCAGCGAGCTTCGCGAGAGCGCGCCGCGCATCACCGTCATCAACATTCCGAAGGACAAGATCCGCGAAGTCATCGGCACCGGCGGCAAGGTGATCCGGGAAATCACCGAGACCACCGGCGCCAAGATCGACATCGAGGACGACGGCACGATCAAGGTCGCAGCCGCCGACGGCGCGGTGGCGCAAAAAGCGATCGACTGGATCAAGGGCATCGTCGCCGAGCCCGAGGTCGGGGTGATCTACGCCGGCAAGGTGGTCAAGACCGTCGAATTCGGCGCCTTCGTCAACTTCATCGGCAATCGCGACGGTCTCGTGCATATCAGCGAGCTCGCCGGCACGCGCGTCGGCAAGGTGACCGATGTCGTCCAGGAAGGCCAGCCGGTCAAGGTCAAGGTGCTCGGCATCGACGACCGCGGCAAGGTGCGCCTGTCGATGCGGGTCGTCGATCAGGCGACCGGCGCCGACATTTCCGATCAATTCCCGCCCCGCCCAGAGCGGAGCGAGCGCGGCGAGCGGGGCGAGCGCGGCGATCGCGGTCGCCGCGACGGCGGCTAGCGATGGTCGTGGCGCGCCGTCCGGATTGGGCGATGCGCGAAAGGCGTGATAAGATTCCAAACCGGATAACGGGGCCTCGAACGCTCCGACCGGCGGGGGCGGAAGGAGACGCGACGTGAGGGCCTTGAACGCGTTGCGCATATCGGGCGCCGAAGTCCTGCCGCTGATCGAGGGCGGCAAGGGCATCGGCGTTTCGAACGGTCGCTCGTCCGGCGCTTGGTCGGCGGCTGGGGGCGTCGGCACGTTTTCGGGCGTCAACGCCGACGCCTACGACGAAGACGGCAAGCCGCTCATCCAGACCTACCGCGGCAAGACGCGAAACGATCGTCACGAAGAGCTGATCGCCTACTCGATCCGAGGCGGCATCGCCCAGGCGAAGATCGCCCACGACGTCATGGGCGGGCGCGGCCGGCTCCATATGAACGTGCTCTGGGAAATGGGCGGCGCCGAACGCGTGCTCCATGGCATCATGGAAGGCGCCAAGGGTCTGATCCACGGCATCACCTGCGGCGCCGGCATGCCCTATCGCCTGGGCGAGATCGCCGCGCGCTACCGCGTCTACTACTACCCGATCATCTCCTCGGCGCGCGCCTTCAACGCGCTCTGGAAGCGCGCTTACAGCAAGGTCTCGGACTGGCTGGGCGGCGTGGTCTACGAGGATCCCTGGCTCGCCGGCGGCCACAACGGCCTTTCGAACAGCGAAGACCCGCGCAAGCCCGAAGCGCCTTATCCCCGCATCGTCCAGCTCCGCAAGGCGATGAACGAATTCGGCCTCAACAACGTGCCGATCATCATGGCGGGCGGCGTTTGGTATCTCCGCGACTTCGAGACCTGGCTCGACGATCCCGAGGTCGGCCCGGTCGCCTTTCAGTTCGGCACGCGCCCGCTCCTCACCAAGGAAAGCCCGATTTCGGACGCCTGGAAGGCGCGCCTCCTGCAGCTCAAGGAAGGCGACATCCTGCTCCAGCGCTTCAGCCCGACCGGCTTCTGGTCCTCGGCCGTGCGCAACGAGTTCATCGTCGAACTCGAGGAGCGGAGCCACCGCCAGATCGCCTTCACCGCCGAGCCGCTCGGCGAGCACGACACCGAACTCGCGGTCGGCGCGCGCGGACGCATCGTCTACGTCGCGGCCGAGGACAAGGCGCGCGCCCACGCCTGGATGGCCGAGGGTTTTTCCGAGGCGATGCGAACGCCCGACAGCACGCTCGTTTTCGTGACGCCGACCAAGGCCGAGGCGATCCGCCGCGACCAGGTGGAATGCATGGGCTGCCTCAGCCAATGCGGCTTTTCCAATTGGGCGACCAACGAGAAGGGCACGACCGGCAAGAAGGCCGATCCGCGGAGCTTCTGCATCCAAAAGACGCTCCAGTCGATCATCCATACCGACCAGACCGAGGACCAGTTGATGTTCTCGGGTCACGGCGCGTTCAAGTTCCGGAGCGACCCGTTCTACTCGAACGGTTTCGTGCCGACGGTCAAGCAATTGGTCGAGCGCATCGCCACCGGCGACTGAGTCTTCAGGTCAAGCCGCCGTCGACGCGGATCGCCTGGCCCGTGACGTATGACGCTTCGGGCGAGGCGAGAAACGCCACGACCGCCGCGACTTCGTCGGCTTCGGCGCGCCGACCGAGCGGGATGCGCGCCTCGATCGCGCGCCATTCCTCGGCCGTCATCGCCGTATGCGCGCCGGGATCTTTCTTGGTGAATCCGGGGACGACCGCGTTGGCTGTCGCGCCGTGGGGCGCGAGGTCGAGCGCGAGCAAGCGAACCATGGATTCGAGCGCGGCGCGCGCCGCCGCGGTCGCCGGAAAGACCGGGAGATCGCGCCTGATCGCATGCGCCGCGAAGGACGACAGCGCGACGACGCGACCGTCCTTCGCCGCCTTGAGATGGCCGACCGCCGCCGCGCCAAGGGCCTGAAAGACCATGGGGCCGATGGCGAAGGAGGCCCCGAGTTTGGTCGCGTCGAGCTGGTCGAGCGGCGTCTTGTCGGCGAAACCGGCATTGCTGATGAGCACGTCGAGGCCGCCGAATGCCGCCTCGGCCGCGTCGACGACCTGCTTCGCCGCATCGGCTCGGGCTAGATCCGCAAGACAAACGACCGCCTCGGCGCCCTTGGCGCGACACGCGGCGGCGACGGCTTCCGCGCCCGCCGCGTTGCGGCGCGCGTGAACCAGGAGGCCCGCGCCCGGTCGGGCGAGACGGAGCGCGCTCGCCCGGCCGATGCCGGACGAGGCGCCGGTGACGACGATCGATCTCAGCCTTCGTGCCATGCGCGATGATCGCCGCTTTTCCGGCTCGCGCAAGTCCTCAACTGCCGTGAGGATTTTTCGGTTTTCGGCGTGGTTGGCGCGGCGCGCGGCGTGCTACATCGCGCATCGGAGGCCCCATGCCGACGCGACGTTCATCCCGCAAATCCCGTCCGACCCGCGCCGCCGCCGAGGCGGCGGTGCGCACGCTCCTGCGATGGGCCGGCGACGATCCCGGACGCGAGGGCCTGCGCGACACGCCCGGTCGGGTCGCGCGCGCGTTCCAGGAGTTTTTCGTCGGCTACGACACCGATCCCGTCGCCTTTCTCAAACGCACCTTCGAGGAAGTCGACGGCTACGACGAAATGGTCGTGCTGCGCGACATTCGCTTCGAAAGCCATTGCGAGCACCACCTCGCGCCGATCATCGGCAAGGCGCATGTCGCCTATCTGCCCGACAAGCGGGTGGTCGGCATTTCCAAGCTCGCGCGCCTGGTCGACGTCTATGCCAAGCGCCTGCAGATCCAGGAAAAGATGACGGCGCAAATCGCCAACACGCTGGCCGAAGTGCTCCAGCCCTTGGGCGTCGCCGTGGTCATCGAGGCGGCGCATCAATGCATGACCACGCGCGGCGTGCACAAGCCGGGCGTGACCATGCTGACCTCGCGCATGACCGGCGAGTTTCGCGACAATCCCTCGACCCGGCGCGAATTCCTGGCGATGATCGCCCGCGACGGCGCGAGCCTGCAGAACGTCTGACGACGATCGCGGCCCAGCCGGTCACGTCCCGAGTTCGGGCATGTTCTCGAATAGCTTGAGCGCGTCGGGGTTGGCGAGCGCGTCCTTGTTCTTGACCGGTCGGCCGTGGACGACGTTGCGCACGGCGAGCTCGACGATCTTGCCCGAGATGGTGCGCGGAATGTCGGCTACCTGGACGATTTTGGCCGGGACATGGCGGGGCGTCGCGTTTTCGCGGATCGCCCGCTTGATGCGGTCGATCAGCGCCTGATCGAGCTTGCGGCCTTCCCTCAGGCGGACGAACAGCACGATCCGCACATCGTTGTCCCAGTCCTGGCCGATGACCAGGGCCTCGACGACCTCCTCGAGCTTTTCGACCTGACGATAGATTTCCGCCGTGCCGATCCGGACGCCGCCCGGATTGAGGGTCGCGTCCGAGCGACCGTAAATCACCATGCCGCCATGAGCGGTCAGTTCGACATAGTCGCCATGGCACCAGGTGTTGGGAAATTTCTCGAAATAGGCGGCGCGGTACTTGGCGCCGTCGGCGTCGTTCCAGAAACCCCAAGGCAAGGACGGAAAGGGCTTGGTGCAGACGAGCTCGCCCTTGTCGCCGACGATCGGGCGCCCGTCCTCGTCGAACACGTCGGTCGCCATGCCGAGCAGGCGCTTCTGAATTTCGCCGCGCCAGATCGGGCCGATGGGATTGCCGCCGACGAAGGAGCCGATCAAATCCGTGCCGCCCGACATCGACGACAGGCAGACGTCCTTCTTGATTTCGGCATAGACGAAATCGAAGCTCTGCGGCGCGAGCGGAGAACCCGTCGACAGGATGGTCTTGATCCGCCGGAGGTCGTTCTTGGCGCCCGGGCGATAGTCGGTCTTGGAGAGCGCGTCGAGATACTTGGCCGAGGTGCCGAAGATCGTCACGCCCTCGCGCTCGGCCATATCCCACAAGACGTTCGGCCCGGGATGAAACGGCGAGCCGTCATAGAGCATGAGCGATGCGCCGCTCGCGAGGCCCGAGATCAGCCAATTCCACATCATCCAGCCGCAGGTCGTGAAATAGAACAGGCGATCCTCGGGCTTGAGGTCGCATTGCAACTGATGCTCCTCGACATGCTTGAGCAGCGTTCCGCCATGGCCGTGGACGATGCATTTGGGCAGCCCCGTCGTCCCCGAGGAATACATGACGTAGAGCGGATCGTTGAAGCCGACGCGGCGAAAGGCGATGTCGCCGGCTGCGAAGGGCCTGAGAAAATCTTCGAACAGGATGCTCCGCGGCAGGCCCGCGAGCGACGGCGCGGCCGTCACGTAGGGGACGACGACCAAGCGGCGGAGCCCCGGGAGCCGTTCGGCGATGCCTTTGGCGCGCTCGAGCGAAGACAGCGTCTTGCCGGCATAGTGATAGCCGTCGGCGACGAACAGCACCTTGGGCTCGATCTGGCCGAAACGGTCGATCACGCCGTTCACCCCGAAATCGGGCGAGCAGGACGACCAGATGGCGCCGAGCGAGGTCGCGGCGAGCGCCGCGATGATGGTCTCGGGCATGTTGGGCATGAAGCCGCCGACCCGATCGCCCGGTCCGACGCCTTCAGCCTCGAGCGCCTTGGCGGTCAGCGCCGTCAGGACATAGAGCTCGCGATAGGTCATGGTCCGACGCGCCTTGTCCTCGCCCTGGAAAACCAGGGCGACGGCGTCATCCCGACGGCGCAACAGATTCTCGGCGAAGTTGATCCGGCCTTCCGGGAAATAGCGCGCGCCCGGCATCTTGTCGCCGTCGGTCAAGACGACCGGGCCGCGCTCGCCGACGATCCGCGCGAAATCCCAAAGCGCGGTCCAAAAGGCCGGGCTCTCGTCGATCGACCAGCGCCAGACGTCGTCATAGGTCGCAAGACGCCGCCTGGCGGCGGGCGCGACGGCCGCCATGAAGCGGGTCAGGTTGGTCGAGGCGATGCGGGCGGCGGAAGGCTGCCAAAGCGGCTGGTCGGTCACGCTGAACTCCCCTTGCGGCGAACGATTTTTCACGAATTTTCGACCAAACCAAGCCTTTCCGCGGTTCCAGATGCGGCCTAGACTGGCGCCCGGACGATTCCCATGACCTTTGCCTTTGCCGTCCGGTCTCATGCGCGGCCGACGGTCTTCCGACGCGAAATTCGAATCGCGACATGAGCGCTCCGCCCAAGCAGGACATCGTGGGCGGTGCGCTGTGGTCGCTCTTAACCTGTTTCCTCTTCACCCTGATCGCCGGCATCGCGCGCCACATCACCCAGTCGATCAACCCGATGGAAGTGATGTTCTTTCGGAACGTCTTCGGCTTGATCGCCATGCTGCCCTGGATCGTCGGCCACTGGCGCGAGACCATGGCCTCGCAGCAGATTCCGCTCCATTGCGGACGCGCGGCGCTCGGCGTCTTCAGCATGTCCTGCTGGTTCGGCGCGCTCGCCTACATCTCGGTCGCCGAGGTGACGGCGCTCGGCTTCACCGCGCCGCTGTTCGCGACCGTGCTCGCGATCGTGCTGCTCAAGGAAGAGGTCAGGCTCAGGCGCTGGAGCGCGGTGCTGATCGGCTTCGCGGGCGCCATGCTGATCCTGCGGCCCGGGATCGAGAGTTTCGGCATCGGCCAGTCCCTCGCCTTGGTGAACGCGCTTTTCGCGGCGGGCGGCGTCGTGTTCATCAAGCGCCTGACGCTCGCCGATTCGCCGGCCGCCATCGTCTCTTGGCAAATGATCCTGATGGTGCCGCTGTCGCTTTTGCCGGCGCTTTTCTTCTGGACGACGCCCGACGGGATGCAGCTTTTCTGGCTCTCCTCGATCGGCTTCCTGGCCGCGCTCGGCCAATATGCGATGACGCGGGCTTACAGCCTCGCCGAGGCGACGGCGCTGCTGCCCATCGACTTTTCGCGCCTGGTCTTCGCGACCATTCTCGGCATCGCCCTTTTCGACGAGAGCCCCGACCTCTGGACCTATGTCGGCGCCGGCGTGATCTTCCTGTCCTCGATCTACATCGCACGCCGCGAAGCGCAGGTCGCGCGCGAGCGGGGCAGCGCGCGGCCGGCGGCCGAGACGACCGCCGCGCCGGACGGCAAACCGTGAGCGATTTGCTCGAGCGCCTGCGCGCGCGCTGGCTCGCGCTCGCGCCCAACGCGCGGGGCGCCCTCTGGATGCTCGCCTCCTGCTTCATGTTCTCGACCATGGGGTTGTTCGTGAAGCTCCTCGGCGAGCATTTGCCGAGCCATCAGGCGGCGTTCTTTCGCGCGCTGTTCGGCTGGCTCGCGGTCTTGCCTTTTGTTCTCGGCCTGGGGCGCGCGGGCTTCGCCACCAAGCGCCTGCCGCTTCACCTCTCGCGCGGTCTGACCGGCTCGGCGGCGATGCTTTGCGGCTTCTATTCGATGGCGCATCTGCCGCTCGCCGATTCGGTCGCGCTCAGTTTCACCAAACCGCTCTGGCTCATCCCGCTGGCCGTTTTGTTCTTGGCCGAAAAGGTCCGGGTGCGGCGATGGGTCGCAACCGGCATCGGCTTCCTTGGCGTGGTCGTGATGATGCGCCCGGGCCAAGGCGCCATCGATCCGGCGGTCTATGTCGCGCTGCTCGGCGCCTTCTTCGTCGCCTTGGTCAACGTTCAAGTCAAGAAGCTGATCACCAGCGAGCATCCGGCGACCCTGATTTTCTATTCGACCTCGATCGCGACATTGATCACGGCCGTTCCCGCCATCGCGGTCTGGCAAACGCCCGAGCCGCGGGAACTCCTGTTGCTGCTGGCGGCAGGGCTTTGCGGAACCGTCGGCCAATCGCTCGGCATTCGCGCGCTGCAAGCGGGCGACTCGACCGCCGTCGCGCCGATCGACTACGTTCGCATGATCATTTCGGGCTTCTACGGCTATTGGTTCTTCGGCGACGTGCCCGACGAATGGACCGGGCTGGGTGCCGCGATCATCGTCGCCTCGACGCTCTATATCGCGCATCGCGAGGCCCAGCTCGGCAAGACGCCGGCGCCGCCGTCGGGCCTGGCGCACTAGCACTAGAAGGCGGGCGCGGCGTCTGCTACACCCGCCGCCGACATTTCAGCGATCAACGACCAGGAGAACGGACATGGACGTCAAGGGTTTGGCCGCGATCGTCACGGGCGGCGCATCGGGTCTCGGCGCGGCGACGGCGAAGGCCCTGATGGCGGCCGGCGCCAAGGTCGCGGTGGTCGACCTCAACAAGGCGGCGCTCGACAAATTCGCGGCCGAAACCGGCGCGCTCGCGCTCGAATGCGACGTCGCTTCGGCCGAATCCGCGACCAAGGCGATCGAAGCCGCCAAGGCCAAGAACGGCGCCGCGCGCATCCTGATCAACTGCGCGGGCGTCGGCACGCCGGGCAAGGCGGTTTCGAAGGACGGCCCGCTCGCGCTCGACAAGTTCGTTCGCGTCGTCCAGATCAACCTGATCGGCACCTTCAACATGATCCGGCTTTGCGCCGCCGACATGCAGAAGCTCGACCCGCTACCGACCGGCGAGCGGGGTGCGATCGTCAACACCGCCTCGGTCGCGGCTTTCGACGGCCAGATCGGCCAACCGGCCTACGCCGCGTCCAAGGCGGGCGTCCACGGCATGACGCTCCCGCTCGCGCGCGAATTCGCGCAGTTCGGCATTCGCGTGAACACCATCGCGCCCGGCATCTTTCTCACGCCCATGCTCATGACGCTGCCGCCCGAGGCGCAACGCAGCCTCGGCGCCCAGGTGCCGTTCCCGAGCCGCCTCGGCGAGCCGGCGGAATTCGCCGACCTCGTGATGTCGATCCTCAGGAACGCCATGCTGAACGCCGAGACCATCCGGCTCGACGGCGCCATCCGCATGGCGCCGCGCTAGGACTTTTTCGCTAGACCCTCGGCCAAGGCGTCCATCGCCTTGGCGAGGGCGAAGTCCTTGGCCGTCAATCCGCCCGCATCGTGGGTCGAGAGCGCGACGTCGACCCGGTTCCAGACGTTGCTCCATTCGGGGTGGTGGTCGGCCTTCTCGGCGACGAGCGCGACTCTCGTCATGAAGCCGAAAGCGGCGTTGAAATCGGCGAAGACGAAGCGACGCGCAATCGCGTCGCGCCCATCGACCAGGCGCCATTCCCCGAGCGCGGCGAGCGCCTTGGCGCGGTCTTCACCCGACAATTTCGCGGCCATGTCATCCTCCTTGTCCTATCCCCCGGCATCGGGGCTGTTCGCGGCGCCGAACTCTGGCTAGGCTCGGGTCATGAAATGGCGAAACGCGACGGCGCCGAGCATCGCCGACATCGAGGGTCTCGCCCACGACGCCCTCAAGACCATCCCGGAGGAACTCCGGCGCCACGTCAAGGACGTGGTGGTGGTGGTCGAGGAGTTCTGCGACGAGGCGACCGAGAAGGAGATGGAGCTGTCGAGCCCCTTCGACCTGCTCGGGCTCTATCGGGGGACGAGCCTGCGCCACAAGAGCGTTCACGACGTCCGCCAGGACGTCGACATGATCCATCTCTATCGCCGGCCGCTGCTCGACTACTGGGCCGAGAACGACGTCGCGCTCTACGATCTCGTGCGCAACACCATCATCCACGAGGTCGGGCACCATTTCGGCCTGAACGACGACGACATGGAACGCCTCGAAAGCGAGTAGTCAGAAACCGTCAGGCGAAGGCCTTGAGCGCGTCGAGCGTCTCGCCCGGGCGCTCGGCCATGAACATGTGTCCGGCTTCGGGCAGGGTAACGATGCGCGCGTCCTTGAAGCCCTTGGCGAGTTCGGCGGCCTTGCGCGGCGGCGTCATGATGTCGCGCGCGCCGAGGAGAAAGAGGACCGGACAGGCGATCTTGGCCGCGGCCGCCGGCGCGCCGTCATAGGCGTTGCAGGCCGAAAGATCGGCATGGATGACGCCCGGCGCCGCGCGGCCCAGCGTGCGGAGCATCCCGCCCATGATCCAGAGCCCGGGCGTATCCTGGCCGCCCGCGTGGCCGATGCGGCTGTGGCTCCAGGAGGCCAGGAGGTCTTGGGCGAGCGGGTCGTTCGCGGCGGCCGGCTCGAGAAGATCCGTCGAGACCGCCATGGGATAGGACGTGCCGAGGAGCGCGAGCTTGGCGACCTTGTCGGGCGCGCGCGCCGCGACTTCGAGCGCGATCATCGAGCCCATGCTGTGGCCGACGAGGGTCGCCGGTCCCGCCTTGACCGTGGCCAGCGCTGCGATCAGCCAATCGGCCATGTCGCCGATACTCTTGCATGGCGGACCTTCCGAACGCCCATGACCCGGCAGATCGACCGCGAGCACGCTCCGGCCATGATGGGCGAAATA
>Ga0233425_10011322_pt1 | contig 10454 bp, 8 predicted proteins | sample Watercolumn_Towu_2_FD_181712 | JGI IMG/M metagenome (GOLD analysis project Ga0233425, IMG submission 181712) | Freshwater microbial communities from Lake Towuti, South Sulawesi, Indonesia - Watercolumn_Towuti2014_140_MG | ecosystem: Environmental > Aquatic > Freshwater > Lake | place: Indonesia... | reverse complement strand
GCCGAAGGGCTCTCGGAAGCCTGGCGGGCACCGGACGTGACGGCCGTGCGTCTGCCCATGCTCGGCGCGGCCGACAGCCTGAACGTCTCCGCCGCCGCGGCCGTGCTCTTCTACGAGGCCCGGCGGCAGCGGACGCAACAATAGGACAAGAAGGATAAGGGACAAGAAGCCGACAGGAAAGGGACAACCGATGGCGACGAAACTTGGCGTGTGCGGTACGGTCCTAGTCCTACTTGCCGGGGCAATGGCGGGTTGCGCACCCCGTGTAGTCTGGCTTCCAGATTCCAGTGGGCTCGTGATGACGCGTGAAGACGGCTCGCTCATTCATTTGGATATGAAGGAGAAGGAGCCGCACGTGATCGCGCGGTTCGAAAGCGACGTAGGGTCGCCGGCAGTCGCCCCCGACGGTAAGCAGGTCGCCGTCGTGAAGATCGGGCAGTCAGTCGCGGAAAAGACAATAACCGACACGTCCCAAGTGTTGACCTACACGTTGGACGGCAAGAGGCAACACATCTCGAAGGAGTTTCGAGTCGAACGCCCCCGTAATCCCGGTTCGTCAGAAACGGTCACTGAGTGCCGCACCTACTGGATGGCTTGGTCGCCCGATGGCAAGCGGATTGCGTTTGTCGGCGGTGGACTAGGCTTGGTTCACTACGACCGCTCGGCCGAGCGATTCCATACTATGCCCCGTCTCGTTCCGGTATTCACCGACTCTCAACCGAATCTGGCCTTCACTCCAGACGGCCAAGGGATGCTCTGCCTGAGAATCGAAGAGGGCAAGAAGCCAGACGCTAAATCGCTCCCCAAGTTCCTTCTCGTAGACTGGGTGGGACGCGAGAGGACACTGCGATGGTCGTCCGAAGCGGAACGAGCCTGGCGGACGAAATCGAACGGAAAAGGCCCCCAGCGTAAGCGCGTGCCGGAGATCGTCGCGTGGAAAGACGGCCTGTGTGTGATTTCGTGTGGTTCGGGATCGTTTCGATTGAACCCGACAGATTGCACGATTGGCTACTCGGACGAACCGAGCCAACGCGCCTTATCCGAGTACGCCGACGCGGAAGGCGTGGACATCCTGGGCCGTTTCGCGTCTGGCGTCGTCGTCTACCAGAAGTCAGTTGAGGCCGTCCGTCATCTTGGCGTCGCAGTCCCGTCCGAAAGGACGTCGAAAGTCGTAGTTGCTACCGCGGCCAACTTCGGCGAGTGCATCATGTCGCCCGACGGCAAGCTCGCGTTTGTGGAGTATTATGCGAGCGAGAAAGAGAAGCGTTTCCGGATCTTCGACGCGAACGGACGAGTCGTGACGGACGGGCTGCGATGACGTCGACGCGCACGATACGGCTGTCGCAGACGGGGATCGCGCGTTACAATGTATGATTTCGACAGTGAGAAGTGCCCCTTTCCAGAGGACTCCCATGCCCTGGTTTTCCGAACAATCTGACCGCATTGGCCCCGCGCGGCTGGAAGAACTGATGCAGCAGACCGCGCGCGAGGCCCGCCAGCGCATCTGTGCCAAGCCGAAGCGGGTGTTGCTGCTGCCGCCCGACATCACGCGGGCACACAGCGGGGCCGGCCGCCTGACCGAAGTGCTGTACAACCTCTTCAAGGACGAGGCCGAGGTCCACGTGATCCCCACGCTCGGGCAGCACGTGCCGCACACGCCCGAGGAAAACCGCCGCATGTTCGGCTCGATCCCCGAGGAGCGGATTCACGCGCACGACTGGCGGGGCGGCTGCGTGAAGCTGGGCGAGGTGCCGGCCGACTTCGTCAAAGAGGTTTCCCGCGGCGCGGCGGATTGGCCCATCCCCGTCGTGCTCAACCGCATGTTGATGGAAGAGCCGTGGGATCTGGTGATCAACGTCGGCCACGTCGTGCCGCACGAGGTGCTGGGCTACGCGAACCACAACAAGAACTACTTCATCGGACTGGCCGGCAAGGAGATGATCTGCGCGGCGCACATGGCGGCCGCCTGCTGCGGCATCGAGAACAACCTCGGCACGCTGGTCACGCCCGTCCGCGCGTGCTTCAACAAGGCCGAGGAGGATTACCTCGGCCGCCTGCCCGATCTCTATGTGCAAGTCGTGCTCGCGCGCAACAAACAGGACGAGCTGGTCCACACGGGCGTGTACGTGGGCGACGACCTGGAGACGTATCTGGCGGCCGCCCACCAGTCGCGGCAGCAGAACATCACGATCCTGGAGGAGCCGCTGAAGAAGGTCGTGTGCGTCATGCAGGGGGACGAGTTCTTCAGCACCTGGGTGGCGAACAAGGCCGTTTATCGCACGCGCATGGCGCTGGCCGACGGCGGCGAACTGGTCATCATCGCCCCGGGCCTGAAACGGTTTGGCGAGCAGCCCGAAGTCGATGCCTTGATCCGCAAGTACGGCTACTGCGGCACGCCGAAGGTGATGGAGGCATATCGCCGCGACCCCGTGCTGCAAGACCTCGCCCACGGCACCGCGCACCTGATCCACGGCTCGTCGGAGGGGCGGTTCTCGATCACCTACGCCCAGCGGGCATTGTCCAAGGCGGAGGTCGAGGGCGTCTGCTTCCGCTACGCCGACCTCGACGAGACGCTGGCCAATTACCCGCCGGATAAGCTGAAAGAAGGCTTCAACGACCTGTCCAACGGGCAGCGGGTGTTCTTCATCCCTACCCCTTCGGCCGGGCTCTGGGCGACGCGGGAGAAGCTCTTCGGGCGTACGAGCGGATTCGAAGGCTAGCCGGTGCGTATAATTCCGACGGCGAGCCGCTTGACATACCGTTGGGGCGGCAGTTGTACTGCCGCCCCTGACTCATCCCGGACGCTGCCAAGACAGGGGCGGCAGTACAACTGCCGCCCCAACGGATAAGTATGAACCGCACCGAAATCCTCGCCTGGCTCCGCGAAACCGACGACGCCCGGCTGGCCGACCTGTGGCAACGGGCCGACCAGACGCGGCAGCAGTACGTCGGCGGCGAGGTCCATCTCCGCGGGCTCATCGAACTGTCGAACTACTGCATCCGCAAGTGCGCCTATTGCGGCCTGCGCGCGGAGAACGCCGGCTTGCAGCGTTATCGCATGTCGGTTGACGAAGTCATGCAGTGCGCCGCCGACGCGGTCGAGTACGGCTACGGCACCGTCGTGCTCCAGTCGGGCGAAGACCCGGGGCTGACAGCCGATTGGATGGCCGCGCTTGTGCGGCGCATCAAAGCCGAAACGCCGCTGGCCGTCACATTGAGCCTCGGCGAGCGGGACGAGGACGAACTGGCCGCATGGCGGGCGGCCGGGGCCGACCGCTATTTGCTCCGCTTCGAGACCTCGAACCCGCGGCTCTACGGGCGGATTCACCCGCCGCGGCCCGGCGGCCGGCCCGACCGCTTCGCGCTCCTCAAGGCGCTGCGGCAGTTGGGCTACGAAGTCGGCAGCGGCGTGATGATCGGCATCCCGGAGCAGACCTACGAAGACCTGGCAACCGACATCGAGTTGTTCGCGGCGATGGATCTCGACATGATCGGCGTCGGGCCGTATATCGTGCATCCGAACACGCCGTTGGGGGCGAACGGGGGACTGGGGACTGGGGGCTCGGGGCTGGGGACTCGGCACTCAGAGTTCGGGGTGCAGGGTTCAGGGTTCAGGGTTCAGGACTCGAACACGACGGTGACCGCACATCTCGAGTCCCGAGTCCCCAGCCCCGAGCCCCCAGTCCCCAGCCCCCAGTCCCCAGCCCCGATTCCCGATCAAGTCCCCGGCGACGAGCTAACGACCTACAAGGTGATCGCGTTGTCGCGGCTCGTCTGTCCGCGGGCGAACATCCCGGCCACCACGGCGCTGGCCACGCTGAACCGCGATCGCGGCCGCGAGTTGGGCCTGGTTCGCGGAGCGAACGTGATCATGCCCAACCTCACGCCGACGAAATATCGCGTGCTGTACGAGATTTATCCCAACAAGGCGTGCATGGTGGAGACGGCCGAGGCGTGTTCCGACTGTCTCGACGCCCGCATCCGCGCCATTGGCCGCACGCCCGGCAGCGGCCGGGGCGACTCGTTGAGCTACGGGAAGAGGGTTGCGGGTTTGCCTTTGGAGTGCGGCGATCCTTCGCCGCTTTCCAAAGGGCCGCAAGCCCCGCGAAACGCGAGTATCCCCCTGTGACCGCCTACGACAGAGACGATGCCGCGAAGAAAGCGGCGAAGAATCGCCGCACTCCAAAGAAATGACAGCGTAAGAAGATGTCCTTTGTACTTGACAAACGCCTCAGCACCAGCGGGTTCGACTTCATCGACGAAGAGCGGTTGCACGGCCTGTTGGGCCAGCGGCCGTCCGACGGCGAGTTGTCCGACGTCATCGCCAAGAGCCTCGCCAAGCAACCGCTGCAGCCGGCGGAGACGGCCGTGCTCCTGGGGGCCGACGAGCCCGCGCAGGTCGAGCGGATCTTCGACGCCGCGCGGCAACTGAAGCGCGACGTCTACGGCAACCGCATCGTATTGTTCGCGCCGCTGTACATCGGCAACGAGTGTACCAACGATTGCATGTACTGCGCCTTCCGCCGCTCGAACCGCCAGCAGGTCCGCCGCACGCTGGACGAGGACGAAATCCGCCAGCAGGTGTTGGCTTTGGAGCGCCGCGGGCACAAGCGGCTGATCCTGGTCTTCGGCGAGCACCCCGGCTACGACCCCGAGTTCATGGCCGAGTGCGTGCAGCACGTCTACGCCACCGCCGAAGGCCCCGGCGAAATCCGCCGCGTGAACCTCAACGCCGCCCCGCTGGACCACCGCGGCTACGACGTAGTGAAGCGGGCGGGCATCGGCACCTACCAGATCTTCCAGGAGACCTATCATCACGCCACCTACGCCCGCGTGCATCCGGCCGGCACGCGCAAGGGCGATTACCTCTGGCGGCTCGACGGGATCGCCCGCGCCATCGAGGCCGAGTGCGACGACGTGGGCATCGGGGCGCTCTTCGGGCTGTACGACTGGCGGTTCGAGGTGCTCGCGCTGGTGACGCACGCCTTGCACTTGCAGAACCACTACAACGTCGGTCCGCACACGATCAGCTTCCCGCGGCTGCGGCCGGCCAGCGGCGCGGAGTTCGACGGCATGTCCCCGGTGAGCGAAGACGATTTCAAGCGGCTGGTGGCCATCTTGCGGCTCTCGGTGCCGTACACGGGCTTGATCCTTACGGCCCGCGAACCGCCGGCCGTCCGCCGCGCGGTGCTGGGCTTCGGCGTCTCGCAGATCGACGCGGGCAGCCGCATCGAGCTCGGCGGCTACACCGAGGCCGGCGACACGCAGGTGATGGAGCGGGAGCAGTTCGAGCTGGGCGACATCCGCCCGCTGGACACGGTGATGCGCGAACTGCTGCTGGACGGGTACATCCCCAGCTTCTGCACGGCCTGCTACCGCGTGGGCCGCACCGGCGAGCACTTCATGGAGTACGCGATCCCGGGGTTCATCCGCAACCTCTGCACGCCGAACGCGCTGACGACGCTGATGGAGTACCTGGTGGATTACGCCTCGCCCGAGACCCGCGCGGCCGGCGAGGCAGCCATCCGCCGCGAAATCGACCTGCTGCCCGAGGGCCAGCGGAAGCGGGAGTTGATCGAGCGGCTAAGACAGATTCGGGAGACAGAGGCGAGAGATTTGTACTTTTGACGGCGTATTGGCGGGAGAGAAGTGAAGAAGGATGAAGTATGAAGTATGAAAGAGAGGAGACAGGAGTCAGGAGACAGGAGAAAGAGCGAATACGTGTCGAACGGTCGATCTGAAATCGCAAATCACAAATCATAGATCATAAATCTGCCTTCATCCTTCATACTTCATCCTTGCGCGGGCGGTGGGTGTTATGCTAAAGCATAACCTACAAAGTGATGCGAGTTCCCGCCGCGAAACCGACCTCCTGGGCAGCCTCGACGTGCCGGCCGACGCCCTGTGGGGCATTCACACGCTGCGGGCCGTGGAGAACTTTCCGCTGGCGCGGCGGCCCGTACACCGCGGGCTGGTCCACGCCTACGGCGCCGTGAAGCTGGCCGCCGCACGGACCAACCGCGAACTCGGATGCTGGGACGACTCAAAGGCCGCCGCCATCGAGGCGGCCTGCCAGGAAATGATCGACGGCCGGCTCGACGAACACGTCGTCGTCGACGCCTTGCAAGGCGGCGCGGGCACCTCGACCAACATGAACGTCAACGAGGTGCTGGCCAACCGCGCCCTGCAACTGCTGGGCCGGCCCTTGGGTGACTACCGCAGCGCCAACCCCCACGACGACATCAACCTCCACCAGTCGACCAACGACACCTATCCCACCGCGCTGCGGGTGGCGGCGATCTTCGGCCTACGGGCACTGGAGCAGAAGGTCATCGCATTGCTGGAAGCCTTCCAGCAGAAGGAAAAGCAGTTCGCCAACGTCGTGAAGATCGGCCGCACCGAGCTTCAGGACGCGGTGCTCGTCACGCTCGGCCGCGAGATGGGGGCCTACGCCGAGGCGCTTGCTCGCGACCGCTGGCGGATCTACAAGTGCGAGGAGCGGCTCCGCACGGTGAACCTCGGCGGCACGGCGATCGGCACGGGACTCGGCGCGCCGCGGCAGTATATCTTCCGCGCGGTCGAGCACCTCAAGCAGATTACCGGCCTGGGGTTGGCCCGGGCGGAGAACCTCGTCGAGGCCACGCAGAACGCCGACGCCTTCATCGAAGTCGGCGGCATGTTGCGGACGCTGGCCGGTAACCTGTTGAAGATCGCCAACGACCTGCGGCTGCTCTCGTCGGGGCCGCACGCCGGGCTGGGCGAAATCCGCCTCCCGCCTCGCCAGGCCGGCTCCTCGATCATGCCCGGCAAGGTCAACCCCGTCATCGCCGAGGCCGTCGCCCAAGCGGCCCTGGCCGTGATGGGACACGATCAGGCCATCCTTCACGCTGCCAGCGGCGGCAACCTCGAGCTCAACCCGTTCCTGCCGCTGGTGGCCGACAGCCTGCTCACCTCCCTCGACCTGCTGGCCAACGCCTGCGACATCTTCGCGCGGTTGTGCGTCGCCGGCATCGAGGCCGACGTGGAACAATGCCGCCGCAACGTCCACAACAGCACCGCCACGTTGACCGCGCTGATCGAGCGGATCGGCTACGACGCGGCCGAGCACCTGGCCGAGCACCTCGACGAAACCAAGGGCGACCCGCAGCAGACCATCCGCCACTTCGTGGTCGAACACGGCATGATGACGGCCGCCGAGTTCGACGAGTTGACCGCGCCGGAACAGGTGATGAGGCTGGGAACGAGGGGGAAGGATGAAGGATGAAGGCAGATTTATGATTTATGATTTATGATTGCAGATTGACGTAGCGGGGCTTGCGGAACAAATCTGAAATCATAAATCATAAATCTGAGATCCCCCCTACTTCATGTCTGGACGACGAACGAAGTCATGCAACCCACGCCCAAAGGTCTCCGTTTGCACATCGGTTTGTTCGGCCGCCGCAACGCCGGCAAGTCGTCGTTGCTGAACGCGCTCGTGCGGCAGCAGGTGTCGATCGTGTCGGAAGTCGCCGGCACCACGACCGATCCCGTGGAAAAGCCGATGGAACTGCTGCCGCTGGGGCCGGTGCTGTTCATCGACACCGCGGGCATCGACGACGCCGGCGCGCTGGGCGAAAAGCGAGTGCAGCGGACCCGCCAGGTTTTCGACCGCACCGACCTGGGCCTCATCGTGGTCGATGCCGGGCAGTGGGGACCGTTCGAGGAGATGCTGCTGACGGAACTCCGCGAGCGGAAGGTCGCGGCGATCGTGGTATTCAACAAGAGCGACGTGGCCAAGCCGCAAGCGGCGTTGTTGGAACAACTCGACCAAACGCGGACTCAATATGTGGAAACAGTTGCCACGGAGTCAACCGGCCTGCTGGAACTCCGCGAGGCCCTGATTGCCGCCGCGCCCGAGGACTTCCTGCACGCGCCGCCGATCGCGGCCGACCTCGTGCCGCCGGGCGAGCTGGCCGTGCTCGTAGTGCCCATCGATCTGGAGGCCCCGCGCGGCCGGCTGATTCTGCCGCAAGTGCAAACGATCCGCGACCTGCTGGACGGCGACGCCTATTGCCTGGTCGTCAAGGAGCGGGAATTGCGCGACGCGCTGGGGCGGCTCAATCGCCCGCCGGCCCTGGTGGTCACCGATTCGCAGGCGTTCCTGAAGGTAGCCGCCGACACGCCGCCGGAGGTGAAGCTCACTTCGTTCTCGATCCTCTTCGCCCGGCAAAAGGGCGACCTCGGCCAGTTCGTCGAAGGGGCGCTGGCCATCGAGCGGCTGCGGCCCGGCGACCGCGTGCTGGTGGCCGAGTCGTGCGCCCACCATCCTGTTGGCGACGACATCGGCCGCGTGAGGATTCCCCGTTGGCTGCAGCAGTACGTCGGCGGACAGTTGACCTTCACCACCACGCAAGGGCACGACTTCCCCGAGGATCTGGCAGCCTACCGGCTCGTGGTCCATTGCGGGGCCTGCATGTGGAATCGCCGCGAAATGCTCACCCGGTTGCTCCGCTGCCGCCGCGCGGGCGTTCCCATCTGCAACTACGGACTGACGATCGCCTACACACTGGGCATCTTCGACCGTGCGCTCGAACCGTTCCCCGACGCCCTGGAAACCTACCGCCGGTTGCGCAAGTCGCAATAGGCGCCCGGACCGGTACAGCCGGCACTAACTGAACAACTTGACAACGCCCGCCGCTGACATAGGCTTCTAGTGAGGGATCGCAGCATCCCCTCGGTCTTTTCTTCTCTTCTTGTCAACCGCGGATCTCCGCGGAGGAGATAGCGTCATGCGGCGAATCCGATACTTCCTCTGGAACGACGACGGCGCCACGGCGGTCGAATACGCCGTGATGCTGGCGATGATCTTACTGTCGATTATCGCGGCCATCGGCACGGTCGGGGCCCAAGCCGGCGGCATGTGGGGCAACAACCAGACGCAACTCGAGAAATTCTGGTAGCATCGGTGCCATGCCCCGCTTGCGTGGGCATGAGGCGGTTGCGTGTGGCCATCGGCATACCACGCAAGCGTGGGCATGCCACCCGACTACGTATTGCGCGCGCGGCGGAAACGGTCGTAGAACAACAGGGCGCTGAGGGTCTTGGAATCCTCGATGCGCCCCTGTGAGACGAGCGTCAGGGCTTCGTCCCATGTGGCCAGCCACGGGCGGAGGTCTTCGCCAGCGTCCAAGTTCTGCGCACCCGGCACGAGCGACGTGGCGACGTAGAAGTGCATGCGTTCGTCGAGGATGCCCGGCGACATCCAGAAGGAAAGGACGTGCTCGATCCGCCCGGCGCGGTAGCCGGTTTCCTCGGCCAATTCGCGGCGTGCTGTTTCGGCCGGGTCTTCGCCCGGCTCGAGCGTGCCGGCCGGCAGTTCGATGAGCGTTTGGCCCACGGCTACGCGGAAGTTCTCGACGAAACAGACGCGGCCGTCGTCCAACAGCGGTAGAATCACCACGGCCCCCGAGTGCCGCACCACCTCGCGGCAGTGTTCCCGGCCGTCGGGCGTCACCTGCCGCACCCGCTCGACGCGGAACCGCCGGGTTTGCAAGAGTACTTCGGGATCGGGCACGGCGGACATAACCGCATCTCAATTCGAGAAGGGAAACCTCGGTGCATAGTATACGCGAGGCGTCCATCCCCTTCAAGAACGGGGACTCGTTCGGTCGCAGCCAGCACCGCCTCCCCGCGCCCGCGCAACCGCTACAAACGGAACGCGGCCGGATGCTGTCGTTCTTCCTAGTGCGTTACCCCAAAGCGGCTGTACCGTGCGCCGAGGCGTAACCTATGTTTTCTTACTGTTAGGGCTATCGCGCGAAGCAACCGTGTTCCTACGCGCCTGTAGTGCGCCGGCGAGAACCATGTTGACATCCGAAGAAACGCTGCTAGCCGAATCTCGAGAGGCCGTTGCCGCCCCGGCAAATCCCGTCCGGGAGGCGGCCGAGGAGTTACTGCGCCGCGGGTTCGCCGCGGATTTTGCCCTGGTCGATGGCGCCAGCGGCGAGGTGTTGTACGATTCGCCCGGACAACCGCAACGCGACTGGGGACTCCGCGCGGAGATGTGCCGCGAGGTGGCCCGCCGCGGTCGGGTCGAGTTCCTCGACGACGAACCGCCACTGGCGACGCTGGCCATTCCGCTTGCGGGCAACGACGAGGAAGTGCTGGTGGCTGTAAGCACGTTCGTCACCCGCCCCACCCTGTTCGACGCGGACTTCTCGCAAGCCGCGCAACTGCTGGGGATGCGGACCGAGGACGTGGGTGCGTGGGCGAACGGGCAACGGCTCTGGTCGCCCGACGCCCTGCAACGCATGGGCGAGATGGTGCAGCGCCAGTGGCTCGCCGGGCGGCGCCTCGATGAACTGGAAACGGAAGCCGAGAGCCTGACCGTACATCTGGCCTCGACCTACGAGGAAATCAGCCTTCTCTACCGTCTCACCCGCAACTTGCGGATCTCCCAAAGCGACGAAGCT
>Ga0233425_10011321_pt1 | contig 10454 bp, 7 predicted proteins | sample Watercolumn_Towu_2_FD_181712 | JGI IMG/M metagenome (GOLD analysis project Ga0233425, IMG submission 181712) | Freshwater microbial communities from Lake Towuti, South Sulawesi, Indonesia - Watercolumn_Towuti2014_140_MG | ecosystem: Environmental > Aquatic > Freshwater > Lake | place: Indonesia... | reverse complement strand
CGTCGCGACAAAAGCCTCTTCCGTTTGGGACTCGATTGGCTAAAGTACGCATTGAAACATTCGCTAGACTTTCAACCCGTCTTCCTTTTTAGCCTCCCACAGGTATCAAGTCATGTACGGTAGTGAAAAGGAGAATAAAAAAATGAAATTCAAGAAGTTGTTGCTGCCTGTGGTTTTGATCGCAGGGTTGATCGGTTCTTTTTCGCTTGGAGTTGGCATTGCCAATGCCGCAACCGGCTGTTTTTCCGACACCAACGGAAACTGGGCCGAGACTTACATCTGCTGGCTGAAGGACAATGGGATCAGTTCCGGCACCGGCGGCGGGAATTACAGCCCGAACAACAATGTCACCCGTGCTGAAATGGCTGTCTTTCTGCAGAGGCAGGCTGAGATCCCGCCCAGCACCGGGGATATTTATATCAGCGCCGGCTTTGGAAACTGGCACCCCTACAACTCAACCGACCCTTTATCCTATATTTATTTCTCAAATCAAACACAGGTAACCAGGTCTTCTACAGGCTCAAGCTTTCTGTCGGTCAACCCCGACCTGCCGACGGTTTTGTACGGAAGGAGTCTGAGCTTTAAGGGCGTCGAATTCTGTTTCGACACCTTTGCCAGCACCACGCTCAATTATGTTGAGGTCAACACATATTCACACTCAACCGGTTCGCTTGGGAGAAATCCCAGATTATCTGATCCCACAGCACGAACAGGAAATCAGTGCCGGTTATATATGCTGGCTTCGCCTGTTACTCTAACAGCGAATGATGGAGTTAATTTCTTTATTCAAGTCAACTGGTCGGTTGTCAGTTCGCAATTTGCGATCGGGCGGACAACCTTCATCCTCGCACCAACCACTACAGCCGCTGTAGCACCTGCAGCTTTGCAAACACTCGGAAGTGAGTTAACCTCCCCTTCGTCCTCAATAATCGACACGTCAGCTCCTCAAAAATAATATTCGAGAAATCTAATACCATAAAGCCCCCCTTCTGTCGATAAAGCGATTTTCAATTTTATGTTCCACCTAAAAATCCCCCGAGGAACTCCGGGGGATTTTTAGGTGATTTGCAAAAAGGCGCAGCGCGCCCACCGCATCAAATTATGACGGGTATCTTTCCACAACCTGTCCCCTTCCGTTTTGTTTGGCCTGATACATGGCGCTGTCGGCGTTATGCAATAATTCTTCAAGGGTACAACCGCCGCGAAAAACCGCAGTTCCAAAACTGGCCGTAATATTTTCAACTTTTTCAAAGTAATGATCCTTCACCACAGAACACAATCTCTCTGCCAGCGCCCCGGCGTGTTTGCCGTCTATCCCCGGCAGAATCAGCAGAAACTCCTCCCCGCCCCAGCGCCCAAAGTAATCCACCTGGCGGATGGTCCTGCCAACCAGCTCCGACAGGTTTTTCAGCACACCGTCCCCGGCGAGGTGGCCGTGGGTATCGTTAATCTTCTTGAAGTGATCCACGTCAAAAAGAATGATCGAAAACGGATTTCCGTAGCGAACAGAGCGTTCCATTTCCCGCTCCAGAATCCGGTACAGGGCATGGCGGTTTAATAACCCGGTCAATTCATCGGTGGTGGCTCGCTTTTGCTGTAAGACACCCATGCGCTGGATCAGCAAAGCGGCCATTGCCATGCTGGCGGCCGGACTGACCCAGCGGAAGAAGATGTCGATTCCCATTTTCCCAATGGCGGCCAATGCCCAGATATTTTGCGCCGCCATGCCGGCCACAATCACAAAAATATAACCGAATAATATCTTTACATACATTGGGCTGAGGGACAGATACGCCCCGACCATAAAAACAATCGTCCACATGGTCAGGCTGTAGACGGCTTCGCCTAACACGTGAGCCGAAAAGGTCCCGTCCAGAATGGCAAAATTTAAATTCGCATACGTCAGGATTGCAAAATAGGAAGTGTAAGAAAAATAAAAGGCCAGGTCAACAAATGGGAGGGAGCGCGGTACGAACAAAAGCAGGACGATAAACAAGGCCAGTTCCGCGATCATACAAATGGCCACATAGAACTGCAAGTCTTTTTCCGCGACAATACGCGCAAACAATATGGTAATGAGGATTCCAACAGGAAATGACAGAAGATATGTCTGGCGTTTATATTTCACCATCAAATCAGGCGGCACGGAGTGTTGAAGTGTTTGCATTGGCAGGCCTCTGTCAGCATAACAAAAGGGACGGCGTAATTGCCGTCCCTTTTATTTATTTCAATTTTTCTTCGACGGCTCTTACAACCCTGTCTGTCAAAGTATCCAGGTGGACAGCACCTGGCAGGCTGCCCTGCGCCAGACTGGGACGCCCGCCGCCTTTGCCGCCGATGCCGGTGATGAGGTCGCCGGCTTTGAGTCCGCGTTTGGTGAGGTCTTCGGTCACAACCGCGATGACAGTTGATTCAGCCACGAGGACAGCCGCCCCCGCCCTGGGATACTTCTCGCGGAACTTGTCTGCCAGCATTCGCAACGTATCCACATCCGCGTAAGGAATTTCCGCGCCAAGAACATGGACTTCCCTTACAAGTTGAGCATTGGCAAGTTGCTCATTGAAGGTTGAAAGCGCTTGTTGCGCGCGAAGGCTGGCAAGTTCCTTCTTCAGGTCAGCGGCTTCCTCCTGCAAGGCTTCCACCTTGACGGGAACTTCATCCACCGCAGATTTTAGCGCGCCAGCAGTCTGTTTGAGGGTCTTGAAGCGTTTTGCGATCAAGTCATATGCGCCGCGCCCGGTGACAGCCTCGATGCGGCGGATGCCGGCAGCAGCAGACCCTTCACTGACAATGATGAAAGCCCCGATATCTGATGTGCGGTCAAGGTGTGTGCCGCCGCAAAGTTCGTAGGAATATTTATCATCCTCAGATTCGAGGATGGAGACCGTTCTTACAGTCTCGCCGTATTTTTCGCCGAAGAGCGCCATTGCGCCTTCCTTTTTGGCTTCATCCAGAGGCTTGGTCACCTTAACCACAGGCATATCGGCCGCAACCGCTTCGTTGACCATCTTCTCGACGCGCTCGATTTGTTCGGGCGTCATACCTTCCGGCTGCGTGAAGTCGAAGCGCAAATACTTCGGAGAGACAAGCGAACCTGCCTGGCGGGCATGGCCGCCGAGAATTTCATGCAGCGCCTTATGCAGCAAATGTGTGGCAGTGTGGTTACGCATGATGTCATGGCGGCGGACAACATCCACTTCGGCCACGGCCTTATCGCCAACTTGGGGCTGGCCGGAAATGACTTCGCCGACATGAACGATCACACCAGCAGAAGCGCGGCGCATTCCCGTCACTTCCACCTGCCAGTCGTTACCGCGGATAAACCCGGTATCGTTGACCTGGCCGCCGGATTCAAGATAAAAACCCGTTCGGGGCAGGATGATTTCAACCTGGTCATCGAGAGAAGCAGAGGAGACTGATTCACCATTGACGATCAGCGCGAGGACTTCGCCTTCCACTTTGGGGCTGTTGTACGGGTCATACTCAACGCCATCGCCGCCGAGACTGCCTTTGGATTGCAGGTCCCTCAAGATATTGGCAAAGTATTCGGAATCTTCGCCGCCGAGTTTGCCCATGGCCCTGCCGCCGCCGGATGCTTTACTATGCTCATTCTTTGCGGCATTAAATCCTGTTTCATCAATATCTAGTCCCTGTTCGCGGGCGATGTCGCGGCTGATCTCAAATGGCAGGCCATATGTGGCATATAAGTCAAAGGCGTTATGGCCGTCCAGGGTGTTTCCGTTTGAGGCGCGAAGTCCGTCGAGCTGATTCTGTAATTGGGCGGTACCAGCTTCAACGGTCCGCGCGAAGCGGATTTCCTCGCGGGTCAGGTTGTCGAAAATGGTCGCCTTGTTCTTTTCAAGCTCGGGATAAAAATCGCCGTATTCTTTAATCACCGCTCCGGCAGCTTTGGCAAGGAAGGGTTCATTCAGGCCGATCTTTGTGCCAAAGCGCGCGGCGCGGCGGATGATCATGCGGGTGATATAGTTGCGGCCTGCGTTGCCGGGCACAACGCCGTCAGCGATGAGGAAGGCCGCTGAACGGACATGGTCACAGATGACGCGGTAGGGCGTGAAATCCGCGAGCATTTCTTTTTCGGTGTGGCCTGTGAGCGAGCGCAGCACATCGAGCGAGCCGCTGAAAAGGTCGGTCTTGTAGTTTGAGTCGACGCCCTGTAAAACCGAGACAATGCGCTCGAAGCCCATGCCTGTGTCAACATGTTTGGCTGGCAGCAGCTCGAGGCGGCCGTCGTCGAATTGGTTATATTGGATGAAAACGTTATTCCACAGTTCGAGGAAGCGCGTACATTCGCCGTTGACGCCACATTGATGTTCTTTGCCGCGCAGATTGTCGCGCTCTTCACCGAGGTCAATATGGATTTCGGAACATGGGCCGCAAGGGCCGGTCTCAGCCATCTGCCAGAAATTTTCCTTGCGCCCGAAGAACAGCACATGCGATGGATCGAAGCCGGGCTGTTCCCTCCAGACGTCCGCGGCTTCATCGTCCTGCGGGACGCTGCCTTTGTCATCCTGAAAACAGGTGGCGTAGAGTTTGTCCTTGGGCAGTCCCCACACTTCGGTGAGCAGCTGCCACGACCAGGCAATGGCGTCCTTTTTGTAGTAGTCGCCAAATGACCAGTTGCCGAGCATCTCAAAGAAGGTGTGATGCGTATCGTCGCGGCCCACGTCTTCGAGGTCGTTATGTTTGCCGGCCACGCGCATACATTTCTGCGAGTCGACGGCGCGGGTGTAGGGTTTTTTGTCGGTGCCGATGAAGACGTCTTTAAACTGCACCATGCCCGAGTTTGTGAAAAGAAGCGTGCTATCCCCGCCCGGAACCAGCGACATCGAAGGCACGGCGGTATGTCCGCGCTCAACGAAGAAGTCTATAAAGTCCTGGCGAATCTGGTTGCCTGTCAGTTTTTTACTCATGAGTGCTCCGAGGTTTTATTTATGAGGCAGTATTATACCAAGTGATGAAATAAAGAATGACTGCGATTCAGCGCCTCAGCATGGATATTTCAGGGTCGAAAAATTTGAATTTTGGTTTTGCTACCGTACATTACGTAAATTTATGCCGTTGCGAGCCGCCGCTCTTGTCTTTTGGCGGCGAAGCAATCTCCTTTTGCTGCGAAATTTTCCACAAAATTGGGGATTGCTTCGGGCTGACGCCCTCGCAAAGACATTTGTACGGTAGAGAAATTTGGGTTATACCTTTAATGATTCCTGGATTAAAATCCTGCCGATGCCGGGGCCCATGTTCGGCCTCGCAAACAAACTCACTTTATACGAAGGGTAAAAAAATGAAAACAAAAAAAACAGCATGCTTTATTACCGGATGCGCGCTGATCCTGTCCGCGCTGGCATGCAATCTTGCGCCAAGCCCGGCTCCGCAGGAAGCGTCTGCGACAATTGCGCCGGTTGCAGCAAGTACTGAAGAAACGCCGCCCACAGGCGGTCCCTCTGAATCTCACAGTCCTTGCGAGAATCCGTACCTGCCGGTCGTCACTGGGGCGGCATGGAATTACCAACTCACAGGGCCGATCCCTGATACTTTTACGCGCAGTATTATCGGCGTTGAGGGCGATAAATTTACAGACCAGGACACCTTCGGAACAGGCGTCACGCGTCAGAGTAACTGGGTGTGCGATAACGGAAATTTGACCGCGCTTAATCCAGCCGGCGGAGGTTCGTCGGCAGTGGATGTGGATAACTATTCCGCTGATTTTCAAGCCACGCAATCAAGCGGCGTGACCATCCCGTTGACGATCGCGCCTGGAGATGCCTGGACTCAAACCATAACCCTTGAAGGAAAACACACCATCAGCGGGACTGAGATTCCCACAAAAACCGATTTTTCCAATTCCTGCAAAGCGGTCGGAATCGAATCTGTGACCGTGCCGGCAGGCGTCTTTGACGCCGTGCGCATTGAATGTGAAACGGTCATGAATATTACGATCACCATGAACGACAGTCCCATTCAACAAAACATCACGATCCTGGGAGCCAACTGGTATGCGGAAAACGTCGGCCTGGTGAAAACTTTTAGCGCGACAAATGGAGTTGAAAGCACGATTGAATTAACTTCGTACAACATCCCATAGCCGCCAGCCTGCCCGGCAGGCATAATCGACTCGCCCCAAAAAGTCTTGCGGGCGAGTTTGTTTTTAAACCCGCCTTGCCAGGCCTGGGCCGGAGAAATATGCGGTCCTATGTAATTCGGGCGCAATTTGTGCTACAGTATGAGTGAAAGGTTTGTTCGGTTTGAATTGCGGTGAAGCAGAAAAGGAGTAAACCCATGGAAGTAGAAATTGGCCGGGTTACGCATTACTTCAATCATCTCAATGTAGCCGTCTTGAATCTCAAGGAAAGTTTAAAGCTGGGCGACAAGGTCCACATCCTCGGGCACGTGACCGACCTGACCGAGAGAATCACCTCGATGCAGGTAAACCATCACGCCGTGGTGTGGGTCAGGCCTGGTGACGACGTGGCAATAGCCGTCAACGAACCGGTCCGCGAGCACGATGTCGTTTTCCGGGTCGTCGAAGACATGCTTGAGCCAAATATCGCATAACGGCTGTAAAATTAGACAGGCCGCATGAAGGGGGTGTTTTGGTTTAAGTTTGCAATCTTCCTGCTTTCGCGGTAAAACTAACCAGGAGATTCTGCCATGAGAAACCGCGTCTCATTTCGTATTCTTTCGGCTTTCGTCCTGTTTGCGCTTTCGTTCTCGTCTTCCCCGCCGGCGCAAGTTGAAGCGGAAATGACAGGATTTAGCCAACTGCGCGACTTTGACTTCGAGTCGGCAACACAGGGCTGGGTTTTGCTGGACAACCATCTCTTCCGCACCACGGACGGCGGCCGGAACTGGTCTGATATTTCCCCGGCAGAATCCATCGGGGCGGTGACCTTCGCCGGGCAGGAAGGCTGGGTTGTGCTTAATTCGGGGCCGGCCTATTCGCTCGCACATACCCTCACAGCGGGAAAAAACTGGCAGGATTGGCAGATCCAGCTTTTTTCGGCGCAGGATGCGTGGATTCTCCCCAAGTCCATTCATGTGGAATTCAGCGACTCTAACAACGGAATCATCCGCGTTCAACATGCAACCAGCGCCAACTTCAACATCCAATCATCATTTGAAACCCACGACGGCGGATTGACGTGGGTGCAAACTGACTTCGCTGTAAATCTTCCGCCTGAGAAAAATATTTCCGACAAGAGCGCAGTCACCCTTCGCCGCGACATGCTGACTGCTTCGACAGGCTGGTCCTTGGCGACGAGCGGGGATTGCTCGTTTAGCGACCCGCTCAACAAAGCCGGCGCGGACTGCACACAGGAATCCCGCCTGCAAAGGACCGCCGACGGCGGCAGGACCTGGCAGACGATTCCGCTTCCACAAACTACCGGCGGGATTTTGCAAAAGCGTGTAACTCAAATGGACGCGGGAATCGCCCAGTCTCAGCAGGCCTTCACTCAAACCTGGGTCGGGCAGGGCGTGGACATTTGCGAAATTCCCAGCCTGGGCAAACTTCAAACCTGGTGGAATAACAGCCCGTATACGGCCGTCAACCTGTATATCGGCGGGGCAATGCGCGCCTGCGATAATGTGAATCTGTCCAAAACATTTTTATTGCAATTGAATCAGCAAGGCTGGAAGTTCATCCCCACCTGGGTGGGGCCGCAAGCAGCCTGCACAGGCTATTCCGTGCGAATGAGCAGCGACCCATTCACGGCCTATCAGCAGGGCATGAGCGAAGCCGGCCTGGCGTTGACAACTGCCGCGCAATTGGGCTTGACCGGCGCAGACAAAACAGGCACGGTCATTTACTACGACCTGGAAGCCTATAACACCAGCAACAGCGCCTGCAAAGACGCCGCCAGCATGTTCATTCAAGGCTGGACGGACCGCATGGAAGCGGCGGGAAATGTCTCGGCCATGTACGGCGCATCGTGTGCTTCTGCATTGACAGATATTGCCAATCTGTCAAATCCGCCGGACGCGATCTGGGTTGCCAACTGGTATTTAAATTATGCCTACAACAGCGCCGCGACGGTTTGGAATACAGCCTGCCTCGCCAACAGTTACTGGCCCAACCATCAACGTATCCGACAGTACACCGGCGGCCACAACGAGACCTGGGGCGGAGTCACCCTCAACGTGGACAGCAACGTCCTCGACGGAGTGGTCGCCGTTCCGGCGCAGGGGCTGGTCAGCGATGCGTTCGCAAATGCTTCTGTGATTTCATATACTCCGTACATGGATGCGCAATCCATCGGCGCGGCCACTACCGCCGCGGGCGACCCCTCCCTGCCATGCATCAGTGGCCAGGGATATAACTCGGTCTGGTACAGTTTTACACCGGCAGTGAGCGAGAGCGTTCTGGTCAGCACAACAGGCAGCACATACGATACAGTCCTCGCGGTATGGACAGGTTCGCCGGGCAGTTTTGTTAATCAGGGCTGCAATGACAATTTTAGCGGCACCCTGTCACAGGTCCAGTTTGATGCGGGCGCAGGCACGACTTATTTCATCGAAGCCGCCAGCCCATCCGCAGCCGTCAGCGGCACGTTGATCCTGTCTGTCTTCCAACCGGCGCAGGATGATTTCAACGGCGCGAAAACCTTGTCTAGGCCATCTGCGGTCACGGTGAACACGGCCAGCGCGGGCGTCTCGAACGACGACCCAGCCGCGCCAGCTTGCGGACTCGCGCCGGGCTCAAACTCGGTCTGGTATAAATTCACGCCGTCAACCAGCGGACTTGTTTCGCTGGATTCTTTTTCCAGCACCTACGATACCTACCTCGCCGTGTGGAGCGGGTCGCGCGGCGCTTTGAGTCTGGTTGCCTGCAACGACGACAATTCCGGCGGACAGCAGTCGCACCTTGAAGTATCGCTTGCTGGCGGCACGACATATTTTGTTGAAGCAGCGCAATTCAACGGGACGGTTTCTGCAGCACAAGTTTCAGGGGGTGGCACGCTCCAATTGCATCTGACAAGTTTTAACGATGTGCCCGGCACCTACTGGGCATGGAGTTGGATCGAGAGGCTCTTCGCCAGCGGCGTGACCGGCGGCTGCGGGTCGCCGCCCATGCAGTACTGCCCCGAATCAAACGTCACACGGGCGCAGATGGCGGTCTTCCTGTTAAAAGGAATCCACGGCGCAGGCTACGCTCCGCCCGCGCTGGCTGGCAGCACCGGGTTTGCAGATGTGGCGCTGGATCATTGGGCAGCCGCATGGATCAAGCAACTGGCAGCCGAAGGAATCACCGGCGGCTGCGGCGGCGGGAATTATTGCCCGGAGTCAAATGTCACGCGCGCGCAAATGGCGGTATTCCTCTTGAAGTCAAAACATGGAAGCACGTACACCCCGCCCCCGGCAAGCGGGGTATTTTCAGATGTGCCGCCGGGGTATTGGGCGCGGGCATGGATAGAACAACTGGCCGCCGAAGGAATCACCGCCGGATGCGGAACAGGTATCTATTGCCCGGAATCAAGCGTCACCCGTGCGCAGATGGCGGTCTTTCTGGTGAAGACATTCGGCCTGCCGTGAAATCAATCCTGTGTATAATCGCGGAATGAGTCAAGGCTATGAAATACGGGTTTGTTTAAACCCGGAATGCGGACTACGCTACCCGTTGATGGAAGGACACACTTTTGGGACGCGTTGTCCGCATTGTTTGGAAGAAACAAGCGTGGTACGAAAACAAAAAATGGAAATCGAACCAGCCCGGGAATCAGGCGGGGCGAGAGAGGGTCAACTGGCAGTCCTGCTTGATAATGTTCGCTCGGCTTGGAATGTCGGCTCGATCCTGCGCTCGGCGGATGGATTCGGTTTCACCCATGCCTACCTGTGCGGAATCACTCCCACGCCGGAACACGAGGCGGTGAAAAAGACTTCGCTCGGCGCGGAGGAATTTGTCGGCTGGTCATATCACAAGGACGCGGTAAAACTGGTCAAAGGTTTAAAGCTGGAAGGCTGGAAAGTTGTTGCGCTCGAAGAACACGAACGCGCATCCCCCATCTCCCAAATTGCCGATTCCCAATTCACCCAGCCTGTTGTTTTGATCGCCGGCAGCGAAGTCACCGGTGTGGACCCGGAACTTCTCGACCTCGCCGACGAGATTTGCTTTATCCCCATGCTCGGGCAGAAGCGCTCGTTCAACGTCGCAGTGGCGTTCGGAGTGGCCGGATTTTCAATTTCTGGTTCTTCCGTAATTAACGGAAAAAGTCTAACCACGAAGGACACCAAGTACACAAAGGAAGGCAAAGGGCTTTGATGTCAACGGTTTTTCCTTTGTGACCGGCGGCTACGCCATCTTCGGGCAGGTCGTCAGCGGCATGGATGTGGTCAACGCCATCACCCGCCGCGACCCGGACCAGTTCCCTTCTTTTGACGGGGACGCAATCGAAAGCATAACGATCACGATAGAGAATTAAACGATTCTACAGGCAACG
>Ga0233425_10011320_pt1 | contig 10456 bp, 5 predicted proteins | sample Watercolumn_Towu_2_FD_181712 | JGI IMG/M metagenome (GOLD analysis project Ga0233425, IMG submission 181712) | Freshwater microbial communities from Lake Towuti, South Sulawesi, Indonesia - Watercolumn_Towuti2014_140_MG | ecosystem: Environmental > Aquatic > Freshwater > Lake | place: Indonesia... | reverse complement strand
GCCGCCGGCGACCTGGAGCCCGAGGCCCGCGACCTCCTGCGCCGACTCCGCCGCGAAGATCTTCGCGCACCGCATGACGATCGGGCCCTCGCGGTCGCCCTCGGCCAGGAGCCAGGCCGCGCGCCACGTCATGAGCTGCGCCGTCTGGGTCATCGTCAGCATCTCCGAGAGCTTGAAAGCGAACTCCTGCCGCTTGAACACGGGCTTGCCGCCGACCGAGCGGGTCCGCGCGTGGTCCTTGGCCGCGGCGAAGGCGCGGTGCATGAGGCCCACCGACGCCACGGCCAGGACCTGGTCCTCCAGGCTGCGCAGGCCGGCCAGCGACCCGAGGTCGTCGAGCGGTCCGATCGCGTGGTCCGCCGGGACGCGCGCGCCGTCGAGGGTCACGGGCGACGCCACGAGCCCGTCGAGGCCGAGCAGCGCCGACCGGGGTCCGACCGCGACGCCGTCCGCCTCGGCACGGACCACGCAGAGCAGCCGCTTGCCCTCGCTCGTTGCCGACACGACGAGCCAGTCGGCGATCGGCGCGTTCACGACGAGCGGACACGCGCCGTGGAGCACCCATCCGCTGTCACCGGCCGTGGCCTCGACCGCGTCCTCGGTCCTGGTCAGCGCGCAGCCGCCGATCAGCTCGCCCGCGCGGAGCGGGCCCTCGAGCTCGCGGGCGAGCGCCTCGGAGCCGTGGCCGAGGACCAGGCCCGCGAAGAGCCGTGCCGTTGCCTCGAGGCACAGGAACAGCGAGCCGCTGGCCCGGGCCACCTCCTCCTGCGCGGCCAGCACCGCGAACGCCTTTCTCACGTCGAAGCCGTCCGGCCCGACCGGCGGCTCGAGGTACCCGGCGGCGGCGAGCCTCGCCTGCCAGTCGAGGACCAGCTCGCGGACCCGTCCGGGGTCGGCCCGCTCGAGCTCCTCGAGCGCGCCTCTCGCGTCCTTGCCGACAAGCGGGGCCATGGCCTTCCGCAGCGCCTTCTGACCTTCGCTCCACTCAAAGTCCATGTATCGTGCTCCCTGTCCGCGCGGGTCACATCAGCCGCGAGATGATCATCTTCTGGATGTCCGAGGTCCCTCCGCCGATCGGCGCGATCCGGCTGTCGCGGAAGACCCGCTCCACGTCGTACTCGTGGCAGTACCCGTATCCGCCGTGCAGCACCATGGCGTCGTTGACGGGCTGGAGCGACCAGTCGCCGAGGAACAGCTTGGCCACGGCCGCCTCGAGGTGGTTGACGGGTTTCCCCCGGTCCTTGCACCAGGCGATGCGGTAGACGAGCGGGCGCGCGGCCTCGAGGAAGATCTTGAGGTCCGCCAGCTTGTGCTTGATGGCCGGGAACGCGGCGATCGGCCGGTCGAACTGGCGCCGCTCCTGCGCGTAGCGGCTGCACCGCGCGATGAGGTACGAGAAGCCGCCGAGGAACGGGGCGAGGAGCGTGCTGCGGTCCCACTCGACAGTCCGCATGGCCATGAGGAAGCCGGTGTTCTCCACGCCGATCAGGTTCTCCGCGGGGATGCGGCAGTCGTCGAAGGCGAGCTCCGAGGTGGGCGAGGTGCGCACGCCCATCTTGTGGAGGTTGCGGCTCACGGTGAAGCCCGGCGTGCCCTTCTCCACGATGAAGGCCGAGATCCCGGCGCGGCCGGCCTCGGGTTTCGTCTTCGCGTAGATCACGGCCACGTCGGCGATGGAGCCGTTGGTGATGAACATCTTGCTGCCGTTGAGGACCCAGGAGTCGCCGTCGCGCCGGGCCGTGGCGCGCAGCGCCGCGACGTCCGAGCCGGCGTCGGGCTCGGTCAGCCCCATGCAGCCGACCTTCGCGCCGCTCGCCAGGTCGGGGATGTACTTCTTGCGCTGCGCGTCGGTGCCGTGGGCGAAGATGGTGTCGGCGCAGAGGAACGTGTGGGCGCCGTAGCTGAGGGTCAGCCCGCCGTCCACGCCCGCCTCGCCGAGCGCCTCGCCGGCGAGCACGCAGGTCAGCACGTCGGCGCCCGATCCGCCGAGCTCCTCGGGGAAGTGGAGGCCGAGGATCCCGAATTCGCCGAGCTTGCGCCACGCGCCCCAGTCGAACTCGGCCTTCAGCTCGTGCTCAGCCACGCGGGGCGCCAGCTCCCTGCGCGCGAAGCGGACCACCTCGTTCTTGAACGCAAGCTGCTCGTCGGTCAGGGCGAAGTCCATCGGGTCACCTCGTTCGGGTCGTCACGAGTCGAGGCGAATCATGTCACTGGACGAGCGCGGGGAAAAGGGGAGGCTCCACATGATGGTGTTCGCTCACGCTCACGCTCACGCTCACGTTGGAGTTGCCCCATCCCGAAGAACCTCGCGCTGGTCCGTCGCTCCGACGGATGATAAGAAACACGCTGCGATGGCCGTTCCGAGGTCCGTGTACGTGTTCCTGGCGATCGGCGTGCTGGCGGCGAGCCAGTCGGGGAACATCATCAGGCTCGGGCACGCGCACCCCGTGGTCCTGGCGGCGTGGCGGCTGGCGATGGCGTCCGCCCTGCTCGCGCCGCTCGCGGGTCGCGACCTGGCGAAGCTCGTCCGGCTGACCCGGGCCGAGATGCTCATGCTGCTCGGCGGCGGCGTGGCGCTCGCGGTGCACTTCTTCGCCTGGATCGGCGCGGTCCAGCACACCACGGTCGCCAGCGCGGCCACGTTCTTCGCGATCAACCCCGTGATCACGGCGGTCGGGGGCTACGTCGTGTTCAGGGAGCGGGTGAGCTGGTGGCTCGCCGCGTCCATCGGCCTCGGGGTGTGCGGCGTGGCGCTCCTCGGCTGGGGCGACGTCTCGCTCCAGCCCGAGCACCTCGTCGGCGACGGGTTGTCCCTGCTCTGCTCGGTTCTTTTCACCGTGTATTTCCTGATCGGCAAGCGGCTGCGCCAGGTGCTCCCGACGCGGACGTACGTGGCGGCGGTGTACGGCGTCGCGGCGGTGTTCGGGTTCGGGACGATGGTCGCCCTCGGGCTCCCGTTGGCCAGCTACGACGGCCAGACCTGGCTCTGCTTCGCGCTGATGGCCGTCGGACCGACCATGCTGGGCCACACGTCGTTCAACCACGCGCTCGCGCACCTCAAGGCGAGCTGGATCTCGACGGTGACGCTGAGCGAGCCGCTGCTCGCGGGTCTCGTGGCGTACTTCGCGTGGGGAGAGGACGTCTCCGGGCACGGCGTCGCGGGGTACGCGCTCATCTGCTCGTCCGTGGTGCTGCTGGTGCGCGATCGGCCGGAAGTGGCGGGCGGCTGACGTCTCTCAGTTCGGACCGTCGCCGGGCTCCCCGTCCTCGTCGGGCAGGACCGGCACGTTCGTGACGGGCGTCGGGTGCTCGGAGATCCAGCTATCGTGCGGCAGAGGGTCGATGAGGCGTGCCGAGTCGTCCAGCGTCTCGGGACCGAGCGTGTCGAACGCGCCCCGGAGCGCGGCTCCGAGCTCGTCGATGTCGCCGAACCGGTCCACGCGCCTCGTGGCCGTCCCCTTCTCCACGACGTCCAGGAGCCGCTGCTCGCCGGGGGGCGGCTCCGTCGCTTCCGTGGTCCTCAGTCCGCGGGACGACGCGAGGACCTCGAGGAGGATCCGGGCCACGGCGTAGACGTCGAAGTCGCGGGAGGGCCCCCGTCCGGCGCCGTCCGGAGGACGGTAGCGGGCTCCGACCAGACGGCTCCGCGCCGGGTCGCCCCAGTCCTCAGGGGTGGCGAAGCCGGTCAAGACAGGTCGCACGGTGGTCGCCCCGGGCCGGTGGAGGACGATGTTCTGCGGGCAGAGGTCGTAGTGTCCCAGGCCGTGGCCGTGCAGGGGCGAGAGCGCGGCGACGAGGTGAAGCCCGAGCGCCGCCGTCTCGAACGGAGCGAGGACGAGGCCGCCCGAGAGCGCGTCGGCCAGGGTCTCGCCCGAGAGCGGCTCCATGGCGTAGTAGTCGCCGTCGAAGTCGACCACTTCCGGCACGTACCTCCCGGTCGGCGACGTGAAGCCGGCCTCGTGCTCGAGCTGCCGGCGTGCCGGGGCGTCGTGGACCAGGTCCACCAGGAGGGTCTTGAGCAGCACCTGCCGGCCCAGGAGCCGGTGGTGCGCCAGGGACACCGCGCCCACGCCCCAGGTCCCGATGACCCTGTCGATGACGTACCGCTCATCGACCGGAGCGCGGTCGATGTCCAGTGCGTCGAAGATCGCCCGCGTGTCGAGGACCAGGCTGCCGGAGTCGCCGACTCTGACGCCGCCCGTCCCCCGGAGCACCGTCTCGGCGCGCCGCATGAGCAGCCACGCGTCGCGGCCCCGGAGCCGGAGGGCGCTCCCTTTCGGCTCCACGAGGAGCCGCTTGAGCTGGACGGCGAGGTGCGCGAGATCCCCGAGGAGCTTCCGGCCCCTGGTCTCCTGGAAGTGGACCAGTAGAACGGCGGTCGATCGGCCGTAGAACACGCCTGGCTCGACCTTGATCACCAGGCACATGAACTCGTGGATCGTCGGTCCCAGCCGGACCTGGACCTTCGTGGCCTTGCCGACCTGCAGCTCGGCCTCGGTCTCGACCTCGAGGGCGTTGACGCTCACTTGCCGGACGGTCGCCTCCATGCCTCCGGCGATCGTCACGGAGAACCGCAGGTCGACCCTCGGGACGAGGCGGCGGTCGCCGAGCACCTCGCGCGCCGCCTGGCAGAGCGATTCCGTGTCCGTCGAGAGGACGACCCAGTCGAGGACCACCTGGCGCTCGCGGGCCTCGTCGCGCTCCTCGCGGGTGCGTGCGACGGCGAGGATGAACGTCCCCCCTCGTCTCGCCCGTGCCCACGGCTCGGCATCGCCCCGCAGGGTCGCGATGGGAGTGACGACCAGCCGCGGTCCGAGGGCCTCGCATGCCGCGGTCGCCTCGTCCGCCGTGCGAGCGAAGACCAGCTCGTACCTCTCGTCGTGGAACTGCTCGTGGAGCACCGACAGGAGTCCCTGATCCTCGACGACCACGATCACCTGCCGTTGCGTCTCGCTCATCACGCGGACCATGGTACCATCGGCCTCGGTTCCGAGGGAGGGTGACGATGACGACCAGGGTGAAACGGGAGACGGTGTTCGATCTCCAGGCGGATCGGCTGATGGCGGTGCTGACGAGCGCCGAGTTCCAGGTGGCGCAGCGCACAGCCGACGAGGCCGTGGTCGATGCGCGCTTCCACGAGGTGTCGCGCACCGCGGAACGGGTGGTCTTCGAGGTCCGGAGCACCGAGTACGAGCGCGGGCTCACGGGGCTGAACAAGAAGAAGACCTTCGAGTCCGTCACGCGGAACGAGTGGGACCTGAAGAGCAGGAAGGCGCGGTGGTCCTACTCGAGCCCGCAGACCGACCGGGCGACGATCGCGGGGACGAACGCCATCGAGGCCGTCGGCGACCGCGCCAAGCTGACCTTCGAGGCCAGCGTGGAGGTCCGGATTCCCCTCATCGGAAAAAAGATCGAGGAAAAGGTCGCCTCGGGCCTCGAGAAAGGGCGCGAGAAGTACGACCGGCTCGTCCGGGAGCTCGAGAAGAAGGCTACTCAATCTCGTACCGCTTGAGCCAGCGGTGGAGCGTGGCGCGGCTGATGCCGAGCGCCCGGGCCGCGTGGGTCCGGTTGCCGCCGGCGGCCTGGAGCGCTCGCTGCACGAGGTCCCGATCGAAGCCGCGCAGCGCCTCGGTCCGCGTGGGCGCCGACGCGGTGAGCTCGAGGTCCGCGGCCCGGATCGTGTCGCCCTCGGCCATGAGCACGGCTCGCCGCAGGGCCTGCTCCAGCTCGCGCACGTTGCCCGGCCACGTGTGCCGGAGCATCTCCCGGTGCGCGTCGCGCGACAGCCGGACGCGGCGGAGGCCAGGCTCGCGCGCGATGCGTTCGAGCATGGCCTCGGCGAGCAGCGGGACGTCCTCGAGCCTCTGGCACAGCGGGGGCACGACGAGCTTCACGCCGACGAGCCGAAAATACAGGTCGCGCCTGAACCGTCCGGCCTCGACCTCGCGCTCGAGGTCGCGGTTCGTGGCGGCGACGACGCGCACGTCCACCGGCGTCGGCGTGTCCTGCCCCAGGGGCCAGACCTCGCCTTCCTGGAGCACGCGGAGCAGCCTGGGCTGCATGCTGGGCGACATCTCGCCGATCTCGTCGAGGAGCAGCGTGCCGCCGCTCGCGGCGCGGAACAGCCCGGCGTGATCGCGCGTGGCGCCGGTGAACGCGCCCCGGACGTGGCCGAAGAGCTCGCTCTCGAGCAGTGTCTCGGGGACCGCGCCGCAGTTGATGGCGAGGAAGGGACCGCCGCTCCTCAAGCTGCAGTCGTGGACGTAGCGGGCGAGGAGCTCCTTGCCGGTCCCCGACTGGCCCTCGATGAGGACCGGGAGGTTGCTCGGCGCGACCCGCCGCGCCACCTCGACGGCGCGGCGCAGCCGTCTCGACCTGCCGACCATGCCTCCCGGTGCGTCGCCGGCCAGTGCGCCGCCCTGCTCGAGGAGGTGCTCGAGACGCTCGACCTCCACGGCCCGCCGTTCGTTGTCGCGGCTCAACGCTTCGTTCGCCCGTTCGAGCTCGGCCGCCTTGTCCGCCGCCGCCTGGCGCAGCCTGGCGTTCTCGAGGGCGACGCCGATGATGTCGGCCAGCGCCTGGACGAGCTCGCAGGCCGCCGGGCCGAAGCGGTCCGACTCGAAGCGGTGGTCGAGGAGCAGGGCGCCGACGACCCCGGCCGGCGAGCGGATCGGCACGCACAGGATCGACCGCAGGCCGAGGTCGAGGACGCTGCGCGCGCCGCCGAGTGCCGGGTCGTCCGCGGCGCTTGTGGTCACGACGGGCTCGCCCGTGGTGAGCACCCGCTCCGCCACGGACCTGCTGAACCTCCCCCCGGGGGGGCCCGAGCCCTGGATGGCCTCGATGTTCCGCGACACCGCGACGTACGGCTCGCCCGTGCCGCGGCGCCGGAGCAGGAACGCCCGCTCGGCCCCGACGAGCTCGACGGCCTGATCGACCGCCGCCTCGAGCAACGCGCGCTCGCTGCCCTCGAGCAGCAGGCGGCCGACGAGCCCGAGGAGCCGGCCCGGCGCCAGGTCGAGCTGGTCGGAGCGCCTCGGCCCCTCGCTCTCCGGGCGCATGACCGCGACCCGGGTCGGGTCCTGGAGGAACCGCTCACGCAGCCCCGGGGGCAAACGGGCCGCGACCCTCCCGAGCGACTCGCGCGAACGCATCAGGAGGGGCTGCTCCGCGCCGGTCCCGAGGTTGCCGTGGACCCGCGCCGCGACGGACAGGGCTCGTGCCTCCAGCTCGAGGTCCCCGTCCGCGCGAGCAAGCGTGGAGACATGCTCGGCCCGGCGCAGCGCCTGGTCGAGGTCGCCTCGGAGCAGGTGTGCCCGGGCCTCCGCCAGCGTGGCCCGGGCCGCGAGGCCGCCACGGACGAGGTTCTGGCGCGATCTCGCGACGAGCGCGATGGCGGGCTCGGCGTCTCCGCCGTCGGCCGCGAGCTCCGCGTCGAGCAGCTCGGCCTCGAGCGCTTGCCGGCTCGCGCCGCAGTCGAGGAACGCCAGGCGCGCGGCGGCGGCGAGCTTGCGGCCCCGCTCGGGCGAGCCACGTCCGACGAGCGACGCCCGCACGAGCTCGGCCTGGGCCACGAGGAGCGCGGAGCCGGCGGACAGCGCGGCCGCCCTGGCATCGTCGACCACCTGGGACGCCTCGTCGGCTGCGCCGAGGTCCGCGAGGAGGCCGGCCCAGTTGACGAGGGCGGCGGCGCGGTTGGCCGTGCGGCCGAGGTGCGTCGCCAGACGCGCGGCGTGCTGGTATCGCTCGAGCGCGGCCCGCAGCTCGCCCGCCGCGTGCTCTGCCGTGGCGAGGTTGAGGATGTGCGGAGGCAGGCCGACGACGTCGCCCGCCGAGAGGGCCGCGTCCATCGCGGCCTGGTAGAGGTCCCGCGCCCGTTCCCGGTCGCCGCCCTGGGCGTACCCCGCTGCCTCCCGAGCCAGGGCCTGAGGCAGCAGGGTCGGGTCGTCCTGACGCCGCGCCGCGACCTGCGCGGCCTCGGCCTCCCGGATCGCGATGCCCGGGTCTCCGCGGGTGAGGGCCGCGTCGCTGCGGATGCACCGGAGCCGGCACTCCAGGCCGTGAGGGAGGTCGCCCCGGAGCAGCGCCTCCGACGCCACGCGCTCGGCGGTCCGCGGATCTCCCAGGCCGAAGGCCGACTGGGCGACGACGGCCGCGGCGGCCTCGGAGACCCCCGCCTCTCCGGACGAGAGCAACGGCCGGGCCGCGTCTCCCGCGTCGCGGTACCGTCCGAGGCGCTCGAGCCACCGCGACGCCGAGAGCCGGAGCGCATCAGACGCCGAGGCGCCGAGTTTTTCGGCGATCGCTGCAGCGGCCTCGAGGTGTCCCCGTCCGGCCTCGGCCGTGGCCAGCACGCTCGCCGCGTCGGGATGCGGGTACGGGTCGTCCGCCAGGCCCGGGATCGCGGTCATGACGAGCTCCACGGCGCGGCCCGGTGCGCCGTCGTCCAGCGCTTCCCGTGCGAGGGTGAGCGCCTCGTCGATGGGCAGATCGGTGAGGCGCGGAGCGACGCGGGACGGCGCGAGATCGGCCCGCGCCCTCGCTTCGACGTCGGCCGTTCCGGTCTCCGGATGATCGGCCAGGTCCAGCGCGAGGCGCGCGCAGGTCCCGGCCCGGCCTCGGGACCCGCCGTGCAGCGCCCGGACGATCGACGGGTTGTTCACGGCGCCGGCCGCCGCGAGCATCTCCGTGACCTCGTCCTGGCTGAGACGGCCGATGTCGACCCGCTGGCAACCGATCCCCGAGAGCTTCGTGGCGAGGGCCTCGTCCGCGCCGACCACGACGAGCGCGCCGCGGCCCAGCTCAGCGAGGGTGGCGGCGATCACCGGCAGCGCGTGCTCGTCGCCCTGGTCCGCATCGTCCACGACCAGCGGCACGCCGGCACGCGCGAGGACGGCGGCCGCGAGGGCCACGGCCCGCTCCGGGTCCTCGGGACACCGGGGCAGCACGGCGCGAGCGAGGGCCGGGAACGGGTCGTGACCGCCGCGGAGCGTCACATCGACCACCGGCCGCCCGCGTTCGATGAGGTCACGGAGCGCGTCCCGGATCAGCCGCGTCCGGCCGCTCCCCGGCGGCGCCTCGACTGCCACCGTCCTTCCCCTCGGGTCGGCGAGGACCTCCTCGACCCGCGCCAGGGCATCGAACCCACCGACGCGTGAGAAGCGTCCGGTCCGGTCCACGGGCCGGGGGACCTGGCCCAGCATCCCCAGTGCGCCGTCGGCGGAGGCTGGCCGCTTCCCCGGCGAGACGGTGGTGCAGTCATCGACGAGCCGGCCGAGGCGTTTGTCGAGCGGGATCTCGACCGCGCGGACCGTCATGCCGAGCGAGTAGAGGTCGCCCTCGACGGAGGTCCTGGCCCCCCTGCGGTACTCCGGCGGGATGAAGCCGGGAGTCCCGCCCCGGGGCTGCGCTCCGATGGGCGTCACGAGACCGAGGTCGATCAGCCTCACGCCGCGGCTCGAGACGAGGATGTTGTCTGGCTTGAGGTCCCCGTGGACCCGGCCGCTGGCGTGGAGGTAGACCAGGATGCGCAGGACCCCCTCGACACACCAGCTCGCGCGCCCGGGGTCTCCGCGCAGGAACGTCCCGAGGTCCGGCCCCTCGATGTATTCGAGCACGACGGTCCGCTCGCGGGGGTCGTCGGAGTGGGCGAGCACCCGGCGCAGCGCGGGGTGGTCCAGCCTGAGCAGCTCGGTCAGCTCGGTGGACAGCGCATGGCGTGCCGCGGGCTCCCTCGCGCGCTTGAGCACCGCGGTCCCCTCGCCCTGCGGCGCGAGGCGGTCGCGGACCTTCGAGACGCCCGCGTCGGGGTCGCCGAGTGGCTCGATCTCCGCATAACGCTGCCGGATCAGTGTAACGGGGTCCACGCCGGGTCCAGCCTCCAAGCTCCAGCCCACGATTAATACGCGGTCTTCGTGACGCTTGAGTCAAGAATCCAAACCGTGAGCGTGAGTGTGAGCGTGAACGTGAGCGAATTATCTACCGAGTTCGTCTCTGGACGAGGAAGGTGGGGAGCCGTTCTTCCCGCTCGAACCGGCTCTGATAGAGCACGGCGTCGCGACGTGAGGTGAACGGGCCGACGCGGACGCGGTACCACGTCCCGCGATCCGGCGTGCCGGTCTGCACGAGGAACACCCGGTGCCCCCGTGTCCTGAGCTCGGCGGCGAACTCGTCCGCTTCCTCGCGTGTTTCGAAGGACCCGACCTGGAGCGTGAAGATCGATGCCTCGCCGGGCTGGAGCTGCTCGGGGATCGCGGGCTCGGTCGGGACCCGCTCCTGGTCCTCCGGAACGGGGGGTGCCGCGGGGGTGCGCGGCTCTCCCACGCGACCGGCTTCGGCTTCGCCGGCGCCGGAGCCCGGTGTCGCTGCGTGGCGAGCAGGATGCTCTCCCCCGACCGGGCCGTCGCGCTGGTCCAGACCCGGATCCTCATCGCCCAGGTTTCCCTCAGGTGTGTGC
>Ga0233425_10011318_pt1 | contig 10456 bp, 7 predicted proteins | sample Watercolumn_Towu_2_FD_181712 | JGI IMG/M metagenome (GOLD analysis project Ga0233425, IMG submission 181712) | Freshwater microbial communities from Lake Towuti, South Sulawesi, Indonesia - Watercolumn_Towuti2014_140_MG | ecosystem: Environmental > Aquatic > Freshwater > Lake | place: Indonesia... | reverse complement strand
CGATGGACACCGAAACGCTCCGGGCCTGGGGGAAGCAGCGCCTCGCCCCGTACAAGGTGCCCAAGGATGTAGTGGTGGTCGAGCAGTTGCCGAGGAACGCCATGGGCAAAATCATCAAGCCCGACGTGAAAAAGATCTTTCAGGATTAAAAAGCGCAGAAGGAATAAACCGCAGCCGGAAACCCGAGGTACAGCCAGGGATGGATCGCCACGACGAAGAGATCGAGAGACAGTTCACCCTCCAGGCCGCCCGCTTCGGCGAGCAGGGCCTGACCCTGAGCAGTACGGAATATCTGGAATGGGTGGTCAGCCGGCTTACCCTCGACCCCTCCTTTGATGTCCTGGACGTGGCGGCAGGGACCGGCCATCTGGGCCGGGCCATCGCCCCCCGTGTGCGCAGGGTGGTGGCCGTGGACCTGACCCCGGCCATGCTCGCCGAAGGCCGGCGCGAGGCCGCCAAAGCCGGTCTCCCCAATATCGTCTTCGAGCATGGCCGGGTGGAAAATCTGCCCTACGGCGATAACTCCTTCGATATGGTGGTGACCCGCCTCTCGCTGCACCATTTTGTCGATCCGCGGCCCGCGGTTTTTGAGATGGCCCGCGTCTGCAAACCAGGCGGCCAGGTGTGCGTCATGGACATGATCTCGCCCGACGAGGCAACGATTGCCGCCGCGTACAATCGCATCGAGCGGCTGCGCGACCCGTCGCACACGCGCTGTCTCACACGCCGCGAACTCTGCATGCGCCTGGAAGAGGCAGGATTGAAAGTTGATCAGGTGGTGGCCAGGGAGATCGAGGTAGATCTGATGCGCTGGTGGGAGATGACCGGCACAGGAGAGGAGGCGCAGCAAACGATTCGGGATGAATTGACGCAGGAACTTCAGGGGGAGAAGATCACCGATATGCGACCATTTATGCGAAACGACCGGCTGATGTTTACGCAAACCTGGGTCACTGTGGTGGGGAGAAAATGAGCCCCCCTTCCCATACCTGCGTCCCAACCCAACCGGACACGCCTCAGACGCTTGGGTCGACCACTTTTTCAGGCTCAGAAACCTTCGAATCGTCCAGCCTGGCTTCGACCACACCTGCCTTCCGAGGAATTACTGTTTTATTACTATGAAAGACACCAAAGAAATATTTCTTTCATACGGTATTACTTCATTAGTTGTTCTGTTATCACTCTCTGGTGTCATTTCTTGTAATAATGGGAATAACAATCCAGCGATTAATGTTCAGGGAACGAAGCATTATTCTATCAAAGAATCAGGAACATATATCAGTTATGATGTTGGAGGCACTGTTGACGAATCCTTTTTTCTTTGGCCCTCTATGCCATCCACTCAGAGGTTTGTGTCTTCTGTTATGATCAGAAATACGGGTGATAATGAGATTGTAAACCCGAGAGTCTCCATAAACGGCTTCCGGATACCCCTTACAACGGCTGAACTTCTCAGTTCTATCACGCTGGATAGCCAGGATTCTTTGGATAGATTGCTGAAAATTTTCTACTCTATCGATCGTTATAGCGTCCATAATGATATGTCTCTCGGTAAGTGGCAGGATAGCCCCCTGACTTTTTTCGTCGGTTATGGTGCCGGGATGTGTGAAGACCGAGCGAATATTCAGAGAATGTTGTGGGATGTCCTGGGTCATAAATCGAGAGGTTCATGGGCTGATAATCATACGGCCTTTGAAGTGGAAGATGGTGGCCGGGTTTTGCATTTTGATCCCGATACTCAAGCCTATTACCTGGTGCATGACAATTCCACCGTTGCATCTTCGCAGGATATTCGCGATGATCCCATGCTTGTGCAGCGGGCGGTTCATTATCGAAATTATGTGAAATATCCAATAAGCGCAACGGATCCTGAGCCGAATATGTGGTACAGCTCGGAGAAAATAGCCGCCTTATATTCGATTGAGAATCACAATATCCTTTCATCGGATGCACCTGTCCATGAAAAATTCAATATTCTATTAAGACCCGGGGAAGGTTACGGGTGGAATAGTGACAAACCAAAGCACCTACATCCGCTTTTTCAGGATTCTTCATTATCGGATGTGATTCGTGATTTCACATGGGAAACCAGACTGGATTTCTCGAAAGCATCGCATCTCTGGGCTATACGGCAGGCAGATGCTTCAGGAAACCCTGCTCGGGACGGCGTGGTAACGATAGATCGAAACACGGCCATCTTGCTGTCTTACGGCCACCCCTTCCCTATGACAGGTGCCCGTATAACTCTCTTGCCTGGAGGGAATGTTTCTTCGGACACCTTGATAAGATTAACGATCACGGGAGGGTCTTACGGACAGAAGGAAATATTGGATATTCCGCTGAATGAACTTATTTCTGGCAATGATTCTCTGAGTTCCTGTATCCAGAAATTTGATTATCCGGTGCACAATCTCCAGATCGAGATAACAAACACAGCCGATAACACATCGATCTCATTGAAAGGGTTATCCATAGAATTATATTCCCAGGCAACGGCATACGCATTCCGGTCACTCAAGACGGGCCGAAATGATTTGGTTTACTCGGATGCCTCGGAACAGCGTTCGGTCGAGGTTCAAGTCAACGCCATACCCTTGAATGTCACGCTGCCCGGCTTTTCGGCGGGAACCTCATTTGCTCCAAGCGATAACAATGTGGTTGCCGAGGGGGACCTCGCTTTTTCCTGGCCTAAAAGTGATGGGGCTGATGTGAAAGGATATCAGATCCAGATCAGCGCGTTTGCTGATATGAGATACCCCCTCTCACCTACTTTTGAGAGGATGATTGAGCGGAACGATGTCATTGAATCTCGGGGGAGTATTCAATACAAGTTGCCGTGGCGAGGCATGCTGCCCGTGAATCGTAACCTTTACTGGCGTGTTCGGCCCTATCGTGAAAACTTGCTTGCAGGGCGGTGGAGCAGTATATTCCCTCTTGTGGTTAAGGGACCCCAGGCGCCCGAAAAGATCAAGATTGAATACGATCAGGGGAAAGTTATCTTGTCCTGGTCAGCTTCACCATCGGGTACGCGACCTCTGTATTTTGAAATTCACACGAGTTCGCTCGAAGGTTTTGTTCCCATGTCCGAACCCCACCGAATTCTCGGCTTCGGTGACCAAACGCAACCGAAATATACTTGGTTGGATGTCACTGCCGCCGATTGGCCTGTTGTGCCGGAGACCACCCTGACGACAACGAATGACACAAGCATCATTTTATATGATGGGGCTAATTCAAACCCAGCATGGTTCGGTAGATTGGGCGCTCACTTTCGGGTGATTGCCATCGATGCGGACGGGTCCAGAAGTTGTCCCTCTCCACAGACACGCCTCCTATCACCCTTGGTTTTACCGGGCCGGGTCGTCTCTACGGTAGGCAGAATTACGACAATGCATCCGTATTTCCTTGGTTTGTGGAATAAGCCGGTGCTGTAAAATATTCACTGATGCATAGGAAAGTTTGTCTGTGTTAGGTGCGTATGTAGAACCTTAATCATTCAAACTCAAAAGGAAGCAGCGAATGAAACGATTCAGATATATTGGTTTCGCCGGGATAGTGGGACGGTTCTTTTCAATCAACAAAATTAGAGGTTCATTATGTTGCGCATTGCTGGTTGCCCTGATCGTTTCGGCAATACATGCCCGTTTGTTGTATCGTGATGCAAGTTCTTTTTCGCTTCAGATGTCCATGAGCGCTTCGGTTAATGGTATTGCCGCACTTTATATAGATACAGGTGCTGGTTTTTCAGAGCTTGAATCAACTGCAATTGCTGTAAAAGGCGACAGTCAAAATTATACGTATAACTTCTCCTTACCGCTTAAAACGATCTACGATATCCGTTTTGATCCTCTTCAGACCGGTGGAATCGTTTTAATAAATAGCATCAATGTTGTCGACGGATTCGGCAGATCATTGCTTTCCATTAATCTTGATGCTCTTCGACCAGCACATCAGATTGCATCCTTTGATCTCAAGGACAATACCCTGAAAATAGTCATGGAGGATAGTTCCAACGATCCCCAGATAATCATTTCTCTCAGCTCACCCTTGAGTATCAAGGCATATTTTAAATCAAACATCCCTCCAGCTATTTTTCAGTTATTGTTTAGATTTCTGGCGGTTTTCCTTTTCTCTGGTTTACTAACTTGGATGCTTGGAATGCAGGGCATCATGGTCGGTTTTTTTGATCATCCTATTGAAACAAGTAAAAATTGGATTCAGGGGAATAAATTATTTTTAGGGGTTATACTATGTATTTTTGCGTTCAGGAGTTTTTTTGCACTGACTTATCCTCTCGATACTTGTAGTGATCAAAGAATCTATTATCATATAATGCGGTTTGGATATAGCACGCTAATCCATGCGACAGGTTATCCTTATTTCATGCATTTCTTTTCACCATGGCTTCCGACAAAGACGGATGTCGTTGTTTTTCAGCATTTAATTGATTTTGGAGTACAACTGGTATTGATGATCGTCCTGAAGAAGCGATTTGGACTTATTGCTGCTATTTGTGCGGGTCTTTTTTATGGATTGGAGTTAAGTTCGATTAGCTGGGTATCTCGTTCAACACCCGAATGGCTGCAGGGTGCTTTTTTAGTCTTGGCCTTTGTGGGAGCGATGGAGGCCTATCTTGCAGAGAGACCCCTCAAAAAGATTTTCTTATATTTACTGTCCGCATGGGCGTTTGCCTGGACTATTCTCGTGAAGTTTCTTACGGTCATACTTCTGCCGGCTTATCTGATCCTATTCATTTTGGAGCGTAGGGGATGGATGAGCAAGTGGCTCTGTTTCGCGGCTATGGGGATCGTCTTTTTTACGCAACTAACAGCATTTATTTACTTTTACCACTACCCATCCACGGGCACGAAAGCACTCACGGGCCTTGTAGCGTGGACTTTAGACAATAAAATAAATCTATTTTTCCCTGAGGGGAAGGGCAAGCATTTATCCGAATCTGGTCCTTGGAGTAAGCGTTATTGTATTCTTGTTTCGGAAATGCCTACATCCATACCCGAGGGAATTCCTAATCCCGGTCTTCATGGACTGTTTGGTCATGTCGATAAATTCCCTCGATACATGCGGAAACCCTTCCAGGAGCGTTATCGGGAGCTCTCTAAAAAAAGTGTAGCGGAATTACAGTCTATAATAAATTCAAAACAAGACTTGAGAGGTCGTCGGTCATACATGCTTAGTTATATTTTTTTAGGGTTGTTGGAGACGGACAGGTTAATGGAAAAAGTCTATGTTGAAACAGTGTCCCATTACCCAAAAGAGTTTCTGTTGCAAACCATGGAATCTATAAAAGGCGCCTTTTTTATCGATAATAGCTACTATATCGCCGTTATCCGCAATCCTCATTCCGATCATCCATTTCAGCTCGAAAACAATGACATCATTGCAAACCTCCCTTGGGGTTATGCACGCTACAATGCTACTCCTATCATAAACTGCATGTATGATTCCCCAGTCTTTTTGAAATCGGGTCTTCATTTTTTTTCCTTCTGGGGTGAAAATGTAAACATTCCCGTCATATTCAAGTGGTTTCTCATCATTCTTGGGACTGTTCTTGCGTGCATTGGATATAAGCAAGACAAGAGATTTGGTGCTGATATTTTGTATTTATTTATGGGGATTATGACTATAGTATTACTTATCATTTTATCCAACGTGATATATATTTTTCGTGATAAGGAATTCGAGGCTTGCAGGCACTTATTCTGCGTCCTCATTGGGATATCAGCTTCATCCATTTTATCATTCGGCAAATTAAGGTGGCTTGCAAATAGAGAAAAAATAACGAGGAGAAGTGATGAAAGAAAAGGATTTTGATGTCTGTATTGTTGGTGGTTTGGGACATGCCGGTCTGCCACTCGGCATTACCTTTGCCGAAAAGGGCAGACGGGTGGTCCTCTTTGATATCGATAAGAAAGTGGGCGAAACAGTCAACGGTGGTAAAATGCCTTTCATGGAAAAAGGGGCTGAGGAAATACTTAAGAGGGTTCTTGGGAAGAATCTTTTCGTATCCATGGACCGATCGGTGATCAGGGAAAGCCGCTTCATCGTTGTGGTGATCGGGACTCCGGTCGACAAGCATTTGAATCCCGAGGTCACGATGTTCAAAAGGTTCTTTGCCGGGATCATGGATATGATCGGTGACGATCAGCACATCATCCTCAGGAGTACCGTCTATCCAGGGACCACGGAAAAAGTGAAAGACCTGTTTACTGCCGCCGGTAAAAAGACCCGCGTTTCCTTCTGCCCGGAGCGGATCGCAGAAGGCAAGGCCATCGAGGAGTTGAAAAGTCTGCCGCAGATTGTCTCTTCCTTTGACGAGGCATCGCTTCAGGAGGTAAAAAATCTCTTCTTTTCTATCACGCACGATGTGGTTTGCCTGGAACCGAGAGAGGCAGAGTTGGCGAAGCTCTTTACCAATGCCTGGCGCTACATCCAATTTGCCATCGCTAATCAGTTCTACCAGATCGCAACGACAGACGGCCTGGATTTCTATCGGATCTACGAAGCGATCACCCACGAGTATCCAAGGGCCAAGGGGTTTCCCGGGGCCGGATTTGCCGCCGGTCCCTGTCTGTTCAAAGACACAATGCAGCTTGCAGCTTTCAACAACAACGCATTTTTCCTGGGACACTCGGCCATGTTGGTGAACGAAGGCTTGCCCAATTTCATCGTGCAGCGCCTGAAAGAGCAGTTTCCCCTCCGGGAAAAGACGGTGGGCATCCTGGGCATGGCCTTCAAGGGGGACAGTGATGATACCCGCGAATCTCTCTCATACAAATTGAAAAAGATTCTTGAGATCGAAGCGAAGAAGGTGATTTGTACTGATCCTTATGTGAAAGACATTGAGTTGCTGCCACTTGCAGAGGTTCTCGCTCAATCGGATATCCTGCTTTTAGGGGCGCCTCACAGTCTTTATAAGACAGAGGCTTTGGCTTTCTCTTCTAAGCCGATTGTGGATGTCTGGAATTTCTTCAGCAAGGGGGGGCTGTTTTGATGAAGATCCTTGTGAGCGGTTCGGCGGGATTCATTGGCGGCTATCTGGTCCAGGAACTTCTCGACCAGGGACATCAGGTGGTCGGTATCGACAATTATTCAAAATATGGGAAGGTTATAAAAAGCTATAGTGATCACCCAAATTTCCACTTCGTTGAAGGGGATGCCAAGGATATCCCGTTGATGAAGGAGCTGATTGCCGATTGCGACCAAGTAGTGGCTCTAGCGGCCATCATCGGGGGAATATCCCTGTTTCATGAACTGGCCTATGATCTCTTGGCGGAAAATGAGAGAATCATGGCGGCCACTTTCGACACGGCCATCTGGGCATTCCGAGAGAAAAGACTTCGAAAGATCAATGTGATTTCCTCTTCGATGGTCTTCGAATCGACCTCGACCTACCCGACTCCGGAGGGAGAGCAATTGAAGTGTCCGCCGCCTCTGTCTACCTATGGATTCCAGAAGCTGGCCTGCGAGTATTTTGCCAGGGGAGCCTTTGAGCAGTATGGATTGCCTTATACAATCATCCGACCCTTCAATGCCGTCGGTATCGGGGAGAAACGTGCCGTCTATGATAAGGAGGTCTATTCAGGCAATGTGAAACTGGCCATGAGCCATGTCGTCCCCGACCTCGTACAGAAGATTCTCAAAGGGCAGGACCCTTTGCACATCCTTGGCGAAGGGAAACAGGTTCGCCATTACACCTATGCAGGGGATCTGGCAAAGGGGATCCGCACCTGCGTCGAAAACGAAAGAGCGATGAATGAGGATTTCAACCTCTCCACGCCGGTATCGACGAGCGTTCTGGAACTGGCCTCGATGATCTGGGGAAAAATCAGGCGAGATCAACCCTTTCGTTATGTCTGCGACGATCCTTTCAAGTACGATGTACAAAAAAGGGTGCCTGATATCATGAAGGCGAAGCGAGTCCTGGGCTTTGAAGCCAGAACCTCTCTGAGTGAGGCTCTGGATGAAGTGATCCCCTGGATTGAGAACCAGATCCGTATCGGAGGAATTTGATTGTCAAAAAAGTTGGGAATCATCATCCCTGTCTATAACGAGGGAGGAAATATCGGTCGGACTATCCGGGAGATCGAGACGATGGTTCGCACTCCTCATGCCATATATATAGTCTATGATTTCGACGAGGACAACACACTTCCCGTAGTGAGGAAGATTCTGGAAGAAGGTGTTGATCTCATTTTACTGAAAAACAACACAGGAAGAGTGGTCAACGCCATTAAAAAAGGCCTGAAAGAGGGCAAAGAAAGGTACTTGCTGGTCACCATGGCCGATCTATCCGATGACTATGGCGTAGTGGATCGAATGGTGGCATTTGCGGATAAAGGCTTTGATGTGGTCTGCGGATCAAGATATGCAAAGGGAGGAAAACAAATCGGGGGGCCTTTCATCAAGAGAACCCTTTCCCGCATGGCGGGCGTAAGTCTTCGATTTATAGCTGGTATTCCTACATCGGACACGACCAATAGTTTTAAGTTGTATCGAAAAGAGGTGTTGGATGCCCTGAAGATCGAGAGCGACGGGGGTTTCGAAATAGGGATGGAGATTGTGATCAAGGCCCATTTCTCAGGGCGCAAGATTACAGAAATACCATGCTCATGGCAGGACAGGCAGCAGGGGGCATCACGGTTCAGGATGCTTCACTGGCTGCCGAAGTACATGAGATGGTATCTTTTTGCCCTGAAGAAAAGATTCTGTGTTTTTTTATTGCCATGATGTCAATGATTCATCACCACGTTCCCAAACATATCGAACCGGGGTAAAGAGATGGCGGAGTACCACGGATTTGGAATCACTATTAGATACTTAGTCCACGAGACAAGCACATCATTATGAAAGGCATATCCATAAGCGAGTAACCATGGGGACCCTGCAAGACCTCGGAAAGAAATATCAGCAACGCTTTGCTGCCCTAGCTCCATACCGTGATGCTGTATGGAAGATTTTGGTGCGTGAGTTCTTTCAGCGCTACGTTGATCCGAGTGCTACGGTTCTCGATTTAGGAAGCGGCTGGGGAGAGTTTATACGGCACATCCAAGCGCATCGAAGGATTGCGATGGATCTCAATCCCGATATGCCGTCCAGAGTTGGTTCAGGTGTGGAGGCGCTTCTGCAGGACTGCTCGCAAACCTGGCATCTTGCGGATTCTTCACTCGACGTTGTGTTCACAAGCAACTTCTTTGAACATCTTCCCGACAAGGATGCACTTCGGAGGACGCTGCAAGAAGCTCGGCGTTGTCTGAAGGATGGAGGCCGTATTATCTGTCTTGGCCCGAACATTCGTTTTTTGCACGGAGCTTACTGGGATTTTTTCGATCACTTCCTACCGCTAACGGACCTCTCCATGATTGAGGTTTTGACCCTCTCTGGATTTGCTGTAGAGCAAGTTGAGCCTCGCTTTCTTCCTTATTCCATGTCTCAAGGGTTTACTCCACCGATTGGATTTATCTCACTTTACGTTCGCATTCCCTTTCTATGGCGCATTTTCGGAAAGCAGTTTTTACTTGTCGCACGAAAGACCTAACCATGCGCTGCAGCGAACCCGGCGTGAGCGTTGCGGTTGAAACCGTTGCGTTCCGCGCCGGGTCGCTGAAAGGACGCATGCCCGGAAGATCCTATATGAGCTTCCTTATCTAAAACCCCATATAGGCCGTTTTGACGTGCTGATCGGCGAGCAGCTCTTTTCCGCTTCCCGCTATGACGATACGGCCGGTTTCCAGCACATACCCCCGATGGGAAATGGTCAGGGCGCGATTGACGTTCTGTTCAATCAGCATGACGGTCATCCCCTCGCGATTGATCTTCTGGATGGTTTCGAAGACCTCGTCCACCAGCAGAGGGGAGAGTCCGAGCGAGGGCTCGTCCAGAATCAGGAGCTTGGGGCGGGAGAGAAGCCCCCGGCCTATCGCCAGCATCTGCTGCTCACCGCCCGAGAGGGTCCCTGCCAGTTGGGTCCGGCGATTCTTTAGAAGGGGGAAGAGCTGAAAGACCCATTCCAGCGATTCCCTGCGGAGGGCCCGGGCAGCCTTGGTATACGCGCCCAGTTCCAAGTTCTCCTGGACGCTTAGACCGGGCCAGAGTCGCCGGCCTTCGGGAATATGGGCGATGCCCATCTCCACGATGCGGTGGGCCGCGATGCGGTTGATGGGAGCCCCTTCGAAGAAGATCTCCCCGGAAGCGGGGGGCACGAGACCCGAGATCGCCTTGAGGGTGGTGCTCTTGCCTGCCCCGTTCGAACCCACCAGGGTCACGATCTCCCCCTGATTCACCATGAAAGAGATGTCCCATAACGCCTGGGCATCATCGTAGAAGACATCGATGTTTTTTACTTCCAGCATCTCGGTCCAGTCCCTTCCCGTTTTTGTATCCACCCGTTCGACCGGCCGCTCTCCCTCATCCATTGCTCTGGGCTACGGCGTAGCTC
>Ga0233425_10011317_pt1 | contig 10457 bp, 6 predicted proteins | sample Watercolumn_Towu_2_FD_181712 | JGI IMG/M metagenome (GOLD analysis project Ga0233425, IMG submission 181712) | Freshwater microbial communities from Lake Towuti, South Sulawesi, Indonesia - Watercolumn_Towuti2014_140_MG | ecosystem: Environmental > Aquatic > Freshwater > Lake | place: Indonesia... | reverse complement strand
GTGCACGCCGGCTCGCTCGGAGAGCTCGCCCTACCGGTCGCCCGGTAGCCATCGGTGGGGCGAGGTCTCCGACCGAGCCGGGGCCATCTCGCGGCCGTATGGCCCGTGGCGCCTGCGCGGTATAACGAATCGCGGATGCGCCCCCCTTACCCGGCCTCATTCTTCCCGCTTGACGCCTCGCCCGATCGTGGCCCACAGTACGCCGTGCCAATGCGCCCCCTGGGGGGCGGGGATATCTTTATGTTCAGCAGGTTGTTGGGCCTGTTCTCGACCGATATCGGCATCGATCTGGGAACGGCCAATACGTTGGTGTATGTCAAGGACCGCGGCATTGTGCTCCGCGAGCCTTCCGTCGTGGCCATCCAGGCCGGGACGAACCGCGTTTTGGCCGTGGGTGACGAAGCGAAGCGCATGCTGGGACGGACGCCCGGAAGCATCGTGGCCATACGGCCGCTGAAGGCGGGCGTGATCGCGGACTTCGAGATCACGGAAGCGATGTTGCGGTACTTCATCCGCAAGGTCCACGGGCGGCGCCAGATGGTGCGCCCGCGCGTGATCGTGGCGGTGCCCAGCGGAATCACGGAGGTAGAGAAGCGCGCCGTAAAGGATTCGGCGACACACGCGGGTGCGCGTGAGGTGTTTTTGATCGAGGAGCCGATGGCGGCGGCGATCGGCGTGGGCCTGCCGGTGCAGGAGCCCGCCGGGAACATGATCGTGGACATCGGGGGCGGCACCACCGAAGTGGCGCTGATTTCCCTGGCCGGCATCGTGTTCAGCCGCAGCGTCCGCGTCGGCGGCGATGAGATGGACGAGTCCATCGTCCAGTACATGAAGAGGGTCTACAACCTGATGATCGGCGAGCGGACGGCGGAGGAGATCAAGATCACGCTGGGATCCGCCCATCCGGTCGAGCAGGAATCGAGCATGGACGTGAAGGGCCGGGACCTGATCGCGGGGCTGCCCAAGACGCTCTCGATCACGTCCCAGGAAATCCGCGAGGCGTTGCAGGAGCCGGTGACGACGATCGTCGAAGCCGTGCGCGGCACGCTCGAGCGGTGCCCGCCGGAACTGGCGGCCGACCTCGTCGACCGGGGCCTGGTGCTTTGCGGCGGCGGATCGATGCTGCGGGGCATCGACCGCCTCATCGCGGAACAGACCGGGCTGCCGGTCCACCGCGCCGAGGATCCCATGTCCGCCGTGGCGGAAGGGACCGGCGTCGTCCTGCACGAGCTGAACTTCCTGCGCAAGGTGGCCACGTCGGACGTGGTCTGATCGATCCTCTTCGCGGACGGTGGGAGCGGCGGGCCTTCGGGCCGGGCGCCTTCGTCCGCTCCCCTTCGCCGTCCGGCCCGCCGTCCGGCCTCGTTGCGATTCGAGGGATCATGGTGTTGTCTTCGTGGCCGGAGTGAATCGAAAAAGCCTTATCGTCTGGGCGGCGACGCTGGCGGTCCTGCTCGCCCTGCTGAACCTTCCGTTGTCCGCGGCGCGCGGCGCCAAGTCGGCCATCCGCGAGGCGCTGGCCCCGCTCCATGCCCTCTTCCAGGGCGCCGCGATCCGCGCGGGCGAGACGTTCAGCACGCTCTCGGGCATCGGCGGGCTGGTGGGCGAGAACCGGCGGATGACCGAGGAGATCGCGATCCTCAAGGGGCGCGTCCGCGAGCTGGAGGCGTTCGAGCGGCAGAACGACGAGCTGCGCGGGCTGCTGGGCTTCGCGCGCGCGTCCCGGCGGCGCCTGATCCCGTGCGAGGTGATCGCCCGCGACGCCGGAGGCTGGTGGCAGACGCTGCGCGTGGGGCGCGGGTCGGCGGACGGCGTGGAGCCCGACCGCGCGGCGGTCACGCCGGACGGACTCGCCGGGCGCGTGATCTCGGCCTCGCCGAACACGGCCGACGTGCTGCTGCTGAGCGATCCCAACTGCCGCGTGTCCGCGCGAATCGTGCGCAACGGCGCGTTCGGCGTCGTGTCGGGCCAGGGCGCGGGCTTCAGCGGCCCGCTGGTCTGCCGCATGGACTTCATCAACCGCAACCACCCGGTCCGGCCGGGCGACGTCGTGGTCACCTCGGGCCTGGGGGGCATCTTCCCGCCGGAACTGCCGATCGGCGAGGTGGACCGCGTGACGCTCGACGACTCGGGCCTCTACCAGCGCGCCGAGATCCTGCCGCGGGCGGACCTGGGGCGCCTGCGCTACGTGTTCGTCGTGGTGACGGAGCCCCGCCCCGGCGAGTCGCCGCCCGCGCCGTCGGCCGCCGCCGGCGCCCCGGCGGGGGAGGGCGACGCGCCGTGAACGTCGTCGCCCTGCTGTTCCTGTTCTCGGCCGGGGCCGTCGCCCAGGCGCTGCTGCCCACGGCGCCGTGGCTCGGCCAGGCGCACGCGCCGATCCTGCTCTCGCTGTCGCTGTACTACGCCCTCACGCGCCCGCGGGCGGCGGCGCTGGCGGCGGCGCTGGCGGCGGGCGTGCTGAACGACGCGCTCGGTCCGATCCCGCTGGGCTACTCGTCGGCCGGGTTCGCGGCGGCGGCGCTGGCGGTCAGCCGCTACCGCGAGGAGGTGTTCGTGTGGCGCCACGTCACGCACATGATCTTCGGCGCGCTCTCGTCGGCCGGCGTGACGCTCGCCCTCGCCGCGCTCCTGCAGGCGACGGGCCTCGTGAGCCTCGCGCCGGGCCAGGCGGCGCTGAAGACGGCCGGCGCGTTCGTGCTGGGCGCCGCCACGCTGCCGGCCGTGTACGCCGTCGGCCGCCGGATCGACACGATGCTCGGGCTGGCGGCGCCGGACTCGACCGCCGCGCGCGCGTGGAGGTCGCCGCTGCGATGAACGCCGCTCCGACCCATGGCCGGCGCGAGAGGAGGGCGGCCTGATGCCTCCCGCGCGCATCGCGCTGGACTGGGAAGTCGTCCGCCTGCGGGTGCTGTTCGGCGCCATGCTGTTCGGCTTCGCCGTCGTCGGCGCGGCCCTGTGGCGGCTGCAGGTGGCCCACTCGGAGAACTACCGCCGCGACCTCGCCCGGCAGAGCGTGCGGCGCGTCCGCGTGCCCGCCGCCCGCGGGCGCATCTACGACCGCGCCGGCGCGCCGCTGGCGGAGAACCGTCCCAGCTACGCGGTCGCGTTCTACCTCGAGGAACTGCGCCAGCGCGGCGCGCTGAGCCGGACCGTCGACCGCGTCGAGGCCACGCTGGCGGAGATGGAGCGCCTGCTCGGGCGGCCGCGCGAGATCGCCCGCGCCGACATCGAGAAGCACCTCGTCCGCCGCCGCCCGATGCCGCTGCTGGCCTGGCGCGACCTCGATGAGCGCGCGATCGCGCGGTGGGCCGAACACGCGGCCGACCTCCCCGGCGTGGACATCGAGACCGAGGCGGTTCGCGTCTACGCGGCCTCGAGCCGCGCGTGCCACGTGGTCGGCTACGTCGGGCGCGCCGCCGCGACCAACGACGCGTCGGCCCCCTTCCACTACGGCGGGCCGGAGATGGCCGGGCGCTCCGGCGTCGAGCGCGTCTACGACCGCCTGCTCCGCGGCGCGCCGGGCGGCCGCCTGCTCCGCGTCGACGCCTCGGGCTACCGGCGCGGGGAGCTCGACCGGCGCGAGCCGCGCGCCGGCGCGGACCTCCGCCTCACGCTCGACCTGCGCGCGCAGGACGCGGCGGCCGCGGCGCTCGACGGGCGGCCGGGGGCGGCGGTCGTGCTGGACCCGCGCAACGGCGACGTGCTCGCGCTCGTGAGCGAGCCGGGGTTCGATCCCAACGCCTTCGTGCCGTCGCTGCCGGCCCCGCTGTGGGCCGCGCTGCGCGACGACGAACGCCGGCCGATGTTCAACCGCGCCGTGTCGGGCGCCTACCCGCCGGGCAGCACGTTCAAGCCCGTCACCGCCGTCGCGGCGCTGTCGCAGGGCGCGGTGTCGCCGGCCACGTCGTGGGACTGCCCCGGCTACTTCCTGCTCGGGAAGCGCACGATCCGCTGCTGGGACCGCGGCGGCCACGGCGCGATGAGCCTGCGCGCGGCGCTCCGGCACTCGTGCAACGTGTACTTCTTCCACGCCGCGCTGGCCGCCGGGCCCGACGCGGTCGTCGCGTCGGCCCGCGCGGCCGGCCTCGGCCGCCCGTCGGGCATCGACCTCGACGGCGAGGCCGCGGGCCTCGTGCCCGACCGCGACTGGAAGCGGCGGGCGCACCGCGACGACTGGCGCGACGGCGACACCTGCAACCTCGCGATCGGGCAGGGGGCGCTGCTGGCCACGCCGCTCCAGATGGCGGTCGTCGCCGCGGCCGTCGCCAACGCCGGCCGCGTGCCGACGCCCCGCCTGCTGGGCGGCGTTCGCGACCCGGGGCAGGAGACGTTCCGGCCCGTCGCCTCCGCGCCCCTGCGCGACCTGGCTTGGGACCCGTCGGCCGCGCGGCTCGTGCGCGAGGGGATGCGCGACGTCGTGATGGCCGAGGACGGCACCGGCCGCAAGGCCCGGATCGAGGGCGTCACGGCCGCGGGCAAGACCGGCACGGCCGAATACGGACCCCGGGACGCGCGCCGCAACCGCGGCTGGATGATCGCCTTCGCGCCGTACGACGCGCCGCACTACGCGATCGCCGTCGTGCTCGAGGACGCCGAATCCGGCGGCACGACCGTCGCCCCGGTCGTGCGCCGCATCCTCGAAGGCCTCTTCCGCGTCGAGGCCGAGCCCGGCCGGGAGGCGGACGGATGACCGCGCGCCGGCTCTGGTTCCTCGTCCGGCGCCTCGACCCCTTCGCGGTCGGCGCCATCCTGCTGCTGCTCGCCATCGGGATCGCGTTCATCTACAGCGCCGGCTACCGCGGGCCGGGCGAGCCGGTGGCGCCTTTCTACCGGCGGCAGCTCCTCTGGGCGCTGCTCGGCGCGGCGGCCTTCCTGGCGGCGGTCGCGACGGACGGCCGCCGCGTCGCGGAGCAGGCCTGGTGGCTCTACGCGATCTCGATCGCGCTGCTGGTCTGGGTGCTCGTGGGCGGCGTCTACATAAACGGCGCCCGGCGCTGGCTGCACCTGTTCGTCATGCCCGTGCAGCCGTCGGAGTTCGCGAAGGTGGCGACGGTCCTCGCGCTCGCGCGGCACCTGAGCCGCACGCCGCACATCCGCGAGCCGATGACGTGCCTGCTGCAGACCGCCGCCATCTCCGGCCTGCCCTTCGTGCTGATCGCCGTCGAGCCGGACCTGGGCACGGCGGCCATCCTCGTGCCGGTGGTGTTCGCGATGATCTTCGTCGCGGGGCTGCCGCTGCGGGTCCTCGGCGGCGTGCTCCTGGTGGGGCTCCTGCTCCTCCCGCTGGGGTGGTTCGCGCTGACGGGCTACCAGCAGGACCGCGTGCGGGTCTTCCTCGACCCGTCGCGCGACCCGCTGGGCAAGGGCTGGAACGCGGAGCAGTCGCGCATCGCGATCGGGTCGGGCGGGCCGACCGGCAAGGGCTACCTGCGCGGCACGCAGAACGTGCTGGGTTTCCTGCCCAGCACCGTCGCGCCGACGGATTTCATCTTCTCGGTGGTGGCGGAGGAGCGGGGCTTCGCGGGTTCGCTCGGCGTGCTGGCGCTGTACACGGTGGTGGCCGGCAGCGCCCTCCGGGCGGCCCATCGGGCCCGGGACAAGTTCGGCCAATTGGCGGCGGCGGGCCTGGGCACGCTGCTGTACGCGCATGCGTTCGTGAACATCGGGATGACGGCGGGGCTGCTGCCGGTGACCGGCCTGCCCCTGCCGCTGGTGAGCTACGGCGGATCGTTCATGCTGTCCACAATGGTGAGCCTGGGGTTGATCCAGGGCGTGTACGTGCGCCGCCACTCGCCGTGAAACACAAAGAAAGGCGGAAGACATGAGCCTGTTGGGTTCGTTGTTCAAACGGGAGATCCAGCGCCAGATCGTGATCAACGCGGAAAGCCTCGAGACGCGCGTGGCGATCCTCGACCACGGGGAACTCTCGGACTTCTTCGTCGAGCGCGCGGGCGAGGACCGGATCGTCGGCAGCATCTTCAAGGGCCGCGTGCAGAACCTGGAGGACAGCCTCCAGGCCGCGTTCGTCGATATCGGCCAGCGGAAGAACGCGTTCATCCACTACTGGGACATGATCCCGGAGGACGCGGCGCGGCTCGAGGAGGAGGAGGGGTCGGATCGGTCCCGCTCCGGCAACCGGCGCAACCGCCAGCTCGCGACGGAGATCGCCCAGCGGTACCCGGTGGGCTCGGAGATCATCGTGCAGGTCACCAAGGCGGCGATCGGCACCAAGGGTCCGCGCGTGTCGGCGAACCTGAGCGTCGCCGGCCGCTACCTCGTCCTCATGCCCGGCACGTCGCTCAAGGGCGTCTCCCGGCGCATCGAAGACCGCGAGGAACGCGAACGGCTGAAGAAGGTCCTCGCCCGGCTGCCGATCCCGGAGAACCTCGGGCTCATCGTGCGGACGGCGGGCCTGGGCACGCGGCGCACGGCCTTCGTGCGCGACGCGCGGGTCCTGCTCGAGACCTGGGCGGAGATGGAGAAGGGCATCCGCGAGAAGCCCGCGCCCTGCCGGCTCTACCAGGAGCCGGACCTCATCGAGCGCACGGTCCGCGACGCGATGACCGAGGATGTCGACCGGATCGTGATCGATTCGCGCGAGCAGTACGAACGGCTGAAGAACCTCGCCTACCGCATGACGCGCCGCGTCCGCAGCCGGCTGAAGCTCTACGAGGGCGAGGCGCCGGTGTTCGAGTACTTCGACATCGAGCGCCAGATCGGCAACTCCTTCCGCCGGAAGGTGTGGCTGAAGTCGGGGGGCTACATCGTGATCGACGAGACGGAGGCGCTCGTCGCGATCGACGTGAACACCGGCCGCCACAAGGGCGGAAAGACGCAGGAGGAGTCGATCCTGGAGGTGAACCTCGAGGCGGCCGATGAGGTCTCGCGCCAGCTCCGGCTGCGCAACATCGGCGGGCTGGTCGTGATCGACTTCATCGACATGAAGGCCCGCAAGGACCAGCACACGGTCTACCGCAAGGTCAAGGAGTCCCTGCGGCGCGACAAGGCGCGCACGAACGTGCTGCCGATCTCGTCGCTCGGCCTGCTCGAGATGACCCGCCAGCGCGCGGCGGAGAGCATTCGCCAGTCGGTCTTCATGAACTGCCCCTACTGCGAGGGCCGCGGCAAGGTGAAATCGTCGCTGTCGATGAGCGTGGAAATCCAGCGCCGCCTGGCCGAGGTGCTGCGCCGGCAGCGGAAGGCCGGCCAGCAGGCGCCGCAGCTCCGGATCACGGTCAACCCCGCGATCCTGGAACGGCTGCGCAAGGAGGACGAGGCGGAGCTGATGGCCATGGAGGAGAAATTCGGCGGGCGGCTGACCTTCGTGTCCGACCCCGGCAAGCACCTGGAGGACTTCGCGATCCACCACGCGGGCACCGGCGAGGAGCTGTGCGGGCCGGCCGAACGCTGAAGAGCGGGATTGCCCGCGGCCCGCCAATCTCTAGAATGGGCGAGCAGTGAACGAACACGACATGGAGTCGATGCTGGGGCTGTACCGCCACCTGCGGACGGCCCGGCGGATGGATGAGTGGGAGGTCTCGCTCGCCCGGCGCGGCGAGGCGGCCTTCCAGCTCTCGGGCGGCGGCCACGAGGGCTCCGCGGCCCTGGCCCCGCACCTCGGCCCGCAGGACTGGCTGCACCCGCACTACCGCGACAAGGCGCTGCTCCTGGCGCGGGGCGTGACGGCCGCGCAGTATCTCCACGGGCTGCTGGCGACGGCCGAATCGGATTCGCTCGGGCGGCGGATGCCGCCGTTCCAGTGCGATCCCTCGCTCAACATCCTCAGTCCGCCCACGCTGGTGGGCAACAACGCCCTCCAGGCCGTCGGCGTGGCCATGTCCGTCCGGGACCGCCCCGGCCGCCCCATCGTGCTCTGCGCCATCGGCGACGGCGGCACGCAGGAGGGCGAGTTCCTCGAGGCCCTCGCCGAAGCCGCCCGCGGCCCCTGGCCGGCGCTGTTCGTGATCGAGGACAACCACTACGCCCTCTCCACGCCGACCGCGGGCCGGACGTTCTACGACGGGCCCGGCGGGCCGCGGTCCGAATTCCTCGGCCTCCCCATCCGGCGGCTCGACGGCGCCGACGTGCCCGCCTGCGTCGAGGCCTTCGGCGGGATCGTCGCCGCGATGCGCGAGGACCGCGCCCCGCGGATCGTCGTCCTCGACGTCGAACGCCTGCACAGCCACTCGAACTCCGACGACCAGACCGTCTACCGCAGCGAGGCGGAAATCCGCGGCGCCCGCGAGGGACGCGACCCCGTCGCGCGCTTCGAGGCGTGGCTGGCCGAACGCGGCGTCCCCCCGGACCGGCTCGACGGCCTGCACCGCGAGGTGGACGACGAACTCCGCCGCGCCCTCGACCGCGCCCGCGCCGCGAAGCGCCCGCCCCTCGGCCCGGTCAAGCGCCCCCTCCCCGAGACGCTCCGCCGCGCGGCGGCCGAATACCGCGGCCGCCCCGGCGCGCCCGAACGCACGCTGCTGGAAGCGATCCGCGAGACGCTGAAGAACCGCCTCGCCGCCGATCCGCGCGTCTGGCTCTACGGGCAGGACATCGAGGACCCCAAGGGCGACGTCTTCGGCATCACCCGCGGCCTCTCGACCGCGTTCCCCGGCCGGGTCGTCAACGCGCCGCTGAGCGAGTCCACCATCGTCGGCGCCGCGGCCGGCCGCGCGCTGGCCGGCGACCGCCCGGTGGCGTTCCTGCAGTTCGCCGATTTCTACCCGCTCGCGTTCAACCAGCTCACCGCCGAGATCGGCGCCATGTACTGGCGGACGGCCGGCCGGTGGGAGTGCCCGGTCATCGTGATGGCCGTCACCGGCGGCTACCGCGCCGGCCTGGGACCCTACCACGCCCAGAGCCCCGAAGCGACGCTCGCGCGCGTGCCCGGCCTCGACGTGCTGATGCCCTCCAACGCGGCCGACGCCGCCGGCCTCCTCAACGCCGCCTTCGAGTCGGGCCGCCCCACGGTCTTCCTCTATCCGAAGAACCTGCTGAACGAACGGCACCTGATGACGTCGGCGGACCTCGACCGGCACCTCGTCCCGCCCGGCCGCGCCCGCGTGGCGCGCGCCGGCCGCGACCTGACGCTCGTCGGCTGGGGCAACACCGTCGCCCTCTGCGAGCGCGCGGCGGAGGCGCTGGCGAAGGCCGGCGCCGAGGCGGAAGTCCTCGACCTGCGCAGCCTCTCGCCGTGGGACCGCGAGGGCGTCGCCGCCTCCGCCGCCCGCACCGGCCGGCTGCTCGTCGCGCATGAGGATACCGCCACCTGCGGCCTCGGCGCCGAAATCCTCGCCGCCGTCGCCGAGTCGTCCCGGACGCCCCTCGCCCTCGCGCGGGTCGCCACGCCCGACACGTACGTGCCCTACGCCTACGACTCGCAGCTCGAGGTGCTGCCGTCGTTCCGGTCGATCCTCGCCCGCGCGGCGGAACTGCTCGACCTCGACCTGCGCTGGGAACGGCCGGCGGCGGAAACGGCCGGCGGCTTCACCGTGAAGGCCATCGGGTCCAGCCCGTCGGACGAGACGGTCCGGATCGTCGAGTGGCGGGCGAAGGCCGGCGACGCCGTGAAAGAGGGCCAGGTCCTCGCCGACGTCGAGGCCGACAAGGCCGCCTTCGAGATCTCCTCGCCCCTCGACGGCACGCTGGAGGAGATCCTCGTGGAAGAGGCCGGACAGGTCGAGGTCGGCACGCCGATCGCCCGCCTGACGCCCGCCCCGGGCGCGAAACTCCCGGCGGCGGCCGCCGCGCCCGAGGAGACGCCGGTCCTGCGCCGCCGCCGCGCGAAGAAACGGCGCGAGGCGGCGGCCCCCGCCGGCGCCGGCGCGGACGTCGAGGTCGTGCTCTCGTCGATCTGCTCGGCGCTGGGCTCGCGGGAGATGCGCAACTCGCAGTTCCTGGACCGGTTCCCGGAATGGGACGCGCAGGACGTGGTCCAGCGCACCGGCATCGAACGGCGATTCTGGATCGACGAGGGCGAGTCGGCCCTCTCGCTGGCCGTGCGCGCGTCGCGCGAGCTGCTGGAGCGCGAGGCGCTGAGGATTTCCGACATCGACGTCCTCGTCTGCAGCACGGGGACGCCGCCCTCGATGACGCCCTCGCTGGCGTGCCGGATCCTGAAGGAGCTGAGCCCCGAGAAGGGCGAGGTGATGGTGCAGGCCTACGACGTCAACGCCGCCTGCACGGGCTACCTCTACGCGCTGCAGAACGCGTGCGACCTCCTCCGCAGCCGCCCCGACTCGCGCGTGCTGGTGGTGACCGCGGAGACGCTCTCGCCGGTGCTCGACCACCGCGACCCGTCGACGCTGTTCCTCTTCGGCGACGCGGCGACGGCGTCGCTCGTGATGACCCGCCCCGGCCGCGCGGCCGCGCCGGTCCGCATCCACCGCCCCTCGCTCTCGGCGAAGGGCGAGGACGAGCGGACGCTCTTCGTGCCGTGCCTCGGGACGGGCCAGCACGTC
>Ga0233425_10011316_pt1 | contig 10458 bp, 4 predicted proteins | sample Watercolumn_Towu_2_FD_181712 | JGI IMG/M metagenome (GOLD analysis project Ga0233425, IMG submission 181712) | Freshwater microbial communities from Lake Towuti, South Sulawesi, Indonesia - Watercolumn_Towuti2014_140_MG | ecosystem: Environmental > Aquatic > Freshwater > Lake | place: Indonesia... | reverse complement strand
ATCTCCCTATCCGTCGGTGAATTTTTGAACACCTCGGCATATTGTGCGATCGCATCTTTAAAGAGCCCTTTGTTCATGAGCGCCGTACCCGCATTGATGCGCTCACCAGCGGCCGTGGTCTTCAGAGGGATTTCTATGAAATACGGCATATTTATGTCCATCTTCAAATTCTGCGTATGCTCGAAATAGCCGTCCTTGCGGAGCGTCATCACGTGCTCGCCGAGCGGCACCACACCCCTGTAAGGAGTCTGACCGACCATCTGGCCGTCTATGAACACGTCCGCCTTGTCGGGAACGGAGCGGACCTCCGCCGGGAACCTTTGCAGGTCCTCGTCTGTAACCGATATCTCGAATATCGGACTCTCTTCGCTTATCTGAAATTCCCTTCTGAAACGAATATCCTCAACGAACTGATTCGACTCGCCGATCTGCTTGGGCTGTCGGAGCTCCGCAATGTATTTTCCGTACGGGACATAGATCGGCTTGTTGAACGTTATATTTGTAAGTTTTGACGTCCTGGCCTTATGCGGATCATCGGCATAGTATCCCTCAAGATACAATTCCGTGTCGCGCGGGATGCTGGCCACCTTCAAGATACCGATCGGTCCTTTAAAGAGTATCGGTATCAGCGAAGAGTTCGGCTCGACCGAGAAGGTGTAAGAAACCTCCCTCGAATCGCGCAACTCGTCCAGCATGAAGACGCCCTTTGCCGTATATGTCTTGCCCGGCTCCAGATCGGCATTGACCTTTGCCGGCGCAATTCCGTAATCCTTCCCGTCAACCGAGACACGCGCCGGCAACGGACTCGAAACAAAGTCCAGGAATACCGGGATCGTCTTTGGAACGGGCGGGGCCTGGGGCACAGCCGGCACTACTTGTGGAGTTGCGGGTGTCGGAACCTCTCCGCCCTCGGTAGCGACCGGGGTTGCCGGCGGCGTCTTGGCCGGTTTCGCCGGACTCCAGAAAAATTTATAAGCAACAATCGCCAGCGCAAGGGCCACAACAATCGCCCCGGCTATCGGGAGATACGCCAGGATCTTATTCTTCCTGCCTTCGGGTATCTCCGCCGGCTCAGGCGGCGGTTCCAACTCTCCGGTGTCCGGATTTTCCTCCGCGGCCTCGGACGGCTTATTCTCTTCGGTAAGGAACTTGGCCGTGCCTGCCTCCGACTCCGCCTCCGCGCCGGCCATCGTGCGGGTGTCTGTCGATTGGGTGGATTCTTCTTTTCCGGCCGCACCGTACATGAGGGTCTTGCCCTCCATGTCGGGCGGCAACTTCATCTCTTCCTCGCTTGCCACCTGCTTGGTAACGAGTCTAAGCGTGTAGATGCCGACCTTGATCACGTCGCCGTGACCGATGTTGACGATATCCTTTACCCGCTGACCGTTGACGTATGTGCCGTTCTTGCTTCCGGCGTCCTGGATGGCCCAGCCCGCCTTGGTATGGTTCAAGACGGAGTGCCTACGCGAAACGCTCTGATCCTCAAGCATCGCGACACTAGCTATCGAGCGACCGATAAGGTTTTCACCTTCCCGCAGTTGGAAACGTGTTCCCTGCTTGGGGCCGTCTATTGTGATCAGATACGGGACGAACTGCTTTGAAGGGGTCAACTCCTCGCCGGCGGCCGTGCGCTCCACGTCGCCTTCAGATTTTAGGATCGTCTTGTCGCCCGGCTGGATAGTCTTCTGGTCTGGCATAGTTAGACGGTACCGGAATTTAGCACAAGACGGATATATATGCAAACAAACACATTGATAAAATTTTGACGCTTCGAAAGGTAAGCGTTATCATTTTGACGCTTTTAAGTCGATCTCCAAGGTTGTGTCTGTGGGATAACAATATAATTAATAAAGTCTTTTTATCACGGTTCCATACCACAAAAAAACACACACTTGGCACACAATTTGCTCAAGTGTTCATTAGGGCATAGTCTGTGGGAGTAACTTATGCGAAGGTTTACGCAATTATTGTCGGTCCCGTCTTTAATCTTCGCGCTGGCGCTGTCACTGTCGGCGTGCGAGAGCGATTTTCCGTCTACTGTAGATACAAACATGCCTCCGATATCGAAGCCCGGCTCCGACCAAGGAAACGTTAAATCGATCGACATCTCGTACTACATCGACGCGGCAAAGGGTAATGACGCGAACGACGGCACAAAGGGAAAACCGTTCAGGACGATACAGAAGGCCCGCGACACGATCCGCAACGCAAAAAAGAAGGGTGTCGCCGTCTGTCTGATGGGCGGCATTTATTATCAAACAGAGACCCTCACGTTCAACAGAATGGACTCCGGCAACCCTGCGGCGCCGAACATTTACATGGCATGCCCCGGGGAGAAACCGATCTTAAAGGGAAGCAAGGCCATAACAAATTTTGTCCCGTTCTCGGGCGGCATCGTCAAGTCGGACCTAAAGGCACAAGGCCTTGAGAGCCCGAGCTTCTCGCAGGTCTTCATGAACAGCCAGCGAATGGTCCTTGCCAGGTATCCCAATTACGACTCCAACAATTCCGTAGAGGGCGGATTTCTTTACGCGGCGGATGACACTCCGAATTCGGGACTAGTATTCACATACAAGGCCGGCGAGATCAATCCGGCAAAGTGGAAGACGAACCCCAAGGACATCCAGGTATTCTTGTTCCCGAACATGAACTACGACGCATTTACCTTCTTCATCGACTCCATCGACCAAGGTTCCCGCAAGGTCTCGCTCGGCGATTATGCAATGCTTGCCTGGGAGAAGGTAACATACAAAGGCCTCGGCGGCGGCTATGTCATGACAAAGGGCGACCGATTTTATTTTCAAAACATATTCGAGGAGCTGGACTCCGCAAGCGAATGGTACTTGGACAAACCTTCGGGTACGTTGTATTTCTATCCTCCAAAAGGAATAACCGCATCCGACAGCATCTCGGTTCCGATCGTTGACGATGTGATCCTGTTTAAGAACGCAAAGGATATAAAACTCGACGGCATCGCGATTGAGGAGGCCGAGGGCAACGGCATTAGCATCAACCGCTCGGAAAACATCTCCATAACGTCCTGCGCAATCAAGAACTGCAAAGAGAACGGCGTCTACATCTTTAACGGTGAGAAGATAATGATTGACGGGTGCGAGATATCAAACGTGGGCGGGGCCGGCATAATCGGGAGGAACAGTGAGCGATATCGCAAGGGGTTGAGAGCTTCCAACTATGTCATCGTAAACAACACGGTTCACGACACAGGTAATTTCTATAAGGCCGCCTCCATCAAGAGCGGCATAAGCATGCTGACAACAGGCGCAACGATATCCCAAAATCATATCTACAATGAACCAAGGTGGGGCATTTACGGCGAGGGCGCGAACAACACAATCGAATACAATTACATCCATGACGTCAATCTGGAGACACGCGACACCGGGGCAATCTATATATGGACCAAATACTGGACCAATAGGGGCAATAAAATTCTACACAACTACATAGAAAACTCCGTCGGTTATTGCAAAGAACTGGACGGTTCATGGAGGAGGTACTGCGCGGCCAACGGAATTTACCTGGATGACATGATGAGCGGAAACACCGTCAAGGACAACACCGTAATAAAAGCCTCGCTCGGCGGCGTAATGTTGCATGGCGGAAGGGATAATGTTTTTGAGGGGAACACGTTTGTGGAGATCGGGACCGAATTTGAGACAACGGCCCAGTTCTGGTTGAACCAAGACATCACACCCAGCGCATTGGAACAATTCTGGAACAACCTTCAGGCGGTGGAAAAGGAAAATATCGAGTACACATCTTCCGGCAAGGTCGGCGGAGCATTCATCCTGGACGGAGAAAACGATACCATCGAGGTCCTGGATGATGACAGCCTGGACCTGGAAAATGAACTAAGCATAGCGCTTTGGTTCAGGCCCACCGCCGACGTCCCGGCAACCGGCAGTGTGCTAGTTGGAAAATATTTCACCGAGTATGAGCTCTCTCTGGCACCAAAGGGTTGCGTATTAACTTATTCATTCAACGGAAAGTACAACCAGGATGGAACTCCGGGGACCGAAGAAGGCATCTCCGCCTGTAACGTCGAAAAGCAGTGGAAAAAGGACCAATGGTATCACCTCGTGTGGACAATGAAGGGTACAAGCGAAAAGTTGTATCTGAACGGCGTTCTGATGAAACCGATTGACGGGAAGGCAAAAAAGAGCCCCGGCGTAAAGGGCTTTGGGCACAACTTGTTCATCGGGGCGCGAGATCGCGTTGAAAAGATGTTTTTCAAGGGCGCGGTGGACGAGGTTTATCTCTTCAACCGTGAAATAGATTTCAACAAGGTTCTTGAAATCTACCAAAATAAGTTTAACCCCAATAACAACGAAACACTTGTCGGATTATGGACCTTCGACAACAAAACGGCGGATGATTTTTCGATCTATGGAAATGACGGAGATTACGGATACGACAAGGCCAAGATATACGAAAGCTTCCCCGAACTAAAAACCATAAGCCAGGCCATGCCTCCTGATAAAGTAATGGCGAACAATACGATAAAGGGCAACGTCTTCATCTACCCCGAGACCAAGGCCTTTCTCTATCATGCAAGAAACGTTGACTTCACGACCACAAAAATGAATGACAATATTTTCTGGCATGGGTGGAGAACTCCGGTCGTAACGAATTATTATGAATACGCGATCGAGACCGGCGCCAAGATGGAGACCTGGGTCAGAAAAACTTGGGCGGAGTGGAAGCTCCTTGGGGGGCCCGATTTCGAAAAAAACAGCTTCGACGTTGCCGACGTCTACAAAACGAACCCGTTCAAGATCACGTCTTCCGGCAATAATATCCTCGCGAACGGGACCTTCGACCAAGGCATTTCTCAATGGTTTAACTGGCCGGACACCGAAAAGGGCAAAAAACTTATTTCCTCAGCATGGGAACCTGACTGCGCGCCATTAGGGCTGAACGGGGGCTGTTTAAAAATTTCGACCGTGGAGACAAATCTAAAATACCCGCTTGTCGTGCTCCACACGGAATTACCGATCGTCAAGGACAAGACCTATGAGGTCGGATTTAGCGTCGTCTCAAATCAACCCGACGCGTTGAGCATCGTGGTAACCGATCCCACCTGGCTGCGCGTCAGTCTATATGAAGTAATTCCGATGGACAAAACAAGAAAGGACTTCGTCGCCGTATTCACCGCAAAGGAGACGGAAAAGGTCCAATTACAGTTCGGCACGGAAGAGGCCGACACCTACTACTACATCGACAACGTATTCGTCAAAGAGATCTCCGCCGACTTAAACGACCCAAAGGATGACTACGTGATACTAGGCAACACCGAGGCCGCGAATAAGACATTCAGTTTGGAGGGGAACAGCTACTGCGATCTAAATAATAATGTTATCTCCGGCTCTATTGAACTGGCCCCGCGCCAGTCGAAGGTCCTCTTGAACTGTTTTTGCAACCACGATTACGAATGTAATAACAGAGAATCACATTCAACCTGCCCCGACGATTGCAAATAAATTTCGGCGTTTATTTCTGAGACAACTTCCAGATGTCGGGGGCATCATCCAGCGGCTCGGGATAATCCCCGGTAAAACAGGCATCACAGAACCACTCCTTTGATGATAGCTTGGCAAACTGATAGAGTCCGTCTTGTGAAAGATATTTGAGCGAATCCGCGTCGATAAATTTTCTGATCTCTTCCAGTGGCATCTTGTTCGCAACCAGTTCCTCGCGCGTTGGCGTATTTATCCCGTAGAAACACGGCCAGACGGTCGGCGGGCTGGATATCCTCATGTGGACCTCTTTTGCTCCGGCCTCTTTTAGCATCTTTACGATCTTCACGCTTGTCGTGCCGCGGACGATGGAGTCGTCGACACAGACAACCCTTTTACCCCTTAATCCCTCTCGGAGCGGATTCAGCTTGATCTTCACCCCGAAATGTCTGATCTCGCTCCTCGGTTCGATGAACGTGCGGCCGACATAGTGGTTCCTGATCATCCCCATCTCGAACGGTATCCCGCTCTCATGCGAATAACCTATTGCCGCCGGCACGCCGGAATCGGGAACCGGCACCACAACGTCCGCATCGACGGGGTGTTCCCTGGCCAGCTGTTCGCCGAACCCCTTCCTTATTTCATAGACGTTCCTGCCGAATATAAAACTGTCCGGCCTGGCAAAATAGATATACTCAAATATGCAATGCGCGCGCTTGCCGTTCTTGCCGAACGGAAAAACGCTCCTCATCCCGCTCTCGTCGAATATGATCACCTCGCCCGGCTCCACTTCACGGATAAACTCGGCGTCGATAAGGTCCAGGGCGCACGTCTCCGACGCAACGATGTACCCTCCGTCCAACCGCCCGAGCACAAGCGGCCTGAACCCCTTCGGGTCGCGTGCCGCGATCATCCGCGTCTCCGTAAGGAACACGAACGAATATGAACCGTGTATCTTTTTGAGCGCCTCTGCGATCCTTACCTCAAGCTCCGCCTTGCCGCCCTTGGCAATGAGGTGCATGACCACTTCGGAATCGACCGTTGCCTGAAATATCGATCCCTCTTCCTCGAGCTGGGCGCGCATGTTTTTATAGTTCGTTAAGTTGCCGTTATGCGAGACCGCCAGCCAGCCGTGGGCGTATTTTATGACAAACGGATATGCGTTTTTAATATCCGACTCGCCCGATGTTGAATATCTGACGTGGCCGATGGCCTTGTCGCCGGGAAGCTTACCCAAAAGATTTTTGGTGAACACATCTCCCACAAGTCCCATCTGACGGTGTTGATGAAATGTCTTGCCGTCTGATGCGACAATGCCGGCACACTCCTGGCCGCGATGCTGTAGCGCATACATGCACAGGTACGCCAAGTTAGAGGCCTCGGGGTGGTTATATATTCCGACTATTCCGCACATAGTTTATTTAAACCGCCGCTCCATAATTTATAAAGTTCGTCTATACTCACGCAAATAAGGTCGTTTATCAACAACATCTTTCCGCCGACTTTGCCGATAACGCCTGCCGGACAGCTGAACGATTTCGCAATCGTGAGCAAGAGCTCCGCATTCTTGGGATCGCAGGTAACGACGATCCTTCCCGCCGCCTCTCCGAACAGCATGGCGTCGCCTCTGATCCTATCTTCGAGTTGAATCGTTGCGCCGATGCAGTCACCGCCGTCTTTCATGCAACACTCCGCAACGGCAACTGCAATGCCGCCCGTCGAAATATCGTGGGCGGATTTGACAACACCCCTGCCTATCGCGGAAAGGACGGTCTTTTGCAGGTTTATCTCGCGGTCAAAGTTCAGGGTGGGCGGCGCGCCTTTCACCTTTCCGTGTATCTGTTTTAGATATTCGCTTCCACCAAGCTCGTCCGTATTTTCCCCCAAGAGGATGACGATGTCGCCTTCATCCTTAAAAAATTGCGTTGCGTGCCTTTCGATGTCTTCAACAACACCGACCATTGCAATGGCGGGGGTCGGATAGATCGCGTCTTTGCCGGTCTCGTTGTAAAAACTGACATTGCCGGAAACGATCGGCGTCCCAAGTGTTTTACAGGCGAGCGACATGCCAAGGCACGCCTGTTCGAACTGCCACATAATCTCCGGCCTCTCGGGGTTGCCGAAATTAAGGCAATCGGTCACGGCAAGAGCCCTGCCGCCGCTCGCCGCGATGTTGCGCGCGCATTCGGCAATCGCATGTGCGGCGCCCCAATATGGATCAAGGTAGCACCAGCGAGCGTTGCAGTCGACCGACAGCGCCACACCCTTCTTTGTCCCCTTTATCCTAAGAACCGCGGCATCACTGCCTGGGAGGACCACGGTGTCCGTCCCAACCATGTGGTCATACTGCGTGTAAACCCACTTCTTTGAGCAGAGGTTGGGAGAGGAAACAAGTTTTTTTAATATATCATTCCAGCAAGGCCTGGAATCCCCCGGATATGCAAAATCCAAGGCCTGCACTTGATCCTGCCATGCGGGTCTTTTCGCCGGCCTCTCGTAGACCGGAGCGGCGTGCACGAGCGGCGCGATCGGAAGTTCGACCACAACTTTTCCCGCCTTTCGCACGCGCATGACACCGTCGTTCGTGACAACACCAACGACCTCCGCGTCAAGGTCCCACTTCCTCAGCACGGAGAGGACCTCTTCCTCTCGCCCCTTCTCCACAACCGCCAGCATGCGCTCCTGCGATTCGGAGAGCATGATCTCGTACGGCGTCATCCCCTCCTCGCGAAGCGGAATTTTATCCATGTTCATTTCAATGCCGGTGCCGGCGCGCGAGGCCATTTCAAACGACGACGACGTAAGGCCCGCGGCGCCCATGTCCTGGATGCCGACGATCGCGCCGGTCTTCATCGCCTCCAAGCACGCCTCGAGCAATAATTTTTCGGTGAAGGGATCGCCGACCTGCACGGTCGGACGCCTTTCTTCGTTGCCCGAACCAAACACATCGCTCGCCATGGTGGCCCCGTGAATACCGTCCCTGCCCGTCTTGGAACCTATGTAAATAACCGAATTGCCGATACCGGATGCAAAACCCCTGAAGATATCCTCTTTGCTGACGATACCCGCAGTGAACGCATTGACAAGGATGTTCCCGTTATAGCTCTCGTCAAACACGACCTCGCCTCCGACGGTCGGGACTCCCATGCAGTTTCCATAGTGCGCGATCCCGGCCACAACGCCCTTTAAAAGATACGGCGTCTTTGGATGATCGACGGCTCCGAACCTGATCGAGTTGAGGTTTGCTATCGGCCTAGCCCCCATCGTAAAAACATCGCGCATAATCCCGCCGACGCCAGTTGCCGCACCCTGGAACGGCTCGATAAACGACGGGTGATTATGAGATTCCATCTTGAACGCAACGCAAAGGCCGTCGCCGATATCGACTATGCCGGCGTTCTCGCCTGGGCCCTGCACCACGCTCGGCCCCGTCGTCGGAAGTTTTTTGAGATGGACCTTGGAACTTTTGTAGGAGCAGTGCTCGCTCCACATGACGGAGAATATCCCGAGCTCGGTGATGTTTGGTTCGCGGCCAAGGGCCTTTTTCAGACGGCCGTACTCCTCGTCTGAAAGGCCGTGCTGTTTGACAATCTCAGGCGTTACCTTTGTGTCCTGTTGCATATCGATTCGAGCACCCTTAAACCATCCACGCCGCCCAAAAGCCCTTCGCTTATCCTCTCCGGATGCGGCATCATCCCGAGCACGTTGCCTTTTTCGTTAACAACGCCGGCAATCCCCGCCATCGCGCCGTTTGGATTCCCGCCATGATATGTAAAAACGATCTGTCCCTTGGCCTTTAATCTCTTGAGCGTCACCTCATCGCAAAAATAATTTCCGTCATTGTGCGCGATGGGCATCTTCACCACCTCGCCTTTTTTGTATTTATTCGTGAATGCGGTCTTATTATTCTCTATTTTTAACTCAACGGTTCTGCATATAAACATGAGCCCCGTATTCCGAAGAAGAACACCCGGAAGCAGACCCGCCTCTGTCAGGACCTGAAAACCGTTGCATATCCCGATGACCAATCCACCCTTTTGGGCAAACCCCGTTACGGATTTCATAATGGGTGACTGTTTGGCGATGGCCCCGCAACGCAGATAATCCCCGTAAGAAAAACCGCCGGGGATGATGATACAATCAACGCCCTTTAGGTCCGGATCCTTGTGCCATAGATAGACCGCCTCATTGCCCGCGACCTTATCCACCCAGTTATAGCAGTCGCGGTCACAGTTGGACCCCGGAAATACAACAACGCCGAATCTCATATCCGATGGCGTACAATGTTAATGTAGAGATTGTAAAGTTAATAATCAAATAAAAATCATGTAATTATGTTATTTTGATATAGTCTATGGCCGCATCAAACATCTTGGTCCACATGAGATAATTTAAGATGAATTGCAGGGTTTGGTTAGGATCTGAAACTGCGAGTTTGTTAATATAGGCCTTAAACTCGTTATCAATGCTTTCAGCCTTTTCCTGTTCACCAACAATGGAATATAATGCCCTGGCATAAGCTGCCCAAGATGGAAAAAACATATCATCTGTTCTGTGGCGACCTCTTTGGATTATTGAATTTGCAAGACCTATTATGATCGATTTAGAATGATCGTTTAGTTTAAAAAAAGTGCTAGCTACAGCGATTTCTTCAACAAGCATTTTTTCGTAGGGTAAAAATCCTTCAAGGATCTGCGGTTTTTTCATGTTATTGAAAATAAAATTCCGATAACCACTTGCTATGGCATCTGCATTATTCTTTAAGCTATCAGGCAGAATTTTTTTCACATATTCTGATGTTAATAGTAATGAATCTTGAAAGCGTGGATCTTCTAAAATTCTATTTATGATATAACGCGCACGATAATTATCGTATTCATCATGGTTTTTTGGAGGAGTATTAGCTCTACCATTTTTGATTTCGTTTTTAAGATATTGCCAGCTGTGCTCGTAAATCAGTGCATGAATGCGCTCATGCCCA
>Ga0233425_10011315_pt1 | contig 10458 bp, 8 predicted proteins | sample Watercolumn_Towu_2_FD_181712 | JGI IMG/M metagenome (GOLD analysis project Ga0233425, IMG submission 181712) | Freshwater microbial communities from Lake Towuti, South Sulawesi, Indonesia - Watercolumn_Towuti2014_140_MG | ecosystem: Environmental > Aquatic > Freshwater > Lake | place: Indonesia... | reverse complement strand
GTCCAACGACTCTCGTGTCGTTCCGAACCTGGTTTCCCTGCGTTCGCATGGGGGAGTATTCCCAATTGCCGCGGCGCCGCGCGGACTATTCCCCAATTGGCGTCCCTCCTCCCTTGCCGCGCAGCCGGTAGCGCACAACATCGCGCGACACCCCGAGCAGGCGCGCCGCCGCCGAGACATTTCCGTTCGCCTGCCGCACCGCCCGCTCCACCAGCCGATCAACCGCCGACTCCATCGAAAAACCGCTCTCGGGAAATACAAAGTCGATCCGGAAGCAGTCGCTGCTCGCATCGGCGCTCGATGAGGCGGATTCCGGGCCGCCTCCGAGATGTGGAAACGTCAGCCCGCGATCGCCGCCAAACACCACCGCCCGCTCGATCTCGTGCGCAAGCTCGCGGACGTTTCCCGGCCACCGATGAGCGAGCAGCCGCCGGCGCCCCTCCGCCGGAATTGCGGGCGCCTTTTGCCCGTAACGGCGACACACCCGGGCCATCAATTCCTCGGCCAGTCCGATGATGTCACCTCCCCGCTCGCGCAGCGGCGGCAAGCGCACGCGAAACAAGTCCAGCCGATGCAGCAGGTCCTCGCGGAACTTCCCGGTCGCGGCGAGTTTGCTCAAGTCGGAGTTGGTTGCCGCGATGATCCGCGCATCAACCGGCACCGCGCGCGACGCCCCCACCCGCCGCAGGGTGTGGTCCTCAATCGCTGTCAGCAGCTTTGCCTGCAGCGAAAGTGCCAGGCTCGGTAACTCGTCGAGAAACAGCGTCCCGCCATCGGCGGCTTCCATCAGGCCGATCCGCGCCGCTTTTGCGTCGGTGAACGCCCCGCGCTCGTGGCCGAACAACTCCGCCTCCGCCAACGCCTCGGGGAGAGCCGAGCAGTTCAGCTCGACCAGCGGCGCTTCGGCGCGCGAGCCGTGATGGTGGATCCACCGCGCCACCGCCGTCTTGCCGGTGCCGGTTTCGCCTTCGATCAACACCGGGGAAAGGTGACCGCCCACCCGCCGATCCGCCGCGGTGATCTTTGCCAGCTGCTCCCGCACTGCCGCCAGGCTCTCGCCAAAGACCAGCTCCTGCTCCTGCCCGCGCCGGTACTCGTCGGCCCGCCTCGCCTGGCGGTTGCGCCGCGCCTGCGCGCACCGCATCGGCAGCTCCTCGAAATCGAATGGCTTCACCAGGTAATCCGCCGCCCCCGCCTGCAAGGCCTCCACCGCCCCCGCCACTCCCCCCTCTGCCGTCATCACGATCACGGTCGTGGTCGGGGAGAAAAGCTTCGCCTTGAGCAGTTCCGTGCCGCGGCCGTCCGGCAGGTTGACGTCGACCAGGGCCACTTCGAACGTCAGCGACTCCAGTGCCTGTCGCGCCGCCCCCACGGTGTTCACCGCCGTCACCTCGGCGCGCTCCTTCTCCAGGAAACCCGTCAGGCGGCGACGCATCAACGCCTCATCCTCGACCAGGAGCACGTTCAGTCCGGCAAGTGGAGATTTGGCCATGCCGTCCACATTTGGCGCCCGCCGCCCCGCGCTCCACTCAAATCTGTGATCTCCGACTCGCGCGTGGGGAATCCCAGGCTCACGGCTTCGCCGGCGCTGCCACCCGCTCGATCAGCGGTGCCAGGCGGCTCAGCCGCACGCTGGGATGCGGCGTCGCATCGAACAGCGCCATGAACTTGTTCCGCCGCAGTACCAGCAGCGCTCGCGTCGCCCCTTGTTGGACTTCGTCAAGCTTGTACTCCCTCGTCAACATCTCGAGCCGCGGCGTCACCGTCACCTTGAAGTACACCAAGGTTGTCGACCGATCCTGTTCGCGCTGGATGTCCTCGTCGGACAGCGGCTCGCGCTTGGCGACCCGCTTGGCGTCACGCTCGGCCCAGCGCTTCTGGTTCGCCAGGTATCTCTCCCGCTGCGCCGGAGTCAGCAGAAGGGCGAATTCCCGGTCGAACTCGCCGTCGATCTCCTGCATCTGCGCGCTGAAGGCCTCAATCTGCGGTCGCAGTTTTTGGATTTCCGCCACCAGTTTTGCCCGATCGAGCTGCCGTTCCATCTTCTTGCCGCCGGCGGTTGATGGCGCCGCCGGCGCGAATTCCCGCGCGAGCGTGGCCGGAGCCGGCGGGACCAGTTGCCGCGGCTCCGTCCATACGCGGGCCAGATAACCCGCGCCAAAGACGGCCACCGTCAGCAACGCGACAAACAACCGCTGGGTCATAGTCCGCTCGTGTCGATCTCCCGCGCCGCGTCGACGATCTTCTGCCATTCGGCCAGGTTGCGGGCGTCCGCCTGTTCGAGGGCGCGGTTGTGGAAATACAGCACCGCCCCGAGGCAAAGAGCGGCCGTGGCGGCGCTCAATGCAAGCTGGCTGCTTAACGACGGGAGGTCGGCGACGCGGCGGGCCGCGCGCAGCACCCGTTCGGCGAAACCGGGCCGCAGCCGGGCGGCCGCGGCCTCGTAGAGTTGCCGCCAGGCCGTGGCCCGTGGTCCCCGCGCGGCGCGCAGCACGCGGTCGGCGAATCCGTGGCGGAGATGGACGGCGGCCTGCCGCTGCAGGTCGGCCCAGGCGCGATCTTCAGGTTTCATGAGTGGGTTGATAGTGTTCCCGTAGATGTTCCCGCGCCCGATGCAAGCGGGCTTTCACCGCCGCCACGCTGGTCTCGAGGATTTCCGAGATCTCCGCGTGACTGCGACCCTCCTGCACCAGCGCCAGCAGCGCGCGATCCTGCGGCCGCAACTGCGCCAGGGCGTGCCGGAGCGCATCGAGTTCCTCGGTGTCGACCGCGCCGGCCGGTTCCGGGATGTTCTCGTGTTCCTCGCCGAACGGCAGGAAGATCCGCCGCAGCTTCTGCCGGCGCAACTGGTCGATGCAGGTGTTGCGCGCCAGGCGGAACAGCCACGACTCGAATTGCGCGGGCGCCTGCAACCGGTCGAGCGCCCGAACCATCTTGATGAAGACCTGCTGCGACAAGTCCTCGACGTAATCGCTGCGGTTCGTTATCGCATAGACAAACCCGGCCACCCGGTGCTGGTAGCTGACAATAAGCTCCCGCTGGGCGTCCTCGTCGCCCTTCTGTGCCCGCCGCACCAAGTCGGTTAGCGCCGTGGGTGAAGTTGTTTCCATGCCGGACCATACGTGTGAACAGCAAGACGCGGGGAACGCCAGAAAGATTCAACCCGGCGGCGAGCCCGGCCGCTTCACTCTGCTCCCGGCCTTGCCATCCGCGCAACCTTCCCCTCCGCTTGGCGTCCCACGAGTAAGCCATGAAGACGAATCCGAATCTCCTCATCCTGGGCGGTGCCCTCGTTTCCACCGCGCTGGCCCTGCTGGCGGCGGGCGGCTGCGGCTCCGGCCCGACCCCGCGCGATCTGATGCTCGAGGAGGCGTCGTCGCAACGCGTCGAGCGTCCGGTGGCGATGCGCGGCGAGACGGCTTTTCTCGACGGCAGGCTCGGCGCACTCGCCACGGTCAGCCGCGGCTTCGACCGCGGCGTGCGACCCGCCAAGGGCGGCAAGGGCGGCAGGGGCGGCGCGCAAGTCGAGGGCGCCTTCGACGATCCCAGCCGCCGCCGGCGCGACGATGCCGGCGCATTCACCGAAGTGTACCACATCGGCGGCTACGGCGATTCCGAGGAGGAGCAGAAGGAAGCGATGAAGGACTACATCCGGCAGGCCCGCGCCCGCCGTGCCGCGGGTAGCCCGATGCCACCCGTCACCCTCAAGGTTGCCTTCGAGAACCGTGGCACCGAGCCGGTCGAGATCGTGGTCACCGAGGTCAACTCCGACCTCGGCAATTTCGCCGTGCGCCCGCCCAGGTTGACCATCGCCCCCGGCGCCAGCGGGGTGCTCGATCCCATGGTTTCACAGCTCGGGGTCACCAGCGACGAAATCCCGCTCAAACTGGCCCTCATCACGGGCGGCAAGAAGGAGCAGCAGGTCGTCATCGTGAAGAACGTCCTGGCCGCCTCCCTCCGCAAGGAATTCGAAGCGATGGCCAAATAAGCCGCGCCGCCCCGGGACCCGCCCCGCTTGCGCGCCCCACGCAGCGCCCGCCGGCCCGCGATGCCTTCGTTGCGCGGACTACGGTCGCAGCAGGCGCGCCCGGCGGTCCTTGCGCGGAAACTGCAGGGTCACCACGGTGCCAACACCCTCCTTGCTCTCGATGCCGATGCTCCCGCCGTGGTCGCGCATGATCCGTTGTGCGATCATGAGACCGAGCCCGTGCCCGCCGGCCTTGGTGGTGTAATACGGCTGGAACAAGCGCACCATTTCCTCCGGCTTGATCCCGCCCCCACTGTCGGCAAACACCAGAAAGACCGAGTCGTCGTCCGCCCACGATCGGATCCGCAGCTTCCCGCCGGGCCGCATCGCCTCCACCGCATTTTTTGCAATGTTGAACAGCACTTGCTTGACCTGATTGCGATCGGTCAGCACCGGCGGTATGGCCGGCGTCTCGACCTCGACCGAGACCCCGCGGTCCGCCAGCTCCTGGTGTTGGAAGCGCAGCACCTCCGCCAGCACTGCGTTCAGGTCGGATTCCGCCAGATCAGGCGGCCGCGGGCGCACCGCCTCGAGAAAGTGGGTGATGATGCCGTCGAGCCGCGCCACTTCCTCGCGGCAGACCGCCAGCGATTCTCGCAACGACTCGGTCTCGCGCGTGGTCTTCAGCTTCTTCAGCTTCCGCGCGATGAGTTGCAGATGAATGGTCAGCGAGTTCAGCGGATTGCCCAGTTCGTGGGCCACGCCGCCGGCCAGCAGCAGGATCGACGAGGTGCGTTCGCTCTCGATGCGCGCCTCCGTCGAGGCTCTCTCCTTCGTCACATCCGTGAGAATCACCGCGAAGCGTCGCGCTTGCCGGCCTCCCGCCGCCCGAAAAGGCACCATGTACAGCCGCACGGCGCGCGGCTCCGGGTACGTCAGCTCGAATTCGCGCGCCACCACGGGCGCGCTGCCGATCGTGCCCCCGCTGTCGAGCGTCGCCGCGAGCGAATTCCGCAGGCCCGGCACGAGGCGCCACAGGGTCTGGCCCGCCAGGCCCTCTGCGCCCAGCCCGACCAGCCGCAACGCCGCATCGTTGGCGTATTCGATGGCCCCGTCGTCGCGGATGACCAGGATGCCCTCCTGCAACGTGTTGAAGATCTCCTCGAAAACCGCGCGCTCGCGCGCGAGCCGCTGCACGAGGTTCGCCAGGTTGACCGAGTCCAGCGTATCGAGACGCCCGAGCACTCGGTCGAGAGAGGAGTGTTTCTTGCCGGCCATGGTATCCGTTGCCCGCAGCTTGGCCGCAGCCGCCGCCCCTCGTCACGACGATTCTCCAAAGCCCGCGGGCCTCCGTCCCCTCGAAACCCAGGGGCAAGTCCAATCCGGTGGCCGCCGGCGGCGCCCTTCCGGCACGTCCGAATCAAAGCCGCAACCACTCGCCGACCGGCAGCGGGCGTTTTTGGCGAATCGACTCTTCGGCCACCAGGCACAGCCCCGCCGACCACAGACCGTCGCGGCCCGAAGCCGCCGGGGCCGCTTCGCCGCGCACCATGCGCACGCAGCACGCAATTTCCTCGCGCAGCTCGAAAACCTCGCCGCTGTGCCGGGCCATCTTCACGTCCTCGAGTTTCTCCCCGTCGAACACCTTCACGAAGTAGCTCGGCTCGAGCGTGCGATCCATCGCGCCGCTCCAGCCGGCCCAAATCGCTCCCTTGGTGCCGGCGATCTTCACGGTCTGGTGATGCTCGAAGGCCGCGAGCGTCTGCGACACCACCGCGTAGGCCCCGTTGGCGTAGCGGAACATCGCGCTGAAGTTGTCGAACAACTGCGGGCGGCGGGGATCCCGCGAGTTGCCGTAGGCGTAGAGCTCGACCGGATCGCCGGCGCCGGCGAGGTACCAACGGGCCAGATCGAAGAAGTGAATGGGTTCCTCCAGCACCCAACTCCCCACCCGGGCCGGATCGTAGCGCCAGCCCGAGGCGCCGAGCCGGTACGGCTTGCGCAACAGCTCCACGAGCACATACTGCGGCTCGCCGATCGTCCCACGGTCGACGACCCGCTTGATCTCGCCCCATTGCGAAGAGAGGCGCAGTTCGTGTCCCACCGCGAGTTTCCGGCCGCGCGCCTCCGCGAGCTTCACGATGGCCTGGCAGTCGGCCACCGTCACCGCCATCGGCTTCTCCAGCAGGAGATCGCAGCCGGCATTGAGCACATCGGTCGCCAGGGCAAGGTGGGTGCTGCTCGGGGTGACGACGTCGACGATGTCGAGCTTCGTCTCGGCGAGCATGGCGCGGTGGTTGGCGAAAATTCGCGCCCCCGGATGCGCCTGGGCCGCCGCCGCCCGCGAGGCCTCGGACGGCACCACGATGGCGGTGAGTTCGGCGTCGGGATTTCCGGCTATGCTTTGGGCGTGGAACTGGCCCCAGGCTCCGAAGCCCACCAGGCCGAAGCGAACGCGCGAGTGTGACATGGGAGAATAGGTTGAGGTGAAGGGGGCCGCGGAGAAGCGGACGCCCAAAACGAAACCGAGCAGAGCATCGCCGGTCGCTTGCCGGGAACAATGCAATTTTCGTCGGCCCGCCCGATCCCCCGCGTCTTCGGTACCAAACGGCGCGAAGCTTCCGCCCTGCCGGGTCCACAATAGCCTGGGCAGACGGCGGGGGCAGCGGAAAACGGGCTCGCCACCCGCGGAAGTTTTTTCGCCTTGTCGTGCTGTCCTCATCGCATGTCGGAACTCCGGTCCATTGCCCGCCACAAGATCACCGGTGTCTGCCCGCCCGCGCGCGGCGCCGTCATTGCGGCGCTGTGCCGCGAGCACGCCGCTCCGGTCTGGCTCCTCGTGACCGAGGATCTGAAAGCCGCCGAACACCTCGCGGAGGACGTCGCCTTCTTCCATGCCGCGGTGGGCGATCCGCGCCCCCACCATTGCCTGGTCTTTCCCGAGGCCGCCCAGGAAAGGGCCGACCTCCGCGAGACTTTTGCCGCCGCCAACGATCGCCTTACCGTCCTCTCCCGCCTGCGCGCCCTGCGGGGGTTTTCCGCTGCGCCCGATGCCCTCGTCGTTGCGACCACGCCCGCCGCCCTCTTGCAGCCGGTGCCGGCGATCGAGGAGTTCTCCACCCGCGAAATCATCCTCCGCCGCGGCCAGCACCAGTCGTTTCCGCGCCTCCTCGAGCAGCTCCGCGAACTCGACTACGACTCGGAAGTCGTTTGCGAAGCCCCCGGCCAATATGCGGTTCGCGGCGGCATCGTGGACGTCTACCCGGTCACCGCGCGGCAACCGTACCGCCTCGACTTCTTTGGCGACGAACTCGAGTCGATCCGCGAATTCGATCCCGCCACCCAGCGATCGGGCGCCGCGGTCGAGCAAATCACGCTCGCCGCATCCTCCCGCGTTCGCCTGGCGCCGTCGTCAACCGGGCTGGCCGACTACCTCACCCCGGCCGCGCACCTGCTGTTGGTCGAACCCGCCACGCTCGATCCGGAATTCGCCGCCCTCGCGCCCTCCGCCGAGGATCCGCTGGCTCCGCTCCTCGCGCGCGTGGCCGCGGCTTTCGCAGTGAGCGATCTGGATGAAGCGAGCCGGCATTTCGAGCGCGCCTCCTGCGAAGTCACCTGGCAGACCGAAAGCCTCGCCCACCACCGCCGGTATCCCGGCGACGCCCTTGTCGCCCAGGAACGCCTCATGGCCGAGGAGGAAGCCCGCCGCGAGTTCCTGCATCGGCTCTGCGACTGGCACGCCGAAGGCAGCGCGGTCGCCATCGTCGTTTCCAAGGCAGGCGAAGAGAAGCGCGCGCGGGAGATTCTCGCGGCGGAGGACCGTACCCGGGCACTTCCCGTCCGCTGGCTGGTGGGCGCCTTGAACGAGGGTTTTCGAATCACCTTCGGCGAGGGCGCCCGGTTGCTCCTCAATTTCAGCCGCCCGCTGCGGCCGGCTCCGGGAAGACGGGGCCGCCTGCCGGCGGCCGTCCCACCGTCCGCCCCGGAGCCGCGCACGGCGGACCGCGACCCTGAAACCGGCGGCTTGGTGCTGGTCACCGAAACCGAGCTCTTCGGCCGGCAGCGCCCGCGCCGGCCCGCCCTTAACCTCCTCAGCCTCGCACCTCGCGCCCAGGTCGACCAACTGCTCGATTTCTCCGAATTGGCGGAAGGCGATTATGTCGTCCACCTCCAGCATGGCATCGCGCATTACCGCGGGATCACGAAACTCGACACCGCGCAGGGCTTGCGCGAGGTGATCTCCCTCGAGTTCGACGACAACGTCACCCTGCACGTTCCGTTGCCGGAATCCCACCTCGTGAGCCGCTATGTCGGCCTGAGCAAAGTCAAACCACAGCTCGGGCGCATCGGCTCGGGTCGCTGGGAAAAGGCCCGCCAGTCCGCCGAGCGCGCCACCCTTGATCTGGCGGCGGAGCTGCTGCGCATCCACGCCGCGCGCGAGGCCCGGCCCGGTTTCGCCTTCGCCCCCGACGACGAGTGGCAGCAGGAGTTCGAAGCCTCGTTTCCCTTCACCGAAACCCGCGACCAGCTCCGCGCCATTCAGGAAACCAAAGCGGACATGGAGAAGACGCGCCCGATGGACCGCCTGATTTGCGGCGATGTCGGCTACGGTAAGACCGAAGTCGCCCTGCGCGCCGCGTTCAAGGCGGTGCAGGGCGGACGGCAAGTCGCGGTGCTCGTGCCCACCACCGTCCTCGCCCAGCAGCACGTGAACACGTTTCGCGAACGCATGGCCGGCTACCCGATCGCCGTCGAGATGCTCAGCCGGTTTCATTCGCGCGGCGAACAAAGGAAGATCCTCGCCGCCACCGCGGGCGGCCAGGTCGATGTGCTCATCGGCACCCATCGTCTCCTCCAGCACGACGTCGTCTTCCGGGAACTGGGCTTGGTCGTCATCGACGAGGAGCAGCGCTTTGGCGTCCGCCACAAGGAGGTGTTCAAGCGCATGCGCGCCACCGTGGACGTTCTCTCGATGAGCGCCACGCCCATCCCACGCACCCTCTACCTGGCGCTGACCGGAGCTCGCGATCTCAGCGTGATCGAAACGCCCCCCGCCAACCGCCACCCCATCCAGACCATCGTCAAGACCTACGACGAGCAGGCCATCGTCGACGCCATCCGCTTCGAGCTTCGGCGCGGCGGCCAGGTCTTCTACCTGCACAATCGCGTCCAGACCATCGACCTCGTGGCGGCTCGGCTCCGCGAACTGCTGCCCGACCTGCAGATTGCGGTTGGCCATGGGCAGATGAGCGCGGATCAACTCGAGGAGGTCATGACCGAGTTCGTCGCCGGGCGCTACCACGTGCTCGTCTCGACGACGATCATCGAGAGCGGCCTGGATATTCCGAACAGCAATACCATCATCATCGAGGGGGCCGACCGCTTCGGCCTTTCCCAGCTTTACCAGCTCCGCGGCCGGGTCGGGCGCTTCAAGCACCAGGCTTACGCCTATCTGTTGTTGCACCGGCACGCACGGTTGCTCGAGACGGCGCGCCATCGGTTGACCGCGCTGCGGCAACACAACCAACTCGGCGCGGGTTTCCGCATCGCGATGCGCGACCTCGAACTGCGCGGCGCCGGCAATCTCCTCGGCGCCGAACAAAGCGGTCACATCGCTGGCGTCGGTTTCGAGCTCTACTGCCAGCTGCTGCGTCAGTCGGTCGCCCGGCTCAAGGGCGACCCCACCGCCGCCGCCATTCGCGCCAGCGTGAAACTCGATTTCGTTTTCGTCGGAGAAACTCCCGCCCGTTCTCCGGCCGCCCAGCCCGCGGGTCGCCATGTCGACGGCTATACGGCCCTCCGCGACGCCGAGGACGGCGCGAGCACCCCGGTTGCTCCGATCCAGGCGCGCTTACCCGCCAGCTACCTTGCCGAAACTCGGCTGCGGATCGATTTCTACCGCAAGCTCGCCCTGGCCGACTCTCCAGCGGCCGTGCGCCAAATCGAGGCCGATCTGCGCGACCGCTTCGGGGAGTTCGGCGACGAGGTGCGGGCGCTCCTGCTTCTCACGGAAATCCGCCTCCGCGCGGAGGAGACGGGCATCGTCTCGGTCGAGACCGAGTCCCACCGCCTGAAGTGCCTGCGCCAAGGCAACCGCCGCGACGACTGGGTGCAACTCGGCTCGCGGTTTCCGAGGTTGACTGCCCCCGAGCCGCTCGCACGTTTGCGCGAAATCCTCGTTTTCTTGAACAACTTGCCCGCCGCCTTGTCCGCTCCACCATGAGCGATGAATGCTGCGCCCGCCGTCACAGGCTGGGTGCCGCCCCCTTGCCCCTCTGCCTCCCCGCGGCGGACAACAAGGAACGGTGGCCCCGACCGGATTGATTTTCACCTCCGGCGTTGTAATTTCCGCAAAACTCCATTTTCACGACCCACCTGTCCCGTCATGCCGTTTCGCCGCAACCTGGTCCTGCTGCTGACCGCCCTCATCCCGGGCGTCTCGACGCCCGCACAGACGGCCGCTCCTGCGGGCCCGTCGCCGGACCCCGTCG
>Ga0233425_10011314_pt1 | contig 10460 bp, 9 predicted proteins | sample Watercolumn_Towu_2_FD_181712 | JGI IMG/M metagenome (GOLD analysis project Ga0233425, IMG submission 181712) | Freshwater microbial communities from Lake Towuti, South Sulawesi, Indonesia - Watercolumn_Towuti2014_140_MG | ecosystem: Environmental > Aquatic > Freshwater > Lake | place: Indonesia... | reverse complement strand
TGTAGGCCTGCTTTTAAATCAGGCCGAGTATTGGCCCGGCACAGAAGCGCCGGAGTAATGATGGACAATCCCAAAAACAAGACCCCCTGACTCCTGATAAAATGTAAGGGATAAATCCTCAAATGTAATTTGTAAGAATCTAAATTAATAGAAACGGTGATGTTTCCTTTCAGGGAGGTCCTCCGGAGTTATAATAGCCTAATTTCGCTACGAAAACATTTTTTAGCCCACAACCTTCCCAATTGGAAAAGGGAAAGAAAAAGGGGATAATGTCCGAGTCAAAGCAATCCAGGGGGGGTTAATAACAGGTGATAATAATCCCTTGACACGGTCATTTTTTCCTTATAATTTGATTCATTTAGAAAAATTCCGGCTGGTGGGAAATAGGTGGCCCCAAGAATCCTTACTTCTCGATATTCTTTACTATTTCATTTCCATTGCCATTGATGAACGCTTCAGAAAGAACTAGTGCCTAAATAATCCCAGCCCGGACAAAGGCTATAAGGAATTATGCAATAATGGCCGATAATGATAAGGTTTTAACGGCAGCACAAGATGATTTCCTATCGGAGATATATGGATTCCCTTGGCTAAAAATAAATGACCCCCTTGGAGAAGATAATGTAGAGGCTGTCCTTAATATTACAAAACAATTCAAAGCCGGCGGAAAAATCGACCTAAGAATTATCGACACACCTTTTTTATATTCTGCAAAATTACAAAAAGCCGGGTGGTATTGGGGAAATTCAAAAATAGTCTATACCGGAAAACCTTCCGGCCAATATAGAGAAAACCTTTTTATTGATGACATTGTTGTCACTCCGCTGACGGGTGAAGACGTGTCCACCCTTACCGAAAATGCCCATCAGATATTCATTTTAGACAGGTATCGAAATGATCCCAATCTGGACCCGGCTTTAGTAAAAAACTTATATCAACGGTGGCTATCCAACAATATCAATGGCCGATGTGAAGAAATTCTTATCGCCCGGGGGAAAAATGAGGCCCAGATCCGTGGTTTTCTCTGCCTGATTCGAGAAGAAAAATACAACTATTTCGAATTGATCGGAATCTTCCCCCCTTATCAGGGAAAAGGGTTGGGGCGGTTATTAGTTGATGAGGGGATAAGAAGATTTCCGGAAAAAGAGATTAAAGTCGTTACCCAGTTTCATAATCTGGCTATGCTGCGTGTCTTGAGCAAAGCCGGTTTTGTTCCTTCTGAAACAGAAGTGATTTATACTATCCATATTTGAAAATGAGGATGGGAAGGACATTTGTATGCGCATATTTATTATAGGAGTAAACGGATTTATTGGAAATGCACTTGTTCAGAGGATCCTGGAGACGACCGATTGGAAAGTCGTCGGTATCGATATTGAAAAAGACAGGTTAGACGTAGAGTTGCTTTCCAATCAACGATTTGAATTTTATCATGGCGACATAGGGATAAGCCGAGAATGGGTTGAATTTCAGATAAAACGAAGTGATGTTATTGTTCCCTTGGCGGCCGTTGCCGTCCCGAAGATCTATATCGATAATCCCCTTTTTGTTTTTAATCTTGATTTTAAGGAAAACCTTAGAATCATAGAACGGGCGGCCTTGTATGAGAAGCGGATTGTTTTCCCATCGACCTCTGAAGTCTATGGGATGTGTCAGGATGACGACTTTGATGAAGAGAGCAGCCATTTTATTCTCGGTCCGATTAATAAACATCGCTGGATTTACAGCAGTGCGAAGCAGTTGCTGGACAGAGTCATTCATGCCTACGGATTACAGAAAGGATTGGATTATACCTTATTTCGCCCTTTCAACTGGATCGGTCCCCATTTGGACAGGATTGACGAACTGAAGATAGGCAATAGCCGGGTTGTAACGGAGTTTATAGCCAGTGTGGCTTTTAACAGAAGAATAACGTTAATTGATGGCGGCATCCAGAAGAGATGTTTTTTGTACATTGATGACGGAATAGACGCCTTGATGAAAATTCTGGAAAATCGAAACAATTGTGCGTCCCGCCAAATATTTAACATTGGAAATCCGGGAAATGAGGTTTCAATTCGCACACTGGCCGAAACGGTGGTTGAAGTGTATGCCCAACACCCTTTCTCGAAGAAAAATCCTTTTACCGCCGGCATTCACAGTGAAGACAGCCGCACATTCTACGGTAACGGCTATCAGGATGTAGACCGCCGGCGGCCATCAATTACCAAAGCGGGTGAGTTGCTCAACTGGCACCCTAAAGTTGAAATAAAAAAGGCCATTGCTCTAACAGTAGAGTCATTCCTAGGGGAAATCGCATGAAGGTAGAATTTTATAAACACGATATAGAAGAAAGTGATATTCGTGCAGTATCCGCGGCCATGCGCGCTCCTATTTTAACAACGGGACAGACCGTTTATGAGTTTGAAAAACGTTTTGCCGAATATACGTCCAATGAATTTGCCATTGGGTTGATGAGCGGAACCCATGCCCTGGAATTAGCCCTGCGGCTTTACGACATCGGACAGGGGGATGAAGTCATCACAACTCCTCTGAGCTTTATTGCCACCTCAAATGCAATTATTCAAGCTGGAGCCCATCCGATATTTGTGGATGTCGAAACAAGCACCGGAAATATAGACGCCGACCTTATTGAACAAGCGATAACCGCCAAAACACGCGCCCTACTTATTGTTCATCTGTACGGCGTCATGTGCGACATCAAAAAGCTGCGGGCGATAGCCGATAAATATCATCTTATCCTAATCGAAGACGCCGCTCATTGTATCGAAGGGAGCAGAGAAGGCTTCCGATCAGGCAATCTGGGAGATGTTGCCTGTTTCAGTTTCTACGCCACCAAAAACATTACCTCTGGAGAGGGAGGGGCTATAAGCGTTCACCACGCCTCACAAGCGGAACTGCTCCGGACATTATCATTACACGGCATGGACAAATCTGCCGAAAAACGGTACCAAAACAAATACCAGCACTGGGATATGAAGACCTTAGGACATAAAGCGAATATGTCCAATATTCAGGCCGCAATGTTGCTGGGCCAGCTTGAACGCCTGGATGATCAGTGGGAGAAAAGAGAAAAGATATGCCGTATCTATGAACACGCTTTTTCGGAAATGAAAGGGGTATCCTTCCCCGTTGTGCCTCAGAACGCCAAAAGCGCCCGTCATTTGTTTACGATTTGGGTTGACCCAAGCAGGCGGGATGAGATATTACTGCGCCTGCAAGAACAAGGTGTAGGTGTGGCCGTAAATTATCGGGCCATTCATCTGCTCCAATATTATCGGGAAAAATTCGGATTTAAAAGAGGAGATTATCCTCAGGCCGAACACATTGGCGACAGCACAATAACCTTACCTTTATACAGCAAGCTCACGGATAAGGAAATTAAGTACGTCATAGAGGCGGTTAAAAAAGCATTGGATTAAGGATTCCGGAGGTGACGAAAGGAAAACCCTTTCCAGCTCCTCGTTTATTGACCCAACGCCCCTGGGAAATATCGGCTCCTGAAAAACCATAAATGGCCCCCAAAAACATATCGGAATCACTTCAAACTGCCAGAAATATATTTCTCATTCAACTCGGGGATATCGGTGACGTTGTCTGGACTACCCCTGCTTTATGGGCGGTTAAAAGCGCTTGTCCTAAAGCGAAGGTCTCCGTATTGGTTCGGGAAGGTTTCGGGAGCCTTTTAGCTTCCGACCCCACAGTGCATCGGATTTACGAGGTAAAGAAGGGTAAAGGAAACCTATTCAAAAAATTTTTCGGTCAAATGGAGTTTATTCGACAGTTGCGCCGTCAACATTTCGATATCGCTCTTGATCTCCGGCTGGATGAACGGGGCGCTTATATGGCCTTTATATCAGGCGCTCCTGTACGGATAAGGCAATATAATCCCGATGTTCCTTACCGGCTCAACAAACTTTTCACTCATCTGGTCACTCCCCCCCCGCGCCCCGGAAAAATCCGGGGTGCCGCCGAACAGTCTCTCTGTATTGTGAGAGAGATGGGTATTCCGACGGATAATAATATTCCCGCACTCTGGGTTTCTGAAACAAATCGAGAACGAGCTCTCGCTATTCTTCGTCATGCCGGAGTCAAAGCCGATACCCCTTGGGTCAGCCTAAACCCTTTTTCTCGGTGGTCCTACAAGGAATGGAGTTACCATAAATGGTCCGAGGTTGTCGATTGGTTATGGAATCGGTACCGAATTGCCACCGTCTTGGTGGGAGCCGGGTGGGAAAGAAGAAAAGCGGAGCTCTTAGCGGAAAAAATAAAAGCCACGGTGTTCAATCTTGTAGGAATGACTTCGCTGGATGAACTGGCCGCCGTCCTTGAATTGAGCCTTTTGAATATTGGTGTTGACAGTGCCGCCCCGCACATTGCCGCAGCGGTGGGAACCCCGACGATAACAATCTACGGGCCGTCGGACTGGGAAGAATGGGCCCCCATTGGGGAAATACACCGCGTAATCCTGCCGAGCCGCGACTGCACTCCCTGTTTTAAAAAAGGGTGCGAGGGCAAAGGGGTGAGCCACTGTCTTGAAGAATTATCGGCCGAAGAAGTCAAGCAGGGTATTCAGAGTGCCCTTAATAATCTTGACAAAAGGACAGGGGCAATTCAAAACCCTGTTCTTTAATCACTGAGTTGTTCTATCCGCCCCGTCAAGACAAATTTTTCATCAAAAAAAGCTCCGAATATATTCCGGAGATCTGTTTGGCCATATCGGCCCAGGAGTATTGTCGGGCAGTCTGAAGGGCGCCGAGGGACAAGCGATGGTGTTCTTCTGGTGACAAGGCCAGAGCCAGGGTGCGGCTGATCTCTTGGGTCTGGGTTGGGGCGACGATATAGCCGTTTTCACCGGGCCGCACAATATCGCTGGCGCCGACGGTATGACTGATGATTACCGGCAAAGCGGCCGCCATGGCTTCCAGGACGGTCAGACCAAAAGTGTCAAAGGTTGAAAGCATAATAAATAGATCTGCCGCCAGATAAACGGGGGCTATCTCTTCGTTCCAGACGCCTGCGAAAATCACCTTATTATTGATGCCTAAGTCACGAGCCAGAGACATATAAGGTCGTTGGTCGCCTTTACCCACGACCAGCAGATTGGCTTTCAGGGAAGGAGCTATCTGATTCAAACCTGCCAAGGCCCGGATGATGGCCTCCAGTCCTTTAATTTCAAAATTCATACCGACGAAGAGAATGATCCGGTCATTGTCCGCCAGTCCGAAACGTCGCCGGATTTGGGTGCGGCAGGACCGGCGATCAAGGGCATCAAAAGGGGCCGTATCCACACCGGGCGTGATGACCTGAAGTTTGCTGGTGCTTTGAGGAAAGGAAGCCACAATTTTCTCCCGCACCAAAGTGGAAACGGGCAAAATTTTACGGCAGCGGGTGCTGTTAATCAAACGCCCTTCCGTCCAGGCCGTCACCCGGTCATACCAGCTGAGGCGCTTACAGCGTACTTCCCGAGTCCAGATGGCATGGGGGAGACCGTGGGCCGAGAAAAGGTCGGCTTCGAGAATGCGGTCATGGGTATGGATCAGATCCATTCCCGACGCGGCGATCCTCCGGTTGGCAAAATAAGCGAAACTGAGGGTCGTCAGAAAACGTGGAAACTTAATGATCGGCACCTTATGAAAGTGGACACCGGCGCTTTCAACATCCCAGCGGTTTGCGAAAACGTGCATCTCCAGACCGTCCATGGCGGCCAACTGTTCGGTCAAGGCCATGACGAAGCGTTCGCCTCCCCCCACCCGACTATAGCGGGGCACCACCATGGCAATCTTTTTGGGGCGGCTACTCATGAGCGTTTTCTTTGACTGCCTTCGACCGCCCCAGGGGAAAGGGGCAGCCGGCGAAATGCCAGGTAAAAAGCTGCCAGTAGCGCCAACAGCGAAAGCGGATGTTTCTGACCAGTCCCACGGTTAAAAGGACGGCGGCACTGTTAAAGATGACATTGATCGCCAGCCGCATTAGAATAACAGCTTTCATTATTAAAAATGAACCGGGATGCCACTTGCGAAGATATTGATATCGGGAATAGTAAAAGAGTTTGCGCGCCACGGCCTGGACTCCGGCGGTTTGGCCCTGGGCGTGAATGATGTGGGCCTGCGGTACGAAGAAAACCTGCCAGCCCTTATGCCAAAACTGCCGAGCCCAATCGGTCTCTTCAAAAAAGAAGAAATAGCGCTCGTCAAAGAGCCCCACCTGATCCATGGCGGTTTTACGCACGATCATACAGGCCCCTATGCACGAATCTACGGGCAGAGGCTGATCATAGGACTGATATTTGCTCGGGTATTTCCGCGGCAGCAACCACTTGAGCAGCGATTCATTGATCAAGAGATTCAGCAAAGAAGGAAAGGCGGCATGGGAATTTTGTTTTGAGCCGTCCGGGTTCAACAATTGGCCGCAGGCCATACCGGCCTGGAGATGAGACTCCATGAATTCATATAGTGTTTTTACGGCATGAGGTTTAAGCGTGGCATCGGTGTTGATTAACAGAGCATAACGGCCCTGCATGATCCGGAAGGCCTGGTTGTTGGCCACGCCAAAACCTTTGTTCTCTGTATTGGTAACACAACGCACCTGCGGAAAGGCGCTGAGGACCGCCGGAATCGAGCCGTCGGTGGAGCCGTTATCGACCAGGATGATCTCAAAAGATTGATTTTGGACGGAAGCATAAATAGCCGTCACACATTGCAGCAGCAGATCCCGTGTGTTCCAATTCACAATGACGAAAGAGATATCAATCGCAGCCATCAACACCGCCCTTGGATTTGGACGCCGGCTCGGAGGGATTGATGCGCGGCCAGGGCCAATGGGCTTGACGCACATAAAGTTTGGCATATTTGTAAAAAGTAGCTTCAAAATGGCTCAAGGCCAGCACAAAACCCGGCCAGCCGTCCAAGAATCCCCGTTTGATCAGATATTGATGGATAAAGGCCCAGAGACCATGACTCAGAGCACTTCCCGGGCTGGCTTTTCTTTGCTGCAGATAAAGCTTTTCCGCCCCTAAAGTCGAGTAACGGTTGCACTTGTGAAGAATCTGCTCCAGATCCTTAAAAGGGAACTGCCAAATGGGGTTTTGCAGATAACCGACTTTTCTGCTGGAGAGGTCATAGGCTTCATGCACCGAATCGAATCGAAAGGTCATGACCCCTTTGCGAAAGAGTTGAGGCTGGCGGTAATCCGGGTAGTAGCCGGAGTGCTTGATCCAGCGGCCCATGAAGTAGTTCCGCCGCGGCACATAATAGGCATCCAGAGCATCGGAAGACTGCAGAATAGAAAGGATTTCATCCCGTGCCTCCGGGGTGCAGCGTTCGTCGGCATCCAGACTGAAAATCCAATCCCCTTGGCAGGCGGCTATGGCGCGGTTGCGCAGATCGCCGTAGCCGAGAAAAGGGATCTGAACCACCCGAGCCCCCATAGCCTGGGCGATCTCCGTGGTGCCGTCGGTGCTGTGGGAATCGGCCACGACCACTTCGTCCGCCCACTGGACACTGGCAATGGCGTCAGCGATCTTTTCCTTTTCATTAAAGGCTATGATATAACAGGAAATTTTTAAAAGTCTGTTTTCTTCCACGCGACTGTGTCCCTCTGGATCAATAAGTCCGGTCCGGCCGGGTTAACGACTTTTTCTTAACCACTCCAGTTGCAGATCCTTTCAGCCATTCATGTGGCGATCAGGCCCCATGAATTATGCCGGCCGGATCGGAATTTCATTATTTAGTTTACATCCGGAAAGGGCGTTTCCGGATGTAAACTATTTAACCATTTCAGATAATATCTTAACTATCTGCCTAGCCGTATCCCCTTTTCCATAGGGACATTCCCGGACAGGTTCCGGAGGGATCATCGCCCAACGGATACATTCCTGGATTCTTTGACCAGCCAGCAATCCCAGCCCCACTTCGATCACTTCGGGACGTTCCGTCTTTTCCCTGACAATGATCACTTTTTTATCGAAACAGGTGGCTTCCTCTTGAATGCCGCCGCTGTCTGATATTATAAAAGCGGACTGACTGAGCAAGGCCAGCAGATCGGGATAACCCAGGGGAGGTACAACCCGGACATTTTCGGAACGAATCCGCGTCTTGTGTTTAATTACATTGGGATTGGGATGAACAGGAAAAATAAGCTCCAGTTCGGGGTTTTCAAGGGCCACCATTTGTAATTCATCGAAAAGGCGATCCATAACCCCGTGGTTTTCTCTGCGGTGCAATGTGACCAAGACCTTATTTGACCTGCCCGGGGTCAAATTCAGACGAGCCTTAAAAAAATTGACGGCATCTACAATCGTATTGCCGACCAGGTGAATATTCTTGGCTCCGGATTTGATCAGGTTATCATAGGCCTGTTTCGTCGGGGCAAAATTGAGTGAGGCGACCTGTGTAATCAGGGTACGGTTGAGTTCTTCAGGATAGGGATTTTCCAAATCAAATGTGCGCAAACCCGCTTCCACGTGGGCAACCTTTACCCCATTGTAGAAGGCCATTTGGGCGATCGCCCAGGCCGTCGTCGTGTCGCCCTGAACGACGGCCATATCAACGGAGCAATTGGAAAAGAATCTTTCTGCTGCCCGGCTGATTTTGATAAAGCTTTCCCCGAGAGTATTATGCTTGTCTTCACCGGAAAACATATCGGCAAAGCTGAAGTCAGGTTCAGAAATCAACCCCTTTACATCCTCATACAGATCAAGCTGCTGTCCGCTGAAGAGGGTCTTAAAAGGCAGGTTTTGAGCCTTTAACTCATTAATTAACGGAAAAAGCTTTATTATTTCAGGTCTTGTTCCAAAGGCGACAAGTATCATAACAATATTGGATTATACCCCTTGTTGATTTCATTTTTTACCGCCTGCCAGTAGAGGTCCGATTTGTCCGAGCTGCAACTGATCGCAACTTTGTCTACGCCCCGTTCGGGATGAACCGAACCCCAAAGAGCTTTATCTTCTTTCGGGTGTGGTGGGCAGGCGACCCGGATGCCATAGCGTTGGAGCATCGCGCAAAAATGGATATCCTCACCGAAATCTCTGATAACCGGATCTTCCTCCCAGAAATATTTGGCCCACTCTCGCCTGAAAAACCAGCTATGACCCACCAGATCCACATATTCCAAGCTGGCATTCATGCCTTCCCACCCCATACGCGGTTTTTCAGTTTTTAGCTCCGTTTTGGAGAGGTAACGTAACCCGATCGTTCCGCACAGTACTTTTTCGCTGTCCACATATCTAAGACAGTTTTCAAACCAACGCTCACCCGGCATCGTATCATCGTCGAAGATACAGACATATTCACCTTCCATGCAGGCAGCCATAGTGAAACGGGGGATAATACCAAAATTATGATCGCAAATGATTTTTTTTACCTGCCGATCATTCTTGAAACGAACCATCTGCTTCCGTTCAATCAGGCCGAATCGTTTCGGGGGGCCATTATACCAGAGGACAATATCATGGGGGGGAATGCTTTGATTCAGAATACGCTCGACTTGTTCCTCAAGATACTGGGGTCTTAACCAGGCGGTTAATATAACGGAAATTTTTGGTTTCATTGGAAGTCTAAATTTCTCGATCTCTTTTCTGACTGCGGTGGACTCATGAGTCAGCTTCTCAGCCCCCCCAAAGGACCTCGTCCAATTAGAAAATAGATCACATTTTAGCTTTTTGAAAAAAGGTTAAATGTGACGAAAAGAGCAAACAGTAATTATCCGACCTATTGGGTCTACCTATTGATTCTATAGAATAAGAAAAATTTAGGGTCAAGGAAATTCTCCATTAATTCCTGATGCTCAACACTAAAGGGGAAATAGTTTTCAACATATCCTGGGAAGCTGTTCACCGGCCAGCATATCCAGCAGGCGTCGGCCGCCGATGGCCGTTTTTAAAACTACTCGGCCCGGATTTTCGGCCTTCACCTCCCCGATGAGGGCGGCCTCCCGGGCGTAGGGATTTTGTTTCATACTATCTAAAACGTTTTGAGCCTCAGCAGACGGCACCAGGGCTATCAGTTTCCCTTCATTGGCGATGTAATAGGGATCCAAACCCAATAATTCCGAGGCGGCCAGAACGCTATCCCGGAGGGGAATGTTTTCCTCCCACAATTCTATCCCGACCTGCGACTGCCCGGCAATCTCATTTAAGGTGGTGGCCAGGCCGCCCCGGGTCGGATCGCGCAGGACATGAATGTCCGGGTAGGCCAGAAGCATGTTTCGGACCAGATGATTTAAAGGGGCCACATCGCTTTTCAGCGGAGAATCAAAGGATAGTCCTTCCCGCTTGGACAGGATGGTCAGTCCGTGATCGCCCACAGTCCCGCTGATCAAAATCGCATCGCCCGGTCGGGCATTCTGCCCGGCCACGTGCACCTTTGCAGGGACCAGACCGATGCCGGAGGTGTTAATGAAGATCTTATCCGCCGCCCCTTTGGGAACGACTTTGGTGTCTCCGGTAACGATTCGTA
>Ga0233425_10011313_pt1 | contig 10461 bp, 11 predicted proteins | sample Watercolumn_Towu_2_FD_181712 | JGI IMG/M metagenome (GOLD analysis project Ga0233425, IMG submission 181712) | Freshwater microbial communities from Lake Towuti, South Sulawesi, Indonesia - Watercolumn_Towuti2014_140_MG | ecosystem: Environmental > Aquatic > Freshwater > Lake | place... | reverse complement strand
AAATCTTTTTCATGGCCTCGGCGATCTCGGCACTCTCAATAATGATACCGAGTTTTTCGCGCCACGAGGCAATCATGATTTTGTTGTCGTAGATATTGATTTCTGGAGAGAAGTAAAATTTATCAGCGGGAATTAAAGCGCTGGTACGCTCTTCAACCGAATCACGGATAACTCTTTCTTTAGCCACTAGAGTACTTGGAAAAATTGCGCGAATATGAATTTTCTTTTTGGCCCGACGCTGATAGTAGTTTGGAAAATAATCCGGCAAGCCAGCGTGCATATCATCGATTGTGGCATAAGCACGAATGGTTTCGTGCGAAGTTAAGGTATCTTCATAAACTTGTTTCAAACCATCCCGGCCTTCATAAAATCTGATTTTTGGACGACCGCTAACATTATGAATTGATTTGAGCTGTGGTAAAAAATTTTGAGCTTCAGAAAACTGCGCCTCGGCGATCTTTTTCTTTTTCTCTAAAAAGTCAACAACCTTATCTGGCGATTCAGCGAGATACTCTTGTTTTGGTTCTTTACCAGAAACACTCACCAGACCGTAGTTAACCAAGCGACTCAAAATATCGTAACCAGTAGTGCGATTCAACTCGGCCGCGCGGGCGATTTCAGAGACCGTGCCTTTTCCAAGCAAAAGGAGGGCTAAATAAACCGCGGTTTCTTTTTCCGAAAAGTCAAGAGAGAGGAGGAAGTTTTTAAGAGGAAGGTTGGTATTTTCCATATGTTTTTAAGCTTACACTGCACCGTCATTGCGAGCCTGGCGAAGCAATCTCATCGTAATTTGAAAACCCGATTGGATTGCTTCGCTGGGCTCGCAATGACGGCTATGATGGTACATTTTTAGTATACCACTGTTCTTATTTTGTGTCAATAACTTTCCACATCACTTTTTACACCATAATTCTACAGTAATTTAAGCCACTTCTAGTGTCTGTGCTTGACTATAACTATTGACAAAAGTTAAAAAAGGTGTAAGATAGTCGGTTGGTTCTGGAATAAGTCCAAGCCAACGGCCAACATCTTTCCTCGAGGAAGACATGCGCCGGAAAAACCACAAACTTCACCTCGTCCCTGTGGTCAGCCCAAGCTGTGGCAACGGCAAATCCACCTTGGCCTTGGCCCTGGCCATGCGCCTGTGTGCCATGGGTCGGCGGGTCGTCTTGATTGATACCAGCCTGAACCAGGGACTCTTCCATATCTGTCGTAACGCCGGGATTCAAGAAAACAGAAAGGCGGCCCATTCAGGCATCGGAAAATTCCTGAGTGACGATTGTTTGGATTGGGGTTGGGTGCGCGAAAACGCGCTTCCGTTCATCGCCGTTCCCCACACCATCGGAAAGCTCTGGGTATTCCCCAATCAAGACTTCGGTGAAATGCGGGATATGAACTGTTGTCTCGAAAGCCAAGTTCCACTTCTGCGCAATCGCCTCAATTTCATGTTCTGGCTCCTAGACGACCATATCCGACCGGAGATCGTAATCTTTGATACTGGTCTTGGGTTGTGGTGGTGGAGTGACTTTATCCTTGACACGGTCGTCAACCATCTCGAGGGCACAATTGTCGATAAACTCAAGATTGTAAATAACCCCTTGGTGGTCACCAGTCACGGTAGCGGCAAGACAACCCAATTATTGGACGAAGTGCGTCTTATGCACACGTTCTATAACTTCCCTGCCAAACGGACTGATCGGCCGTTTGATGAGCTTGATGAAAAGCAATGCCAAAATAATTGGGGCGTGGTCGCGAATCATCTCCCCGGGGCATTGGAAGATCTGGAAGCCACGGCCAAACGCCTGCTTCGCGAAGAAAACGAACGCGCCCTTGCCGCAAATCCGGAGTGCCACTTTGTCTTTCCCGAAGACAAACGGCGCCACTTTGAGGAAAGCCTCAGATTGATCACTTCGGCCACAAACTTCTTCGCCCCGCAGGTGCCGAGCCTCGTGGATCTGTACCGGACCACAACCGAAGGCGGCGATCTCGCTTCACGCGTCAAGGCCGATGGCGAGCGCCTGCTGGCCGCTTTATTCGGCAGCGCCGAGGGTGTGACCAGCACCAACGGTAGCGACAACTACTGTAAGCAGGTCGAAAACTTCCGTTTCGACCCGGCCCTGATTGCTTGGCACAAGGTCATCGGCAACATCGCCGGCTGGATCTTGGCTAGCAAGTAGTTGACCGTCACGAACAAGAACCCCGTGCTTCCACGGGGTTCAACATTTTTTAAACAACCATCCTCAACCTCCCACTTCCCACCTCTCACCTCCCACTTCCAATCTTAGAGTAAATACACCCGCAATAATTCTGATGATATATCCCACAAGCCTTCCCGCGTTTTTGCGACTCGGCTTCCCCGCCCTGTTTTTTGAAATCACCAGCCAAAAATTTTATTCCGACTTCGGTAGCAATCCTTTCACCGATCGGATTGATGATGGCGGCCGGTTTGAAACGACCAACGGTCAAAGTTGAGGCAAAATAATCAAACCCGAGCCGCTTGGCTTCCTCGGCCGTGCGCCGCAAACGCATCTCGAAGCACACTAGACAACGCGCCCCGCCTTCGTGCTCAAGTGCCTGTCCGCGAACTTTTTCAAACCACACGCGCGGATTATACTCGTCTTCAATCATCGGGATTTTCAAAACCTCGGACATTTGATGAACTGCCTCGCGACGTTTTTCATATTCCTCGACCGGATGAATATTTGGGTTATAATAAAAAATCGTCACATTAAAATCACATGACAATTTTTCAGGAATCCAAGCGCCACAGATACCGCAACAGGTGTGGAGTAGAAGTGTTGGTTTGGACACAAGGTCTAAGCTGCTTTTTCTTGTTCTGGCACCGGAGATCCGGCAATCTCCTCAATGCTTTCGCCGGCGGCATACTTAGTTAGAATCCGACCAACTTCATAAGAACCGACCCCTTTCACTAAATCCGAAATCACAACTTGAGCTTGCGCACGCTCAAAACCCTGTTTTCTTAATTCCAAATACTGTTCTATTACTCGATTGATAATTTCCTTGTCTGTAACAGGTCGGTAATGTTCGGCAAATCCTTCGGTCATAAAATTCAAACTAAATTATTATTTACCACCCCTTCGCTTCAATAGCGGCTAAAGCCGCGGCCACCTGAGCTTCGTGTTTTGACGAACCCGTCCCCTTCGCAATCAATTCTTTTCCAATATAGACTCCGATCTCGAAGACTTTATTATGATCCGGCCCCTCTTCAGAGAGAACCTTATAAACCGGAGTGACTCCAGCTTTTTCTTGAGCCGCCTCCTGAAAACGACTTTTCGGATCGATGTGCAACTGATCTTTCAAAATTCTTGGCAGCTCGATTAAAACAGTTCGATGAATAAAATCCTTGGCCTCGTCCCAACCGAGGTCGAGGTAAACCGCTCCAATTACAGCCTCGATGGCGTTAGCCAAAATATAGCGACGCGCTTTGGAGCCGGCATCTTTTGCTTCGCCTTTAGATAAATACAAATAATCTTCAATGCTAAGCCGGGAACAAATCTCGGCCATCATATCAGCATTAACCAAAGCGGCGCGCCAGTTGGTAAGCTCGCCCTCGGGGTTTTCGTAATTCTGATAAAGATACTCGGTAACCACGAGTTCAAGAACAGCGTCGCCCAAAAACTCGAGGCGTTCGTTGTGGCCCAAACGAAAGTCTGGGTGCTCGTTCAAATACGAGCGATGAACAAGCGCTTGGCGCAACGTATCTTTGTCGTGAAACGACACGCCGAGGGTTTGTTCTAGTTTTTCTAGGTCATTCATATTGTATACGAATTAACGAATCTTGCTACGAAACTACGAATTTGGATTGGTTTGGTTAGATTTTAGAATTCGACTATAAGTTACTCCATCGTCGGAAAACCTAACGAGAATTCCTAAATCTTTTCCTGTTAATTTAAGATAAGTTTTAACCTGATCATAATCTTTTCTACGGAATCTTTCTCCGACTTTTAACTCAACCACAACCGAATCATCGACCAATAAATCAAGAAAAAAATATCCAATAGTTTTTGACTCAAAAATTACTGGGCAGTGGACTTGTCGCTGAAATTTTCTTTTTCTTTTTTCTAAACCGATTTCAACGGCCTTTTGGTAAATCCTTTCACTTTTCTCAGGACCAACACCATTAAAAGCGTCGAAACACGCGCCGACTATATCATAACTCAATTCTGGAAACAAGATTTCTGAATTTTTTACTTCTATCCTACCCATAACAAAATTCGTAGCATTCGCAGGTTCGTAGCCAAATTCGTTAATTCGTATACACCATTTACTCCACTACCTTTTCCTCTTCTGCCGCTGGTTCAACTTTATCAACCTCCTTCAACTCATCCTTCGCCACCACATCTTTATAAATCGCGCCGAGAACGCCATTGACAAATTTGCCGGAAGCCTCGCCGCCAAAACTTTTAGCGAGTTCAATAGCTTCGTTAATAGCAACTTTGGAAGGAACAATTTGGGAAAATTTTAATTCATAGGTCCCGAGACGGAGGATATTGCGATCTATGCAAGTCATGTTGGCAAGCGGCCACTCTGGAGCAAACTTCGTAATAATCTCGTCGATGGCCGACAGATTTTTAATAATGCCATCAATGGTTTCTTTAACATAACCACCATCATCAAAACCAGCGGCAAACTCCTCGCGATCATAAGCGATAATTTCATTAAGTTTGTCTTCGGGCTGATGATTGAAATCCCATTGGTAAAGGGACTGCATGACTAGAGTGCGGGCAAGGTGACGGTTGGACATAGTGGTTAGTGTTGGAAGTCGTGGAGTTATTGGGAGTCGTGGAGTCGTGGAGTGAAGGAATAATTTATTTCTTTAAATATTTAAGAAAATAAACTTCCAAGACTCCACGACTCCACGACTTTACACACTCCACGACTTTAAAACCGTCTAAAAAAGACGGTTTTAAAATTATTTTTTGGTTGTTTTCTTTACCAAACGCTTGGCGGCACGGGTGGTGTCGACAACTTTTTTTCCTTTGTATGTTCCGCAGGCTTTGCAAGCGCGATGCGGCAACACGGCGGCTCCGCAAGAAACACATTTGTTCACGGTTTGTTTTTTAAGAGCAAAATGCGCGGCGCGGCGGCGTTTGTCCGAACTAGTTCGGCGATGACCAGGAAGACCCATAGTGTAATGTCTAATTATTAAATGACAAGTTGTTTAATGAGGGAATTTTGTTTCCTCGGTGATTATTATATCAGGATTAGCGGAAAAGGTCAATCGCCTGTTATTAGGTATACTTTTCCCTAAGTAAACTTCAATTCTGTATTTTTTCGTGCTAACCCCAAACCACTTTTCAAGAAAAAAACACCGCTTATCTTAGAGTTTTTTGATAAATCTTTGATACACTTATTAGGTATACATTTTATGGACTTATTTTAACAAAACAATATCAAAAAAGACGGAAAAATTTCCGTCTTTTTTATTTCTAATTTTTACTCCACCACGGTCACGCTCACCGCTTTATCTTTCTCTTCCTTAAATCGCATCACGCGCACGCCTTGGGTGTCGCGGCCGAGTACGGAAACTGATTTGATCGAAGTGCGAATAACCTGACCGCCAGTTGAGATAACCATAAGGTCGCGAGCGTCGTCGGCATCGACAATATGGGCAGCGATGATTTTGCCGGTTTTGGCCGAGACGTGAGCAGTGCGAACACCAGAGCCGCCGCGACCTTGGATTTTGTATTCATCGATTGGCGTGCGTTTACCCAAGCCGTTTTCCATAAGAACAAGAAGTTGCGGTTGTTCTTTTCGCTTGGCCATTTCAGTTGTAATAACGTCCATTCCTACCACAACATCAGAACCCTTGAGACGAATACCGCGCACACCGGCGGCAGAACGACCCATTGGGCGCACGCCATCTTCTTCAAAACGAATGGACTGACCATTGGAGGTAACGAGCGAAATGTCGTCTTTGCCAGAAGTTGGCTTAACCCACTCCAGATTGTCGCCATCGTTCAACTTGATGGCGATCAAACCATTGGTACGAATGTTTTCAAACTCATCGAGAGAGGTTTTCTTAACCGTGCCTTTGCTGGTGACAAAGAACAAAAACTTATAAGCATCGGATTCACCAAAAGAAAGATATGAACTAACGGTTTCGCCCGGAGCCAAGTTAAGGAAGTTGACGAGGGCCTGACCTTTTGCGGTGCGCGAAGCTTCTGGAATGTCGTAAGTTTTAATTTTGAAAACTCGGCCGCGATTCGTAAAGAACAAAATGTCGCGATGAGTGCTGGTGGTGAACATTCGTTCGACTTCGTCCTCTTCTTTAGTGATAAGACCAGTGACGCCTTTGCCGCCACGAGTCTGGGTTCGAAAAGTCTCTGGTGGAATGCGCTTGATGTAGCCGCCGCGAGTGATCATAACCACAGTCTGAACATCGGGAATCAAATCTTCCATTGAGAAAGCTTTAATCCCTTGTTTGATCACCTCGGTACGGCGCTCGTCACCGTAGTTTTCTTTAATTTCTTCGACTTCTTTTTTAACCAAACCGCGGAGTTTTTTTTCGGATTTTAAAATTGACTGAAGTTCAGCGATTAACTTTTGCTTCTCCTCCCACTCTTGCTCGATCTTCAGGCGTTCAAGGTTGGCAAGCTGTTGCAAGCGCATTTCGAGAATGGCCGCGGCCTGAAGCTCGGAGAGTTTGAATTTTTTCATGAGATTGACTCGAGCTTCTTCTTTATCTTTCGACTTCTTGATGGTCTCGATAACCTTATCGATGTGCAAAAGAGCAATACGCAAACCTTCCAAAATATGAGCGCGCTCTTCGGCTCGGCGTAACTCAAACTCGGTGCGACGGCGAACAACAATAAAACGATGCTTCAAAAACTCTTCGAGGACTGATTTGAGGTTAAGAATGCGCGGCTGAATTCCGTTATCGATCAGGGCCAACATGTTAACATGGAAAGTTTCTTGAAGCTGGGTGAGCTGATACAAACGGTTCAAAACTTTTTTCGGATAAGCATCTTTCTTCAACTCGATAATAATGCGCACGCCATCTTTTGTGGACTCGTCCCACAAGTCTTTGATGCCTTCAATTTTTTTGTCGCGCACGGCCTCGGCAATTTTTTCCAGAAGAGTTGCCTTATTTACCTGAAAAGGAATTTCATGGACAATGATGCGGAAGTTGCCTTTCTTGTCTTCGCTGATTTCGGTTTTGGCGCGAGTTAAAATGCGACCCTTACCAGTAGCATAAGCTTGTTTGATTTCGTTCCAGTCGTAGATAATGCCGCCGGTTGGAAAATCTGGACCTTTAACAAATTGCAAAAGGTCATCAATGGAAGCCTCGGGATTTTCAATTAAATATTCCGTGGCCTCGCAAACCTCGGTGAGGTTATGTGGCGGAATGTTGGTGGCCATACCAACGGCAATACCGAGAGTTCCGTTGATCAAAAGATTTGGAACTTTGGCTGGCAAAACCGACGGCTCTTTATGACTACCGTCAAAAGTCGGACGAAAATCAACAGTATCTTTTTCAATATCCAAAAGCATTTCCTCGGCAAGCGAGCGAAGTTTGGACTCGGTGTAACGATAAGCAGCAGCCGAGTCGCCGTCGAGCGAGCCAAAGTTGCCTTGACCGTTTACGAGCGGATAGCGCAATTTAAAATCTTGAGCCATGTGCACCAAGGAATCGTAAACCGCGAGGTCGCCATGCGGATGATATTTACCAAGCACTTCACCGACCACGGTGGCGCATTTTTTAAAGCGAGCATTGGCCCGCAAACCCACCTGCCACATGGAATACAAAATACGGCGATGCACTGGCTTAAAACCATCGCGAACATCGGGCAAGGCGCGGCTGACAATGACTGACATGGCGTAGTCCAAATAAGCATCGCGCATTTCCTGACTGATATCACGCGGCTCGAGTCGACCAGCCAAAGCAGAGTCACTTAAAACCTCAACCCTGGTTGATTCTTCTGGCTTAGGTTGGTGTTTGATGGTTTTCTTGAGTTTTTTCATAATGGTTTTTTGAGAGGGTTGCCAAACCCTAATCACTTCTACTTTACTGTTCAGATTCCAAAAGTTCTTTTTTCATTAATTCACCAACTTGTTGCTTGGCGGCTTCTTGTTTTTCATGTTCCTCACGGAGTTCGTTGGCGTTTTCTAAAATTATATTTCCAATTTCGTTGGCTGGGGTTTGGGCTTCGTCTTTAAAATCGCTTCCAATTTTTTGAATATCGTTTTTGATTTCGCTTACGCGTTCAATGCCATCAAGGGAAAAATGAAGAGCGCGCCAAGTGTCACGAAAGGAAAAAAACCAGCCCAGCAAAACCAATCCGATTGTCACAGAAGAACAGACGACAAATAGGACAAAATTTTTTTGATCTGGTTTTTTAAAAACCATAGTTTAAGCGCGTTCCAAAATTATGGTCAATGTATTTTCTTCTGGTAAATCTTTTTTGGTCAGCTTGAGTTTGTTAGTGCTTTCCTTTTGGCAAACACCAACGGCTTTACAAAACTCATCGACTGAGACCAACTTTTCTTTTAGACCATCAATACCGTGAGTCATTGGCAAAACAATTCTTGGCTCGATTTGCTCGATGACCTGAACCGCAAGTTTTGGTGTTAAAACCCGCCCGCCACCAGCCGGAATCATTAAAACATCAATATTGCCGAGTTCCTTCAATTCGTCGTCGGTCAAAACACGATTTAAGGCTCCAAGATGCGCCAAATGAACGCCCTCAACCTCAAAACGAAAAACTCGATGCTTTTCCATTCCTTTTTCAGCGAGCGGAACATGAATGGAATAAACAAAAAGTCCCTTGATTTCAAACTCGCCGGGCATTTCGACCACAAACGGTTTATTTTGCAAACCCTCGATATTGTTGGCGTCCTTCTCGTCGTGGCTTACGGCCGCGATGTCGGCCGCCAAGGCGCGAGGAAGTTTAAGACCGGTCTCGTTATTATATGGATCAGTAACCAAAGTTACCTCGCCTGCTGGGGTTTTAGAATTGATTTCAAAACAAGAAAGGCCGTGCCAGGAGATGTTCATATCGGAGGAGTTAAGGGTGGTTAAGGGGTGTAAAGGGGGGTTAAGGGGATTAGGGGAAGGAAAATTTTTTCTGATAAACGCGCTCCCAGTGTAGCATATTGGGAGGAGAGGGACAAGGGGAACTGTGATTCATCTGAGGGAATGATAGCTATGAATTTAAAGGAAAAATTCTTCAAAAAAATCATAGTTATCATTCTTTCAGATGAATCAAAGTCCAAAACGACAAGAGCCAGACACCGCAAGTATTACGGTTGTCTGGCTCTGGAGAAAGGTGGGAGACGAGATCGCTAGGCGGCCTTGACCTTGAGGCGATTGGCGTCCTCACGCTCTTCGATGAGGTCGGCCCAGTCGCGGGAGAGCGCGTTTTCGTACACCTCGCACTCGAAGACGAGATCCGCCTCGATCATGTCGTCCCACTCGGCGCGAGCGGCCTCCATCTTGGCCTCGAGCTCGGCGAGCTCTTCGGCCTCGAGGCGCGCGGAGGCCTTGTCCGACCAGTCCGGCTTGGTGAGCCAGGACATGGTGGCGGCGCGGGCGCGACGCATGCGAGCGACGAGCAGCTTGCGGCGGGCGCGGGCGGCGACGGCGGGACTCGGACGGCCGCGGGTTCTGCACTTGTCCGACCGGTTCACGGTCGGCCGGTCGCAGAAGGAGTCGGTGAGGTCGTCATCGGGGATGAAGACGAACTCGCCGTCCTCATCGTCCGCATCCTCCTCCTGGGAGACGACGGTATTGGGGATGTCCATCCAGGCCGCGCGCTCGTGCTCGGCCCAGACGGAGTCGGCCAGGTACTCGTCGTACCCGTCGACCTCGCCCTCCTCGCGGGCGATGAGGATGTCCTCGGGGGAGAGGGCGAGCTCGTCCCCATCGACCATCTCGTCGCTCACCTCATCGGTGAGGCGGATCTCACGGCTGGCGCCCATGAGGCGGCGGCCGAGGTCGGCGCGCCGGAAGAGCTCGGTGGCCGTCTCGGCCGCCCGACCGTCCTCACAGTCCTCGGCCGTCCAGGGGAGGAAGCGGCCGGTCGTGGGGTCGCGGGGCGGCAGGGGGCGGATGGACCTGGCGTCCTTCTCGGCCTGGGCCAGCTTTGTGTTGTCCAGATCGGACAGCACGGAGTTGCTGCCGACGAAGACCGCGACGGTCAGCTCCGCGACCAGACGGCCATCCGAGTCGATGACCCGGATCAAGGCCCCAGACGCGATCGTGGCAGACCTGTGGTGCATTTCGAACACGGAACCTCCTTGCCCAATGGGCAGGATCGTGGCTGGTGGATTGCCCTTACCGAACCTTCGGCGCGGGCTTTCTGGAACTCTCAAACTTTCCGAAAAACCGGGCAAAACCCAGTTTCGGAACGCTAAATAATACCATAATTTTGGCAAAAAGTCAAGGGTTGGTGGCTAAGATTAGCGAAAAAAATAAAAGGACGGTTAGCGCCTCGGCGC
>Ga0233425_10011312_pt1 | contig 10462 bp, 9 predicted proteins | sample Watercolumn_Towu_2_FD_181712 | JGI IMG/M metagenome (GOLD analysis project Ga0233425, IMG submission 181712) | Freshwater microbial communities from Lake Towuti, South Sulawesi, Indonesia - Watercolumn_Towuti2014_140_MG | ecosystem: Environmental > Aquatic > Freshwater > Lake | place: Indonesia... | reverse complement strand
AGCGCAACGCGATTATTTCGGCGCGCACACGTATCGGCGCACGGACAAACCAGGATCGTTTCACAGCGATTGGCATTGAGCATCAATGAAGAACCCCGCTTTCTTTTAGAAAGCGGGGTTTTGGTTTTTTACTGCGCGGTCATCAGCGCACTATTGATCGTGCCGTTGCCATTTTCGCGCAAGACCCGCGGCAACGTAAAGTGAAACACACTCCCCTGGTTCGGCGCGCTCTCGACCCAGATTCTGCCGTGATGCGCTTCGACCAACACTTTGGCGACCGCCAAGCCCAAGCCCAACCCCAAGCCGGTGTGTTGGCGTGTGAGTGAATTGCCGGATTGATAAAAGCGATCGAACACTTGCGTTTGCTCCTCGCGCGCAATGCCCAAGCCCTGATCGCGAACACTGATGATGATTTCACTCGCGTCCGCGCGCGCCTCGATTGTGATGGTGCCGCCGCGCGGCGAAAACTTGAGCGCGTTCGAAAGCAGGTTGGTGAAAATCAACGCGAGTCGGTCGCGATCCGCGCGCACGTACACATTCGCATCAATTTTAATTTTGACGCCGAGCGATTGCTCATCCAATTCTTGCTGGCGTCGCGCGACGGTATCTTGCACGGCTTCGCGCAATGCGAGCGAATCCAAATGCAATACCAATTCGCCGAGATCGTATTGTTGCAACGTGGACATCGCGTCCACCAGGTGTTTCAACTGCCGCGCTTGCGCGACGATGATGTGCGCGTACTCTTTCGCAGTGCCGAGCGATTCGTCTTCGAGAATTTTGGCATAGCCGAGCAAAATCGCGAGCGGGTTTCGCAATTCGTGCGCGGTGAGCGCGACGAATTTACGCTTGGTCTGTTCGACCCGGCGCAATTCCGCGCGCAAGCGTTCCTGCTCGCGCAATAAAGTTACGCCATTATTTTCCGGCTGAAGCAGAGGTGCTGAAGCGTTCATATCAACCTATAGGTGCGAACGGCGCGCGCGATCGGTTTTTTTGAAAACCTGACCGTCTAATTAGTTTGGCAATGCAGATTTGATTTGTGTCGGGGCGACGGCTTGTCCTCGCTCCGTTTGGGCGACCACAAGGGTCGCGCCCTACGGGGCAATTCATTCAATCTGACATTGTTTAATCAAGCGTAGCGCGCTCGCGCGTTCGGAAGTGCAAGGGTGGGCGGATCGAGCCGACCTTGGGCGCGCGTGATCCAGGTATCGAGTTGCCCGGCGAATTGTGCGAGCGAATCCGCGCGAATTTCCATCACCGCGTTCACCTCGTCGTTGGACAAGTTGAAACTCGAAATGACGCGGCGGCGCGAGCCGTTCAACAACGCTTTGCGAAAGCCCGAGTCCACAATTGCCGCGCCGACGACCGCTTGAAGTGATTCGTATGCCATATTCGATACTCCTGATTGAGATATAAATACGCGCGGTTTACGCCGCGCGCATTGCAGTTTGAATTAGCCAGATCGCGCCGAACGCGATCAGCACATCGCCAAAACTAAAGACGGTTGGAAGCGGAAACGGCGGCGGCACAACGAAAATATCCGACAACCACCACGCCACTGTCGCTTCGCGCGGCAACACAATGTCTTTGCTCATCGTCACGCGCGCGCCCGGCTCCGTGCTCATCGCCCGGCGCGCATGTCCCACTTGCTCCAACGCCTCCGGTGTAATCGGCATATAGCCGCCGTTCAACAGCATCACCGAAAAATTCGCGAGCATCCCCGCGCCGATGAACGCCATTGCCGGCAACGCGCGATTGCGCGCGACAAAAATAAACAGGAGCAAGTACGAAAATGCGAGCAAAGCGGCGCGTGGACTGCCCAGTCCTTGATTCACCGTTTCGGGAAAGTAAATCAAATAGACTTGCAGTCCAAACGCGACGAGTGCAACCCAGCCCGCTTTAAGCGGCACATCCGCGAGCCGCTTTAAACTCCCGCCGCGCATCAGCGCAATGCCAACCGCGATCAAAACCGCAACGGCGAGGATCATTGTACCGTGACTTAACCGGTAAACCCGCCAAAGCCATCCGGCGCGCCGCCGGCGAGTGCCATCGCCAACAAAGCGAGCAACACGTAAATCACACGCACGAGCGTTGGGTTCGCGAGCTGATTCAAGTTTTTCATTTCGATCCTCCTCGAAAATCGTATTTGCACGCATTATCGCAGGGGGTACTCACAAAGTACTCACGAAAAGGGCTTTTTTCGGGGGCTTACCTTAAAATCTTTGATCAAATTCAAAACACACGGAGGATTTTCCTCGAAAAAACGAGGCATATACGTGGGGCGGCTTGAAAACCCTGTTTTCTTCGAGAAAACGGGGTTCTGCTGTTTGACTTATAGCGCGAGCGCGGGATCGTCGGCGAGGATGCGCTCGAAGAGGGTTTGGGTTTCTGCGCTCGGCGCGAGGTGGAGTTCGCTTTGCAAAACTTGGGCGCAGTGTTGAAACGTCGCGATTGCGCCACTGCGGTCGCCCGCGCGCATTTGCGCGCGCATCAACGCGCGATAAACTTCTTCGCGATAATTGTCCTTGGCGAGCGCGCGTTGGTACAACGCAATCGCTTCGGCGAACGCGCGTTGTTGCGCGACGAGGTCGGCAAGCGCGAGCAACGCAGTCAGGTAACTTTGCGCGAGCGCGCTTCGAATCGGCACGCACCACGCGCTTCCACAATCGTCGAGATAGTCGCCCGCGTAGAGCGCAAGCGCGCGGCGATACGCCTCAGCGCGGTCGGCATCGTTCGCCGCGTGTTCGGCTTGGCGAACCAACGCCTCGAATTGCGCGACATCGAAATCCAATTCGACCGCGGGGTTGATGCGATAAACGCCGTCGGCATACACCAAACAATCCGGCAACACCGCGCGTCGCAATCGCCACGCGGTCGAATGGAAAACACCATTCGCTTTCGCCGCTGGCATCGCGCTCCACAATTCTTCGAGCAGTTGATCTTTGCGCTGACCTTCGGGATGCGCGAGCAAGAAAAAGAACAGTTCTTTGGTCGCGGCGGATTCCCAATCACTTTTGGTCACGGGCTTGTCGTCCACGCGAATTTGTCCCGCGCCGAATCCGCGCACGATCACGCGCGGCTTGGGCGCGATAGACGGCTCGACAATCGCGAGTGGCAACGTTTGCACTTGGGTCAACGCGCGCGCCCAATACCCAGCGCCGATTTTTTTCGCACGCGCAAACTGCAACATCGCTTCGAGTTGCTTGCCGTCGCCGATGATGAATTGATCTTCGCGCAAACGCGTCCCGATCTCCACGACCGTTTTTAGATGCGCGCCGGCGTCGCGATATTTGCGTTGCATCCAATGCGCGTGTGCGAGGTGCAAATGGGCGCGCGCCGAATCGCGTTTCGCGCCGCCGCGTTCGAGCAATTCGACCGCGCGCGTCAAATGTTCGGTCGCCGTTTCCGGGTTGCCTTGCGCGTTGCACAAAATTCCAAGCGCGGTGATCGTCAAGCCGAGTTCATAACTCGACCGATGACTTTCGGCTTGCTCGATGGCTTGATGAATCAACCGCTCCGCCATTGCCAAATCGCCGGTCAAGCGAAACGTTTCGCCCAAAGCATTCAACGTGTACGTGATCAAAAATCCTTCGTTGATTTGGCGCGCGATATCGAACGCGGTTTGATACGCGGCTTGCGCCGCCGCGTAATCGGCTTGATCGCGATACACATCGCCGAGACTCGCGAGCACTAACGCCTCAACGCGCAACTGACCCGCCTGATGCGCGTGTGTGCGCGCCTGCTTCAACGTTTCAATCGCCGCCGCGTATTGACCGCGCCGATGCTGACTCACCCCGATACTGTTCAACGTATTCGCCAAGCCGAGCGGGTTATCCGCGCGCCGCCAAAAATCGAGCGCGCGCGCAAAATGGTGCGCCGCGTTCGGATCGCCGGTCGCGCGGCACGCAACCCCCAGGTCTTGATGCACCATTGCACTTGCCGCGTCATCGCCAAGCGCGATAAATAATTCCAACGCGTTTTGCAATTCACGCGTACACTTTTGCCATTCGCCCAACATCCCATATGAAATTCCGATCATTCGCCGCGCGTCGGCAATGTCCCGGCGCGCCGCCGTGCCGAACATCGGCAAAGCCAGTTCCGACATCGCAATCGCTTCGTGATACGCGCCTTGCATCCGGCGACACGCGGCTTGCTTGATTAACGTTCTGCCCGCGCCGCCGCGATTGCCGGCGCGTTCATAGAGCATCAGCGCATTCGAAAACATTTGCAACGCCTGGTCGGAATGACCCGTGTCCGCGAAAATCATTCCGCGCGAGATGAGCAAACTCGGATACTGCTCGACGACCGGGCGCGGCAATGTGTCAATCCATTTTGCGAGCGTCGTCCAGTGGCCCGCGTCGAACGTGGCTTTGGCGATTTGTTCGATGACCGGCGCGGCTTGCTCGAACAAATTCGCGCGCAGTAAATGCGCGATCACTTGCGCGGGCGTGTTGCGCGCGCGAAACATTTCCGCGGCGCGTTGATGCAACCCGCGCCAGCGATTTGCATCGGTCTCGCGCAAACGCGTCCACAAAAATTCCTGGAACAAATGATGATAGCGATACCAGGTCTCTTCCTCATCCAACCGCGTGATGAATAAATTTTTCTGCTCGATTGAGATCAACATCGCGCGCGCGTCGCGCGTGTCGAGCAACTCATCGCACAACGCCGGGCTGAGTTGCTCGAGCGTCGCGGATTCGAGCAAAAATTTTTGCAGATCGGGCGGCTGTTGCGCGAACACCTCGTTCATCAAATAGTTGAACACATTCGTCGGCTGACCCTGCAAGCGCACCAAATCGTGAAACAAGCCGCGCCAAAGCGAATGAGTCGTCAACAAAATGCCGGTGATCCACCCTTCGGAATGTTCCGCGAGTTCGCGCGCGTGTTGCTGGGTCAATTCAGTTTGATAATTTTGCAGAACGAGCGCGCGAATTTCTTCGGGGGTGAAGCGCAAATCATTCACGCCCAACCCGGCGACTTCTTGCCGCGCGACGAGTCGCGTCAACGTTAATTTCGCAGGGAGCGTCCGGCTCGCGATAATCAAGTGCGCGTTTTCCGGCAACAAGCGCAACAACGCGTCTACGATTTGATTGACCGGTTCCGATTCTTCGATCAGGTGGAAATCGTCCAGCACCAGGACGAAATACGTGGGGATGGTTTCGTAAATTTCGGTAACGAGCGTGCCGACGATCACTTCGGTATCGCGCTGGGTCGCGGGATCGGACAGCAAGCCGCGCGTGCGCGCGCCAAATTCCGGAAATTGGCGACGCAAAGCCGCGACTAGGTATTCGAAAAAAATTTTCGGATCGCCGTCGGACGCGTCGAGCGCGTACCAACACACCGGGAGCGCGGTCTCGTGCGCGAACTCGATCAGCAGGGAGGTCTTGCCATACCCTGCCGCCGCAGAGACGAGCAACAATTTGCGTTCGATGTTGTCGTGCAAAAAATTGATGAGCCGTGGGCGCGGGAGAAGCGTGTTGCGTCTGCCGGGGCGGAGAATTTTTGTGACTGCTGGCGGAGAATCCAAATCTGCCCTCTGTTTCAAAACAATCGCTTGATTATTATATCACGAGTTACGCGGGCTTGCCAAAATTTCGCCTTGATGGTAAACTCGCGCGCGAGTGAGTTAATCGAATCGTCGTGTAGGGGCGAAGCATTTTTTTGTAGTTCAAAAAAATGCTTCGCCCCTACCGGACAATTACGGTGATTCATTCTAAAGCTGGAGGATGAATGCCCGCGCAAGCATTGTATTTGAAATATCGCCCGCGCACGTTTACCGAAGTCGAAGGGCAAGAGCATATCACGACCACGTTGAAAAACGCGCTGGCATTGAATCGTATCGCGCACGCGTACCTCTTCACCGGTCCGCGCGGCACCGGCAAAACCACTTCGGCGCGTCTTCTCGCCAAAGCCGTCAACTGTTTGTCCGACGGCGACAAACCTTGTAACACCTGCGCGATTTGCACCGCAATCAACGAAGATCGAATGTTGGATTTGATCGAGATTGATGCGGCGTCGAACACGAGCGTCGAGAACATTCGCGATCTGCGCGACAAGGTGGATTTTCGTCCGGGCGAAGCGAAATATAAATTTTATATCATTGACGAATGTTTTCGTTACGAAGACCTGATCACCCTTGCCGATGGCACAAAACTTCCGATTGGAAAAATCGTCGAAGATAAACTGCAAGCACCAGTGCTTTCGTACAACGAACAAACCGGACGCATCGAGTCCAAACCCATCGTGCGGCATATGCGAAAAACGCCCCAGCTCCCAACCGTGCGAATTACGTTTGACAACAACCGGGCACTGGTGTGTACGATCAACCACAAATTTTATACTCCAAATGGAATGGTGCGTGCCGGTGAACTAGATGCAGGGCAATTCGTTTACGCTGGGTATAAACGAATTACACAGCATCAGCTGGAGGTAATTGCTGGTGCCGCCATCGGCGATGGTCACCTTGCGCTCACCGGTAGTCAAATGCGCGCGCGGCTTTCGATCAATCAGGGTGTGACACAACGCGCCTACCTCGAATACAAAAGAGATTTGTTGGGCGATACGGTCGCTAGCGCGCCAAAATTTCAATTGTCACCACGATCCTTTACCAAACTGGGCACGGTTCACCTTGCCTCATTGAGTTATCCTCAGATCGCCGAGTTGCGCGACGATTTGTACGATGAGCAAGGACGCAAGCGAATTTCACGCGCGTACCTTGATCGCCTTACTCCGCTTGGACTCGCCTTGTGGTATTTGGACGATGGTTCACTAATTACATACACACATCCACACACGCGTAAGGATGGCTCGACAACAAGCTATCCAAATTCAAGAGCCACCCTGGCAACGTACGGTTTTCGACTCGAAGAAGCGCAGATCATCTTGCAATGGTTTGCAGAACGTTGGAATATCGAAGGCGGTGTGAGCGCAACGGCAAAGGGACCGGTGATTTGGTTGACCGTGGAAGGCACGCGTCGTTTACACGCGATTATCGCTCCGTATGTGCCGCCGTCAATGGAATATAAATTACTGCCGGCATATCGCGGTAGATTTTGCCCACCCACAGATGATGGAACTCCGAGTGGTTTGGCGATCAGCGCCGTCAAACGGATTGAGCGTGTTCCCGCGCCGGATGTTGTTTACAATATCGAGGTCGCCGACAACCACAACTATTTTGCGCGTGATATTCTCGTCGCGAATTGCCATATGCTCTCGAACTCGGCGTTCAACGCGTTGTTGAAAACGCTCGAAGAGCCGCCGCCGCATGTGATTTTTATCCTCGCGACCACCGACCCGCAAAAAATTCCCGCGACCGTGATCTCGCGCGTGCAACGTTTCGATTTCCGACGCTTGACCCTGCCGGAAATTATCGCGCGGCTTACCGAAATCGCGCAGAAAGAAAATTTACGCGTCGAACCCGCGGCGATTGAATTGATCGCGCGCCAGGCGACCGGCGCGATGCGCGACGCGATCAGTCTGCTCGATCAACTGACCGCGTACGGTAGCGATCAGATTACGCTCGCGCAGGTCGAGGGTTTGCTCGGCGCGGCGTCGCAACGCATCGTCGGCGAAATCGTCGCGCAACTCGCGGAGAAAAATGTCGCGCGCGGACTCGCGTTGATCGCGAGCGCGGTGGACGCGGGCGCGGATCCGCGCCAACTCAGTCGCGAGATTGTCGAGTACATTCGCGGGTTACTGCTAATCAAAATGGGCGGCGAAGCCGCGCTGACGCTCACCGCCGAATCGCTCGCGGAGATGACGGAACGCGCGGGACAATTCGCGGCGGAACAAATTTTGCGCGCGATTCGTTTGTTCAACCAAGCCGGGTTTGAATTGCGCGCAAGCGCGCACCCAACCTTGCCGCTCGAAATCGCGTTCGTCGAAGCGACACTCGAAGAACGCGTCGCGGTCGCGCCGGCGCGCGCGCCAGCCGCGCCCGCGCGGACTACGCCGCCCGCGCCGCGCCCACAATCACGCGCGGAAAATCCCGCGCCAAAAATCGAAAGCGCGCCGGCGGTCGCCATCGCGGAAGGCGACGCGCTCACCATCGAGTTACTGCAAGCGCACTGGAACGATCTACTCGCTGAAATCGGCAAGTATAACAAAATCACGCAAGCGCTGTTGCGCGATGCCGAACCGATCAACATTGAAAATGATGTGGTCACACTCGGTTTTCAATTTCACGCGGAACGCTTTGAGAAACAAGCGGATAACAAGACGCTGGTCGAAAAAGTTTTTTTCAAAATCTTCAAGCGGAAACTGCGCGTCAAAAGTATTCTCTCGCCGAAAAAAGCAAAACTCAAAGCGGTCGCGGATGATCCGTTGATTCGCAACGCGGTGAGTCAGTGGGGCGCGCAGATTACGGACATTCATCATTCGTAAGGCAAGTTGAAAACTTGCCCTACATCTGGGAGGCATAATGAGTAAACGAAGCGCGCCACGGCCGGGCGGCGGGATGCCGCGAATGAATCCCGGCGCGGCGCAAAACATTTTACAATCGTTTCAACAACAAATGACTGAGGCGCAAGAATCGCTCGCAAACGAAAATGTTGAAGTTACCGTCGGCGGCGGCGCGGTGTCGGTCGTCATCAATGGCAAGCAACAAGTGCAAGCCGTAAAAATTTCGGCGGACGCGATGAGCGCGGGCGATGTCGAAATGTTGCAAGATTTGATCGTCGCCGCGATGAACGAAGCGATTGATAAATCGCAACAACTTGCGTCGAATAAAATGAGTTCGGTTACCGGCGGACTCGGCTTGGGCAACCTGAGCGGACTGCTCGGTTAATCCGCAAACCTGCCAGGTCTTTGAAACCTGGCAGGTTTGCGGGGACAGATTCTGATGGACACGACCCCGCGCGCAGTAACGCGCTTGATCGAAGAATTTCATCGCTTGCCCGGCATCGGGCCCAAGACCGCGCAACGTTTGACATTTTATCTTTTGCGCGCGCCGAAAGAACAAGCCCAAGCATTGTCCGAAGCGTTGGCGCATTTGAAAGAGCGCATCACGACATGCGCGATTTGCGCGAACATCGCGGAGGAAAATCCGTGCGCGATTTGTCGCGACGACGCACGCGATCGTTCGATTGTGTGCATCGTCGAAGAGCCGCTCGATGTGTTGGCGATTGAACGCACGCGCGAGTATCGCGGTTTGTATCACGTTTTGCACGGCGCGATTTCGCCGGTCGAAGGCATAGGCCCCGACGATCTCAAAGTGGATGAATTGCTTCAACGCATCAAACACAATCCTGGGATCAAGGAACTTGTGCTAGCGACGAATCCAAATATCGAAGGCGAAGCGACCGCGATGTACCTCGAACGCCTCATCAAGCCGCTCGGCATACGAATGACCCGGCTCGCGCGCGGCTTGCCGATGGGCGGCGATCTCGAATACGCGGACGAAATCACGTTGACGCGCGCGCTCGAAGGGCGCCGCGAAGTTTAGCAAAGGATGAAGGACGAAACTGAATTTTTCATCCTTCCAAATTGGAGTGAAACTAATGCGACCCGCAAAAATTTTGGTGGTGGACGACGAACCGCATCTCGTCAAATTGGTGCGAACGAATTTGGAAGCGCAACATTACAAAGTCGTTTCCGCGATGGACGGACCGAGCGGACTCGCCGCGGTCGAGAAAGAGGGCCCCGACCTGGTCATTCTCGATATTATGATGCCGGGAATGGACGGCTTTGATGTTCTGCAAAAAATTCGCGAGTTTTCGACGATCCCGGTGATTATGCTCACGGCAAAAGACCAGGACGTGGACGTGGTCAAAGGTTTGCATCTCGGCGCGGACGATTACGTACGCAAACCATTCAGTGTGCACGAATTGCTCGCGCGCGTCGAAGCGGTTCTGCGCCGCGCCGCGCCGAGCGAAGATGTGCAAGCGCGTCCGCCGTTCAAGTGCGACGATTTCGAAATGGATTTTCAACAACGCCACATTACCGTGCGCGGCAAAACGATCAAGGTCGGTCCGACCGAGTACAAACTCTTGTCGCAACTCGTTCAGAACGCGGGGCGCGTGATGTTGCACGCGGACTTGCTCCGCAAAGTGTGGGGCCCCGAGTACGGCGGCGAGACGGAATACTTGCGCGTGTACGTCAGTTATCTCCGCAACAAGATCGAGGAAGACCCGGCGCATCCAAAATATATTTTGACTGAACACGGCGTCGGCTATTTGTTCAAACGTCCCGAGGGAATGTAGGTTACTCGGTTCAATCGTAAACGCATCGCACAAAAAAATCACCTTGCGCTGAAATTTTAGCGCAAGGTGTTTGATTTTGAAAGCAATGCATTGCGACAATCCCCGTCGGTCAGATGCGCGCTCTGTTGGGCTTGGGCAATATCACATTTTCTTTTTCAATGCGCGTTCGATATCCTTAACGCGATGGTCACTCGAATGACCGTCAAGATCATAAGGCCAATCAGGTTGATGCTCCCTGGCACTGAACCATTCTTTGGGTGTAGCAC
>Ga0233425_10011311_pt1 | contig 10462 bp, 8 predicted proteins | sample Watercolumn_Towu_2_FD_181712 | JGI IMG/M metagenome (GOLD analysis project Ga0233425, IMG submission 181712) | Freshwater microbial communities from Lake Towuti, South Sulawesi, Indonesia - Watercolumn_Towuti2014_140_MG | ecosystem: Environmental > Aquatic > Freshwater > Lake | place: Indonesia... | reverse complement strand
GGCGACAGCCAGAATCGCCTGACCGCGACCGAAGGCGACACTGCGCTCGCCCGCAATGGTGATGCGATGTCCGCGATCGCGCAGCGATTGGATTGTCGACTCGGGCCAGTTCGGTTCCAGTTGCACATCGAGGCCACGCATCCATTGCCAGCGTGGCGCATCGAGCGCACTCTGCGGGTTCTGCCGGTGATCCGCCATGCGCGTCAGCACCTGCACATGTCCCTGCGGTTGCATGAAGCCACCCATCACGCCGAACGCCATCGCAGGCACCTCACCGTTTGGGTCAGTGCGCGTGACGAATCCCGGCATGATCGTGTGATAGGGACGCTTCGATGGGGCAGCTTCGTTGGGGTGACCGCTCGACAGCGTGAAGCATGCGCCGCGGTTTTGCATCGCGATGCCGGTCTCCGGAATGACGACGCCCGATCCAAACCCTGTGTAATTGCTCTGGATGAGCGAAACCATTTGGCCGCGTGCGTCGGCGGTGCACAGGTAGACCGTTCCGCCAGGACGCGGCGTCTGCGCGCAGAAGTCCTGCGCACGGGCGGGCGTGATGCGTGCGGCGAGCGCTCGAAGCCGCTCCGGCGCGAGCAGAGTTGCCGCATCGGTCTTCATGAATCGGGAATCAGCCACATGCGCATGCGCATCCGCAAAGCCAAGCTTCACCGCCTCGATCGATGCATGAACGCTGTCTGGGCAGTCGGGATCCGCCGCGGCAAGGTCGAGGTGCGCAAGGATCCCGACGGCGATGAGCGCGGCGATTCCCTGGTTGTTCCCGCCGATTTCGTGCAGGCGGAGTCCGCGGTAGGGGATGGATATGGTGTCGCCCCATTCGGTGGTGTGTGCGGCAAGATCGCTTGCGCGCAGGAAACCGCCTGCAGTCAACGACGCGCGTTCCATGCGAGCCGCGAGATCGCCACGATAAAAGTCTTTGCCCTCCGAGTCGGCGATGGCGGCGAGCGCGCGCGCATGGTCGAGCAGTCGCACGCGCTGACCGGCAAAGGGCGCAGCACCATCGAAGAGGAATGTTGCTCGCCACGCTTCCATGTTTGTGCGTGTGGCGTAGTTCGCTGCGGCGCGCGACCACAGTTGCGCGGTCAGTGGTGCCACATTGAATCCATCCCGTGCAATCTCGACTGCAGGCTGGAGCACTTGGGAAAACCGAAGTCGTCCAAAGCGCGAGTGAAGGTCCGCCCACAGCGCGACCTGTCCTGGCACGGTGATGGGCAACCATCCTTCAGTGGGCATTCGATCGCCTTTGATGGACGCGCGCGCAAATGAGGAGGGCGAGCGTCCGCTGCCGTTCACGGCATGCAACTTCGAACCATCCCACACGATGGCGAATGCATCGCCGCCAAGGCCGTTGGTCGTGGGTTCCGTCACCGTGAGTGTCGCCGCGGCCGCGATCGCTGCATCCACCGCTGAACCGCCAGCGCGAAGAATTGCGAGCCCTGCTTCCGAAGCGAGCGGTTGGCTTGTGGCCACCATCTCGCGTCCGAACACAAGTTGTCGCTGCGACGGATAGGTCAGCGTGCCCGAGCAGTCAATGCGCGCACCGACAAGCGAATCGTCGCTCGGCGGGTCGCTCATGGCGTCGGCGGCGGCGTCTGAGCGCCCTCTGCCTCATCGGAAAACTGCACGATTACTTCCACATTTGACCCCACCGTCTTCGAGAACAGGCCGCCAAAGAAGGCGATGGCAGTCGTGCGTGCTTCGAGCCGAACCTCGGCAAGTGCAGGACGCGATCCGCCCGCCTCGATCACCGCTGCACGAATCAGTGCCTTTGCCTGTTCGACATCGCCGCCGCTTGGAATGATGTGCTCGAGCCAGTCGTTGTCGATCGTCACGCGAATGCGCGAAGGGTCGGACTGCACTTCAACAACACGGTCATTCACCACGGGAGGCGGCACTGTGAGCAGCACGGTCTTCGCATCGAGCATGCGCACACTCCAGTCATCGCCGACAGGCAGGAGATACTGCACGCGGTTTCCAGGAACATCCAGTTCGATGCGAACTGATCCGAGGGGTACCTGAATGCCGAAGGCACCGATCGATGTTGTGCGGTCAGTGACAACCCGCGCCTGCACCTCGCGCCATCCGATCACCAGCCCGCCGTCGGGGCGAAGATCGCCCAGTGCGGTGGCCAGCGACTGCTGCACATTGATCTGAATGGGATTGAGCGCATCTCGAGCCCACGCGCGGATGCGTTCGGCGGTGCCAAGCAGATCGCACCGGACCGCAAAGATCACGACCACAATCAGAAGGACGACAGCTGTAATGCCTGCACAGCCGCAGCAGCCGCCACCTCGTGATCGAGCAGGCGCCATGCAGGCTGGCTCTCAGCGCGCGGCTCCAACAACCGCTGCAGTCTTCGCGTTTCGAGCGGCATCGAGCTTGCGTCGGGCAAAGGTGACCGCCGCCTCCGCAGTGCTGACGGCGTGGGTCGACTCGTGCAGCACGGTGAGAGTGGTGTCCTCGATTGCCGCGACTTTGCGATCGATTTCGGCTTCCGTCAAGCCGAGGTGCAGGCCGCCGAGGCGGATCACTCCACCCGCATTCGCTATGAAGTCGGGCGCGTACAGAATGCCGCGCTTCTTCAGGTCTGCACCGTCTTGCCGTGGGTTCAGCAGTTGATTGTTGGCCGTTCCGCAGATGATCTCGCAGCGCAGATTGGCCACGGTCGCGTGATCGAGCACCCCGCCCATCGCACACGGTGCGAGGATGTCAAGCTTCTCGTGGAAGAGATTGCGATCGTTGCCAAGCGCCACGCAGCCGAGCTCCTCGACCGCGCGCTTCAGCGTGGGGACATGCACATCGGTCACCAGCACTGCGGCGCCTGCAGCGCGCAGTAATCTGGCGAGCTTGTAGCCCGTTGCTCCGCAACCCTGCACACCCACCGAGAGATTCGAGAAATCGACCTTTCGCCCGAGGTGTCGGAGGCATGCCTTCATCGAATTGAAGCAGCCGAGTGCAGTCCATGGAGATGGATCGCCGCCATGTGAGACCGCCTCGCCGCCCATGATGTGGCGCGACTCCTGCGCCATCCAGTCACAGAACTGTGGGCTGACGCCGACATCTTCCGCAGCGATGTAGGAGCCGTTGAAACTCTCGACAAAGCGACCCATCGCGCGACCCTGAGCCTCCGTCGGCTGCTCGCCCTGCTTCCGCAGAAGGATCACACTCTTGCCGCCGCCGAGCGCGAGATTTGCTGCCGCGTTCTTGAAGGTCATGCCTTCGGACAGGCGCAGCACATCAAAGATCGCATCGTTGTCGTTCGAATAGAAGAAGCGTCGTGTGCCGCCGAGAGCGTTCCCAAGCACGGTGGAATGGACCGCGATGATGGCACGCAGCCCTGTCTCTGGGTCGTTGCAAAATGCGACTCGCTCATGACCGTGTTGAACCATGCTCTCAAGAATGTGCATGATGACTCCCGACGTGATGTTGAAGTGAAAGTTGAACGAACGGAACAACGCGCGCGACTACTCCGCGGGGGGTAGAGGGTAGCAACAGATGCCGCCCCGTTCCAAATGTCCGCCGGGATGGGGTGCCAACTCTCTGCGAAGGCTTGAGTTGTGGATCACAGCTTGCCGCCGTGGAACACCGAACCGCTGCCGAATTGCTGGATGGCATCGGTCGGAACGGGCCGCCCCGTGCCGCGCGCCGCCATGACGGGCGTGCGCTCGGGGATCGAGTAATCCGCGTTGCTCAAGAGGTCCGCACGATCGAGAACCGACTCTGCGCAGCTGCGCGAGATCGCGTCGCAATTCCAGCGCAGTGCGCGGGTTTCTTCGTCGATGCGCGCGTTGCCGATGGCGCAGAGCTGATCGACAACCATCAGTTCATGGACGAGGTCGGCGCCCTGCAATCCGGCGCGGATGTTTGCGTCGCAGCGGCTGAGCGTGCAACTCATCGCATGAATCCAGAGCGCGCAGTTGGAGAGGCGGGCTTGAATGAACTGGTTGTTGATGAGCGATTCTTGATGCTCCAAGTTCATCATCTTCGTGTTGTACGAGTGGTCGCGAATTCGGAACATCAGTTCCTGTGCGTGTCGCTGAAGTTTCGGATGCACCTTCGTGCACTTGGGGACGGGGCGCCGCATGGACATAAAGAGTTCACCACCGAGTCGCGCCGCGGCGCCGAGCTGACGAATCGGATTCTTCTTGATGCTGAGCATCCACTCGCCAAGCTGCTTCGATCCATAGGCCCAGGTGAAACTGTGCATCACTTCGTTGGCACCTTCCACGATGGTGTTGATGCGTGAATCTCGCCAGATGCGCTCGACATGGTTCTCTGTCATGTAGGACTCGCCGCCCATGACCTGCAGCGAATCGTTCACCGTTTGATAGCCGTACTCGCTGCAGAACACTTTGCACAGTGCCGTTTCAAGCATGATGTCGTTGTCACCACGGTCGAGGAAGCCGGTGGTCAGATAGAGCATGGCATCCATCGCATACACATACGCCGCGCAGCGCGCAAGTCGCTCCTTCACCAGATCGAACTCGCCGAGGGCGCGGTCGAATTGGTGGCGGTACTTCGCCCACTTCACAGCTTGCTCGAAGGCATACCGCGCGCCGCCGAGCATGCCCGCGGAGAGCGTGCACCGCCCGAAGTTGAGACAGGTGAGCGCGACATTCAGCCCGCGCCCTTCCTTGTGCAAGAGATTTGCGCGCGGGACGCGGACATTGGTGAACCTGAGGCGTGCCTGCCAGGTGCCGCGGATGCCGCACTTCGAGCGGTTGCGGCTGAAAATCTCGACGCCCTCCATGTCGGGCGTGCAAATCAGTGCCGTGACCGCGTCCTTTGTCTTTCCCGTCTTGGGATCGGTGACACGCTGCTTCGCCATAACGGTGAAGAGTCCGCTGAGTGCTCCTGAGGTTGCCCACTTCTTCTCGCCGTTCAGCACAAAGAACTGACCGTCCTCGCTGATCTCGCATCGCGTCTCTTGTCCACCAGCGTCACAGCCGACATTCGGCTCGCTGAGGCAGAATGCGCTGAGCGTGTCGCTGGCCAATCGCGGCAGGAACCGTTTCTTCTGCTCTGGTGAGCCGAAGAGCATGAGTGCCTTGCAGCCGATTGATTGGTGCGCAGACACCAACACAGCGGTCGATCCGCAGGTGCGTCCGATGCGCTCGAGTGCGCGGTTGTAGCTCGTGATTCCGAAGCCGCCACCGCCGAACTCCTGACCGATGGTCATGCCGAGCACGCCGAGCTTGAACAACTTCTGTACGACCCACTCCGGTATGTGCTGCTCTTGATCGATCAGGTGGGTTGGGTGTTCGGTGCGCAGGTAATGGTCGAGGCGTGCGAGGAGTTCGTTGCAGCGCTCGTTCTCATCGCGCGCGATCGTCGGATAGGGCAGCACTAACTCCTCACGGAAGTTTCCCCAGAAGTAGTTCTTGACAAGACCCATCGTCTCCGGGTCCGGTCCGAGCATCTCCTGCGCCGCTTCAATCTGCTTCCGATCCTTTTCGGAGATGTTCTTGAGGTCGCTGGAGAGTGACGATGGTCCTTGATGAGTGGTCATGGCGGTAATTGGGCGAAGTCGATAGGGGGGTACGATCAGCTGGAGGAACTGAGAACAATAGCCCAAATTCGACGCTCAGTCGCGGCAGGAAAGGCGGCGCAGACTTTGGCGCGGCGCTCGCGCATCGCGCGTCGTGGGTGCGGTCGGCGCGTCAGCCTCGCAGAAACTGCTCAAGTTTTCCCCGTGCGAACGGGGTATGGCGCAGGGCGATAAGTCGCGCGCGCTCGAGCGCAAGGGCGCCCTTCCATCCGGATGCGCATCCCACTTCGATGCAGTCGAACACCGCGCTTGCCGCCTCCGATGGAGTCACAGACACGCGCGCCTGGGCGAGCGCCGCGAGCACCCGTGGCGCATCGGATGGCAGGATCGACCGCGGATGCGCGCGTGGTTGCGTGCGCGGATGCGCAGCGAGCCACGCGCTTGCGGCGGGTAGTGCATCGGCGAGTGCGTTCACGGTGGCATCAAAGAGCCCGAGCGGTGCATCCTGCACGGGCGATGTCATGCCCGTCGCGGTCGCCGCGATCGCCGTTGCAGGATCGATGCGCGCGGGGAGCATCTGCGTGCCACCCCAACCTGGGCAAATCCCAAGACCGCACTCTGGAAGTCCGATGCGCCAGGGCTTCTCGGTACTGCTCGGTAGAACGCCGAGCACGCCATCGCAGTGCATCGCAACTTCGAGTCCGCCGCCGAGCGCAGCCTTCTGCACGACAGCGATCGATGGGCAGTGCATCGAGTGAAGTTTGGCGAACGCTGTGCTGCCCGCTTGAAGGTAGGCATCGAGCGCAGCATCATCGAGCGCGTCGATCTCCGCGAGGTCGGCACCCGCGATGAACACTCGTTCGCTTGACGACCGCAGGATCAAGCCGCGCGGCCGTGCAGCAGCAACTGCATCGAGCGTTTCCGCCATCTGCGCGATTAGCCAACTGTCGAGCACAACCACACCGCCGCGCGGCTTTGCCGGATTGGGTGTGAGTGTGACGATGGCGATGCCGTCGGTTGTGGTTTCGGTTGGAAGCATCGGAGGTCTGTGATTGCGAGGAGGTGCGCGGTCAGCGGGGGGGCGGCACTGCAGGACCACCCTGCGGTTTGGACGCAAAGAGGCGCGAGAGTGAGGTCTGTGCCTCAGGTCCTGCGATGACGCGCGCCGACAACTCAGCCGCTTCGACAGCGATGCGCTCGTCGAGCGATCCATCGAGTTCGTTCAGCATCCGCTTCGTACAGGCAAGCGCCTCTGCTCCACCTGTCGAGAGGCGAGCGGTAAGTGCGGCAACTTCCGCATCGAGATCGGCAGCCGCGACGCAGCTCGTGACAAGCCCTCGCGCAGCGGCTTCATCGCCGCTCATTGTTCCGCCAGTGAGCAGCATGGATCGAGCTGGTCCCGCGCCGATGCGCCGTACGAGCCATGGTGCAACGACGGCCGGGCAGACACCGAGGTCAACTTCCGGGTAACCGAGCTTTGCTTCGGGATGCGTGATGGCGAAGTCGCACACCACAGCAAGTCCGCAGCCGCCGCCAATCGCGGCACCCTGCACGCGAGCGATCGTGGGGACGGGCAGTCGCCGCAGCGCAAGCAGCGCTGAGGAGAGGCCGCGCAGCATGTCGCCCATGCGAGCGGCATCATGCAGAACGCCCTTCAGATCCATTCCTGCGCAGAAGCTCTTCCCTTCGCCTGCCAACACAAGCGTTCGCACAGTCCCCCGTTTGCTGTCACACTCGGTGGCAGCCGCGTCGATGCATTGCCGCAGCGCATCGATTGTGTCGCAGTCGAGTGCGTTTCTCGCTTCAGCCCGCCGCAACAGAATGGTTGCGCAACCGTCAGCAATTGTCAGCGAGGCGCGTTCGCTCATTGTGTTGACAAGGGTAGTAGAGCGTCGAGTCTCACGATCACACGCGGGTTGCGACTCATGGGCGTGAACGCCGCTGCTGCCAGAATGATTCGAGCATGCTGCGCGAGTGCGAGGTGGAACACACAGCGATCGTCGCCTGTGCCGCACGCGCTGCAGCGGAGCCAAGTGCACCACTCGAATCGGTGCCGTCCACCCGATTGAGCCACGCCTTCGTCGCGCGCAGCGCGTGCGGCCCCTTTGCGCAGAGCGACTGAGCTAGCGCAGCAACTTCCTCATGGAGTGTCCGTTCATCCGCGTGTATGCGATGCACCATCCCGAGCGACGCGGCGCAGTTCGCACTGATGATTTCGCCCGAGAGAGCAATGCGACGGGCCGCGCCGAGACCGGCGGTCGCCAGGAGCACGGGCAGATTCACGGCGGGCGACACCCCGATGCGATGAACTGGGTAACCGAAGGTCGCGTCCGCAGAGGCGTGCACGATGTCGCAGGACATCACGAGCGCGCACCCGCCTGCGAGCGCGGCACCTTGTACCTGTGCGACAACGACGGCTGGGAGCGCGCGAATTTGAGCGGTCAGCCGCCCCAGCCGATCCACGAGAGTCGGCAGGAGCGCGGTGTCGTGGACACACGCCTCCAAGTCGAAGCCTGAGCAGAACGCGCTGCCATTCGCAGCGAGGACGACGACGGAGGGCTGTTCATCGCCCGCCGAGGCGGTCACTGCATCGAGTGCGCGTTCGAGCGAATCGAACAGCGCCGTTCCAAGAGCATTCCGCCGGCGTGGATCGTTGAGTGTGACGGTCAGCAGGCGACCCGTTCGCTGCAAGATGACCTGTTGTTGATCTTCCATCGCTTTATGGTCTCGGGTCCGCAGCACTCGCGCAGGACGCAGGGTAATGTTGGCGGCGAACCAATGCCGTCAGGAGCGAAGCAAATCTGGCTGGTGCGTCATGCAGAGACCGAGTGGAGCGCCAGTGGGCGCCACACCGGTCGGAGCGATATTCCGCTCACGCCAACGGGTATCGCGCGCGCGAAGGATCTGGCTCCCGCGCTGGCGGTCGAGCAATTTGACCTGGTCTTGTCGAGCCCTCGAAGCCGAGCACTTGAAACGGCGCGCTGCGCCGGCTTCGGCGCGACGGTCGCTGTCGAAGAAGCACTCGCAGAGTGGGACTATGGCGACTACGAAGGGCTGACTTCATCGGAGATCGCAGCTCGCTGTCCCGGCTGGGACTTGTGGCGCGCAGGCTGTCCCAACGGCGAGGGAGTCGATGCCGTCGCTGCGCGCGCCAAGCGCGTGATCGATCGTTGCCTTGCATCGCCTCGGAACGCACTTCTATTCTCCCATGGACACTTCACACGCATGATTGCTGCGGTATGGCTCGAGTTGGCGCCGACTCGAGGTCGCAGTTTCGGGTTGAAGGCGGGTTCGATCAGCGTGCTCGGCTTCGAGCATGAGAATCGTGTGATCTGGCAGTGGGATCGCGTCGATGCATTTGAGGGTCATTGACGATGTCGCCCGAAGACAAGGAATTCGATCACGGCATCGTCGATCCAACGCGAGAGAGCGCGGAAGATGTGCGCGTTGATGATCTGATCGAGTCGTCGGCATCGGTTGAGCAGATCGCCGAGGCGGTCGAGGCGCAAGAGGCCGCGGATGCTGCGGACACGCTTGAGACGCTGCCAAAGAGTGCGGCATCTGATGTGGTGAGCGAGATGGACATCGATGCGGCGGCAGACGCGCTGAGCCACATGGTGACGCCGCTCGCGGTCAGCGTGCTTGAGGATCTCATCGACGATGACCCCGCGTACGCAGGGCGTGTGCTTGCTGAAATGCCGCCCGATGATGCGACAGACCTGTTGCAGGCGATGCCCAAAGCGGATCGTGACCGCCTGCTGTCGCTGATGGGACCTGACACGGCATCCCGCATCCGTGAGCTGATGGTCTATCCCAAGGAGAGTGCCGGGGGCATGATGACCACCCAGTACCTCTCCGTGCGCGAGCAGGAGACCGTCAGCGAAGCGATTGAACACATTCGCCGAGGTGAGCCGATCGAGGGTGCGCAGCAGGCATTTGTGACCGATCGAAAAGGGCGGTTACTCGGCACGATCGGTCTGAGGCGGCTGCTCGTTTCGCGCAGCCATGAGCGAATCGGTGAGATCTGCGAACGCCGCGTGGATGCCGTGCAGCCGGAGATGGATCGCGAACTCGTTGCGCGCGAGTTCGAGCGGTATGACTATCTCGAGCTGCCCGTGGTCGACGCATCCCATCGGTTGCTCGGCATCGTGACGGTCGATGATGTGATCGACATCATCCGTGCCGAGGGGACCGAGGATGCGCAGCGCATGGTGGGTGCGGGCAAGGAGGAAGGCGTCTATTCCACGGTGGGCCAGAAGCTGCGCGGGCGCTTCCCCTGGCTGGTCGTCAATCTTTTTACGAGCGCGCTCGCCGCACTCGTGGTGCTCCAGTTCGAAGGGATGATTGCAGAGATCGCCCTGCTTGCGGTCTTTATGCCGATCGTCGCCAATCAGTCCGGCAACGCTGGGCAGCAGTCGCTCGCTGTCACCCTGCGCGGCATCGTGCTCGATGAGATGTCGAGCACCCGTGCGTTCACACATGTCCGCCGCGAACTGACAGCGGGTTTGATCAACGGGCTGCTTTGTGGAGTGCTCGTGGGCGGTGCAGTCGCTGCGATTCGCCTAGCAACCGGTTCATCGTGGCACCTTGGCGTCGTGATTGCCGCAAGTATGAGTGTGACGCTGATGATCGGCTGTGCGACCGGAAGCGCCATGCCGATCCTCGTGCGACGACTTGGATTCGATCCTGCACCTGCCTCCACCATTTTCCTGACGATGATCACCGACAGCATGAGCTTCCTGGTCTTCCTCGGTCTCGCGAGCCTCTTGAATGCGTGGATCATGCCGTGACGCCAAGCGCGTGGATCGACACCCTCGTGAAGCCGTCGTGGAACCCCCCCCGCGTGGCTGTTCGGCCCCCTGTGGACGATTCTCTACATCATGATCGCACTCGCTGCGGTTCGGCTGCTGCAGGATGCAGGATGGGCAAGCGGACGCTGGTCGACATCGTGCTGTAGTG
>Ga0233425_10011310_pt1 | contig 10462 bp, 5 predicted proteins | sample Watercolumn_Towu_2_FD_181712 | JGI IMG/M metagenome (GOLD analysis project Ga0233425, IMG submission 181712) | Freshwater microbial communities from Lake Towuti, South Sulawesi, Indonesia - Watercolumn_Towuti2014_140_MG | ecosystem: Environmental > Aquatic > Freshwater > Lake | place: Indonesia... | reverse complement strand
GACGCGGGACCCTGGCTCTCGGCCCCGGGCAGTCGGCCTACGCGCCGGCTTCCACTCGCGAGGCGGTCACGGCCGGTTTTGCCTTTGTGCCGGAGGATCGCAAACAGCACGGGCTCTTTGCTCCTCTCAGCGTGCGCACCAACGCGAGCATCGCCCGCCTGCCCCGGCGAGGTGGCCTGCCCGGCTGGCTCCACGCCGAGGCGGAGGCAGCGGAGGTCGAGGGCTTGCTGGGCGACCTGCAAGTGCGGTACGCCGACGCCGGGCAGCCGGTCGCCGAACTCAGCGGGGGCAACCAGCAGAGAATCGTCATCGGTCGCTGGCTCCGCCGCGACGTCCGGATCTGGCTCCTCGATGAGCCAACCCGGGGCGTCGACGCGGCCGCGCGCCGCGCCATCTACGCTTTGCTGCGCGCGCGGGCTGAGGCTGGCGCTGCGCTGCTGGTGGCTTCGAGTGATTACGAGGAACTCACCACGCTGTGCGACCGCGTGATCGTGCTCTCTCACGGCGTGGTCGGCGGAGAATTCGCGCGGGGCACGCTCACGCCCGCTGCGTTCACGACGGCCGCCTTCGCCGGCTTTCAACGCCCCAACTGATCATCCCCGTGCGCCAACGCTCCCATGCCGAGTTCCTGTTCCTGGCGCTGGTGCTCGCCGCGCTCGTGGCGCTATTCGGCGTGCTCAACGCGCACTTCTGGTCGCTGGCGACGCTGCAGACAATTACCAACCGCATCCCCACGCTGGCGCTCGCCGCTCTCGGGATGACGTTCGTGCTCGTCGCCGGAGGCATCGACCTCTCGGTGGGCTCCGTTTCCGCGGTCGCCGGGGCCGTCTTCGGTTGGTGTGTGGCCGATCGCGGAGTACCGGTGCCGGTGGCGGCCGGTGTGGCGCTGCTGGCCGGCCTTGGTTGCGGCCTGGTCAACGGCACGCTCGTCAACCTCCTGCGCATGCCATCGTTCATCGTCACGCTGGGGCTGCTCGAGGGCGCGCGAGGCGTCGCCTACCTCGTGACCAACTCGCAAACGAAATACCTCGGAGAGCGGCTCGCCCTGTTGCAGGCGACTCCCGCCGGCGGGCTTTCCGTGGCGTTTCTGCTCGCGCTGGCCCTGACGGGCCTCGCGCACTTCGCGCTGACGCAGACGGTGTTTGGCCGGCACACGATCGCGGTGGGCACCAACGAAGAGGCTGCCCGGCTGGTCGGGATTTCACCCGCCAGGCTTCGCCTGGTCATCTTCGCCTTGTCCGGCCTGCTCGCCGGCCTCGCCGGGCTGTGCCACGTGGCCCGCCTCGGCGCGGCGGATCCCAACGCCGGATCCGGGCTCGAACTTTCCGCCATCGCCGCCGCGGTGATCGGCGGCACGAGCCTCCTGGGCGGGCGGGGCTCGATGCTCGCGACCTTCGTCGGGGTGCTCATCATCGCTACGCTGGAAACGGGTTTGGCCCACCTCGGCGTTTCCGAGCCGATGAAACGAGTCGTCACCGGCGTCGTCATTGTTGGCGCGGTCGCGGCCGAGGCCATCCGCGCACGGCTGGCCGCCCGGCCAAACCGCGCCGCGGAGGGCTGACTTGGCTCAGCCGCGCCAGAATCATGTCCTCCCTCCACCCTCCCGCCGTCGCCCGCGTGACCGTGGTTGGTTCGCTGAATGTCGATCGCATTTCGCGCGTCGCGCGGCTCCCGCGACCCGGGGAAACCGTGTTCGCCAGCGAAACCCGCCTTGAATTCGGCGGCAAGGGAGCCAATCAGGCCGTGGCCGCGGCGCGGCACGGCGCGGCCGTGGCGATGATCGGCGCGCTGGGCGACGACGCCGACGGCCGGCTCTACCGCGAGCACCTGCAGCGCGAGGGCATCGCGCTCGAGGGCGTGGCGAGCCTGCCCGGGGTCGCCACGGGCGCCGCGTTCATCAATGTCGATCCGCGCGGCGAAAACCAGATCGTGGTCGATCGCGGCGCCAACGGTCGGTTCACCGTCGACCAGGCCAGCCGCGCGCTCGCCACCTGGCTGCCGGCCACCGGAGTCTTGCTGGTCGGCCTCGAGGCGCCGCTCGAGGTCGCGCTGGCGGCCCTGCGCGCTGCGGTCGCGGCCGGCGTGCGTACCGTGTTCAATCCGTCGCCGGTGGCGCCCCACTTCCCGTGGGGTGAGGTCGCGATCGACTCCGTCATCGTAAACGAACACGAGTGTGCGGAGATTTTCGGCGAGCCGGTGCCCGGAACGCTCGCCCGACGGCGGGTCCGGCACGTCGTCGTCACCCAAGGCGCGGCGCCAACCCTGCTCGTCTCTGCCGCCGGCGTGCAGTCCGTGCCGGTGCACCCGGTCGAACCGCATGACACCGTCGGCGCTGGCGACACGTTTGCCGGCAGCTTGGCGGCACGGCTCGCCGAAGGCGCTGCTTGGTCGCTCGCGTTGCGCGCCGCCAACATCGCCGCCGCCCTTTCGACCCTCGGTCCCGGCGCGCAAACCCCCATCCCGCGCCGGGCCGAGGTCGAGGCGCTGCTGCCGTGACGGATCCAGGGAGCTGGTAAGACCCGCTCCGCCGCGCGACAAAATGCGTTGCATGCCGCCGGCGTTGTGATTTCGTGGCGGCAACCCCGGGTTTCGCTCCGCTCAGGCCACTGGCGGAGGAAACGACTTCACCCACACCAAACCATCCCGACCCCCATGTCGCGCTCCCGCCTCCTTTCGCTCGCGCTTGGCCTCTTCGCCGGCGCCACCGCCTTTGGCCAATCCGCCACCGGCACCATCACCGGTCGCGTCCAGAATGTCGTCACCGGACAATACCTCAACCATGCGCGAATTACGATCAAGGGCACCGATCTCACCGGGTTTACGGACGAATTCGGCACGTACCTACTCGCCAACGTACCTGCCGGCGCGGTGGTGCTCGAGGCCTTTTACTCCGGCCTCGATCCGCTGCCGGCAAATGTGACCGTGGCTGCCGGCCAGACCGTGGTGCGGGATTTCGAGCTCACCAACCGAGCGCTCTATGGCGACAAAGGCGGGGTCGTGAAACTCGATCCGTTCGTCGCCACGACGTCGCGCCTGACCGAGGGCGAGTCTCTCGCCACCAACGAGCAGCGGTTTGCCGCGAACATCAAGAACGTCGTCGCGGCCGACGCCTTCGGCGACGTGATCGAAGGCAACGTGGCCGAATTCATGCGCTACCTGCCCGGCATCACGGTCGACTACTCCGACGTCATGCCCCTGGCGGTTTCGGTGCGCGGCTTCGATCCCAACATGACCAACGTGACGAGCGATGGCGCCACCCTGGCCAACGCCTCGCGCAACGCCACGTCGCGGCAGTTCGACTTCATGCAGGTGTCGATCAACAACATCTCCCGCATCGAAGTGACGAAGGTGCCGACGCCCGCCAATCCGGCGAGCGGGATCTCCGGCTCGGTGAACATGGTGAGCAAGAGCGCCTTCGAGCGCGCCCGCGCGCAGCTCAATTACCGCGTGTTTCTTTCGGCCAGCAGCGACGGCCTGATGCTCTCGAAGCAGCCGTTTCCCTACGACACCTGGGAGCGCCGCGTGAATCCGGGATTCGACCTGGACTACACGCTGCCCATCTCGCGGAACTTCGGCCTCGTGTTCACCGCGCTGCATTCGAAGGCGTGGAACGAGCAGAACATCTCCCAGACCACCTGGAACGCGACCGCCGCCGGCACCGGCGCCACGCCAGCGCGGCCCTTCCTCGCCACGCACAACATCATCGATGCGCCCAAATGGTACGAGCGGAACTCCACCGGCCTCAAGGCCGACTGGCGCATTTCCCCCAACTCCGTCCTCACAATCGGCCTGCAAGCCACCTACTACATCGACACCAACGGCAACGTCAGCCGCTCGACCAGCGTCGGCACCAACGCCACCTCGACTCTCGCCGGCGGCCTGCCCCTCCGGTTCGACGAGAACTTCTCCTATTCCGCCACCGGCCGCGGCACCGCCACGTTCGGTGCCAATCTCCTGCACATCGACGCCCGCACCCTCGGCAGTAACGTGCGGTGGCGCTGGCAGCGCGGCAACTGGCTCGTCGATGCCGGCGCCCACGCCTCCACGTCCAAGACCTGGATGCGCCACGTCAGCAAAGGCCACTTCAACACCGTCGGCGTCGCGCTCGCCACCACCACCGGCGTCCGCATCAACTACGACGACATCACGCCCACCGGCCCGCGGCGGATCACCGCCTTCGACGCGAACAACCGCGAGATCGACCTCCTCGACATCCGCAACTTCGTCCTCAACACCGCCACCGACGGCGTCATCCGCGACCACCGCGACGACACCGCCGGCGCCGAGGGCAGCGTGCGCCGCAGTCTGAACCTCCTCGAGATCCCCACGTCGTTGCAAGTCGGCGGCCTCTTCCGCTCGCAGGATCGCGCGCATCGCCGCCAATCGCGCGTTTACACCTACAATCCGCCGGGCGCGGATCGTTCGCCTGCGCCGTACGTGTTTCAGGTCTACCGGAACCGGCAGAACTACTTCGACTACGATTACATTCCGTTCCCCTCGCCCAACCGCATGGTCGAGGCGTGGGGCCAGAACCCGTCGCTGTTCACGCCGACGCTCGCGAACCAGATCACCACCGAGACGAATCGCATCAACGGCTCCGAGAACTTCAAGGAGATCACCTCCGCCGCCTACGTGCAGGGCGAAGCGCGGCTCTTCCGCAACAAGCTGCTCCTGCTCACGGGCGTTCGCTTCGAGAAGATCCACACCAAGGCGGCGGGCCCGCTGTACGATCCCGATGCCGCATTCGTGCGCAACGCCAACGGGAGCTTCGCGCGCGACGCCCAGGGCGCACGCATCCGCAAGCCCGAGGCGGGCGCGGCCGGCACCCTCCAGGAGCTCTCGATTCTTCGCCGCGAACTCGGCCGCAGCACCAACGGCGGCTACGACGGCTACTACCCGAGCCTGCATCTCACCTACAACCTGACGTCGAACTTCCTGCTCCGCGCCGCCTACGCGCGCACCTACGGCAAACCCGACTTCGCGAGCACCATCCCGAACACCACCATCGACGAGAACGAGACCTACAACTCCTCCAACCCCTCGCCCGGTACGTTCCCGGGCGTCCTCATCGTCGGCAACCCCTCGCTCAAACCCTGGCTCGCCCACAACTACGACTTTTCCGCCGAGTTCTACACCGACGCCGGCGGTGTGCTCAGTGCGGGCGTCTACCGCAAGAACATCCGCAGCTTCCACGACAGCATCACTGGCGTCGCCGCCACGCCCGCCCTGCTGGAGGAACTCGGCCTCGATCCCAATTACCAGGGCTGGGAGCTGCGCACGACCGTCAACGGCGGCGACGCGCGCGTCGACGGCATGGAGTTCAACGTCCGCCAGTCGCTCCGCCCGTTCGGCAACTGGGGCCGCTTCTTCGCGGTGTTCGCCAACGCCACCAAGCTCAAGCTCTACGGCAGCCGCAACGCCTCGTTCACCCGCTTCATCCCCGAGAGCTTCAACTACGGCGTCACCATCACGCGGAACCCCGTCACGCTCATGCTCAAGTGGAACGGCCGCGGCGAGCAGCGCCAGGCCGTTTCGGCAGCGCAGGGCCCCGACGCGTACCTCTACCAGGAGAAACGCACGACGATGGATGCCAACTTGACTTACCAATTCACGCGCCAGCTCTCGCTGTTCGCGAATGGCCGCAACATCTTCAACGTTCACTACAACCTCCTGCGCTACGGCTCGCAGACCCCGGTGTACGCCAGGCGCAGTTCCACCAACTCCTACGGCGTGCAGTGGGCCTTCGGCCTCAAGGGAACATTCTAGCCCGGTTGCTGGTGGCTTGGCTGCTGCGTTTCCACCCGGAAACGGTCCGCCCGTCCCGGCCGGCTGCGCGCCTCACCGCTTGGCGCGACCCGCACCCCGCCTGATGTCCGTTTTCATGTCCCGATCGGATCACGAAACAGGCCATGGCACGTCGGCCTTTCTGCTGGCCGGGCTCGGCTCATCCACGGTATCGAGTGGCACAATGCCCTCGCATTCCCGGCAAAACGGTGCGCCTGCATCCATCTCCCGAGCCCGCAGGGCAGAATCCCAATGTCCGTTTTCATGTCCCGATCGGATCACAAAAACGGACATCGGATCGCGGGCATTGGCACGAACCAGTACGGGGGGCCGTAACATGTGCGCCGGAGTTTCCACACCATTGGTGGAGGGCGCAGCCATCGCTCGCCCTGTCGCGGGGAGCACTTGGGCGAGGCCGAAGGGCGGGCGCGCTGGCGGACGGGCGGTCGACTTCCTGCACGCGGTCCGGTGGGCCGGCGGACTCGTCCTCGCCGGCCCCATCCTGGGGGCGGCGCCCAGCCACGACTGGCCCGTTTACCTCGGCGACGAGGCCCGCAACCACTATTCGCCGCTCGCGCAGATCCACACGGGCAACGTGCACGAGTTGAAGCTGGCGTGGACCTACCGGGCCGGCGAGATCGAGCCGGGCGAGCGCACCGAAATGCAATGTAATCCCCTGGTGGTGGCCGGAGTTCTCTATGCCACGCTGCCCGGCGCCAAGGTGGTGGCCCTCGCTGCGGCGACCGGTCGCCCCATCTGGCGGTTCGACCCGGTCGCGGACGCCGCGGCGCGCCGGGAGCAGCGTCCCAGATCGGAATTCGTGACCAACCGCAATCGTGGCGTAGTGTATTGGGCCTCCGGTGACGACCGGCGCCTGCTCCACACCGCCGGGCACTTCCTCTACGCGCTCGATGCCATGACGGGCCGGCCCATCCCGAGTTTCGGCGAGGGCGGCCGCGTGGATTTCAACCTCGGGCTCGGCCGCGATCCGGCGAAGATGGCGTTGCACTCGTCGACGACTCCCGGGGCGCGGTTTGAGCACCTCCTCTTTCTGCCCATCCGCACCAACGAAGGTCCGGGGCCGTCCGCCCCCGGGCACATCCGCGCGTTCGACGTGCGGACGGGAGAAGTGGTCTGGACATTTCGGACCATTCCGCAACCAGGGGAATTCGGCTACGACACCTGGCCACCGGAGGCCTGGCGCTACGCGGGCGGCGCCAATTGCTGGGCCGGCATGGCGGTCGACGCGGAGCGCGGCCTCCTCTTTGTCCCCACCGGTTCGCCGACCTACGATTACTGGGGAGGAAACCGCCCCGGCCAGAATCTCTTTGGCAATTCGCTCATTTGCCTCGAAGCCCGCACCGGCCGCCGCCGCTGGCACTTCCAGATCATCCACCACGACATCTGGGACCGCGACCTGCCAGCGCCGCCGAATCTGCTGACCGTGCGGCACGTCGGCCGCGAAATTCCCGCCGTGGCTCAGGTGACCAAGTCGGGGCATGTCTTTGTTTTTCATCGCGAAACCGGGGAGCCGCTCTTCCCGATCGAGGAGATCCCCGTACCGTCCTCGGACCTGCCAGGCGAACAGGCCTGGCCCACCCAGCCGCTGCCACTCAAGCCCGCGCCATTTGCCCGGCAGACCGTTGCGGCGGCGGACCTGACGACGCGGACGCGCGCCGCGCACCGTGCCGCGCTCGAACAATTCGCCCGCCTGCGCCCGTCGGTGCCGTTCCAGCCGCCCAGCCGCGAAGGGACCCTCATTGCGCCCGGCCTTGATGGCGGTGCCGAGTGGGGTGGAGCGGCAACCGATCCCGACGGCGTGCTTTACGTCAACGCGAGCGACATGGCGTGGCTGATTCCGATGATCGAAGCCAAGGCGCGGGGCTCCGCCTACGAGATGGGTCGCCACAGTTACACCCTCTATTGCGCAGGCTGCCACGGACTCGATCGCACCGGAAGCGTTCCGCAAAACATCCCGTCGCTGGTCGAGGTCGGCACGCGGCTGTCGCGGGCCGAGGTCCTGGTTCGCATCGGGGAAGGCCGGAACTCGATGCCGGCGTTCTCCTTCCTGTCCAGCGGGCAGCGCGAAGGACTGGCCGATTTCCTGCTCGGCATCTCGAAACCGCGGGCTGGCAAGGTTGCTTCCGCGGCCATCCCGGACCCGGCCACCCCACCAAGCTATTACGACGTGCCATTCGTCCGGGCGGGCGGGGGACGCTGGCTTGATGCCGACGGCTACCCGAATGTGAAGCCGCCTTGGGGCACATTGAACGCCATTGATCTGAACACTGGAGAATACCGCTGGAAGGTGCCGCTGGGCGAGTATCCGGAGTTGTCCGCCCAAGGCATCCCGCCGACTGGAACCGACAACTACGGCGGCCCGGTCGTCACGGCCGGAGGGCTGATCTTCATCGCTGCCACGCCGGACGAGAAGATCCGCGCGTTCGATCGCCGAACCGGGCGGATCCTCTGGGAGGCCAAACTCTCCGCCGCTGGGTACGCGACGCCAGCCACCTACGCCGTCAACGGCCGCCAGTTTGTCGTCATTGCTTGCGGCGGCGGCAAGCTTGGGTCCAAATCCGACGACACTTACGTCGCGTTCGCGCTGCGGTAGATTCGACTCCGAGGGAAACGTTCGCCGGGAGGCGGCGTCATACCTGACCGGAATGTCATGTACGCGGTGCTTCTCCGGTGTTCGCTCGTTGTTTTGCTGAGCTCGTTGCTGGCGGGAACCTGCCGGGCGCGACCCATCCAACCGAGGCTCGTGACGTGCGGACGATTTACCCGCGGCGCGCCGCAGCGGGCCGCATCGAGCCCGGCGGCACCGGTCCCACCCTCGTGCTGGGACCCTATGAAACGGTTTTTCTCGAGACCGTGCCGGCGGCGGAGGAACCACCCGAGGTGGCGGCGCCGCCGTCGGTGGCGGCCGGCATGCTCGCCGGGCCCCCGCGCCGGCTGGCCGATCCTGTCTCGCCCACGACGCTTGAGTCCCGGGGAGTGCGTCTGGCCTGGAGCGGTTCGCTCTTCCTGCCGGAGGGGGTGGACGCCGAGTTGTGCCTTCTGGTCGAAGGCGCCCGGGGCATCGAGAGGTCGGCGTGCCAGGTGATGCTCTCCGGCCGGGACGTCAGGGTGACCAAGGTCACCAGCAAAGGCCAGTTCGGGGCCGCGACCGATCCCTCGCCCGAGAACTGGACCTGGTTTACCGTTCCGCTGGCGCGGAGCGACACGACGTTTCAAATCGAAGTCGCAGTGCTGCAGGAGCAGGCGCAGATCGGGATTTACTTGCGCGGAGCGCTGCGCGCGACCAACGATCCGCCGTCCGACGATGCGGCGGCATTCCCGACGTTCCAGGCGGACCGCCGGAGCTGGTCCCAGACGCTGCAACCGCTGGAGCAGTTCCGCTAACCCCAGCACACGCCTTCCCATGCACATTCCTTTGCGATCAATCCCCTCGATCGACGCGGCGAACGACTCACGCGCCCGGCGCGTGGGGTCTTGCCGCTCGTTGACGATCGTCGTGGGGTTCGCCGTGATGGGCGCCGCTGGACCGCTGCGGGCGCACCCGGGACACCTCACACCGCTGTGGCGGGCGACGGCATCCGAGGTGGCCCCCGCCCCGGCGGGGACGCGCGGCGTCCCCGCGGACGCCAGGATCTCGGTCACCGTGGTTGACGCCAAGACGGGCCAGCCCACGGCGGTGCGCGTTCGCGTGACGGACGAGCGAGGCCGGGCCGTCGGCCTGCCGGGATCGCCCGCCGGGCCGGCCGGTGGTCCCGCGGAACTCCGGCTCGCCGCGCCAGGCACGGTGGCGGGGCTGCCGGCCGAGGCCATCGGCGTGATGTATGGCCCGAACGACTCGGCGCAGGGCTACGCCTTTCAACCGGACGGGGCGTTCTACGTGCGGGGCAGCTTCGACCTGGCGCTGCCCGCGGGAAGGTACTTTCTCACCCTGTCCAAGGGCTACGAATACATCCGGGAAACCCACGAGGTGGTTCTGCGGTCGGGCGGGCACGTGGCGCGCAGCTATTCCCTGCGCCGGTCCGTCGACCTGCCGGAGCGCGGCTGGTATTCGGCCGACGATCACATTCACCTCCGGCGTTCGCCGCGCGAGAACCCCCTCATCCTCGACTGGATCGCGGCGGAGGATGTGCATGTGGGCGTCATCCTGCAGATGGGGGATTTCTGGACGACGTATTTTTCACAGTATGCCTGGGGCCGGGCCGGGCGCTACGGCGCGGGCGGGTACATCCTGACCTCGGGGCAGGAGGAGCCGCGGACGAATGAACTGGGCCACACGATTTCGCTCGGGGCGGAGCGTTTCGTGCGGTTTCAGGGGGAGTATTTCTCGTATGATCGCGTCTTCGACCAGATTCACGCGCTGGGCGGGGTGTCGGGCTACGCCCACTCGGCGATGTCGTTTCACGGGTATCGCGGGCTGTTGCTCGATGTACTGGCGGGCAAGGTCGACTTCCTGGAAGTGCTCCAGTTTTGCGTGCCCGAGGGGCCGTTGGCGCTCGAACACTACTATCGCATGCTGGACCTCGGCTGCAAACTGACCGCGCTGGCCGGTTCGGATTTCCCCTGGTGCGGGCGCGGACGGCGGCCGGGCGAGGAGCAGGTGGGATCGCAGATCGGCGACGCCCGTTTCTACACTTACGCGGGCCGTCCGTTCTCGTTC
>Ga0233425_10011309_pt1 | contig 10463 bp, 6 predicted proteins | sample Watercolumn_Towu_2_FD_181712 | JGI IMG/M metagenome (GOLD analysis project Ga0233425, IMG submission 181712) | Freshwater microbial communities from Lake Towuti, South Sulawesi, Indonesia - Watercolumn_Towuti2014_140_MG | ecosystem: Environmental > Aquatic > Freshwater > Lake | place: Indonesia... | reverse complement strand
CGATGGCAAGCCTATCCGCGACCAGCAGCGCGTCGTCGTTCGCCTTCGCGGTGCTCTCGAGTCGCGGCAAGCCGAGCGCCGGGGGCGCAGTATTCGACTGCGCGTGCAGCGATGCGATGAGCGCGAGCGCGACCGAGACGAACAAAACACGGCTGGAGAGAAGGGGAGTCTTCATCGTTGTATTGGATAAACTGGCTTATCCGGGACCGACCGAATCGTTTTAATCCAAAGCGCGAGAGCGAAACCGGCACACAGTATCCCCAACGCGACCGCGCCTGCCGCAACACCGTAGCTCACACCGGCAACTGGATTGGCGTCCGGTCCACGACCGCCCATGACTGATTTGTCGTTTAGCGTGGCGGCACCATGCGTGATGCAAAAAAAGCTCACACCGGTCATCAGCGCGGCGTGCACAATCCCGGTCCATTCTTTCTGAAAAAGGACGTAGCCAATGCCAGAGGCCAAGAGAATGCCGGTGTATCCGACGTCCACCGCGGCAAGACCGCCAAGGATAGACCGCGGCTCGTTCCATTTGCGCGGATTATCGGCAAACATGAAGCACGCGAGCACCAGCACAAGGAACGAAAGCAACGTCGAGAACACCGCCAGAGGACTGATCTCGCGCCTACCCGAAGTTACTTGTGACGCTGCCTCGCGCATCGCATCCTCTAGCGCCTTGCGGGCGCGGCTTCGGCGATTTGCGCCGTCTCGACTTCAAGATCGCGGCTGCCCGGCTTCGGATTCAGCCACCATTGAAGCATGACGTAACTCGGATCGTAGCCGCGCTGGTTGGCGTTCAGATGAACCTCGACCCGTCCGTAAAGATTCCCGCGAGTCCGCACGTAATAGCTCCGGTTGATACTGTTCGCCCAATCGGGTTTCGCTGCTGGCATGTCGATGGTCAGCGCCGGGGGTGTCGCATTCGACTGCGCGTGCAGCGATGCGAGAGTAAAGAAGAGGGAGGACTTCATCGACGGATGCGGTTAGCGAGCGCTGGAAGTCGACTTCTTCGGTTCAAACTCCAGATTACGACTGGCCGGCATAGGATTGAGATAACTCTCCAAAGCGAAAAAGTGGTCACCGCTCGTAAGCAATCTCAGGTAAAAGCGGGCAAACTGACCATTCCCCAGCTTGGCAAAAAACTCCTTCTGGAAGCCGTCTCTCCAACGCTCGGCGTTCTTTTTCATGCCGGTCTCAAATGTCGGCGCGTATCCCGTTTCGGGTGCCTCAAAAGCATATTCACCCACCCGTTCAACGAGGCCCCCTCCAGGGACGCTCACGCGCACTTCCCACTCGTATGGCTCAGATTTATTGGGATCCATGCCTTGATTCACCGTCCAAACCTCCACGCGTAAATGCCCCGTTCCCGCAGCAGCGACTCGACCGGTGGCGAGGTCGATTTCAACAGGAGTTCCGTCTTTCGGCACCTTGATCGACTTTCGCGGGACATAAACCAGAGGGGCGGCCTCACCCATCTTCTTCAGCACAAAAATGGCGGGATTGTCGGGCGTCGGGTTCACCGGATCATTCGCGCTCCGCACGCCACCATACACAAAATTGCGGCCGCGGGCTCCCTCGGTCGTGTAGTAGCCCTCCTTGGAGACCCAAACCGCCGCGCCAAGCCCACGGGCTCCATGCAACTCGAAACGTCCGGCACGATCGCTCGTTTGATAGTGAGACGAACCGTCACCCGCCGGATTGTCGGCCGCTTCAAGCTTGATTTTTGCGCCCGGCACTGGAATCCCCGCCTCGTCAACGACCTTACCGTAGAAGGTAATCGGCGTAGCATAGGCTGCCAGCAAGCTCACCGCGCGCGGATCGTTGGCTGTTGTCTCGCCACGTTTTTCAATTCCCGCGGTGGTTGCTGAAACTGGCGCCTGTCGCCCACCAGAAGTCTGTGAAGACTGCTGAGGCGGTGGACCGAGGGTGGTCTCACCGTGAGGTCTCCGCCACAAGAACAGCCCTAACAGCACGGCGACTGCGACGACCGCCAACGTGATCCAGAATCTGCGGCGCGATTTCATGGCACGGCAATGCGCAGCTCCTCCAAGAGCCGCCGATAAAAATCACGGATGCCAGCTTCTTGGATGCTGCGATCCCACTCGGCTCCATGTTCGGTTCCGAACTGGAACAATGCGTCCATGTTAACCTTGTCGTCAATCGAGCCATTTGTGCGATGTTCAGCGCCGACAGTGTAGGTGAGGGACTGACATGCATAGGCCATCGCTTCGTGAGCATCGACGAGGAAGCGTGTCGTGGAGAACGCGAACGTGATGCTTAGCCGGTTACCGGGTGCCCACGTGGGCCGGTATTCGTAGCCGTTGTTTTCAGGCTGATACCATTGCGGCTTCCAATACGTATTGTTGAGATTCCATAAATTGAGAGTCGCCGAATCGTTGATCAGATAGAAATTGATCACATTGGTGTTGAGCGTGCTAAATCGACCGGCATACGCCATGCCCCGAGTTCCTGGATCAGTGTCTGTATTCGGCGTGGTATACGTCCACTGTCGCAAGTTCGGATTGTCATCGTAGCACAAAGCGGGAACCGCGGCGTTTAGCATCACATAGTTAAGAATGGACATCCCGTTCCTCAACGCTTCGCCCGCAACAACATTCCCCATGCTGTGGGCAACGACGTTCCGACTGTAACTGCTCGGAAGTTGATTCACGAATTGCTTCAGGCTCTCCCCACTTTTCCATGCCCGATACTCGCTGTTGTTGAAAGTGAATAGCCCCGGATATGGGGGAAATGCGGAGCTATCTCCATCATCCGGACCACCGTAAAACGTCGGCCAGCGCAGCGCGGCAAGTCTCCCGCGGTATCCTGCATGCCACAATCGCTTAAAAACGGTCTCCGTTCGATTGATGGCCTCTTGCGGGGACCATCTCCAGCCGTGAACGTAGATGATGTACGTTTGGGTCTCCTGAGGATTTGGCTGATAGGGGAAGCCCATCTCATTTGGTTCCCACCCCATCGTCGGGTGCGGGATGTTGTTCGGGTCTGGTCCGGTGTAATCACTTGGGACAGGAATCGTGTAATCGACCCCGTTTCCAGAGCGGGGACCCCCGGTCGTCGCAACCGCTCGTTCATACATCGACTTGATGTTCATGATATCGAGCCACACGCCTGGCCCTTCTCCAACTGCCGTGAAATTTCCGTCCTGCTTTCTTAGGACAACAAGTTTCAGTTGCCCTTTGCCTGCCGTGCAGCCCTCAAACAGGAGATGTGACACTGGTTGATTGTCAGAGAGGACAGAAAAAACCCAAGGTTCGAGGACGTAGACGGCGCTACCGGTCACCACTCCTTCGTTAGCCGGGCTATCTCTCGGAATACTCTCGTCCAGGATGCAAGTCGCGTAGGATTGCGATCCCGCTACCCCTTGGTCACTTAGATAACGTGTTCCGCCGTCAGCCTCCTCGTGCCGAAACACGCGAATGCCAGGAGTTGTCGTGCCCGTGTCTATCCATTTCAGGCCAAGATAACGATCGGCGGAACCGTCTGCTTTCGGCTTCAATGATGCGGTGAGGCCAGCCGTATTGATCCACATGCGCGCAAAGTCCTCCATGTCTCGCCCACTATCGGGCTGTTTGTTTTTCCAGTCCTCCCAAGATACCGGTACAATGTCCTTGGTAGTTGAACCTACCATCTGGTCATCATCATCATTGATCCAAAACCGGTACGGGGCCGTGGAGCTGGTGGCGTCGCTGGCGTCGAAGGCGATGGTGCCGTCGCGGTTGGCGTCGACGGCGAGCCGGGGTTGGGGCGGCGGCGGCACCGTGAGGCGAATCCTGATGGCCAGCACATCTTGGGCGTTGCTTTCCTTCACCAAGACATCGTAGTCGCCGGCCGGACGGTTGCCGAGGATGATCTGGTTCGCCGCGTCCCAGCCGCCGGGCGCGGGGGATCCGCCCGGTCCGACAATCTGTGCGACGGCTCCCGGCCCGCCCGGCACGCCCAGGCCGAGGAGAATCCCCAGCTGATCGGCGACGTTCCGCAACGTCGCCCCGACCCCCATCGGCAGCGTCATTGCCACCGCACCGGTCGGCCCGACCGTCACGGAGACGCCGCCCGGAATCGTCAGCGTGGTGCCGGCCGCGCCCGCGCTGACGGTGACGCCGGCGGGAGTGGTGAGGGTGATGCCGGCGGCGCTGGCGCTGACGAGATGGCCGCCGCCGAGATTGAGGCTGCCCGAGACATTGCCGTTGCTCACGGTGATCGTCCCGACATTCGGCCGCGAAATCGAGACCGTGGTCGCCGAGGCTTCGAGGGTCACATCGCCCAGGATCGTGATGGCGCCGGAGGCTCCGTTGACGCCCCGGCGCAGGACGACGTCGCCGATCACCGGCAGCGTCACCTGCACTCCGGCCGGCGCGAAGGTGCGGCGCACGAGGTAAAGGCTGCCGTGGTCGAGTTCCTGCCCCGTGAATTCGTTGAACAGGGCGAAGATCAGGCGCGCCGAGGATTCACCGTAGATCCCCGCGCCGCCGTTGACCAGCTGCAACGAGGCGGCGTTCACCACGTCGTTCCGGGAGTAGTAGATGTCGTAGATTTGCCCCGGCTCGGGGTTGAACTCGACCCCCAGCCGGTACCAGGTGTCGCCGAGATAGGCGAACGTGGTGCCGGGAAGCCACCACGTGGTGAAATCCTCGCTCGAGAGATCGACCGAGCCGTCGCCATTCACGTCAAAGCGGCCCGGCCGGTAGTGCCACCAGTCGTTCACGGGGTAATTGTCATCCCAGAACGTAACGCTGCCCCCGCTGTAGCGCCAATCCAGAACATAGTAAGTCAGGCCCCGGGCCCCTCCGCTGGGGATGACCTCGTCGGGCACGCCATCGTACACTCTGAGCCAACTGCGATCGCTCGCGCGGACACCGACCGGCACGTCGAACCAGAGCGATGGCGGCGGAGAGGTGGAAGCGTGGCCGAGGGTGGTGACCGAGACCGCCGCGGAGTTGGCACTCAGGCCCGCCGTGGTCACGGCGCGGACGCGATACCAATACGGTGTGTTGGCCTGCAGGCCCCGGACGACGCAGGAGGTCGCGGGAAGCGTCTGCCCGCCGGCGACGTAGGTGACGGGAAGATCGGAAAAACCTGGGAGGAGACTGGCGAAGTTGGGGCCGGTGGCGACGTCGAGGCGGTAGCCGGTGGCTCCGGAAACGGGCGACCAACTGGCGAGAAAACTGGAACTCGTGATCTGTTCCGCTGCAAATGCGGTCGGTATACGCAGACCGATGGCGAAGGTCACCCACCTGCCGGCGGAGCCGGCGCCGTTCGCGGCCGTGAGCCAGACCTGATACGAACCGGCGGCAGTCGGCGTGCCGGACACCACTCCGGTTGTCGCGTTGATGGTCAGGCCCGGCGGCAGGCCGTTGGGGAGCCCCGGATTGGGTGCCCCATACGTGATCGGCACCGAGCCGCTCGCGGTGGCGGTGTAGCCGCTGAAGGGCACTCCGACACTGCCGGCCGCAGTCGCCGGACTGGTGAGGGCTGGCGCCGTGGCGTACGGGAAGAGCTCTCCGACGAGGTTGAAATAGACCGATCGGTCGGCGGTCACTGTGACAGAATATGAGCCCGGAGTGGCGGCAAAGGCCAGTTCCGGAATCCCGCTCTGCAAATGCTGTCCGTCGCCCGCATACGCATTCAGATACACCTCGCCGCCATCGCTGGCGGACGCGCGGACACGGAGCACACCGGCCAGCGGTACCTGGACCGGGTACTGCCAGACGTCGTACTGCACGCTCGTGGTGCCATCCTCTTCGTTGTACGATTCGTTGCCGTAGATGTAACCGCCGGTGCCCAGCACGAGAATCGGACCATCGGTCACCTGGACGGTGACCGTGCGCGACGGTCCGGTCGCGGTGACCGCGCCGGCGCCGTCGTATTTTCGCCAGACGAGTTCGACCTGGTACGCACCGGAGGGCGGCAGATTTGTCAGCCGCGTATGGTTGTTGTTGAGTCCGGCGGAGGTTTCCCACGTGCCTCCCTGGCCGTTGCGAAATGTGGCAAACAATCGGTACGGAACGCCGCCCATGTCCTCGTTCGTGGAAATCGCCGGAGGAGTGCTGGCATGGAACCAATTGCTGGATAATGTCACCGAACCGGTCACCGAGATGGCCACCCGCCGTTCCGGCCCCACCTGCATCACGCTGCCGTACAACGTTTGGTAAAGTACCCAATACAGGTAGCAGGCGGCATAATTGCCGACCGGAGGTGGGTTGTCGAGGGGTGCGCCATTCGTGTTCCACAGGTTGGCAGCGTGCCAGCCCCAAGCGGTGTTATTGATGACTTTAGCCCGGAGCCGATAGGCCGGGTAGTAGGTCACCCACGTGTCGGCGGTGGAGATCTGCGCAGGATTGAACGCGTCGAACGTGGTGCTCGAAAGCTGCATTCCGGTGTACTGCGGTCGCTGGGTGACATTGACCGAACCCCAGTAGGTCGGTCCAAAGTACTCCACCTCGTGTTCCAAAGCCTGGAACTGGAAGGAGAATGGCGCGGTGACATCCGGCAGTCCGTAGGATAGGTTCACCGTCCTTTCCTGGCCGGGCTCGACGCCATCGAGCGATTCCATCGCGACGGGAGTGCCACCGGAGTCCTTCATCACAAGGTTGTGCGCCGCTCCCCAGGTTTCCTCCCCGGAGTTGGCGACGACAATCGTGACCGAAAGGACTGAACCGCCCATCGCAGTGGACGGCATGTTGAATGAGCGCCATTGAATATCGTTGGCGAGGACCAGGCTCGAGAAGCCGAGGAAACCGACCGCCGTCCGGAAGGAACGGTCCGCGGGCGAAAGGAAGTGCATGGCGTGGGCCGGGCGACAGGGTTTCATGGCAGAGCGGGGCGACCGATGCCGGCCAGCAACGCAGGGATTTCGTGGATGCGGCCGTAACCCGAGAGCTGTTTCGCCTCATCGAGCACGAAGACGTACGGCAACTGCCGCACCCGCAACCGCGCTACGATTGGGCTGTTCCAACCAAGCGCTTCCACACAGGTCGTCCTGTGCGGAACCGCCCCCGGACCCTTGCCCGGACGCGCCGGGCCCAGGGCGCCGATTGAGACAAATACCCACGAGGTGTTGGCCGGCGGGCGTTCCCGGAATTCGCGCAACCCCGGCGGCCCTTCCGGATGCCGGTTTCCGTCCCACAGGCAAAGCACCGTGGTCCTGCCCGCAAGCTGGCCGAGCGTGGTGGCGCGTCCTCCGGCCAAGGTGAGGGGAAGCTCGAGCGGTTGGCGCACGAGTTGGTAACGCTCGAGGATTTGGCGCGCGGCGACCTTGGTGGGCTCCGGGGCGTCGCTCGACTGGACGATGCGGTGGGCAACATCGCGGCTCGCATCGCAGTAGGTGTTTTCGGCGAGGGCAAGGAACTGGCCCCAGATTTCCGGGCGCTCACCGAACTCGGCGCGCAGCCGGTCCAGCATCGTCTCGGCCAGCAGCGGATTTGCAAACCACGGCCGGCCCAAGGTTCTCCGGGTGATCGCCACGCTTTCCATCGCGTGGGCCACCTGAATGCGATCCGCCACGGGATGGCTGGTGGAGGTGCGAAACGCGGTCGCGGTGGCGAAGGCCGTGCGTTCGTAGGATTTGTCCTTGGGTGTAATCCCCTCGAGCGCCGCGAGGGCTTCGAGCTTGCGCGCTTCCGTCGCTCGCGGATGGGCCGCATGGGTGGTGTAGAATTCCCGGGCTGCCCGCGACGTTGCCCGGAACTGCTGCGCTCGCGCTTCGCGTTCGCTTCTGAGCCTGGCTGCCTCTGCCCGGTTGGCGGGCACCACCTCCCGCAGACGGGTCAGCGGAGCGCGGTGGGCGGCCTGCGCCAACGCCGTCACGCCGGCCCATGCCTGGTCTGCCGTGCGGGAGCCTGGCAGAACGGGCGTGGCGGCGTTCGTCGGCGTTGCCGTTGGTACCGTGGCGGTCGGCGTCTGGCCGCTGAGTGCGATGGCCGTCAACAAGGCCAAAGGGCATTGAAGCAGCAGGCTTCTCGGTTGCAGGGTTGGTTTCATGGCGGTTCGCGTCGGGCGATCGGTTTGCGCTGGCACCATCCTTCAAGGCTTCCCCGCAAACCAAATCGGAATATCACCCCAATTTAGGGGTGATTCCTGAGCTTGCTTCTTTCAAACTGGCTCTGCTTCGCCTCTGGAAATCGCTTTGTCTGCAAACGGAGGGCTGTTTTCCGATGGCCTGCGGAGCGACTGAACTCTGCGGCCGTCGGGCTGCGCCCGGGCGGGGATGACAGCCGAGCTGGCGTTGCATCCTCGGGGACCGGTCCGTTGCGAACAGCGCGTGCCGAAATCGCCTGGCAGGACCCCGGCCTGCGCGCATCGTGAGCGGCAAAGACGGCGGTCGCCACATCGCCGCGACCGTTGCGGCGGCGCGGCCGCCCGGCTCGACGCAGAGCCGCCAAGTCTGGCTGTACCACGGGGAGTTGAATCCCCAGCGCGCCATCCCGCTCAACGGCCGACCGCGCAAGAAAGCGGAAGTTGCCACGCGCCACGCCCGTCACGGGGTGCGCACTGGCGTGCTCCGCCGCCGGGGGGGGCGGCGGCGGCAAACAAGACCCCGCGGCCGTGACCTACTTCTGCCGCCAGGCGCCGGAGCGGTCCTGGATCCAGTGGCCGCGCTTCGCCTGCAAGGCGGCATCGGCCGCCCGCTGGCGGCCGATCTCCTCGACCTTCTCGCCGGTCTCCGCCGCCAGCGCCGTGTACAACTTGAGCCGGTCCGAGTTCTCGTCGGCGACGATCTGGTGCACCTCGTGCAGCGCGCTGCCGCGCACCTCGAGGTAGCCCCGGTTGTTCTCGCCGACCAGTTGCTTGTTCAGAAGTTGCCGGACCTCTGGCTGTCGTTCTTCCAATCTCGCCTGCAGCGCCGAGTCGCCGGCCGGCCCACCGAGTGCCGACGGCAACAGTGCCAGGTTCAAAAGGATAGCAATCCTAATCGGGGTATGAAAAATTTTCATGCCGCGGAAGGTGGAAATCCCCGCGCTTTCCGCAAGCAAATTCCTCGCCTTTACACCACCGGCACGGCCGCCAGCCGCCAGATGTCGCTGGCGTATTCGCGGATGGTGCGGTCGCTCGAGAACTTGCCCATCCGCGCGGTGTTCAGGATGGCGCGGCGCGCCCAGCCCGCGGGGTCGCGGTAGGCGGCGTCGACGCGCTGCTGGCAGTCGCTGTAACTGCGAAAATCCGCCAGCACCAGGAACGGATCGCCGCCGTGCAGCAGGCTGCCGTGCACGGACCCGAAGGCGCCGTGCTCGCCCGGGGTGAAGTAATCGCTGCCGAGCCAGTCGACCACCGCGCGCAACTCCGGATCGTGATGGTACACCTCCCACGGGTTGTACCCGCGGCCGCGCAGCGCCTCGACCTCCTCGACCGTCAGCCCGAAGATGAAGATGTTCTCCGCGCCCACCTCGTCGCGGATCTCGACATTGGCGCCGTCGAGCGTGCCAATCGTCAACGCGCCGTTCAGCGCGAGCTTCATGTTGCCTGTGCCCGAGGCTTCCTTGCCCGCCGTCGAGATCTGTTCGGAAAGATCGGCCGCCGGGATGATTCGCTCCGCCAGCGACACCCGGTAGTTGGGCAGGAAGGCGACCTTCAGTTTGCCGTTGATGCGGGGATCGGCGTTGATTCTCGCCCCGATGACGTTGATCGCCCGGATGATGTTCTTGGCCAGCTCGTAGCCGGGCGCCGCCTTCGCCGCGAAGATGAAGACCCGCGGCACCACGTCGAGCGCCGGGTTCTGCAGCAGCCGCCGGTAGAGCGCGATGATGTGCAGCAGATTCAGGTGCTGCCGCTTGTATTCGTGCAGCCGCTTGATCTGCACGTCAAACATCGCCTCGGGCGAAACCTCGAGGCCGCACTCCGCCTTGATCGTCGCCGCGAGATCCACCTTGTTCGCGCGCTTGATCGCCAGGAAATCCCGCTGGAACTCCGCCTCGTCCGCGCAGGGCTCGAGGGCGCGCAGCCCATCGAGATCGCGCACCCAGGCGCGGCCGATGCGCCCCGTGATCAACGCGGCCAGCCGGGGGTTGCACTGCAGGAGCCACCGGCGCGGGGTGATGCCGTTGGTCTTGTTCTGAAACTTGCCCGGGTAGAGCGCATCGAACTCGGGGAAGAGATGCTTCTTCAGCAGCGCCGTGTGCAGCGCGGCGACGCCGTTGACCGTGTGCGAGCCGATCACCGCGAGATTCGCCATCCGCACGGACTTCCCGTGGTTCTCCTCGATCAGCGAACAGACGCGCTTTTTGTCATTGTCGCCCGGCCACTGGGCCTCGACGGTGCGCATCAGCTCGTCGTTCAGGTCGAAAATAATCTGCAGGTGCCGCGGCAGCACGCGCTCGAAGAGCGGCACGCCCCACTTCTCGAGCGCCTCGGGCAGCAGCGTGTGATTGGTGTAGGCAAACGTCCGGCTCACGATGCTCCAGGCCCGCGTCCGCTCCAACTGCTCCTCGTCGAGCAGAATGCGCATCAAC
>Ga0233425_10011308_pt1 | contig 10464 bp, 6 predicted proteins | sample Watercolumn_Towu_2_FD_181712 | JGI IMG/M metagenome (GOLD analysis project Ga0233425, IMG submission 181712) | Freshwater microbial communities from Lake Towuti, South Sulawesi, Indonesia - Watercolumn_Towuti2014_140_MG | ecosystem: Environmental > Aquatic > Freshwater > Lake | place: Indonesia... | reverse complement strand
CGTCGCGTCGCGCGGAGTACAGGGCCGTGCCGTACTTGCTCGTCGTGGCCAGCACCTCGGGCTCCTTGGGATACAGGTTGACTAAACGGCCCGCGCCTTGCGGGGCTCCCATCGTGTAGAACTTCACCGACCCGTCCGGCTGTACGCGGAAGACGTTTTCGACCCACAGCAGCACCTCTTTCTTCGCGGCGCCGTCGGGCCCCCACACGGCCATCGCGGCAGCCGCGCCCACGCCGGCGTGCTGATAGGCCTCGATCTGCGCCTTGTTCAGGTCGCCCACAGGACGCTCGGAGCCGTCGCCATTGATCCTGCGCAACTGCTCGGTCGTCAGGTAGGCGAGCGTCTCGGCCTTGCCGTCGTCGTCCAGGTCGGCGGTGTCCATTCTCAGAATCTGGCCGGGATAGCGTTTGCGCCACAGGACCTTGCCGCGGCTGTCCAGCGCCGCCACCTCCTGTTCGGAAGTACACACGACCAGTTCGTTGGCGCCGTCGCCGTTGATGTCCGCTGCGAAGGCACGCGTGTGCAGGGCGTCCACGCGATCCGGGCCGTAAACCTCGATGTCGGTCAGGTCCAGATCGGGACGCTCGCGGGTCGTTGCACGCGGCAGCAATTTGACCTGTCGGGCCTTGGCGCCGATTTCCACGCGGAACGTGGGCAGGCGCGGCATGGTGTAGTGGCCCACCGACAAGGCCGGCGTTTCCTCGAACGCCACCTGGGGCGAGTCGATCCAACGCACGTCTTTTTGGAACCCATCGTCGCTAAGTGCCAGCCGGAACCTGAAATCGCCGGGCCGGTAGTACATCTCGCCGTAGCCAGGCTCGTAGTAGCTTTTCCGCGTGACAACGCCGACCAGACGCAGGCAACCCAGCGGGGTCGGCTCGGGGAACGAGAACGTGACTTCGAGGTTCTCGGTGTTCCCCCAAACCCGCCGCCGGCCTTGCTGACCGGCGGCCGGCGTGGAAGAAAGGGTCCAGTTCTGAAGACGCCGCAGCGGACGCTGAAGCGACTCGGAAGCAGGTTCTGCCTCGAACACGGCCGGGCCGTCCACCGTCTCCGCGGAGGGCCCCGTCGTCTCCGGCACCGGGGGAGTCTGCTTCCAGAGCGATTGCAGCATCACGCCGGGCTTTGGCAGGGCGTCGGCTGTGGCCAGCGACACCGTCCGGCGTCCGGACATCTCTACGCGCGCGTCACCACGCACTTTCACTCCCACGGCCTGGCTACCAAGGACCTCCAGCACGCATTGGCCGCTGGCGCAGTCAAGGCCCAGGTTGACCGGCGCTTGCGCCTCCACCAACGTCGCCATGGCGCCGGCGAGGCGTGCTTTCAGAAACGTCGCGCCGGCCAGGCACAGGCGATTTCCGTGGATGACGTAGATCGCGGCGTCGGTTTCGAAGCCGTCCAGCGGAGGTTGTCCCGCCACGCCGATCAGCGCTAGATGGTCCCCGCTGTCGGACTGGCCCCGCACGAGCATTGCGCTGGGGCCGAGCCGGCGTGCCTCAAAGGCATCGGGCCGTCTTTTCCCCGACACATACAGAAGGTTCTGCACCGTGTCGGACTGGCCGCCGGCCAGCCGAGTTTGTTTGTATTGCTGTAAGACGTAGGGCGGGCCGGCGCCGTCGTTTTCCCACAATTCCGAGGTCTGCACCAGCGGTTCGGTGTTCTGGATCCGCAGGGTGTTGCCGCTGGCGGAGGTGGCGGTCCATGCGCCCTTGGTCAGCACGGCCGTGTGCGGCGTGCGCCAGCGGCAGACCAGCGAGAATTCATCGTCTTTGGGGGCTTCGATGCGGTCGAGGACAACGAAGTAGTGTCCCTTCCAATGGACCACGGTGCGCGTCCAATCGGCGCCGCCAATGCCCTGCTCCTTCGACGACGCCATGCTCCAGTCGTCCAGGTTGGCCAGCGCCTCCAGCGTACACCCGGCGCGTGCGGGACTGCCGCGGCCGTTGGAAACCGACAGCACGTTGCGCGCCCAGCCCGTGGTCTCCATGGTATTGGTATACAGCCACACGTCGCCCAGGTCGGTGAATCGGGCGATGGAATTGTTCTGCACCGGATGATCGCGGCGCAGCGACTGGCTGGTGGCCAGGAACAGATAGGCGTCGTCCGGAGCGAAGCCGTCGCGAAAAGCGATGCGGTCCACGGCCTTCTCCCGCGGCCCCGGAACCAGGCGCGTGCCGAACACCGGCCCGTCGGTTTCCGGCGGGGGACGGTCGGCCACAGAGTAGAGCCGCTCGTCGAACGGGACCGACCGGACGCCGTAGTAGCGCACCGGCTCGGCGATCTCGCCCACGGCGTCGCGCGGGGAGTGCATGGCGAAAACAGCGGCCGCCTCCGAATGTAGCGGCAAGTCCCGGTTCCTGACGAACCACCGGTACTGCGGGTCGTCGTAATAGAAGGCGGCGGCGGTGACCAACGAGCCGCCTCCCCAAGTCGAGGTCATGCCGCCCGGGCCACTGGTGAAGCCGGCCAGGCCCGCGTAGCAGCCCCACGAGGGCGCGCTGGCCGACGGCACGTTGTCGCTGGTGAGCAGGTACACGTCGGCGCTGTGTCGGAGCATTCCATTGCGCACGTTCTCCATCATCCCCTGGTGCAATTGGCAGAAGAACTGGGCCATCGTACACTCGCCGAGGCAGGAATCTTCCATGTTGTCGCGGAACGAGCGGGCGTAACGCGAGGTTAGCCTGCGCGCGTTGGCGTAGCGGCGCTCGATTTCTCGCCGCGTGGCGTCGTCCATGCGGCAGTGGTTCTGGACGTAATCGAGGTGCAGCAAGGTGGTGAAGAGGCAGGCGAGGATGTGCCGGTCGCCCCAGGTCGTGCCGACCTGATCGTTGCCGTTGCCCGCGGCCTGGTACACGTAGTCGGTCGGGGATGCGGCGTCCAGGACGATGCAATTCTCCAGTTCGTTCATTTCGGCGTCGTTCAGCACGCCGGTCTGCATGATGGCGCGCATGCCCACGAAGGCCGGCGTGGCCCCGTAGTGATCGTAGTAGCCGTGGGTGCGGTTGCCCACGGCGCGGCAGCCGAGTAGTTGCACCGCGGCGATGGCCCGCTGCACGGCAGGCGTCAGCGTCAACTCCTCGGGCGGTTCGCCGGGCCGGTTCCAGGGAAGGCCGCCTAGAACGTGATAGGCCACGTCGCCCGGGTAGCCGGCGCCGCGCACCGCCTCCCAGCCGGCCTTGATGGGCGCGCCCGGATACGACTTCATCAACTCCGCGACACTGTCTTCCGGCGCTATCTTCCATGCCGCCGGCGGCCTCCACCCCTTGTAGCCCGTGGTCCACTTGTCGCGTGCGCCGCCCAGTTCGCGGATCCGCGGCAGGATCGCAGTGGCTTTGGCGTCGTCAGGAAGTCCCTTCAGCAGCCCGGCGAGTTTCGCCACGGCAAGGTCCAGCCCGGCGGCGGTCGATGCCTCCAGTAGCAGGTAATTCACGTCGGCCGAAAAAGGCTCCAGCACGGAGCGCAGGACGTAGCGGTCGCCGCCGGGCCAGGAACGGTTGCTTTGGGCCAGGTAGCGCGTGCCCAAGGCGTGCAGCACGCGGTTGTCTTGCGCATTGCCCAGCACCACCAGCGGGGTGTTGCGGTAGCCGGGCGCCAGGAGCCAGGTCTCCTCGCTGGTAGCCGTGCGGTCGTCGGCCAAATCGAGGGTTGCGCCCGACCAGTCGCGGACCGCCTTTTGCACGGCAAGAGCGGCTTGCTTCGTCCAGGCAGCGTCCTTGCCGTAGACAATGACGGCCCGTTTGCCCGTCTTTGGCGCCAGCGGCATGGTGTAGCGAACCGGCCGAGGCAGGGCCTTGAAGCCAGTGCTGGCGGACGGCGGAGTCTGGGCGCTGCACGGAAAGGGCACGAGCAGCCCTAGCAGCGCGCAAAGGACACTCGGGATTGGTAACCGGGCCATGGCTCACATATCCTTCCTGGGGCTGCTCTCAGGCATCAGCTTCGTCGAATGGCATTATAACCTGGGAGGAGGGCCGGCTTGCATCGGGCCTGGGCATCGGGCAAAATCATGGATGGCAATATTATGTCCGGTACAGGAGCATGATTCGGCCGCTTAGAGCGCAATGGAAACAACTGTCGCAGTTCAATGTAGTCGGCACACTCCGTGTGCCGGCTACATTGAAATCACGACACCTATTCGCCGGTCATTACCACGAGGAGCCTTCCCCATGAAGATTCGCTTTGTCCTTGGCCCGTTGATGGCGGCCCTTCCTCTTCTGGCAGCGGCAGCCGAGCGCCCGGCCGACGTGCCCGCGCCAAAACCTGCCGAAAAGGTCCTGCGCGTCGCCAAGACCGAGGACTTCGAGGTCACCGGCCGGGGCGACGCTCCCGCTTGGGAAAAGGCGCGTTGGGAAGTGCTGCGCCTGCGTCCCAAGGGCAACCAGTCGTATCAGACCCGGGTCAAGGTCCTTTACTCGGAAACCGGCCTGTACGTGCTGTTCGACGCCGCCGACCGCGCCCTCACTGCGACGATCCAAGAGGATTTTGGCAACCTGTGGGAAGAGGACGTGTTTGAGTTCTTCCTCTGGACCGACGAACGCCATCCCCTCTACTTCGAGTACGAGATTTCCCCGCTGGGCGTTGAGTTGCCGATCCTCATTCCCAACATCGACCAAAAATTCTTTGGCTGGCGCCCCTGGAAATACGACGGCCCGCGCAGGACCCGCAAGGCCACTTCCGTGACTGGCGGCCCCAAGCAGTCCGGGGCCAAGATCACCGGTTGGAAGGCCGAGGTCTTCACCCCCTTCGACCTGCTCAAACCCCTGGCCAACGTGCCGCCGAAATCGGGCACGCGGTGGAGGGCCAATTTCTACCGCATCGACTACGATGAAGGCCGCACCACAAGCTGGGACTGGGCCCCGGTGGGCAGCGGCTTCCACGAATTCGAGAAGTACGGCACGCTGCTATTTGAATAACATCCCCTCCGCGCACGGCCGCTCTCAAAGCCCGTACCTGGCGAGGACCTCGTCGAACCAGATTCCTGCCGCTTGACACCCGAGGCGCGGAGTCGTACTTTGGTTTGCGTTGCGAACGGTCAAGAAGACGGCCGCCAGGTGACTTCCTGCGGTTAAGCGGTTAAGCACACAAGGCGAAAAGGACCAAGTCATGGCAAGATGGCGACGCTGGACCGTCCCTGGCTGGTGGTGCTGCAGCACAAGCCCGAGTCGCTCACGCCCGGCGGCGGCGTGAAGCTTGCGTTTACGGCATGAGGGAAGTCATCGGCCAGCCCAAGACGCTCTTGAAGCCGGTGGACTGCGGGTGGATGTTCCGCGCATGGGGCGAGTGGAGGAACACGTTCGTCGAGCCCCAGCGCGTGGAGTTCATCCACGGCGTGGACGTGGTGACGGAGCAGACGCGTCCGCCGAGAGGCCGCCGATGCCTTGGTGTCGCTGAAAGACGCCGCGGTGAAACCGTTGTCCGATCTGTCCACGCACGATTCGCCGCAACTGCGGTGGCGTTCGCTGGAAGTCCTCAAGCGGATTGGGCCGGCGGCCCAGGGCGGCGTGCCGGCTTGCCTGAAGGCATTGGAGGACAAGGAGTGGTACGTGCGGCGCGAGGCGGTGCGCGACGAGCAGGTGGTGGCCCGGTTCCGCGACCGCGTGACGAACGACGAGGAATGGACCGTGCGCAAGGAAGCCTTCGACGCCCTCAGGTCCTGGGGCGCAGAAGGCAAACTGGAGGTCAAGCCTTACTGAGCCGGCTAGCACGGCCGTTATCGTTTCCACGTGACGTTGGCGGTGAATGCCTTGCCGCCTTGAACTTCAGCGTATACGGATCCGACTTGTTGCCGGCCCGGTATCCTGGTTGCAGGATGGGCCTTGCCGTTTCTTGGTCCCAGCGCTTTGATGTTCACTTATTCATGTGGCCACCTGTCATGACCGCCCCCCGGTGTCGAGCCGCTGCTCCTCTACCCCGCCCGCCATCGCTTGCTTCGCTACTTTTCTTCGATTCCAATTAGCGCTGTGGGAAACAGCAATCGCCTATCAAGCATTGGTTTCCTGCCGTATGCGCTGCATCATTCGCCCGTCGCTGATCTGCATCGTCCCGTTCCCGGTCGCGAATGGGGCACGAGGTCTACAACGAGTTCTGACATGAAACCCACCCTCACCCTCCTCACCGCCTTATCAGCAAGGGGTACAGCACAAAATGAATAGATTACCGCTGCTGAAGTCGACGGCAATGCCTCCAGCACGTTTTGGCGCCCACAGGTTGCCAATTGGCCGACATGCGCGTCAGATGCATGTTCGCAAATCCGCTGTTGATTGAGACTTGCAGTTCGGTTGTGTATCTTGACCACACGGGAACAGGATCTGACGTCAAATGGAGTGCATCGCGGTCAATCTGGCCGGAGGCGGTACCGGTGCGGACGAGATTCCCGTCAAGGGCGCGAACTGTCCCCGCTCCGGCTCGTAGGCGAACACCTGGCCGGTTTCGATCTTGTACACCCAGGCGTGCAACTTCAGCTTGCCGCCGGCCAAAGCGGCCGCGACGGCAGGGTGAGTCCGCAAGTTCTCTAGTTGGACGAGCACATTCTCCTGAATGGCCACGTTGAGCAGAGCCTCCACAGGACGGTCCTCGTACTTCTGCCGGGCGATCCGCCGCGTCGCTTCGGCATGGCCGAGCCAAGCGGCCATCATCGGCATCCCCGTCAGCCCTTCGGGATGAAGCAGCCCCTTCATCGCGCCGCAATGGGAGTGTCCACAGACAATGATGTGCTGGATGCCCAAGCCCACCACCGCGAACTCGATCGTCGCTCCCTCACCGCCGTTCGCGGCCCCATACGGAGGCACGATGTTGCCGGCATTCCGGATGATGAACAGCTCGCCGGGCTCGGTCTGGGTGATCAAGTTGGGGTTGATGCGCGAGTCGGAGCAGGTGATGAACAGGGCATCCGGGTGTTGGCCTTCAGCCAGGCGTTCGAACAACTCGCGCTGCGAACTGAAAACGTTGTCCTGAAAGTGGTGAATCCCTTGTAGCAGTTTTTGCATAACGATTCTCTCCTCAGGAAGAAAAGGGGTTTCGTATCAATCGTGCTACTGACTCGCAGGCTGCGGCGGCGAACTGGCTTTTCGCAGCCGATCCATGATGGCGGCCCCTAACCCATTTTCCGGAACCGGCCGGGCGAAAATCAGGTCCAAGCCGAGCGCGTCCAGACGTCGCAGGGCGGCAAACAAGTTGGCTGCGGCTTGAGTCAAGTCGCCCGCCTCCGACAGAGCTTCCACCGCCGCGAAAAGACCGGCATCCGGGGGCCGTGTCAAGCACAGGAGTCCCACACGTTGGCCGTCCGGAACGGCGGGCACTTCCGAGCAGAGAACCAGGGGCGTGCGCGGCGAGTAATGCCGCGGCAGTCTGCCCGGAGCCAGCGGCACGGGTTCATGCGGCGACGGAAACACCAGTGGGCCAAGCACTGCTTCCAGGTCCGCGGCGGCGATTCCGCCGGGACGCAGCAACGTGGGCCGAGCCCCGCAAAACGACACGATCGTCGACTCGACGCCGACCGCACAAGGCCCGCCATCCAGGATCACGTCGACCTGATCCCCAAGTTGGTCGCGGACATGTTCCGCGGTGGTTGGGCTCAACATCCCGAAAGGATTGGCGCTCGGTGCGGCGACGGGGCCGCCAACCTCCTCGAGCAGTGCCAACGCCAGCGCGTGGTTCGGGACCCTGATCGCGACGGTGGGCAGCCCGGCCGTCACGAGGTCGGGAAGTCTGTCGATCTTGGGCAGCACCAGCGTCAACGGCCCCGGCCAGAAGCGGCGCGCCAGCATCCGGGCTTCGGCGGGGAAATCCCGGACCAGGTCCCCGACCTGTCGCGCGTCGGACACGTGGACGATCAGCGGGTCGTAATGGGGCCGGTTCTTGATCTCAAACACGCGCTGCACTGCCGCTCGATCGAACGCGTTCGCCCCTAACCCGTAGACGGTCTCCGTCGGAAAAGCCACGACGCCGCCGCCCCGCAGCGCGCCCGCGGCGTCCGCAATTCGGGATTCGCCGCCTCCGAGTTGCCGCGATCGTAGGCAGCGCGCGATGATCCATTCGGCCGCCGCGCGAATGTCCGGCACGACGACTTCATTCTCGGCCAGCTCGCCGACGTGCTTCCAGCCGTGTCCCGTACACACGAAGACCCCTTGCGCCCCGGCTCGCTTGGCCAGCTCGACGTCGTGGGGATGGTCGCCGACAGCAAACGAGCGCCGCAGGTCGATGCCATACTGCTCGGCCGCCTGGTGCAAGAAATGCGGATTGGGTTTGCTGCACTGGCAGCCGTCGCCGCGGCGATGAGGGCAGACGTAGGTGGCGGTGATCGTCAGTCCGGCCTTGGCCAGCACGGAGACGACATGGGCGTTGACCCGCTCCACTTGCTCGAGGGTGAGGAGCCCCTCAGCCACGCCAGACTGGTTGGTTACCAGGAAGAACAGAAAGTCCTCCCGCAGCTGCTCCAGGGCGCCGATGGTGGCGGAAAAGAACCGCACTTCATCGGGCCTGGACAGGTGCCCCCGATCTTCGATCAGTGTTCCATCACGGTCCAGGAATACAGCGGGCCGGAGTCCCTTGTGCTTCGTCGAATTCACGTACTCTCCTGAAAAAGGACTGCTTTGGCGCGATGGACGCGCCGAACCGACGATCACGACAGGCCGTCCTTCGTTTGCCTTTGCAGCAGCTCGAAGTTGCACACGCGCACCAGCGGCAGGCCCTGGGCGTCCACGGCCAACTGCTGGCGGCGGTCAATCGACAGCAGAAGGTGATTGCCCCGCAGGCTGAGGTCTTCGATACCGGCCGTCGCCAGGCGTGTCCTGACGGCTTGCATCGTCCGCACGTATTGGTCCTCGGCAAGGCGGCCTTGGCGATAGGCCGCCAGCGCATCGATCCCCTTGTAGACCTCCTCGTCCTTGACGGCCAGGGCTTCGTCCGGCCCGTTCCAGTAGCCCCAAATCGTCACGTACTCGTGGTGCGGATTGAGAATCGGGTCCCCGGCAGGAGTCTGCACCGCGGCATGGCTCTCGTAACGCGACGGGTCGGCCAGTGAAGACGAGACGCTCGAGCGGCGGCCGGTCATGTAAATTGCGCGGGGATAGGTCGTCTCGATGCCCTTGCGCGCCAGTTCCAGCGCGATCGAGAACTCCTCGAAGGGGCTGTTGTAGCCGTGGGCCAGGATCCGCGATTCGTGGGGCACGAAGGGGTCGGCGTCGGGAACCTGGCCCACCCGCGAAACGCGCCACACCAAATGCACGTTGTCCTTGGTGATGGTGTCGTAGATCTCGTACGTCGCGCTCAGCCTGGTGCGGGGCGTACGCCGCCACTTCTCGGGCAGGAAGTACTCGAACAGCACCGCGTCGCGGCCGACGACCCACAGCGCGCCGCCCGTGCTTTCCACCGGGCCGTACACGTAGTCCACGCCCATGATCGTCACGGCCGTCAGCCCCGCCGGGAACTGCTCGCGAGATTCGAACCGGCGGGCCTGGCGGACCAGGTAGTCCTGACGTTTCTTCGATCGCAAACGCTGCTCCCGGGCCGGCGTCCGCCGCAACAACTCGAAATCCACCAGCCCGTACAGGAGCTTGCCGGCCGAGTCCTGCGCCAGCCGCCCGGCGCGCGTGGGACGGACGATGATGTGCTGCGGTTTGCTGTCGTTGACCGTGAACCCTTTGCGCTGCAGCTCCTCGTTCACCTGGACGACCAAGCCGCTCAACTCCTGGCCGCTCAGCAGGTTCGCGCGGCAGGCTTCCGCGGCATCGATGCCCTTGAGCCATTCGTAGATCACGGCGTAGTTGCGGTTCCAGTCGATGGCGATTTCATCGTGACTGCGGAGGATGGCCTCCATCTTCTGCGGCCGCCGCCCGAGCTGTTCGGCATGGACGTACTTTCGCGGCACGTAGATCGCCAGGGGCTTGTGCGTGTACAGCCGGCCGGGCGATTCGAAACGCGTGTTCCGCAATTCCAGAACCAGGCTGAACTCGACGAACGGGCTATTGAATTCCACCTCCGCCGCGTCCCGCGCCTGCGTTTCACCGGGGATGTCCTGGCCCATCCGGTTCCACTTCAGCACGATCTCCTTGAACTTGCCCTCGACCGTCTTGGTCGTGACTCGGTGCAAGGCGCTGGTGCCCGGCAGACGGACGCTGTGCGCTTTCATCCAGGCATTGTCGGCCCAGTGGTTTTCCGGCATCAGGCACTTGACGAACGGCAGACCGTACTCGGTGACGTACAGGTCTGTTCCGTCTTCGACGCGCAGATGGAGGTACTTGACGCCGAGCACGGTGATCAAGGGCTGCGGGGCCAGGTGGACACCCAGCCCCTCGATCTTCTGGATCGCCTGGCGCATGAGAACACCTCGTCGTTGACGGAATCCCGGCGAACGGCAACCGTTCGTGCGGTGGATCAGCCCAACCGGGCCTTTTGCGCCTCCAATTGCGTCCGGAGACGCGGGGGGACTTTGTCGCCGAACTGGAGGAGGTAAGCCTCGGCGTCGTC